>Ga0302325_10036149_pt1 | contig 10072 bp, 9 predicted proteins | sample Palsa_T0_2_FD_201948 | JGI IMG/M metagenome (GOLD analysis project Ga0302325, IMG submission 201948) | Peat permafrost microbial communities from Stordalen Mire near Abisko, Sweden - Palsa_T0_2 | ecosystem: Environmental > Terrestrial > Soil > Palsa > Peat permafrost | place: Sweden: Abisko... | reverse complement strand
CTCGCCGTGGTCATCTCGGTCATCCTGGCCCGGACGCCGCTGGGGCGGAAGCTCTACCTGGCCGGCGCCGGGCCGCGCGCCGCCGACCTGGCGGGCATCTCGACCCGGCGGGTGTGGACCGGCGTCTACGCGGCGAGCGCGGTGCTGGCCGGCCTGGCCGGGATTCTGCTGGCCGGGTTCAGTACCGGCGGCGACACCAACATCGGCAGCAACTACCTGTTCCCCGGCCTGGCCGCGGTGATCGTCGGCGGCACCATGATGGGCGGCCGCGGCGACTACCTGCGGACCTGCCTCGGCGCGCTGATCATCACCGCGCTGAACTTCGTGATCTCCGTGCTGAACGTCAACGCGGCCGCGTCGCAGGTCGTGTTCGGTGCGCTGATCCTCGCCACCGTCGCCCTCTACGGGCGGGAGAGAAGGATGCGCGACCGCGTGTAACCGCCCCCGTTCTGGAGACCGCTCTTCCCCTGCCCGCGACTTTGCCGCACCGGTCCGGGGCAGGCACCACCGCACCGCACGACTTCCGCGGCACCGCACTTCACGAGGACACCGCATTGATGAGACTGCACCACGCCGGGATCAGCGTCCCCGACCTGGACCGCGCGCTGACCTGGTACTGCACGGCGCTGGGGCTGCGGCCCGGGTACCGGTTCGAGGTTCCGCCGCTCGGACTGCGCGGCGGGTTCGCGCTCGGCGACGGGGACACCGGCGTCGAGTTGATCGAGAAGTCGGGCGCGGTGCCGGGGGTCCCCAAGTCCGACCCGCCGTCGGCCAACGCGGTGCACGGCTTCAACCACGTCTGCTTCCATGTCGCCGACCTGGACGCGGCCTACGCCCGCGTGCTGGCGCACGGCGCGACCGCGGTGTGGGACCCGCGCACGGCGCCGGAGCCTGGCATGCGGATGGCCTACGTGACCGACCCGGACGGCAACCTCATCGAACTGGTCGCGCCGGCGTCATGAGCGAACTTGCGAGCGAATGCGTCAGCACGGTGCGTCCGCGAATGCGGCCGGCGAGCGCCAGCGAGGAGGGCTCATGAGTCCACAGTTCACCGGGCGGCTCATCCGCCCGAGCGACGCGGGGTTCGCCGAGGCCGCCGTCAGCCGGATCTTCAATCTGCGGCAGCCGTCGCGGCGGCCCGCCGCGGTGCTCCGCGCCGCCGACGTCGCCGACGTGGCGGCCGGGGTTCGCCTGGCCCGCCGGGAAGGCCTGCGGGTCGCCGTCCGGTCCGGCGGGCACAGCTGGGGCGCCTGGTCGCTGCGGGACGACACGCTGCTGATCGACCTCGCCGCCTTCACGTCGCTCAGCTACGACCCGGGCACCGGGATCGTCACCGCCGGGCCCGCCGTGCGCGGCGGCCTCGACCTCGACCCGTTCCTCGCCGTCCGCGGCCGGTTCTTCGCCGGCGGGCACTGCCCGACGGTCGGCATCGGCGGGTTCCTGCTGCAGGGCGGGATGGGCTGGAACTGCCGCGGATGGGGCTGGGCGGCCGAGTCGATCGCGGCGATCCAGGTGGTGACCGCCGACGGCGATGTCCTGTGGTGCGACGAGAACGCCAACGCCGACCTGTTCTGGGCCGCGCGCGGCGCCGGACCCGGCTTCTTCGGCGTGGTGACGGCGTTCCGGCTGCGGACCAGGCCGCGGTACCGGGAACTGACCCAGACCACGTACGTGTACCCCGCCGCGGCGGCGGAAGAGGTGCTCGGCTGGCTGCACCAGGCCCGGCACGACGTGCCGCCGTCGGTCGAGCTGGTGGCGGTCGGGTGCACCCCGCCCCAGGATCAACGGGGACAGCCGCCGGAGGTCACCCACTCCGGGCCGGCGCTGGTGGTCGACGGGGTGAGCTTCGACGGCGGCCCCGAATCGCTGGCCGCCCTCGGTACCTGCCCGGTGGCGGACAAGGCCCTGGTCGCCAAGGTCGCCCAGCCGGTGACGATCGCCGAGCTGCGCTGCGAGCAGCAGCGGGCCAACCCCGACGGGCACCGCTACACCGTCGACAACGCCTACCTCAGCGGGGCGCGGGACGCGCTGATCCCCGCGCTGACGCCCGCGTTCACCGCGCTGCCCACCGCCAAGTCGTTCTCGCTCTGGTTCGACCTCGCGCACCTGCCCGCGCGCCCGGTGTCCGCCACCGGGCTGCCCGACATGGCCCTGTCGGTGCAGAGCGACCTCTACTTCGCCACCTACGTCGTCGCCGAGCGGCCGGACCACGACGCCGCCTGCCGGGGCTGGGTCGACGACACCATGCGCCGCCTGCAGCCGTTCTCGGCCGGCTGCTACCTGGGCGACAGTGACCTCGCCGTCCGGCCCGACCGGTTCATGAGCGACGCGGCGTGGCGGCGCTTCAGCCAGATCCGCGCGGACCGCGACCCCGGCCGGCTCTTCGCCGGCTACGACTGCGCCGACGAGTCCGCGCTGAACGCTCCCGCCGGGCACCCTGGCCCTGGCCGGCTGGCCCCGGGCACATGACGCAGGCACGAAGGAAGCGGAGGAGCGCACCGTGAGCGTTTCGTCGGCGCTGGTCGTCGGAGGCGGGATCACCGGCAGCATGCACGCCCTCGCCCTGGCCCAGCGCGGGGTCAGCGTCGAGCTGGCGGAGCTCAGTCCCCGCTGGCACGGCGTGGGCCACGGGATCACCGTGCAGGGCAACCTGCTCGCCGCGCTGGACAAGGTCGGCGTTCTCGACGCGGCGCTGCGCCGCGGCGTGCCGTTCAACCAGCTGCGGATGCGGCAGGCCGACGGGACGCTGATCGCCGAGGTTCCGACGCCGCGCACCGGAGGCCCTGAGCTGCCCGCCACCTTGGGCGCGCTCCGCTCCGACCTGCAGGAAGTGCTGTGCGAGGAGGTCTACGCGGCCGGGGTCAACGTGCGGCTCGGGCTGAGCGCCCGCGCCATCGCGCAGGACGCCAGCCGGGCCTACGTCGAGTTCACCGACGGCAGCACCGGGGCCTACGACCTGGTGGTAGGGGCCGACGGCATCAGGTCTGCCGTCCGCGGCCTGCTCGGCATCACCACCGTGCCGCAGCCCACCGGCATGTCGATCTGGCGGGTGGTCGCGGACCGGCCCGCCGAGATGGACTGCGCCGAGGTGTACTACAACGGCCCGCGGTACAAGGCCGGCTACAGCCCGATCTCGGACGGCCAGTGCTACGCCTACGTGCTTGACACCGACGGCACCCTCGCGGACTTCGGCGACCGGCCCGCCTGGCAGCTGATGCGCGAGCGGTCGGACGGGTACGGCGGCACCTGGGGCAAACTGCGCGAGACGATCGGCCCCGGCTCCACCGTCTCCCACACCCGGATCGAGTGGCTGCTGGTGGACGACCCGTGGTACCGGGGCCGCACGATCGTGATCGGCGACGCCGCGCACGCCTGCCCGCCGCTGATCGCGCAGGGCGCCGCGATGTGCGCCGAGGACGCCGTGGTGCTGGCCGAGCTGGTCACGGGCGACCTCCCGGTCGAAAAGGCGCTGCCGGCGTTCATGGTCCGCCGCCTGCCGCGCGTGGAGCTCGTGGTCCGCAACTCGATGCAGCTGGTGCGCTGGGAGATGGGGCTCGAACCGCACACCGAGGCGGATGTCGCCCGGACGATGAACTCGACCCTCGGCTTTCTCGCCGCCGCCGGGGCCTGACCCGGTGCCCGTCCCAGTCCAGGAGGCGCACCGATGACCATCCGGCCCGCGCGGTCAGCCAAGCCCGTCATCGACACCCACGGGCACCTGCTCGTGCCCGAGGCGAACGCCCTGGCCGAGGGCCACCCCCGGGAGGCCGCCGACGCCGCCGCGGAGCGGGCCTCGTTCAGCGCGGCCAGCATCGCGGCCAATCAGGCGCAGATCAGCCGCGTCTGGCCGCAGCTCACCTCGGTCGCGCGCCGCCTGGCCGACCTGGACGCCATCGGCGTGGACATCCAGCTCGTCGGCCCGATGCCGATGCACCGCTACTGGGCCGAGCCCGACCTGGCGGCCAAGCTCACCACCGTGACCAACGAGGCCGTCGCCGCCCACTGCGCCGACGGCGCCGGGCGCCTGCTCGGCCTGGGCACGCTCCCGCTCCAGCATCCCGCCCTCGCGGTGCGCGAGCTGGAGCGCGCCGTCTCCGAGCGGGGGCTCAAGGGCGTCAGCGTCTCGACCAACGTCGACGGCCGGGAGCTGGCCGACCCGGCGTTCGACCCGGTGTGGGAGGCGGCCGCCGGGCTCGGCGCCGTCGTCTTCGTCCATCCCTGGGGCTGCAGCCTGGGCAGCCGGCTCGCCACCCACTTCCTCGGCAACACCTTCGGGCAGCCCGCCGAGACCGCCCTGGCGCTGTCGCACCTGATCTTCGACGGCGCCCTGGACCGGCACCCCCGGCTGAAGCTGCTCGCCGCGCACGGCGGCGGCTTCCTGCCCACCTACATCGGCCGCTCCGACCACGCCTGGGAGCAGCGCCCCGACGCGCGCGGCTGCGCCCAGCCGCCGAGCAGCTACCTGCGCCGGATCTGGTACGACGCCCTCGTCTACACCCCGCAGGCGCTGCGCCACCTCATCGAGGCGGCCGGCTCGGACAAGGTCGTCCTCGGCACCGACTACCCCTTCGACATGGGGGTCACCGACCCGGTGGAGCGCGCCACCGCGGCCGGCCTGCCCGCCTCGGACCTCACCGCGATCCTCAGCGGCAACGCCGCGGCCCTGTTCGGGATCGGGGACCGCGGCTAACCAGAGCACTAGGACTGCTGGGCGGCCGCCCAGGCGGCGACGCGCCGGGCGCTTTCCTCCGGGGAGATGTCCGCGACGCGGGTCATGACCGACCACCGCAGCCCGAACGGGTCGAGGACCGACGCGAACCGGTCGCCGGAGACGAACGTGGTGGGGGGCTCCCGGACGACGGCGCCGCGGGCCTGCGCGCTCGCGGTCACCTCGTCGACGTGGGGGACGTACAGCGCGAGCGAGTACGTGGCGCCCTGGGCCGGGTCCGGGGCGGCCAGGCCGTAGGACTCCAGCGGGTCGCTCAGCGTCAGCATTCCGGTCCCGAAGTCGAGCACGGCGTGCGCGACCACGTCGCTTCCCGGCAGGCGGGTGACGTCCACGATCCGGGCGCCGAACACGTCGCGGTAGAACTCCATCGCCTTCGCGGCCGGGGTGACGACCACATGCGGCGTGAGCGAGGTCGAGCCGTGCGGCATTCCGTTGGACGTGTGCGCGCCGCTGGCGGGGGCAGTGGCGACGGGGACGCTGGTGGTGGAGGCACTGTCGGTCATAGTGGCGACGCTACCGAGCCCGCCGCCCGCGGGTCTTGTACTTTTTCGACAGCACCTTTGAGCGACACCACAGTTTTATCGAGACCACAGTTCCACAGCACGGGGCGGGAGGGACAAACGCGGTGCCCGAGTCGAAGGGACATCTCAATCCGGGGGCGAGCTACGTGCACCTGGACCGTTTCGAGCTCGGGGACGGCCTGTCCGACCTGGTGCGTCACGTGTGGGTGGGGCGGTGGGCCGTCCCCGGCGGCGAGGTCCGGCCGCAGCGCGTCCTGACCTACCCGGCGCTCAACGCCGCGATCATGCCCGGGCTTGCGGCCCTCCACGGGCCGGACTCCCGCGTCCAGGTCCGGGAACTGCGCGGCACGTCCTGGGTCGTCGGCATCTTGTTCCGCCCCGCCGCCGGTCCGCTGCTCACCGCCACCGACCCCGTCGAGCTGGTCGGCTCGAGCGAGCCGCTGCCCGCCGCCCCCGCCGGGCCGCTGGAGGAAATTATGACGGACGCCGGACGCGCCAGCGGCGACGGGGGCGGGGGCGGCCGGGACACAGGGGACTGGATCGAGCAGGACCGGATCGAGCGGGACCGCGGTGAGCTGGTGCGGGTGCTGCGGGCCTGGCTGCGGCCGGCCGCGGCCCGCGTCGACGACCGCGGCCTGCTCGTCAACGAGGCCTGCCGCCTCGCGGAGGAAGATCCCGCCCTCACCCGCGCGGCCGACCTGGCGGCACGCCTCGGCGTCTCCCCGCGCAGCCTGGAACGGCTGGTGCGGGCGCACATCGGGCTGACCCCGAAGTGGCTGATCGAGTGCCGCCGCCTGCAGCACGCGGCGACGACGCTGTACGGCTCGCCCGCCGCCGACCTGTCCGCGCTCGCGGCGGACCTCGGGTACACCGACTACCCGCATTTCTTCCGGCAGTACCAGCGGGTGCTGGGCGAGTCGCCGCGCACGACCCGGGACCTCGGCCGGGACGCCGCCGGTCCCGCGAACCGCGCGGCCAAGCCGTCGTGATAGGTAGGTCTTACAGGCGAGCGAGAAGGGACGTGCTGTCATGCGGGCAATCGTCGTGAACGAGCTTGGCGGGCCTGAGGTGCTGGCCCTGGCGGAGCAACCCGCCCCGAAGCCCGGCCCCGGCCAGGTCATCGCGCGGGTCGCGGCGGCAGGCGTCAACTTCATCGACATCTACCGCCGCTCCGGTGTCTATCAGCAGCACGTGCCGCACATCCCCGGCCGGGAGGGGGCGGGCGTGGTGAGCAGCGTGGGCAAGGACGTCACCGAGTTCGCCGTCGGCGACCACGTCGCGTGGGCCGAGGCCGCCGGCAGCTACGGCGAGCTGGTCGCGGTGGACGAGCGGGAAGCCGTCCCGGTACCCCCGGGCATCGACCTGAAGGTCGCGGCAGCGGTCGTGCTGCAGGGCATGACCGCGCACTACCTGTGCCGCAGCACGTTCCCGGTCAGCGAGGGAACCGTCACGGTGGTGCACGCCGCCGCCGGCGGCGTCGGCCTGCTGCTCACTCAGATGATCAAGGACCTCGGCGGCACCGTCATCGCCACCACCTCGTCCGCTCCCAAGGCCGAGCTGGCCGAGCAGGCCGGCGCCGACCACGTGACCTCCTACGAGGAGTTCCCCCAGGTCGTCAGGCGTGTCACCGACGGCCGCGGCGCGGACGTCGTGTTCGACGGCGTGGGCAAGGACACCTTCGACGCGAGCCTGTCGGTACTGCGCCCGCGCGGCATGATGGTCCTGTTCGGCGGATCAAGCGGCCAGGTTCCCCCGTTCGACATCCAGCGCCTCAACAGCGGCGGCTCCCTGTTCCTCACCCGCCCCACTCTCGGGCACTACATCGCGGACCGCGAGGAGCTGCTCTGGCGGGCCCGCGACATCTTCGACTGGATCGCCAAGGGCAAGCTCAGCGTCCGCATCGGCGCCGAGTATCCCCTCGCTGACGCCGCCCGCGCCCACGATGACCTGGCCGCCCGCCGCACCACGGGCAAGCTCCTCCTCCTCCCGTAGCAGCCGGCCCGGGAGGAGTCTGGATGTCACCGCTGCCGATCACGCTCGCCTGCGGTCCCTACGACCGCACCCGCGCCCTCGCCGACGGCCGGGTCCAGGTCGCCGGGTGCGACCTGCGCTACATCACGCTCGACCCGGAGGAGATCTTCTTCCGGATGGTCGCCCACGCGGAGTTCGACGTCAGCGAACTGTCCATGGCGACCTATCACGTGCTCAGGGACCAGGCCGAGCGGACCGGGTCCCTGGCCCCGTTCGTCGCGATCCCGGTCTTCCCGTCCCGGATGTTCCGGCACACCAGCGTGTACGCGAACGCCGCGCGGCTGCCCGCCGTCACCGGCGGCGACCCCGCCGCCGCGGCCGGCGCCCTGGCCGGCGCGACCGTCGGCGTGGCGGAGTGGCAGCTCACCGCCAACGTGTGGATCCGCGGCATCCTGGCCGACTTCTACGGCGTGCCGGTCGAGTCGGTCCGCTACCGGACCGGCGGCCTGAACGCCCCCGGGCGGCACGAGAAGGTCGCCCTGGATCTCCCGTCGTCGATCGACATCTCGCCGGCCGGCGCGGACCAGACCCTCTCCCGCCTGCTGGCCGCCGGGGAGATCGACGCGATCTACTCCCCGCGCGCCCCGGACTGCTACGGAACCGGCGGCGTCCGCCGGCTGTTCGCGGACCCGCGGGCCGAAGAGGAACGGTACTTCGGCGCGACCGGCATCTTCCCGATCATGCACGTGATCGTCATCCGGCGAACGGTCTACGAGGCCAACCGGTGGCTGCCGCGCGAGCTGCTCACGGCGTTCACCGCCGCCAAGAAGCTCGCCTACGACGACCTGGCCCGCACCGCGGCCCTGTCGGTCTCCCTGCCGTTCGCCCTCGAGGAGTACGAGCACGCGACCGCCGCGATGGGCGCCGACTACTGGGCCTACGGCATCGACCAGAACCGCCACGTGCTGCGGACCTTCGCCCGCTACGCCGTCGCCCAGCACCTCATCGCCCGGGCCCCGGCCCCGGCGGACCTGTTCGCCCCGGAAACGGCGGAGGAGGTCGTGATCTGAGGCGGTGCCGGAGTGCCTGAGGTACCGGCTGCGCCCCTTACATCCACTCCGGCCCGCCCCGCTGACTCACAGTTTCGGTTCCAGTGCGCGCACGGCGCTGGTGCAGGCGCTGGCCGGCTGGTTGCCGGTCATCTCGCAGATGCCGGCGGTCAGGTAGTTGGCCGAGGCGTCGATGCCGCGAGCGACCGAGCTCGACGGGTCGCGCAGCGCGGCCGCGATCTGGCTCCAGGTCAGGCCGGCCAGGTCCTGCGGCCCGTACGGCGCGAGGTTGCTGATCTCGACGTACTTGTTGCCGATGTCGATGAACGGGATCGGGCTGCCGTCGGAGCCCGGGTCGTAGGTGTTGAGCAGCGACTGCTCGGCCGCGGTGGGCGTCTGCAGGGAGACGTACTGGACGCTGGGCGAGGCGGAGTTTCCCTGCCGGTAGTTCGTCGTCTCCTCCACCGAGACGAACGACAGGTACTTGCTCGTGTAGGACGACCCGTAGAACGTGAAGGTGGGCGTGTCGGGATCGACGTCCGTGGTGGAGGAGTGGATCGTGCTCAGCCCGGAGAACGTGCCGAACCGGCTCAGCGCGATGATCATCGCCCAGCGCTCGGCCGCGCAGTACGGGCAGAAGTCCGCCCCGATATAGAGCAGTTCCGGTTTGCCGCCGGAGGTGAGCGGCGTCCCGTTGACCTTGGTCATCCCGTCGGCGGCCAGATCGCCTCCGCCGACCGTGTCCAGGACGCTCGCGGGTACGGAGGTGACGTCCGCCACCAGGCTGTGCAGCGCCGCACCGGTGGGCCCCTCGCTGGCCGCCGCGGCGGTCCCGGGAGCGGAGCCCGCCTTCACCACAGCGAGCGCGATCACCACCGCCGCGACGGCGACGATGCTGCCCGCCGCGAGGAAGAGCCTCTTGCGTACCTGCGCCCGCCTGGCCGCGGCGCGCTGCGCCGCGATCTTCTGCCGGCGCGTCCCGTCCTGTTTCCCCTTGCTTGCCGTACCCATGCCACCTCCTAATACTTAACTACTAAGTACGTACGTAGATAGTAGCAAGTATCCCGTGTGGACAACAGCGGGAGAGCCGCCGAGGCAACAGCAGGGAAGCAGGTCATGCGAGCCGGCCGGACAAGATTGTTCTCGGGCGCCAACAGGCCCGGCACTCGCTCAGACGCGTGCGGGCGCGTCGCGATCGGGGGGGCCGCTGATCGGCGGTCCAGATACCGTGCCGTCCTTGTTTCTCCGGATCCCGCGGATCGCAGGAACCAGGAGCACGCTAACCGGCGGGACCCCGGCCAGCAGGGCGGCGCCGACAAGCGTCGTCGCGTCGCCAATCCTGGCGGCCAACGGGCCGACGATGACCAACCCGGCCGGCAGGATCACCAGTGAGATGAGCCAGTCGTAGGAGTCAACGCGGGAACGCACCTCGTCCGGGATTAGCTGCTGCATGGTCGCGGTCCAGACGGTGTTCAGGAACAGCATGCCCGCGCTGGCCAGCGCCGCCGCGATCGCGATTTTCCAGGTGGCGAGCGGCACCGCGAGAGCGAGCAGCGGACATGCGCCGAGGGCCAGCGCGAGGTTGGCCGCGACCAGCGGACGTGCGGGCCGCAGGCGGAGCGCGATGAGCCCCCCGGCGGCCGCTCCCAGGGCGTATCCCGCCGATATCGTTCCCCAGGCCGAGGCGCCGCCCAGCATCCTCTCCGCGATCACCGGTCCCAGCACGATGTAGGCGGCCGTCGAGAGGTTCCACAATGTATGCGCGATGAGGTTGATCCAGTACCACGGTCGGCTGGCCAGCT
>Ga0302325_10036148_pt1 | contig 10072 bp, 9 predicted proteins | sample Palsa_T0_2_FD_201948 | JGI IMG/M metagenome (GOLD analysis project Ga0302325, IMG submission 201948) | Peat permafrost microbial communities from Stordalen Mire near Abisko, Sweden - Palsa_T0_2 | ecosystem: Environmental > Terrestrial > Soil > Palsa > Peat permafrost | place: Sweden: Abisko... | reverse complement strand
GGGTTGCCCGCGCTGATGAGGTTGTCGGCGCGGCCGGCGAGCAGCTGCCGGGTCGCGTTTTTCTGCGCGGCGAAAGCCTGGTCGGCCGGCATCGCGCCCGATTGGACCGCCGTCGTGAAGAGGTTGCCGATATTCTCCTTGGCGCCGAGATAGCCGGCGGGGTCGGACGAGGCGGCGCCGTTCGCGGCGAGGGTCTCGGCCTGCGCCCCGACGCCGGCGCGGTATTGCTGGCCGTAGACATCGGCGTTGCGGGCGAGCGCGTCCGCCTGGCCGCGGGCGACGTGCTGCCCTTGCTGCGCAAGCCAGAACTGCCGCGCGTAGGGGTTGCCGATCGCGTTCGCGGCAGTGGTGGCGGCGCCCTGGAACTGGTTGCCGAGATCGGTGATTTTCGCCGGGTCGGTCTCTTTCTGGAGCTGCTGAGTAAGAGCGATGGTCGAACCGAAGAAATTGGCGTCGGCCATCGCCCGATCCATGCGGGTCCGCGCGATCTGCTGGTAGGCGGCCACGTCCTCGGTCGCGGCGCCGGCGGCTTCGATGCCCTTGCCGAGCGTGCCTTGGGCTTCGGCGACGGCGTCGTTCTGCGGATAGGCCGGGAGCTGGCCGACCGGCTGCGGCGTATCGGAACCCAGCGCGGCGAAATCAGGGATCGCGGTGCTCATGTTGCGGCGCTCCCCGTCAGGCGCTCAATTGGGCGCCGTCGCCGGTCGTCGTGAAATAGTTGAGCCGGGCGCGGTTGTTCACGAACGAGGAGAGGCCCGAGAGAATCGTGCCGGCGGCGGCGACCGGCGCGGCATTGCCGATGTTCTTCGCCTGGAAAAGGTCGATCGCCGCCTGCTGGGCGTCGCTGCGCGCCGCGGACTGGCCCGCGTACAAGCCTGAAAGGGCGTTGTAGGTGCCCTGCTGCGCGACCTGGCCCTCGATGTCGAGGGTCGTGGGTGACGTGGCGCTGCCGCCGGACCCGGCCGCGAATGCCTGGTCGCGCGAAAGGGCGAGCTGCGTCTGGCGCTGGCGCGCGATCTCCGTCTGCTCGCCGGCAGCGGTGTCCTGGTCCGCCTTCGCGGTCAGGGCTTGCGCGTTCGACTCCTCGACTTCCTCCTGGTACTGCGCGTTGGTGAGGCCGGCCTTGGCCGAGAGCGCGGTGCCGGCGACCGAGGCGACGGTGCCGATCGTACCGAGCGAGGGGAGGGTGAAGCTCGCCGCCGGCGCGGCGACCGCGGCGAGATCTCCGACGCCGGTGAGGGCGCCGACGCCCGCGCCGGCCGTGGCCGCGAGGTCGGCGACGCCGGTTGCGAGCCCGACGCCGGTGCCGGCCGCGGCGCCGCTGCCGAGACCGATCGCCGCGAGGGCTTCGCCTATGCCGAAATCGGCCATTTCCACACCGGATTTTCTGCGTCGCTCGGGATTTCCGGCGCCGCGGTGAAACCCAGCCGCCGCAGCCATCGCTCGGCGCCGGGTATCGACAGGTGACAGTGGACGTACAAAACCGGCTCGCCGGCTTCGCGGAGCGCCGCCAGCGTGCGTTGCGCCGCGCGGTGCATCGTTGCGGCGGAAAGCCGCCTCGTCGCGCTGTAGGAGCCCCAGGCGCGGCCGAAGGCGTCATGCGTGACGATGCCCATGCCGACGATCGCGCCGGCGGCGTCCTCGGCCGCCAGGCCGAACCAGATGGCCGGCGGCTCGCGCCCGAAGAATCGGCGGAAATCGTCAGCCGTCGCCAGCCTCGTCACGGGCGGCCGAGCATTCCGCGCGGACTGCCGGCCGGACCCTCGTCCGGCAGGTTCGGCTCCTCGGTCTCCATGTCGACCGCGAGGCCCATGAGCGTGCACGGGTAAGGGCTCGAGACCTGGAGGCAAACCCGGCTGTCGGGGTTCCAGCCGCCGGCGAAGGCGCTCGGCACGTCGTCGTAGGCGGCGAGGACCTCGCTGGAATTGAGCGGACGCCCGCGGTAAGTGGCGGGAAGGTTGTGGAGGTTCGAGAAATCGCGGCCGATCCGGATGCCGGCGGGCGCCGTGTTCGCCATCACGAGGCCGACCTTGGCGACTTTCTTCGGCATCGTCAGCGCCGTGCCGCGGTCGGCGCCATAGGCGAGTTTCGCGGTTTCCAGCTGCCCGGTGTAGGAGAGGCCGAAGACGGCGTTGGAGAACGGCGCGCCGGGAAGCGTCGCGTTGCCGCTGCCGTCGAGCGTCACGGGTGCCGCGGCGGTGACGCGCGGCGCACCATCGGCCCACACCACGACGTCGCAGCCCGCGAGCCAGGGCGCCGAGATCTCGTTGGTCGGCGCGCCGGTATAGCTGCCGAAGCAATCGACGTTCATGTTGAGGGTCGCGCCCTGGCATTGGGTGCGCATCGCGAGCTTTTCGACGAAGCGTTGCGTGACGCCCTCGATGGTGCGCGACACGATGAAATAGACATTGTCCTCGAGGCCCGAGCCGGGCATCGCCGCGACGCGCTCGAAATTGCCCTGCGTCGTCGCCGGCGTCCATGCCGCGACATCGTCCTCCTCGTCGTAGGTGAGGACGGCGCACGTGCCGTCGGCCAGCACGAACCAAATCCGCCTGTCGGGGTAGCTCTGCAGCGCCAGGTCGACGATCCCGGCGGCGCACATCTCCTGCTTGAGGCGCGTTAATTCGTGCGCGCGGAAATCGCTGAACTGGAATTCGAAGATCAGCTTGAAGACGCGGCACGCATCGCGCCCGACGAAGAGGCCGATCATGTCAATCTTCACCGGCCGCACGCGGGCCGCTCCCCAGGTGGCGCAGGTCCGGGCGACAAACGAGGTCGGGGTGATGGGGTAGTCGTAATCGGCGGCGCGGATCGAGACTTGCTGCTGTGCGGTCCCGGCGATCAACCGCTGCAGCGAGAGGAGCCAGCGGATGCCGTCGGCGCCGCCCGTGGTGACGCTCTGGTCGATCGGGCCGGCATCGCCGATGACGGTCGCGTCATAGCTGGCGTAAGCGTCGCTGACGCTGCCGTCGAGGGCGACGCCGGTGCCCTGGAAGAGGCGCCCCTCATGGAACGCGAGATCGGCCGGAAAGCCCTGCCAGGTCGACCACTCGCCCTCGGACCAGGTCGTCGTCGCGGCGGTCGAACCGAACGGCTGCAGGATGTCGGCGGTCGCGTTCTCTCCGTCGACGACGGTGGTGATGCGGCAAATGCCGACCTGGATGCTCTCGGCGTAGGTGAGCGAGCACGCCGCGACGCCCGAGGTGTAATTGCCCGCTTTGATGATCAGCCGGTAGAACACGACCTGGTTGTCGAGGCCGTCGTCGTAGTTGAACAGCTGCGGCGTCGTGAAGCTGTTGACGTCGTTCCAGTCGCCGACCACGCCGAGCGAGCTCTGCAGGGTCACCGTCGCGTCGAACGTGCCGGAGATGCTGATCGCGAACGCGCGCTGCGAGGCCGCGGGATCGCCCGGGTTGATGTTGGAAAGGCCGCTGACCCGGATGGTGCCGGTCGCCTGGCCGGCCATGCCGAGCGTCGCAACCGCCTGCTGGCCCGATTGCGTCAGGCTGAAGAGCGCGCCGACGTGGCCCGGCTGGAAATAGTTGGCGCTCGCGACGAGCGTCGTGTTGCCGGTGACGGCGCCGGGGGTGAGGGTGATCGGCGTCAGGTTCGGCAGGAGAAACGGCCCGTCGTCGGCGTAGTAGCGCACGACCGACCAGCCGCGTTGCGTCCGCCGCTGGATTTGGCTTTGGCGCTGGCCGAGGCAGGCGATGAAGAGCACGTCCTCCGATTGGTCGAAAAAGATGTTGCCGAGGTCCCCTGCTTCCCAGGTCGTCGGGATTTGGACGACGCCGGCGCCCTCCACTTCGATCGAGAGCACGGTCGAGGTCCACGCCGTGTCGGCGCCGAGCCGGATCCAGAAATTGCCGGTCGGGATGAAGGCGAGGCTGTGCCAGCCCTCGACCAGGGTCACGTCGAGGTAGGTGTCGTCGCCCTCGCTCGTGCCGACCTGGAGGGTGACGATTCCGTGCCCGATATTGATGCGCAGGGCATGCTCGGTATTCGGTTCGTTGACCGTCACTTCCTGGTCGCGATAGGCGTAGTCGGCGCCGGTGCCGAGGAGCGCCATCACGCCGGCGCCGCCCCATGACGACGCCGCGCCGGCCTGGTCGGCGGCGGTCCAGCTCGAGAGGTCCGTCGCGAAATTGCCGTTGGCGATCGCCGCCGTCACGGCGCCGCGGACGATGAAGGCGTCGTCCTCCATGATCTGCATCGCGAGGGGCGTCAAAACGAGGAGCGCCTGCGTCACCTGGTCGAAGACGAATTCGAGGAGCTTGCCGGCCAGGTTGCCGGCGACGCCGCCCAGCTGTTGCGTGCCCGGCCGGAATTCGCAGGGGCCAAGGACGCGCGGGAGGAAATTGAGCTGGCTCTGGCAGGCGACGCGCAGTTTGGCGAGGTCGATGCGGGCGAGCCCGAGGACGCTCACCTCGCCGGCGTTGAGCGAGAGCAGCGGGGCGTCGGTCGCGGCCATCTACGCTTCGACCGGCTCGCGCGGGTGAAACCCCATCGGCACGGTGTCGAGCTGGCGCATGATCCTGGCGCCGGCGGCGGTGACGATCCCGGTGAAGACCGGGCCGCGGGTCTCGTACACGTCGATCGAGAGGCGGTAGTCGGACGGGCCGCAATCGTCCTCGGCCCAATAGGCCGTTGCGTAGCGCGTCAACTGCCCCACCATCCCTGCGACGGCCCGTAGCCGGGGCCGATCCCGCCGCCGCCGTACCAGCGCTGCCGGGCGTGCACGATGCGGCCGATATTGTTGACCCGCGGCCCGTCGCGCGCGTCGTCGTTGGCCTCGGCCTCCTCGAGCTGCGCCTTGAAGAATTTCATGCGCTCCGCGGCGAGGCCCGCGAGCTTCGGGTTGCCGCGCGCTTCGACGTGCTCGAGCATCGCGAGGAGCGCGTCGCGGAATTGCGCGGTCCATTGCGTCGCGTCGAGCAGTTTCTCCGAGGAGAGGTAGCGCAGCGTCATCGGCGCGAAATTGGCGAAGAGCACGAGGCCCTCGTCGATGTAGTCGGTGTCGAGCCGGATCGCCGCGATGCCCGAGTTGATCTCGCGGCCGAACCAGATGGTGCGCAGCCAGTCGTTCGGCTTCACGAACCGATAGCCGTAGTTGTTGCCGATCGCGGTCGGGTCGTCGGGGGCGCCCGAGATCGCGACGAGGGAACCCGCGTCCATCGGGTTGCCGTCGGGGAAATCGACCTCGAGGAGGCCCGTCGCCGGGTTGACGGCGGGCGTCGTCGAGGAGGGGCCAGCGGGGTTGGTGATCTGCAGCACGTCGTCGCCGGGAAGCGGGTCGTTCGAGGAGGCGAGGGCGATCGTGCGGATGGCAAAGCGCCAGCGCGACTGCTCGCCGAGCCAGCGGGCATATTGCAGAAAGGAGCCGTTGAGCTGAAAGCGCAGCCAGGGTTGTGGGGGCAGGCTCGCCTCGTCGAGCGCGGCCTCGATCGTCTGCTCCACCTTCGCCGCGGCCGCCTGCGCCGGGGTGCCGCGCGTGCCGGGCGCGGGCATGTCGTCGCGGTCGCCCTCGTCCTCGTCGAATTCGAGATAGGCGAGGACCGCCTTTGCCAAAGTGTGCGGCCACTTTGTCGCGTCCCAGGCCTCGATCGAGAGGTAGCGCGCCAGGAACGCCGGCATCGCGGTCGACCATTGCCCCTCGTGCTCCTTCAGGTCGAACGGGCATTCGGTGCCGTTCCAATTGACGAAGAGCGCGTGGGTTTTGATCCAGTCGGCGGGCAGCGCGAAGCTGTAGGGGTAGCCCGAGGGGTCGGCCGTGGCTTCCTGGTCTGCCTGCGCCGACAATTGCACGGTCTTCAATGCGAAGCGCCACCAGCCGCGGGCGATGACGACCGGCATGGAGTCGGCATAGGCGCCCGACAGCTGGTGTTCGAGCCAGGGGTTCTCGGGCACCGCGTCGTGCGCCGCGGCGTTCGGCAGGAGCGAGGAAAAGAGCTGCGACATGCGTGCCGCCGCCGCCTTTTCTCCGGTGACCCGCGCCGCGATGAGGAAGGCGAGGTAAGCCGCGACCGCCTGGGCGAAATGCTCGGGCCAGCCGACGAGGATGGGATTGCCCAAGGTGTCGACCGGACCGTCCGCCGGCGGCGTCTCGAAGGTCGACGAGATGTAGCGCAGGAAGACGCCCGCGCCGAGGTTGGCCGAGAAGGTGGGTCCCTGCTCGCGCACGTCGAGCGGGCGCTCGTTGTTGCCGGGCGCGGTGAGGACGAAGATCGCGTGCGTGCGCAGCCAGTCGGCGGGCTTTGCATAGGCGGTCGCGAAGCCGGGGAGCGCGACGCCGCCCACGGTCATCGGCACGGTCTTGAGCGCGAAGCGCCAGGCGGCTTGCCGCAGCACGAATTCGACCGCCTCGGGATAGGCGTCGTCGCAGGCGTAGCGGCTTTCGATGTCGTCGGTGATGAGCACCAGGCGCGCGTCCGCGAGCATGCGCAAGGCGTCCTGGTAAAGTCTAAAGACAGTGGCGGCCATGGTTTACGCGGCCTTCGCCGGCTTCGCTGCGGCCGGCGCGGGATCTCCCGATCGCTTCGCCGCCTTGATGTTGGCGAGCGCCGCGGCTGCCGCGGTTTGGTCGGCGAAATCCTTGGCGACGACCTCGCCGGCGCGGATGATCCGCCAGCGGTGCACGCCCGAGAATTCGATCGTGTAGCCGTCCTTGTCGGGGAATTGGCCCGAGGCGGCGACCGCGACCTTGCCCTCGACGATGGAGAGCGGCCGCACTTGCGCCCAGAGGCCGCGCGGGTCCAAGGCGACGACGCGAAGTTCCATGTCGAAGCTGCCGTCGGCGGCGACGACCTCGATGCGGTCCATGACGCGCAGCCTCGCGGCGACGTGGACCCAGAAATCGGGGTCGACGACGTGGTCGGGCGTAACGCCGGGCTCGACGAGGAGGAAATGGCGCGAGATCGCGTAATCGCCGCGCTGAATCTTCAGCGGCAGCTGGTGCGGTGACAGGTCCATCGGTGCGCCTCATGCGTGGTGAAAAGAAAAAGGGCGGCCCCGTGAAGGACCGCCCCTTGGTCGGCGTGGTGGGTCGCGCGAGTAGCTACTCCGCGACAACCACGCCGGTCGTCGACAGGGTGACCGCGCCCGCCGCCGAGATGGCGACGACGCTGGCGAGGGTGGTGGCGGGGGTCGCGGTGTCGGAGACGATGACCAGGTCGCGCACCTCCATCTTCATCCCGCCGCCGAGGACGCCGCCGGCGCCGCCGTTGCTGATGTAGCCCGCGGCCTTGACGGTCGCGAAGCTGTCGGCCGACTGGTAAAGCCAGAGGTTCCAGGCGCCGGAAAACATGCTGTTGTTGATCTTGCTCAGGTTGTTTTGGTTGTAAGCCATGCGGCTTCTCCTCAAAAAGGGTCGGTCCCGGCGGGCGGCCGGGGCCTTTGTGGTGGTGGCTCGCCTTACGAGGAGATGCCGCTGTCGTCGTGGATGAATTTCACGATGCCGCTGTTCTGCAGCTTCGCGGCGCCCTGGTAGCAGGAGTGGCGCGCCCACGACGTGTCCTGCTTTTCGTCGCGGCCGATCGCCGCCTCGATCGTGCCCGCCGCGATGGCGTGCCCGGTCGATGCCTTGTGCCAGGCGAGGCAGGTCGCGGCGTTGGTGCCGACGCCGGCGAGGCCGGTGTGTTCGCCCCACATGATGCCCATCCACCACTTCCACTTGCCGAGAAGGGGGACGCCGTCCATGACCTTGGCGCCCGTCGCCTCGCTGTAATTGGCGTTGGCGAAGGAGGTGATGTCGGTCATGTAGGCGAAGCACGCCGGGGTCACGGCGCAGTAGATGTTGCCCGAGTCGGTTTCGCCCGCGTTGGCGTTGCGGATGATCGTCGCGACGCGGTTGGCGACGGTCTTCGACATGGGGCCGGTGGCGCCCAAGGACACCGTGCCGGTCGTGAGCGCGTTGATGATCACCTGGTCGATCGAACGGTTGATGACCGCGATGCCGTTCTCCCGCATCAGCTGGAGCTGGTTGCCCTGCGCCTGGAAGATGTTGAAGTTGGTCTTCTCGTTGAGGTCGTGCAGCTCGGTGAAGGTGACCGGCACCTGGACCTGGCTGTCATCGGACGGCGGGATGAGGCCGTTCGAGCCGCGGGTGACGGCGACCCGGTTGTTCGAGCCGGCGACCAGGAAGTAGACCGCGGCGCCGCGCGACTCGGTATCGGTCGTGACGGCGGGGCGCAGGATCGATTCGCGGCGTTCGAACGCGGCGATATATTGGTCCTTGTAGAGGACTTGTGCGGCGATAGACATGGCCCTTCTCCTCGATGGGAGTGGTTGCGGGGCCGTCGTCGTTCGGGGTGGCCGCTGCGGTTGCCCGGTGGTGGCGGAAGCCGCGAGAGGTGCGGGGGCCGCGGGCGTCGGAGCGGGGCTTTACGGTGGCGGTGTGGTAGGGTTTCGGGGTTGCCGGGCCGCGGGAGCGGGGTGCCGGCGGTGAGGCCGCCTAGGGGCGGAATGGGGCGACGGATGAGCGTGGTAATGGCGGGATCGAGCACGCGCCCTACAAAACGTGGACGGCTATGATCGACGCGGCGCTCAAATGAGCGGCCTGATCTCGATCGCCGATGCCGCGCTGTCGATCGCTGCCGGGCTCGGGTGCCTGTGGTGATCCGCACACTGCTCGGCTCCTGGGGGTTTTGGGTCGGGCTCATCTTCCTGACCTTCTGCCTCCACGAGGGCATTGCCCTGGCGACGGTCGGAACCCCGGCCACGCTCACGGCCTGGGTGCGCGCCGGCACCAAGCGCCAACCGATCTTGATCTTCGGCCTCGGGATTATGGTCGGCGCCGCCGCCTTTCACTTCTGGGCGACCGGCGACTGCGGCTAACTGGAATCGTTTGTGATTCAAGAGAGACGATTTGCCGCGGTGAGCGACCTGTCCCTTGAAATCGCCGTAGCCGGCCAACACAACGTCGCCGGAGGGCGTTCTCGTGCTACTACCCATGCGGCGTTCACATTGCTGCCGCAGCACCCGGACGGTGACACACAAAGCCTTGTCTTGGACGGAAGGCTTCTGCCTGTTCTTCGACAGGAGACCAAAGCCCGGGAAAGTATAGCCGAGCAACTGCTGGCGCTGTCGGGACGCTTGCCTACGGCGGATTTGGTCGCCGAGGTCTCGGCATTGATAAAAGATGCCCTTGGGTCGCAGGACTAAGCCGCGACCCTGCGGCTGCCCTGCTTGTCGGCCCGCACCTGGCGCGCCTCGGCAAGCTGCATGAGCCGCTTGTTTTCGTCGGCGGTAAGCCTCGCGCCTGGCGCCGACGATTTCGCGACCAGCTCCTTGTATTCGTCGTCCATGGTCCTCCCGCCGCCGGCGCCGTCGCCGCCGACAAGGGCCTCGTCGTCGGCATAGCTGCGCGCCATCCCGACGAGGCCCTTGATGAAGGGCGCGTAATTCTTGATCTTGACGCCGTTGGCCATCGTCGATTCGAGGACCGCGTCGAGCGCCGCTTCCGACCCCTCGAAATGCTTCTGCAGAAACTCCTCGGCGATCGTCATGTTGCGCTTGAATTCGCGGCCGGGATATTCCTTGCGCAGCTCGGCGACGTTTTCGAGGTTCGCTTCCTGCGCCGCCTCGGCGATCTTGGCGCGGCCGGCTTCCGTGGATTGCGTGTAGAAGTCGAAGGCCGCCTTCGCCGCCGCCGGGGCGATGTGTTTCGCGTGCATGAATTCCTGGAAAGCCGTGAGCCCCGCCTTGTCGCCGTCGCTCGGCTTCATCGCCTCGGGGAAGGCGAGGCCGTAGCCGTCGGCCTTGTCGGGAATGCCGACCAGCTTCCGATAGGCGGCGATCTCCTCGGGTGTTGCATCCTCGGCCAATGCAGGAGCGCGGCCGCCGGCGCGGATGCGGTCCTGCGCGCTGATGAGCGCGTCGGCGACATCGTGGGGCGAGGCGTAGCGTTCGAGCCGCTTCAGCCGCGCCTCGTCGCCGCGGGAGAGGTCGGCCCGCCAGGTTTCGCCCCACGCCTTCGGGGCATCGGCCTCGGTGCCTCCCCCGGCATCGGCTGCGAGCCGAGGCGCGGCGGCGGCAGCAGCGGCGGCAGCAGCCGGGGCGACGGCGGGAGAGGGTG
>Ga0302325_10036147_pt1 | contig 10072 bp, 16 predicted proteins | sample Palsa_T0_2_FD_201948 | JGI IMG/M metagenome (GOLD analysis project Ga0302325, IMG submission 201948) | Peat permafrost microbial communities from Stordalen Mire near Abisko, Sweden - Palsa_T0_2 | ecosystem: Environmental > Terrestrial > Soil > Palsa > Peat permafrost | place: Sweden: Abisko... | reverse complement strand
AACGACGGCCGCCCGCTGCCTTTCGATCCGCGCGAGAACCGTGGCTGTCCGCCATCTCGATCTCGTCGAGATTGGGTGCCGCAATGTGGCGCGTTGCTATTTTACCGCACCGATTTCTCGACTGACCCTGTCGACTACCTTCCGGAGTTGCGGGGCTGAAACCCTGCCGAGTTTGGTCGCGTCTGTCGCATCGATCGTGGCGATTTTCGCCGCGCGAACGACCGACGGAGCTGGCAGACCTGCTTCGGCGAGGTTAGTGATGGCGATGTCACCTGGCCAGCCGCGGTTTTCAGCACTCGTGATCATGACAACCCAGACCAACTTGTGCGCGTCCTCCAGGCCCGTTGACACAACAAGAGCGGGCCGCGACTGCCGAGTTGATCGGTCGGTATAAGGAAAGGGAACTTTGACTACATCGCCTTGGCTAAAGATCGCCATATGCTTTTCGATCAGCTGCGGAGTTCCACTCGCTGAACAGCCTGAAGGGATCGTCCTCATCTGAAACGTGGCGTGCCTTCGTAAGAAGGACTTTTTCGCCGCGAATTTCGTAGACCAGTTCGTCGCCTTCCTGCAGGCGCAACGCCGCACGGATGGGTTGGGGGATCGTCGTTTGCGACTTGCTGGTGAGTTTGCTCGTGATCACAATTTGTCCGCACGTAAGGATTTTCCTTACGGTATGGGATTTCCTTACGCCGGTCAACTCTATGAGGAGCCGGCAGTGCTGACGGGACTTCGGTCTGGGAGTTGCCGGGAGATAGCCACTGTCGACCTACGGCGCTAAATTTTTAGCCGTCCGACCCGCTCGTCCCGGAATTGTGCCGAGCTGGGATTGGGTGTGACGGAGTTGTGCCGTGTTGTGGCTGGAATAAAGGTTGGCAAGCGCTGCAAGTGGTTGATTTAAAAGACCCTTAATACCCCGGTACCCGCCTCATAACCAGAAGGTCGCAGGTTCAAATCCTGCCCCCGCTACCACTCCAGCTTACAGGGGTTTCCGAGCCCCTAGGCCGGCGCTGTATGCCGGCAAGCTGCAGCACGTGCTCTCCCAAACCCACCAGCCGCACCGGGGCTGCCACAGCCGTGTGGTCTGCCGTGGGAGCCAGCGTAATGCGGCCGTCTACCAGTAGCCGGCGCGTCGTCTCTCGCGCGTCGTGCACAATCCTTGGGACTACCAGACCCTTGCGCGCCTGTGCCATCTGATTCAGATAGCGGCGCGCGATCTCAGGCATCTGGGCCAGCAGTTGCCGTGCTAGCCCCTCGCGTTGATCACGCTTGCCTGCGGCCTTGGCCAGCAGCTCGGCGCGCTCCTTTTCAACCTCTGCAATGGCAGCGGCCAGAGCGGTAGGGCGCAGCGGCATTTTTCGCAGAGCCTTGATCTCATCGTCGAGCCGCCGAACGTCAACGCCGCGTACTGCGTCACGCGCCGCTTGGTCCTCGTCTTTGGCACGTTCCCGCAGTACCTGTTCGGCGTAGGCTTTACCTTCAGCTATCCGTTTATCGCTGAGCAGCTCACGGTGCATCAGCTCGAACACGGCGGCGTGGGCGGCGTCGCGACGGAAACGTAAATCGTTGGTGCAGTTGTTCGATGAGTGCGCGGGGCAAATATAATCGGTTCGACCGTCGCCGATGAGGTTGCTATCGCATTCGGCACAGATCAGCAGCGTGCCGAGCCAGTATTTTGAATCGTGACCCGGCACATGTTTCATAGTGCCATTGCGCCCCTTGAGCACACCACGCCGCACTGCCTCGCGTCTCGCGTTGCGCACGGTCTGGATCGCGCGAACTCTGCCCCAAAGCGCCTCGGGCACGATGCGCAGCTCGGGTTGCTCAGTGACGATCCAGTGTTCCCTCTCAGCTTGTTTAACCGTGCGGATATCTGAATTCGCAGCGCTGCGGATCCATTTCGACCGCCCCCAGATAACTTGGCCCTTGTACAGCGGATTATTCAAAATGCCGACCCCGCGCGTGGGATCACCAGCTATGGCACTTGGGCGCCAGCCCTTCTTTGTTTTCCGGCGCGGCCCGCTGTCTGTGCGCGTCCATGTCGAGCCGGGGCTGGCAACGCGCGTCGCGTTGAGATGCCGCGCTATGCGCTGACACGACCAGCCATCGGCACGCCACTTGTATATCTGCAACACGACCTTGGCCTGTTTCGAATCTATGACGCGTATTTTCTTGCCGTCGGTACCGACCGCCGCTGCGTAGCCGTAACTCTTGCCGCCAGTGTATTCACCCTTGAGCGCCTTGCCTTCCTGTGAACGATATGTGCGGTAACTTGCTTTACGCCGCTCATCTTCCGCGACCGCCTGCTTGATTTGTATCATCATCCCCCACCCGCCACGGCGGGTGTCGTCACCGACACACGACAACCAGTGGATTCCTAGGTCCTCCAATTCGGCTGACCGCGGCCCAAACTCGGCGCGATTGCGCCACAACCTATCGATATCTTCTGTGATGAGGATTTCGAAGTCGTGCCGGCGAGCAGCGGCAAGCATGGCTTGATAACCTGGACGGTTAGCCGTGCCGCCAGACATTTCCTTGTCGCCAAACTTCTCAACTATTTTGAACCCTTCGCGTTCGGCGGCCCGTGTACATTGACGCCACTGATCTTCGAGTGAGCGCTCGTGCTGGCGTTTCGTGCTATATCGAGCGTAAATAACAGCGCGCAGTAATTTGGGTGTCATGATGCGCGCTCCTTGTACTGCGCCAGGATCAGCTTCACGCCTTCGCGCATGTAGTGATTGACCGGCGCTCCAGTGCGAGCACTGAGTGCGCGCAGCGCCTTAGCCTGCGGCGGGTCCACGTAGATACTCATGAGTTCTTTCACGAGTCGGTTTGGGTTTTTGCGTTTCGCCACGATAGTTAGCTCCTAATAGAAAAGGAAAGGGCGCAGCCAAAGGCGCTGCGCCACTTTTTGGATGCCATCACGCCTCGACGTGTTTGACATACCCGTTCGACGCGAGCCAGTGGATATATCCTGCGGCCTTGCGCGCCTCGATCTTGTGCTTACGCTGCAAGGCCGCGCCAATGGCCTCGATGGTGGCACCGGCAGCCGGAATCACATCCATGCACTGGGCGCGCACTCCGTTGGGGAAGTTCTTGACGACTTTATAAACGCTAGCGGGCCGCCCCGCGGTCTTAGCAGTGGCGGGCTTCTTGGCAGGCTTTTTAGAAGTAGGCATCTAACTGTAGCTCCTATTAGTTCATGGGAGCTAATAGTAGCTTATTTTAGGTGCATTGCACAATCAGGCCACTTTTGGCTGAAAAACCGGCTGCGCCGCGCTACCAGCGCAGCCGTAGCACGTTGCACTCAATGCAATAACCTTGCGCTGTCGCCCTCTCTCTCAATGGCGATAAAACCCCAGTGCTTCAGTGTACGAAGCAGCTTCCGTAGATAGCGGGGCGAATACCCCAGTTGGGCCTCCGCATCCCAACTAAGGATCTCGAATCTGATCCCGCCAGGAGGCACCATCCAATAGACGGGTGCTGCGCAGCCCGCGTCAGCCCAGTCATAGATGTTCTTAAAGCCATCCTGGCCTTTAGGAATGAGCTCTCCCACGGTATTCGCAACCTTGTCGGTAAGCTTAATTAGATGCGTGCTCTCAATTCTTGGTGGTCGTTTGCGCATGTCGGGGTCTCCTCAAGATTTCGGTTTGCGATTCGGATGCCCTGGTGGCCAGTACCTCGATCGTGGCTTTCCCTCACCATTGTTGACGCGCTGATATTTATCTAACTCGCAGAGGGAATGCTCTATATCCCGCAGTTCCAAAGGGCGCACGTGTTTACCGAGGCGCCCCAGCTGCTGCGACTCTTTTAGTAGTCTACGCATCTCCGCAAGGTAGTCCGGTCTCGGCTTTCCTCTTGGCCACTGCTTCGAGCCGCAGAGAATCCAATGTATGCCACGCTTAGCGCCCGGTCCTGCATTTGCCCATGTCATGATGTCGGCCGCCTTACTGAGCAGGGGCGTCCATCGCAAGTCGGAGGCAAATTCGTACGCTACAAATAGCCCGGCACAGGGCACATGCTCCTCGAGCACTTGGGTCGCATTCTGAATAGTGCGCTTGGCGCGGATTAGTCGTATCAGCTTGGGTGCCAGACGACGAACTTCAGTTAGTGCCTCGCAGTAGAGATCAATCTTCGGGCGCTTCGATCGGTTGTTTGAAACAACATAGGCCCCTGTGAAGACCTGCAAACCGCGCGCCTGAGCCTTGTGCAGGATGCGCTTGGCCCGAGTTTCATTCCAATCGTGATAAGTCAGTCGCCGAAGGCGTTTATAGGTACGAGGCCAGTTAAAGTATCGAAATTTAATAATTTCAAACAGCAGCTCCGGCGCCTTACTCTTATCCAACGGTTTGTAGCGATCCAGCACAAGCTCTTTCAGCTGCAAAGAGACCGCGTCTAGGTCACGAAAAATCTCCGTGAACTTCCAAGTCTGAAGAATCTTGTCTTTAGTCCATGGAAATGGGTCGCCGCGTTCCTTCCTAACGTGTATGAGATGCCTACGATTTATGAACTTGAAATATCTATCTACATTTGGGCCGATCATGGCCTAGACCCCCCACTCGGCATGACGGGATCTGCCCTATAGCCCGCTCGCCTCATGTCGGCTAAAAACCGCCTCCATCCTGTATGGTTACAAGACGTACCGCTGGCAACCACGATGTCGTGCTTGGGGGGTGGTGCAAAGAACTGATGATGGCCGCCCCTTGTCATCGCATATCGCCATCCTTGTGCGGTAGCGCGCTTGATGACCTTCAGCACGTCTGATTGATAACTCATCTATCGCTCTCTCTTTTTTCAGGGGAGTCGACAAAATGCAGGAGCGGTATTGCCCACGCACTGCCGACTCCAGAAAATCTGGATTCAACAGCGGTAGACCGGGCAGAACGCCCATTGGAAGCCGCAGGTCGGAATCTACGCGCTCAGGCCGGCATTCGTCAACCTACTTGGCCGCTCGGCGCAAAACTGCTGTATTTGTAGTGCTTTGTGATCGACCCTAACCGGCGCTGGTTTTGCACAGATGCTCGATGGTCGAACACTAGGCTATACTTAAGGGGTGGGTTACATAGCCCACGCACCCCGGTCAGGGTAAGTGGCGGGCAGCATAACGGCGAGGGCCGGCTGCCAACGGCTGGGGCGCAAAGCCGCAATTGAGGTAGGTCTGGAGACCTAGTGTTCGGCAGCCCCGAACACCCTCGGCAAGTCACAGGTAATGCTGGGCGCGCCGCTGAGACCAACATAAGACGTCGGCGCTTCAGAACACGCGCCTTACTCAACGTCTCCAACTACCCGCGTTCCAACTTGAGCACAACTGCGCGCGCTGCGTGCGGAGGCTGTTCTGTGGGACACGTAGTTACAAATAATTCTGACGAGTTGCTCTCCGTTACTGGCGCTTCGATCTACCTGCAACTCGCGGCCGATACCGTGCGGCGCTACGCCGACGAGGGCCGTCTGCCTTGCGTTCGAAATTCTGTCAACGCGCGACAATTTAGACGCCGTGATCTAGAGCGGTACCGGCGCAAGCATCTAAGCGACAACGACCGCCACCGCCCAGCCGCTGCGTGCTCTCGATGACGGGGCGCGCACATGGCCAAGCAACAACGGAAGCCTCCCGCAGAGGCGCCGGATGCGCTCGCCGCGTTCGCCCGTATTTTTTGGGACGAGGCAATCAAACAAGTCGAGGAGGAAATCGAAGCCGAGGAGCGCGCGGCCAAGGGTAGCAATGGCGCGGCTATAGATAAGGAGACGAGGGCACCGTGAATCGGAAGTTAAAACGCATACCGCTGCTCGTCGAGATGCCCGAATCCGACATCGACAGCGAGACGTCGGTCTACATCGCGCATGGCCGATCAGCCCGCATGGTTAATAGCACCTTTCTGCGCGGCATCGTGACCGGACGGTCCTGGCTTGTATTTCATGAGGGCAAACTGCCGACGCGCAAATTTATTCGGCACGCCGAAGCGTTCGAGATGGAAGCCATGCCGACAGTTGGAGGGATACACTAATGGGCTTCACGGCTTCTAAGAATCTCAAGCGCGCTCTGGTGTATGCCCGTAAGAGGTGGCGAGTCTTTCCTATTTCGGCGAACGATAAAGATCCGCCATGTATCGCAGGCTGGCCGACGAAGGCGACCACCGACCCAGCCACTATCAAGGCATGGTGGCGGCAGTTCCCGGGTGCCAATGTCGGACTCCTGTGCGGTCCTAGCAGTGGCGTGTTCGTGCTCGACATCGACGTGAAGGGCGACGACGGTGAGGCAACCCTCAAGGCGCTCGAACGCAGACATGGCAAGCTGCCGCTGACACGCGAGCATTCGACTCCGAGCGGTGGTCGGCATCTATTCTTTATATGCAGCGCCTCCACCAACGTCGGCAATCGGGTCAAGTTCGCTCCTGGCCTAGACACCCGCGCCGGCGATAACGGCTACGTGGTCATGCCGCCAAGTCATACAGAGGCTAGCGACGATACTGTCAAGGGTGACTACAGGCTGCTCAAGAAACGGCCCATAGCCATCGCGCCAAAGTGGTTACTCGACCTGATCAAGCCGCAGGAGGCAGACGAGGACTCCGAGCCGTTTGTATTGCCGGCGATCATCAATGAGGGGGAACGCGACAAAACACTCTATAGCTACGCTGGCCAACTGCGCCATCATGGCGGCACTCGCAAGGAAATTCTCGCGGCGCTGACCAAAGCAAACACCGAGCGCTGCAAGCCGGCGCCGCTACTCCCCAAGGACTTGCAGAAAATCGCCAAGAGCATCTGCAGGCATGCGTCAGGCCAGCGCGACGTTGATGTGATTCAGAAGGCGCTGGGCAACGCGACCGCCGAAGCCGTACCGGATACCGCAGCGTGGTTTGATCCTGAACAGCACAGCCGGTCGCTCGCAGAAATAATGCTGGATAAGGACCTCAAGGTCCGTTGGGTTGTGCGCAATCTATTGGCGAAAAGCGCGGTCGTGATACTCGCCGGCTCACCCAAGACCGGTAAGACGACTTTTGCGGTACACAACATCATGCATGTCGTGGGGCTAGTGCCTGCGCTCGGCAGCTATCAGGCAGTGAAGGGCGCGGAGAACTTTGCTATCGGTTACTTCAACGAGATGGGCGAAGTAAATTTCAAGAAGGCTGTGAAGGACGTCAAGCCTGACATCACCAATGCGGAGATCCGTGCGCTACGCGCCACTGTCAGGATCTATGCCAAATGGCCACAGCTTGATGCCAGAGGACTGCAGCAACTTGAGGCATCGATCGTAAAGCATGGTTTCCGGATCTTTGTAATCGACACGATTGCGCGCGTGCGGCCATTCTACAAAGGGATCAGCGTTACTGAGGCCGACGCCAAGCTTATAAGTGGTATCGCCGACATTGCGAGACGCACGAAGTGCTGCATCGTCGTCATGACACAAGGCAATAAGCATGGCGGCGATACCGAGAACATAACGGATCGGCTCGCACATACCAATCAGTTCGCCGCCGCCGCCGACGACATCGTAACCATTTATCGGAAGAAAAATGACGCCACCCGTCAACGCTACCTGCAATGCGTTGGACGCAATGTTCAAGAGTCAGACGAGATGATCCTAACCCTAGATCACGAGGGTCTGAAGATTCCGGGCACAACGTACGCTCTCGTGATGTCAGAAACGCAGCAGCGTGTAATTGACTGCCTCAAAGCCGCTGTGCCAAATGCTCTGACACCAATCGAGATTGCCACAAACCTAAACGCAGAGGCAGAGCGCAAAGGAATCAAGAAAGTCAGTCGCGAAAATATCAGAAACGTCGTCAGTCGAATGCTCAACGCGCAGACAGTTGTTCATGTGGGGAAGCGCGGTGGCGTCACAACGCCAACAATTGCCACCACGCACTGGCCAGACCAAATTGCCGCCGACATTGGCCCAAAGGCATTTGCAAAGGCACTGCCAAAGGCACTTTCAAAGGCACTGCGAAAGGCACTACCCAAAGGCACTGCGAAAGGCACTGCCAAAGGCCAGCGGGGGGTATAGGGGTGCAAACGCATCGTCAAAGGCACCTGCACCGCGCATTCCGGCCTAGCAATAGCGCCACGTGCGATGCAGCGGCGTGCCTTAGAAAGTGCCTATTCGAGTGCCTAAGAGTGCCTTTGTATACAACACTTACTAAATATATATGGTTGAGTCACTGCGCTGGGGGTTGTAGTGGCACTAGCACTGGCACTGCCCGCCTAGGTAACGCGCGGGGTCTGATGGTCATTATGCGGGGCTATCCATGATTGCCACCGCAATGATTATCGACAGACCAACAGCCGCGCGCATTGCTGCCGATGTATATGAATTCGGCGGCGCATGGACTGAGATGTTCGAGACGTGGCAGCGAACCAGTCTGCCCTACCTGATCATGATGGCGCACACGAAAGAGCGCATAAGACTGGGCGCGCCACTGGTTGCAATGGTTGTTGACGACGATGCATTGCGCGCGGTCCTGCGCACTTCTGCCAGCAGCTCGACAACATCAAGTGTAGATGGGCGTTGTTCGTCGAGAGTGCGTCAGTAGCAGAACAGATTGCGCGCCAAGAGATTTTGCTCGACAGCATTGTGGAGGGACACGCATGAATATGGCATTGATTGCAACGCACGCACTGCGCCGGCATAGCAGCGCGCGCAGCGTTGCTTACGCATTAGGCTTTGCCGTACAGGCACTTAGGTCGCCAGTACGCACACTGGCAACCAAAGCCCGTGCCCGCTTTGGCGCGGCTGCACTGCTATTACTGCGCCCAGCATCTGCGGATGCGCTGGCGTTCGCAGAATCTGCGTCACGCCGGGCCCCTACCCCCACATGCGCCGCTTGTTTGTTGTTGTGGCGGGGCATTTTGGCGTGCGGCGAGGCGGCACTGTGAAGAAGCTGAAGAAAGATCTGTCCGGCGCAGCGAAACGCAAACTGGCGAAGCAGCGCCTGATGGCGAGCGCGCCGGCGCTCGAAGGAAATCTGTTGCGGCGTATCCGCGTCGGCGAACTAAACACCGTCGATCAGTGGCGTCGCGAGATTGGGAAGATCTACCGCGAGATGCGGTTTCAGAAGATCCCAACAGAAGTGGGAACCCGATTGGTTTACGTCGCGGAGATCGGCGCGCGGCTGGCAAAGATGGCCGAGGAGTTGCGCGAACTGGAAGCATTGCGCCAACAGCTTGCCCAACTGCAAGGTGTACCCACTGGGCTGATCACTCACAACCGCGACACCATTAATGGTGCCTTAGAAGTTACAGATCACGAATCTGAGGAGTAGTAACAATGGCTTTATCAATTTTCAGTAGGAAACCCGCAGCGCCAGAGGTGACACCTGCACGCTCAGCATTCGACGCCGCTCGGCGAGCGCACACAGCCAAGGCCCAGGAACGGCTGGCGCTCATCGAGAAAATGAATGAACTACAGCGCCACACTCGGGCGGCAGACGCCGCTGCGGCAAAGGTCGCCGCCTTGCGCGCGGACGTTGACGCGGGCATTGCGGCCGCATTACTGGACGGTGCGCCGGCAGCCGATCTTGAGGATCGAAAGCGCGCCCTCGCCATTGCTGAACAAGAGTCCGCCGAATGGGTACCAGTTGCGCGTGCCGCTGATGTTGCGCATAGGCGCTTCGCAACCCAAGCCAGCGAGCTGACGAGACAGGAGCAGGAGCTATATGCGCCGATCAAACAACTAGCGCATGCCATCTTTTACGACGATCTGCTGCTCGATCTGGTCTCAGAATTTCGTGAGGCCGAAGAAAAGCTGCGTGCAGTGCATCGCCGAGTGTTCACGGTCGCGCGCGCTGCAGACCATCTGGCCCAGCAATGTGAGGTTGGCTTATTCCGCGATAGCGGCAGGTATACGGAGCTTCATGTCTCGCGTCCGGCACACGACGCGTATTGGCGCGGGTCGAAAGATCCGTGGACTGTCGTGCAAGAGGAGCGCGCGGACCATATGGCGCTTGATGCGGAGGCCGACAAGCTGATTCATGACCTACTGACTAGCGAGCCAGCGTAATGTCGCTCTCTACACCATCGCCTGCCGCAGTGGTGCGTGCTGCGCAGAATGTGATTGCGCAGCATGCACGCGCCCGCAGCG
>Ga0302325_10036146_pt1 | contig 10072 bp, 6 predicted proteins | sample Palsa_T0_2_FD_201948 | JGI IMG/M metagenome (GOLD analysis project Ga0302325, IMG submission 201948) | Peat permafrost microbial communities from Stordalen Mire near Abisko, Sweden - Palsa_T0_2 | ecosystem: Environmental > Terrestrial > Soil > Palsa > Peat permafrost | place: Sweden: Abisko... | reverse complement strand
TGCCCGGACGCCCGCTCTTCCTGAGTACTTGTTCTTCGCGACGATCGAAACTGTATGCACCTCGGTCATCGTCTGGCAGGCGTGGACTTGGTCAGGGGTTGAAGCCGCAGTTAGTTCGGAGCGGATGGTCCGCCAACCGGAAGCCGGGATCACTTCTTCTTAACTACCGGATTGCTCAACAAATCTACCCGAACGATCCATACCTTTGGAGGCCACCGTGACGACCGCGAACGGCAGGATCGATGAGCGTAATCGCCTCCCTTGAAAAGAGCCGTAACTGACTGCAAACAGATGGTTGGCATGGGACCTCTTTTCATGCTTCGTTGTGACCGGATTCCGGTCCTGACCTGTTCACGACAGTTTGACTGTGGTTTTAGTATCTTCACGCAATGGATCAGCAGCGCCATTGCAGATCTTGTTCTTGCTTTCCTGTTTTGCGTGCTAGTTTTGTGTGAATCCTCAGCGTGAGCCGCTGCCGTGCTCGCAACAAAATTCGCTCAGGTGAGGTCAATGTGAAAAGAGAACGCCTAACACAGATCGTTCTGGTGATCGTGGGGCTGATCAATCTGGCCCTAATTTATTTTCTATATACGGATCTGCGGCATTCCAGCTGGCTTTTGGAGGGGAAGAACGAGATCGAACGAGATCGAACCGATGTTTCTGAGCTTTTTTATTCCGGTCGGGGTCTTTCTACTCGTGGCCGCAAGGAGACCATCTGAGCATCGCTCGATGATTGCTCTAGCGGCTTGGTGGAACATCTCCCATGGCGGGGTGATGGCTATCCAAACCGTGGAAGCGTGGATTCACGGCATCCACCGGAACTTTACCGATGTGATCGTATTCCTTGTGATCGGAGTTGTACTGTTAGCGCTTCTGCCAACAAAACGAGAGGCAGTCACGCCGGGAGTTGCGTGAACGAGCGCAGAAACCCCACACTCTGCGCGGGTAATCGTTTCTTCTCGTCTTCGCTTCACGGTTTTTTCCCCGAGGGGATGACAGTGTAGCGCAGTGGCTCTCGGCAGATTGGCGTTAAATCTCTATAGCACTTTTTGACTTTGGTCGGAAGTCGGGACCGATTCTCGGTGAGCGCAATCTGATTTCGTCAACGATTCTGGCCGCTTTCACTGTCCTCTAAGCTTGCCGTTTTCTTGTAGGTAATGTCTGCCTGCCGTCGACAGCGTCAATTCGACGTAATAGTCGGGTATGCGCTTGGAGTACCACAGATTTCCGAAGAACTCTACATGTGAGTCACCGGTGCTGACGGCCAAGAAGTGTGCTCGCTCCCAGTTCACGGTGATAGCGTCCCCTTCAGAAGTATCCACGATGGGAGGATCAGCCGATAGGCCCTCCGCTTTCGCTCCTTTTGGAACAAGGTAGAGATCGTACAAATAGCTACTGAAGGCACCGGGATTGTCCTGTATCACCACTGCGTCGAGCACCCCGTCGGGAGATGTCTGCCGCGACAACTCTTTAACACCCGAGATCGCGGGACGAATGAGGGCGAGTGGATACCGCGCCAGATACGGTGTGGCGATGCCGAATACGTAGATGGCAATGAATGCCAGGATGAGCAGAGGGCGACGAGTCATCGCGCAATTGTAATTGTTGTAACATCGCGTCTCTTAAAATGCCGGCTTTGTTAAGTACTTGTTTTCCACACTGCTCCATCCACTCAGAGATGAGCGCCATTTCGCTCTCGTAGAAATAAGTGCCATACCAACCAAGGCTCGCCCGTAATCGGTTCGGGTCAGAATCTCGGTCCGACCCACGCATCTCTTCGGTCACAACTTCGATCATGATTACTACTTCGAACTCCACCCTAAAGAGGAGCGGGCTGCCTAATCAGTTACTCGGTGTTCTACTTCACACCATCGCGATGTCTGGGCTGGCACTTGGCATATCAAAGAATCGTGAGCCCAGAATTCCAATTGAGTTCGCGTAGTTCACTTTATTCAGAGCATTGCCACAGGTTGCTCGACCGTAGAGGCATTGCGCAAAATGCCAGTCGTTGCTTGCGGCAATGGCTGACCTGCTGCTTCGCTTAGTTCCCGAGCTGGGATTTTGGCGACGCGGTTACAGACTTTCCATAGCAGGCACGAGACAACCGTTAGAAGAATAAGGATCATCCGCAGAGGAAGGCCATGACGAATCCAGAACAGCGACTGTAATAGTCCGGCCGCAATGCCGTCCCCAATGCGTTCCCCCGCCACATCAATGATAGGTCGCGTTTCCACTCGTAGCCGATTCGGCAACTTTGCGTAAGTCATTTCCTTTCCAAAACGAAAGAAGGAATTTCGCATGGCGTATTCTCCGGTTCGCATGGCCGTGAGCATGGCAAAGCTGGGGACAACGATGGCGAGAGCCCCTGCCATGACTTCGAGAATCGCGTAAGTGGCCATCGTGGACCTTTTGGGAGTGCGGGGTTTGAAGCGCGACAATCCCAGTTGTGCGAGAACGGTTGTTACGCCGAGAGCCGCCTGCAGATGTCCGAAAAAATGAAGCAGTTGTACCTGAGAACTGTATTGCTGCGCCGCGCTGATGCGATAGGTTAGATCGAGCAAAGTAGATCCGGTTGCGCCAAGCACGGTAACGGCGGCAAGGGACCAGGCAACCGCACGAGCGCGGGTCGGGTGCTCCGCAGATTTGGGCTTGGGAGGGTGCATGCCGACATTCCTAGCTGCCGTAGACTCGCGATGGAAACACAGGAGTCCCGCGGTCAAGATGTCAATGCCGGCTAGAAAGACATTTGCGCCAGCAAAACTCTCTGCGAAATGCAGATGGACCAAGCCGAAGCCTGCCAGCAAGCCGCCCGCGGTTCCTGAGACGAGCAGAACCGGTACCGCCCGGAACTTGTGTTCCAGATCATCGCTGATCCAGTTGTTGACCAAAACCCACACCAGCGACAATCCAATCGCTGTCGACGCTGAAACGAGAATGTAGAAAATCCTATAGGCCAGGTAGCCTGGTATGTGCCCGAATGCCAGAAATAGCTCCGCCGCTCCAGCAAAGAGATAAGCACTCCGAATCACATTCGAGCATTCTCCGCGGCGAAAGAGCCAGGAAAGCAACAGACTGAGAACGAGGGCTATGGCGGTACCAATCAGGACGAGCCCTGGCAAAGCATGAATCGGCACACCGCTGCCTAGAAACGAGTCGCGAAACGCACGACTGAAGGTGAAGTGGACCATCACGCTAGTGCAACTCAGAGAGAAGATCACTATGTTCGCGGTATGGCTGTCCAGTTTGTGGAGCTTTTTCGCCACTGACTCAGCCGCAATGTAGTTTTGGCGGCATCGCTAAATCGATTAGCACAATACCTGCCAAACCTTGGTTGAGTAGTGAAGCCCTTGATTTAACGAGGTTGCGAACCCTGTGGTGGAGGGCGGGGGCACCGAATCTGTGAGCCGCTCTACTCGAGTCTCGACAGGTGTCAAACGTTTCGACACTTGGTCCAACCGGCTGGTCGGTTGCATTCGAAGTGGGGGGGGGCCGCACAAATGCAAAGCTGTAGGTATGATCCGGCCCAAAGAGAGTATTTTCTGAGTCTCGCGCACCTCAACATGTTGGTAGCCCTGGAGCCCGGCCGGGTGGCAACCAAGATGGGAGGGGCCGGCGCGAAATAGAACTCCTGGCCCGGAATGATTTCCGGTCTACCCGTCATCGCGCAACCGATCAATCGATTGAAATGACCGCTAGCCAGAACTCATTCTAAGGCTCCCTAGGTAGAGTCTCTCTATCACGATTTCGGAAATCAATCTTCCGGCTCCGAGGGCGCCTGCTTCACTCCCCAAGGTAGAGATCTTGAGTTGCACTTCATTGGCTGATTTTTCCAGCGCGCGTTGTTTTATGGTTCGCTTCAAAGGTTCCAGGAATAGTTCCGGTGCGGAACGAAACAGAGCCCCTCCAAAAATGAGAACGTGCGGATTCAGTAGGTTCACAACGTCAGCCAGAGCTACAGCAATGTGTGAGATTGCCTCGTTCAGAACGCGAAAAGACAGGCCGTCATTTTCCATCGCAGCTTGTCCGATCATCTCAATACTGATCTGGTTCAGATCTCCTTGCGCTAACTCTCGAACCTTCGAATCCACGCCTTTTTCGATGGCGCTTTTCACTGATTGGATAATGGCTCCACAAGAAGCCAGCGTCTCCAAGCACCCATAATTGCCGCAGCAGCACAGCGGGCCGTGTTCCGCTACTGTCATGTGACCGAATTCGCCGGCGCTTCCGCCGGGTCCGCGGTAGAGTTTTCCGTCCAGAAAAATCGCGGCGCCAATCCCCATTCCTGCGTCGACGTATATGAAATCGTTCAGACCTGCTCCGAGTCCAAAATGCTTTTCTGCTGTGGCGATCGCTCGCACGCTGTCCTCAAGCAGGCAGGGCACGCCAAATTCGCGCTCCAGGATATCTCTGAGCGGAACATTTTTCCATTCGGTCATCTGACCAGGGCGCGGAAAAGACAGTACCAAGCCTTTACTTACATCGATCACACCGGAATGCCCAATTCCAATTCCCTTAAAGGCATTCTTCCCCGCTCCGGAATCATCGATTGCTTTGTGGATCTTCTTCAGGGTTCTGGAAAGAACAAGATCGCGTCCGTCCTGCATTCCGGTTTCGGACTCATGCTTGTAGACCAAAGCGCCTCGGATATTTGTGACTACGATTCGCGTGTAGAACGATCCCAGGTCTACTCCGACAAGGAATCCGGCGTCGTCGCTAAGGCTCAAAGAAACAGGCTTTCGTCCCAGAGCACTGGCGTTGTGACCGGATTCCACCACCAACCCTCTATCCATCAGATTTTGGACGATAGCGGTGATGGAAGCTGCACTGAGGCAGGTCTGCTTGGACAGCTCAATTCGCGAAATGTTGCGCTTCGCGTGAATGAGTTGCAGAACGGTCCACTCGCTCTTGAACGACTTGGATTCGGAATTTCGAGCCAGCTTCCTTCTTAGACTCCTCGTGTTCACCGTCTTTGCCCTTTCATGGCGGTTGGTTCGCCGCGGCTTTACGCTCCCGAAGCCCTTTGGCCAGTTCCAGTTGCCGCACCGTAAATTTACGCGAGCGCTCCGACAAAAGAACTCGAACCTGCTTGTAGCCCAATCCTGCCATAAGAGCAGGCCACCACTCAATTATTTCTTGACATAATTGAACGAATAGGCGTAAACATTGGAGCGTTATGGCTATATTACTTCATTTACTGAAGTAATATACGAGATTTTACCCGCCTGAAACGGAAAGCTCACGGAGAGCTAATGCCACATCAGCGAGTTGCCTTGGCGATCGAAACATGGTTCAACCATCGTTTACGAAGCAGTCATTGGCGTGCAATTGCCTGGTCGATGCTGCTGACGGGGTTGTTCTGCTTGTCCATGATTCAAAGTGCGAGAGCTGGCGTAACCGGGAGCATTTCGGGAATCGTGACAGATAAGAGTGACGCTGTGATTGCTGGAGCAGAGGTTAGTGCACGCAACCTCGAAACCGGGATTCAGCGGGTGGTCGTCACTGATCAGAAGGGCTTTTATTCCTTTCTGGCTTTGCCGGTTGGCACCTACGCTGTCAGCGTGCGCAAGACTGGCTTCAAGGAGTTTCGTCAGACTGCCGTTGCTATTGACGCGAATAGTGCAGTGAGGGTGGATGCGCGTCTTCAGGTGGGCGGCGTGCACGAGGAGATGACCGTCTCAAGTAGCTCGGTTCGGGTTGAAACCACGAATACGCAAATGGGTGAGGTGATCGGGAGCACCAAAATGGAGTCTCTTCCACTCAATGGTCGCAGCTACACCGACTTGTTGGCCCTGCAACCTGGAGTGGCGCCAGAAACCTCGGGAGAGTATGCGCCCCTTTCGCCTTCCGGCAATTTGAACGCCGGCAGCCTCTCCGTGAGTGGTCAGCGGGAAACTTCCAATGGCTTTATGGTGAATGGTGGCAACGTTAACGAGGGCGTAAATCAGACCACGGCGATTGTTCCCAACTTGGATTCGATCGAGGAGTTTCGCATTATCACCAATAACTTCGATGCCGAATACGGCAATTACAGCGGTGGACAGGTGAATGCGATTACCAAGTCAGGCACAAATGACCTTCACGGAGAACTCTTCGAGTTCTTGCGCAACGACGATCTCGACGCCCGCAATTTCTTCAGTAATATCCGCGAGGCGTTCAAACAGAACCAGTTTGGCGGCACCTTCGGTGGCCCGATTGTGCGAAAGAAGGTCTTCTTCTTCGTCGATTATCAGGGCACGCGTCAGGTCCAGGGGCAAGTTGCCAATGTGCCGATTTATTCTGCTCCTGATCTCACCGGGAATCTAGCAGATGTATCCAGCGCACTGACTGGTACCGTCGGCGGGCCATACTGGGCGAGGGTGCTGTCTTCAGAGCTGCGATATCCAGTTAGGAACGGCGAAAACTATTATTCGCCCGGTTGCGTCACGTCAAGCGCTTGCGTCTTCCCGAATGCAATCATTCCAGCGTCGGCCATATCCGCTCCCGCCAAGGCGCTTCTTAAGTACATCCCACAGCCGAACACCACCGAGGACGGCCAGCCGTTTTTTGAGACCGGCGCATATAACAACGTGCTGCGCGACGACAAGGGTGGAATCCGGGTCGATGGCAACAGCCGCGCCGGCATGCTCTCTGCATACTACTTCCTGGATGACTATAGCCAGCAGTGCCCTTACTGTTTCGTGTCCTTGCCGGGGTTCAATGTTCTGAACATCGGCAGAGCGCAGATGGTCAACCTGAGCGACATCACCACGCAAAGCCCGACTGCGGTGAATGAGCTGCGTCTACATTACATGCGTTTCGCAAGCTTTTCGGGCCAACCGGAGGGCGGCGTAGGCCCATCGCTCGCTTCCCTAGGGTTTGTAACCGGCGCGAATACTCTTGGCATTGTCCCGATTGCGCCACAGTTTGAAGGGGTGCCGAATATTTCGCTGAACAATTTCAGTTTCGGTGTCAATGCTTATCCCTTGGCCCAATACAACAACACCTATCAACTGCTCGACAATTATTCGAAAGTGCTGGGCACCCATTCCATTAAGTTCGGCGGTAACGTTCATTACGATCAGATTACGCAGGTCGCCTACGGTGCCAATAATGGCAGCTTCGCATTCGATGGATCGGAAACCGGACTTGACTTCGCTGATTTTCTAATCGGGGCGCCGGTCTACTATGAGCAGGGTCAACAGGCTCCGCTCCACTCCCGCAGCCGCTATTTCGGACTCTATGCGCAGGATAGCTGGCGCGTGGCGTCATCGCTGACGTTGAATTATGGTCTTCGCTGGGACGTAAGCACTTCCTGGTGGGAAGCCAGGAACCAGTTGGAAACCATCATTCCGGGAGAGCAATCACAAGTATTCCCGGGTGCTCCTACCGGCTGGGTATTTCCTGGCGATCCAAATGTGCCATCGACTCTGGCTCCTACTCATTACAACAATTTCGCTCCGCGGGTGGGATTGGCATATTCGCCGTCATCAGACACGGGTGCGCTGCACTGGTTACTTGGCAGCAGCGGCCAAAGCAGTATCCGGGCTGGATACGGCATCTTCTACACCGCGATCGAAGATCTTACCGACGCGCTGGAAGTGGGTGACCCTCCCTACGGATTGTTTTATTCGAGTCCGAATCCTTCTTTGTTCGCTACTCCGTTCGTCGATCGAGCCACGGGAAACAGCGAGGGACAACGCTATCCGGTCGTGTTTCCTCCCCCCAATGTGTCGCTGTCGAATCCCGATGCAAACGTAAACTGGGCCCAGTTCGAGCCGATCTCAAGTTCACCCGGCTATTGGTACAAAAACCGTCTTCCCTACGCCGAACACTACGAACTGTCGCTCGAGCGGCAACTCGGCAGCAATTCGCTGTTGAACCTTAGCTATGTGGGTACGCAGAGTCATAGGCTGCTGGTGCTGGTCAATGCCAATCCTTCAGTCCCAGCTATCTGCCTTGCTGTAAGCCAATCAAGCGAAGTCCCGGTTGGAAGTGCCACCTGCGGCCCAATGGCCGAGACCGGCAGTTTTACAACCGTCACCGGCCAAACTGTAGTTCCCCGCCAGCCCTTGGGAGTGGATTTCGGCAGCACCGGTCTCTACGAAAATATCGGCAACGCGAGTTACAACGCCTTAGAAGCTACTTTTCGCCACCGCAGTGGGCGCCTGGAATTCTTGGCCGGATATACGTACAGTAAGACGCTGGATCAGTCCTCTGGGCTGGGCGATCAAGTCAATCCTTTTGACCCGGGCCAGACCAGAGAGTTAGCCGCTTTTGACCTGAGAAATAACTTTGTCATCAGTTATACGTACGAGATGCCGCTCGACCGCGTATTCAGTAAAAAAGGCAACCTCACTAGTGGCTGGAAACTCTCCGGCATCACTCGCTTCTCTACCGGGCTGCCGGTCACATTGCTCGAACTTGACGATAACTCGCTGACGGGCACTACATCTGCGGGACCAAACAACAACGGCATCGACACTCCCAACTTTACTCCCGGTCCGCTGAACTTTGCCGATCCGAGAAGCGGTCAACCGTATTTCAATGCATCCCTGTTCACCTCAGAGCAGTTGGGCCAACTGGGAAATGCACGGCGACGCTTCTTTCGCGGCCCAGGAATCAACAACTGGGATATGGCGCTTTTGAAAGACTTCGCGGTGCGTGACCGCATGCACATCGAGTTTCGTGCCGAGTTTTTCAATACATTCAATCACACGCAATTTGTAGCAACCAGCGGCTTGGGCTCTCCCGGCACAGGCACCTGTGTCACGAGTGGACCCGGAGAAAGCTGTGCTGGAGTTCCAGGCTCGAGCTTTGGAATCATCACGGTCGCTCGCGACCCGCGCATCGGTCAAGTTGCGCTCAAGTTCAATTTTTGAGGTTGTCAGCGTATGCCGCCCCGGGTCTCCAACTGCGTTCATCGTCGATGTGATTTGGCCTTTCTTTGGCAGAGGGGTCTGTGAATGAAGCGCTCCAAAGCACAGAAAAGAAAACAAAACGTCGTTGCCACCCTTGCCATCTTCTTTTTAGTAGCCTGTACGGCAACCGTCGCGCAGGACGTCCGGCTGTTTGTGTCCTCGAAAGCAAGGGACCGCATGAGCTCGAAGCCGACTGTTCGCTTCGAACAGGATAGAGATCCATCGATCGTGAAATTCGAGATTGACGACGACATTACTTACCAGAGGATCGACGGCTTTGGGGCGTCCTTCTTAGAAGCCGGCCTCATCTGCTTGAACAGTTTGCCTCCTCGTGAGCGCGAATCGGTTTTGCGTGCTCTCTTCGATCCTGAGAAAGGCGCCGGCTTCTCCGCCATGAAAACCGTAATTGCCTCAACCGACTTCATGTCCGCGGGACCTTTCTACAGCTATGACGATGTGCGGGGTGACGTCGCCATGAGCCACTTCTCCATAGCCCGTGACCTCGAGCCAAATGGGCTGATCACTTTTATCAAACTGGCTCGCCGTTATGGCAAGTTTGTTCTACAAGCTCCGATGGATTATCCGCCCGACTGGATGTTGTTTGATGTGAACAAGAATCAAGACGTGAATTCGCAATATTACGACGCGCTAGCTCGATATTATCTCCGTTATCTTCAGGAGTACGAAAAACACGGCGTATTCGTCGATTATCTAAGCCTGTTCAACGAGCCAGATATCTACACCAAGATTCCCTACAACGAGATCGACGTTTTGCTGAGAGACCACGTAGGCCCGCTTCTTAAGAAAGAAGGCATTCGCACCCGGATCATGTTGAGTGAAGCCCCTAACCGCGAGGACGCAGCTCGTAATTATCCCTTGGTGCTGGACGACCCCGCGGCGCGTCAGTATGTCTCAGTCGCGCCTTATCACGGATATGACAACAAAGACTGGGACAAAATCCTGAACTTGCATCGTCAATATCCGGATCTGCCTTTATGGATGACAGAGGTGTGCTACGCCTACGACGCAGGCACCCCTAAATCGATGCCTCTTCCTCGCTTCGACTTTGAGGACGGTGACTACTGGGGCAATCAGATCTTCAACGATCTCGAGGTCGATACGTCCGCCTGGATCTACTGGAACATGATATTGGACGAAAAGGGCGGACCTTGGTC
>Ga0302325_10036145_pt1 | contig 10072 bp, 9 predicted proteins | sample Palsa_T0_2_FD_201948 | JGI IMG/M metagenome (GOLD analysis project Ga0302325, IMG submission 201948) | Peat permafrost microbial communities from Stordalen Mire near Abisko, Sweden - Palsa_T0_2 | ecosystem: Environmental > Terrestrial > Soil > Palsa > Peat permafrost | place: Sweden: Abisko... | reverse complement strand
TGGCCCACGTCGACGACCTGGCGGCCGGGCATCTGCTGGCGCTCGAGAACGGCCGCACCGGGCGGAGCTACATCCTCGGCGGGGAGAACCTGACCCTGCAGCAGGTGCTCGCCGAGCTCGCCGCGCTCACCGGCCTTCCTGCTCCCTACGGCAAAGTGCCCAAATCGCTGGCCCTGGCCGTGGCCGCCGTCTCCGAACTGGTGGAGGGCCGCCTCCTGCGCCGGCACCCCTCCGTGCCGCTGGAGGCCGCCCGCATGTCGACCTCCCAGATGTCCTTCGACATCAGCCGGGCCCGTGACGAACTCGGGTATGCGCCTCGGCCCGCGGTCGAGGCCCTCGAGGCGTCGGCTCGCTGGTTTGCGGCGTCGGGCATGGTCAGCGAGGGCAGGCTGAGCCGGATCCACTGGTCCTCGGACCGCTGACGCGCCCACCGGCGCGGCAGCACCGCCCCCATCGGGCACACTGGTCGCCGTGGCTCCCCAGTTCATCTACACCATGCGCGGCCTCACGCGCTTCTATCCGCCCGATCGCGAGGTGCTCAAGGGCATCAATCTCTCCTTCTATCCGGGGGCGAAGATCGGCGTCATCGGGTCGAACGGCTCGGGCAAGTCGTCGTTGTTGCGGATCATGGCCGGCGAGGACGACGGGTTCTCGGGCGAGGCCCGCCTGACGCCGGGGTTCACGGTCGGCTACCTGCCGCAAGAGCCGCAACTCGACGAATCCAAGGACGTCGCCGGGAACGTGGCCGAAGGCGTGGGCGAGGCGAAGCAGCTGGTCGACCGGTACAACGCGGTGTGCGCCGCCTTCGGCGACCCCGACGCCGACATCGACGCGCTGCTGGCCGAGCAGGCCGACCTCCAGACCAAGATCGATGCCGCGGGAGCATGGGAGCTCGACCGGACCTTCGACATCGCCATGGATGCGCTCCGACTCCCACCGGGCGACGCCGACGTTTCCACGCTCTCGGGTGGTGAGAAACGGCGGGTCGCGCTCTGCCGCCTGCTCCTCTCCAATCCCGACCTGCTCCTCCTGGACGAGCCGACCAACCATCTCGACGCCGAGTCCGTGGCCTGGCTGGAACGGACGCTGCAGGTGTACCCCGGCACGGTCGTCGCGGTGACCCATGATCGCTACTTCCTCGACAACGTGGCCGGCTGGATCCTCGAGCTCGACCGGGGTGCGGGCATCCCCTGGGAGGGCAACTACTCCTCCTGGCTCGAGCAGAAGCAGGCTCGCCTCGCAGCCGAGGAGAAGGCCGACCGCTCCCGGCAGGCTTCGCTCGAACGCGAGCTCGAGTGGATCCGGATGTCGCCCCGGGCCCGGCAGAGCAAGGGGAAGGCGCGCATCACGGCCTACAACGAGCTGGTGTCCGAGGCCGAATCCAACGAGCGGCGCGCCGAGAAGGTGGAGTTGTCGATCCCGCCCGGTCCGCGCCTGGGGGACCAGGTTGTGGACGCAGCCGGCGTCGTGAAGGCGTTCGGTGACCACCTGCTGATGGACGGCCTGTCGTTCACCCTTCCTCCCGGTGGCATCGTCGGCGTCATCGGGCCCAACGGCGCCGGCAAGACGACCCTGTTCAGGATGATCGTCGACGAGGAAGAGCCCGACGCGGGCAGTGTCACGATCGGTGCATCGGTCCAGCTCGCCTACGTGGACCAGTCGCGCGATTCGCTGACCTCCGACGCCACCGTCTACGAGGAGATCACCGGGGGAGTGGATCGGCTCGTCGTCGGCGGACGCGAGCTGCACGGCCGTGCCTACGTGGCTGGTTTCGGCTTCAAGGGGAGCGATCAGCAGAAGAAGGTGGGCCAGCTCTCGGGTGGTGAGCGCAACCGGGTGCTGCTGGCCAAGGTGTTGAGCAGCGGCGGCAACGTCTTGCTGCTCGACGAGCCGACCAACGATCTCGACGTGGACACGCTGCGGGCGCTCGAGGACGCGCTGTTGGCCTTTCCCGGTTGTGCCGTCGTGATCAGCCACGACCGGTGGTTCCTCGATCGCATCGCCACTCACGTGCTCGCCTTCGAAGGGGAGTCAGAAGTCAGATGGTGGGAAGGGAATTTCAGTGACTACGAGGCGGACCGCCACAAGCGCCTGGGTGTCGACGCCGACCAGCCGCACCGGCTGCGTTACAAGCCCCTCGTCCGGGATTGAGCCGGGGGCGGGGCGGAGGGCGTGTCCCACAGGCTGCCCGCGTCCTCGTAGGCGGTGATGCAGGGCGGGCCGTCGGCCACCCACAGGCGTGGCGCCGCAGTCCCGGATGGCACCCGCACCAAGCACGAGGACCGTGTCCCGAATGTCTCGAGATGGACGCAGTTGGCCGCGTTCGGCCGCACCTCGCCCTCGGGATTCCGGTGGTCGGTCAGGATGCGACGGAAGGCGTTCACCACCTGGTCGCCGTCCGGCGCCGGCGTGCCGTCGAGTGCCTCCCCCACCAGATCGACCTTGGGTGAGGTCTCGCCGAGGGCGCGGTTCTCGAGCACGTGGAAACCCGGGGGCAGCTCGACCGCCAGCCCGTCGCCCGAGCCGGTGAAGTCGACGAAGAACAGTGAGGTGCGGTCGCCGACGAGCAGCCACGAGCCGTTGTAGTCGGATGGGCGAAACGTCGTCAGCAGCGCATCGACCGCTTCGGCCGCGGTGGCGTGGCGGGCGAGCTCTCGGGGGAGTTCGCCCCGTGATCGCTTCGACGGATCCTTGGCGTCACCCAGCGGCTGGTTGGTGAGCCCGGCACACACGCCGTGCTCATTGACGGCGAGCCAGGTACCCCCTGAGAGTTCGTCTCGCCCGCCGACGACGCGGGGCGGCCCCTCGTCCAACACGGTCACGGCTGTCGAGGGCCGCTCCAGGACCTCATCGCGGTTGGCGCCCACGATCAGGGGGTCTCCCGTCACGACCCGCGACGCGACGACGAGGAGACACACGGGCGCCACCCTACCGACCGCTCTCCGGGCCAGGCAGCGGGCTACCGTGCGGGCATGCGACAGTGCACCCCGGCCACCATCACCAGTCCGGCCGGGAGCGCGTCTCTCCGCTGAGTGTCCGGTCCCTGGGAGAACAGCGACGTCCCACGGGGGCGCGCGTACGACCGCCGTTTCGAGGACCTGGAGGCCGCCGGCATGGATATGCACGGCGAGGCAGCCCTGGTCGCCTCCTTCGCTCCTGAACCAGCGTCGGTGCTCGATGCGGGGTGCGGGACCGGAAGGGTGGCGATCGAGCTCAATCGGCGTGGTCATGCGGTCGTCGGGATCGACGTCGACGAGGCGATGCTCGAGGCCGCCCGCGCCAAGGCGCCCGATCTCGTATGGGTGCACGGCGACCTGGCGGACCCGGGACTCGAGCTCGGCGGCCAGGTCTTCGACATCGTCGTCATGGCCGGCAACGTGTTGATCTTCGTCCCGCCCGGCAGCGAGGGCCGGGTCCTCCAGAATGCGGCACGCTGGTTACGCCCGGGGGGCCTCCTCGTGACGGGCTACTCCGCACGGCCCGACGGCTTCGGTCCCGCCCAGCACGACACGCTGGCCGCCCATTCGGGCCTGGTCCTGCAGGACCGCTGGTCGACGTGGGACCAGCACCCCTACACGCCGGGCGACCGCTACGCCGTGGCGGTGCATCGGAGGGAAATGTGAGCCTGCACTCGGGACTCACGCAACGGAGCAGCAACTCTGTGGCCCTCCTGTGCACTGAACGTGCAAGAGAACGCTGTGTCGTTAGGCTTCGGAGCCATGGGAACTGAGGACCTCGACCCGATAGATCACCACATCATCGAATTGCTGTCGCACAACGCCCGCCGGACCATGGCCGACATCGGTGAGCAGGTCTCTCTGTCCGCCTCTGCGGTGACCCGGCGTATCGAGCGCCTCGAGCGCACCGGGGTGATCGCCGGGTACACGGTGGTTGTCGACCACCGCAAGGCCGGCCGTCCGATCCAGGCCTTCACCGAAGTGCGCTTTGCCGGGACGGCCGACCTGCAGGAGATAAAGGAGACGGCGATGCAGCTCTCCGAGGTGCAGGCGGTCTTCACCACGGCCGGCGACCCGGACGCACTCGTCTGGCTGCAGGTGCCCGACGTGGAGCGCCTCGGCCAGGTGATCGAGCAACTCAGACGGCGCGGGCGCGTCACCGGAACCAAGACCCTCATCGTGCTCGATACGTGGTCGCGCCACCGTGCTCTCGAGGCGAACGGCCTCCCGGCCCAGCAGTAGTGCGGGGACGGTCGAGGCAGAGACCATTCTGGGCGGCACTCGCCGTCCTCGCGCTGTTGTTCCTCGCGGCCGGGTGCAGTCAGACCACTGGGTCGTCGAGCGCTCCCACGACGAAGACGACGACCACCCGCGCCACCACGACCACCACGGCCGGCCCGTCCGGCACGTGGTCCAAGGCGATCCGCGTCGCCGCCAACACGAACATCTCCGTCGTCACGTGTACCGCGCCCTCCTCGTGCGTCATGGGATCCGCCGGCGGCCAGACCTATCGGTTGTTCCTGGACAAGATCAGTACGCTTGGCCCAGCCGTCCCGTCCCCGTCGCCCCAAGGCGGTGCGTACCTGTCGTGCGGGGTCTCCAATTTCTGCGCCGCGGCGCCCAACCTGAATCAGGTCGCGTTCCTCGACGGGTCGTCGTGGGAGCCGCCTGCCACCATTTCGGCCGCGCAGGGCATTACGGCGATCGACTGCACCGGGCCCACGTTCTGCATCACCATCGACGGCGAAGGAAACTCGTTCGCCTACGACGGCAGCAGGTGGTCCGGCAATCTGGGCGCCTGGGGCGCTGCCAACCAGATCTCGTGCGTGTCGCCGAGCTTCTGTATCGCCGCGGAGGGCGGGCCTTCGGTGTTCAACGGCCAGATGTGGACCCAACCGGGCGACATAGACAGCCAGGGCCAGCTCAACTCCGTCTCCTGCGCCACGACCACGTTCTGCATCGTCGTGGACAGCAACGGCGACGTCCTGACCTGGAACGGCGCCAGTTTCTCCGCCCCGGTGTCGATCGCCACCGAGCCGCCCCTGACCGGCACCAACGCCTCCGGACTGACCGCTGTGTCGTGTCCCACCACGACCTTCTGCCGTGCTGTCGACTCCCTCGGGCGGGTCTTCGGCTGGAACGGCACCACGTGGAGCCCCGGCACCTTGATCGACAACGGCCATGCACTCACGAGTGTCTCGTGCCCGACGGTCTCCTACTGCGTGGCCGTTGACCGGTCGGGCAACGCGTTCGTCTCTACCTGATCACCAGGGGACGAGTGCGGGCGGGCCGCCGCGCCCGATGACCCAGGAGAGCAGCTCGGCGGGGTCACTCCGTTCCGCCAACCGTGGCAGCTCCCGCGGCAGCCAGATTTCGACCAATGCCGGTGGGAAGGAGACCGGGCCGAGGCCGACGTCGCCGTGATGCACCACGACCTCGCGCCAGCGCGACAACACCACGTCGCGTGAGTCCTCCACCACGCCCCTCGAAGTCCGCGAGCGCGCGTCCCAGGCGGCGAGCGGGAGGTCGTGCATGACGCGCTCGACGGCGCCCGCGCTCAGCCGCACGTCGGTCACCAGCTCGGCCGCCGGACGGCCGGCGCCGGCGTCGATGTCGCCGGCGCGCTGCTCCAGACCACCTGGGTACTGGTCGCGCAATTCGCCCAGCGCGGCTCCTTCCAGGCGCCACACCACGCTGTCGGCGTTGCGGGCGAGGTGGGTCAGCACGTGGCCCACGCTCCACCCGGGAAGGCGGCTCGGACCACGGGCCTCATCGTCGGTCAGGTCGGCGATGGCGGCCAGCAACGTGGTCTGGGCGGCCACGCACCCCTCCACGAAGACCGTCGGAGCTCCCTGCGCGACCTCCGTGCTCACGAAGGGGGGATGGTCGACTGCCCGTCGAGCATGTCGGCCATGACGGCGCGGATGAACTCGTCCGCCTCCTCGGTCATGCCGCCGGCGACGCCGCCGTAGATGGCCCCGGAGCGCGGTGCCTCGTCCGCGTGCTCCTTGGCGTAGTCCACCGCGTCGGCCAGGTCCGCCGTGAACTCGGGCACCACCTCGGGCTGGGTCTGGGGCCTCGTGACCGCCATGTGGAGCGCGTTGGGGTACTGCTGCCCGTTGAAGCGCCAGCCCCTCGTCCGCATGAAATCGTTCACGTGGTAGATGTCGAAATCGTCGGAGGTGAAGGAGAAGAGGAAGGTCGGCTGGCCGACCAGGCGCAGCTCGGGGTGCGACAGCACCGCCTCCTGCATGGCGAACGACGTCTCGAAGATCTCCCGCGCGTAGCCCAGATAACCCGCGTGCCCGTACTGCACCATGGCGGCCCAGGTCGCAGCGATGAGGCCCCCCGACCGCGAGCCCTCCATGCCGGGCGACGTGTACTTCCCGCCGCTCCAGTCCGTCAGATAGAAGTACTGCGCGTTGCGCAGGGCCTTGGAGCGGAAGCTGAGCACCGACGATCCCTTGAAGGCGTACCCGTACTTGTGTGTGTCGGCCGACATGGAGGTGACACCCGGCACCGAGTAGTCGAAGCGCGGTATGTCGTATCCGAGCTCGCGGCCGAAGGGAAGGATGAACCCTCCGAGGCAGGAATCGACGTGGAGCCCGACACCGCGCTCGAGGGCGACGTCGGAGAGGTCGCTGATCGGGTCGACGGTGCCGTAGCCGTAATTGCACGCCGATCCGATGAGGGCGACCGTCTGGTCGTCCACGTGGTCTCGCACCCAGTCCACGTCGACCTGCGTCGTCAGCGGGTCGATCGGCGCCCGCCGCAGTTCGACGCCGAAGAGATGGCATGCCTTGTCAAAAGCCGGGTGGGCCGTCTCGGGCTTGATCACGTTCGGCCGCGTCACGCCGCGCGTCTGCGCTGCGTGCTCGCGGTAGGCAAGGATGGCGTGCAGAATGCTGCCGGTCCCGCCCGTGGTGACGAGGCCACAGGGGTCGTCACCGGCGGCGATCGCCGCCTCGCCGTGGTGCAGGTCGAGCGTCATGGCGATGATCTCCGCCTCGAACTTCGTCGCACTCGGGCACATGTCGCGTTGTAGGACGTTCACGTGGGCAAACAGGCCGAAGGCCTCGTTCATGAAGTGGTAGTGGTCGTGGTCGCCGCAGTACATGGTGCCCGAGCACTTGCCGGTCTCCCAGAAGGCGTCCTCCTCGGTGGCCATCGTGCGGAGCTCGGCGAGAACCTCTTCCCGGCTCATGCCCTTTTCCGGGAGCACGCGGTTGATCGCGAAGCGGTCGGCGTAGGGGTAGTCGCTCATCGGGTACGGGCCTCCTTGGGTGACGGGTGCGGATTCCGACGATGTGATCCTCGGCCGTCTGATCCGAGACTATTCAATTAGGTCAATCTGGGGGACACCGCTGGTGGGCGATGATGGCGCGATGCGTCGGCCCCTGTCCCAAGCCTTCGTATCGCTGCACGGCTATCAGCGCTCCTGGGCCAGCGCCGACCTGGTGGCCGGGCTCATGCTCCTGGTCATCGCCGTGCCGGAGCAGCTGGCCACCTCTCGACTGGCCGGGATGCCCCCCATTACCGGCTTCTACGCCTTCGTGGCGGGAACCGTGGTCTTCGCTCTCCTCGGCTCCAATCCCCAGATGTCGGTCGGGGCCGACTCGACCATCGCACCGCTGTTCGCCACGGGGGTGTCCGCCCTCGCTCTGACGGGTTCCGCCCACTACGTCGAGCTGGTGGCGATCCTGGCGGTCATGGTCGGGCTCCTGGTGATGCTCGTCAGCATTCTGCGGCTCGGATGGATCGCCGACTTCCTCTCGACGCCCATAGTGACCGGCTTCCTGTCCGGCGTGGCCGTGATCATCGTGATCCACCAACTGCCGGACTTCCTGGGACTGCCATCGGCCGGAGGCTCGAACACCCACCGCGTTGGGTTCGTCTTCACCCACCTCGCGCAGGTGAACGGATGGACCGTCGCCATGGGGCTTGGCGTGCTGGCCGTGATGTTCGTGAGCGCGCACCTTGACCGCCGCATCCCCGGCGGTCTGATCGGCCTGGTCGGATCCACCGTACTGGTGGCGGTGTTGGGGCTGCAGGCCCGGGGCGTCGCGGTGCTCGGCACCATTCAGAGCGGGGCTCCGAAGATCGGACTGAGCGGCCTGTCGTGGTCCACGCTCGACAGCCTGGCGCCGCTTGCCGCCGTCGTCGCGCTGGTTGTCGTGACCCAGACGGCGGCCACGACGCGCGGGTTCGCCGAACAAGGCGGCTACGACGTGGACGCCGGGCGTGACTTTCTCGCCGTCGGCGCGGGCAGCGTCGTTGCGGGCCTGGCGGGCTCGTTCCCGGTCGATGCCAGTCCGCCCCGGACCGGGGCCGTGGTCACGGCGGGCGGCCGCACCCAGGCCGGGGCGCTCGGAGCGGCGCTGGTGGTGGTCCTGCTCATCCCCGTGGCGAATGTCCTGAAAGACGTGCCCCTGACGACGCTCGCCGCCATCCTCATCTACGTCGCGCTGCGGCTCTTCAAGCCGGGCGAGCTGCGCTCCATCGCCCGCTTCGACCTCTTCGAGTTCGGGCTCGCCGCGGTGACGCTGCTGGCGGTCGTCCTCATCGGCGTCGAACAAGGCATCGCTGTCGCGGTCGGGCTGGCCATTTTGGACCGTGTCCGGCTGAGCGCTCGCCCCCAGCTCCATGTGCTCGGGCGCATCCCGGGGACGACCAGTTGGGCACCGCTCGCGGCGGATGCCTCGGCGGCCGAGGTCCCAGGCATCCTCGTTCTCTTGTTCGCCACCCCGCTCTGGTACGCCAACGCCGTGCACTTTCGCGATGAGGTCGTCGGCGCCCTGACCCGTACCCCGGGGACGCGGATCCTCGTCCTCGACGCGCTCGGGATGTCCGACGTGGACTACACCGGATCGCGCGCGCTGAGCCAGGTGCTCGACGACTGCGAGCGCCAGCACGTCACCTTCGGAGTGGCCAGGGCGGGCGATCACGCCCACGAAATGTTGCAGCGCAGCGGCCTGGCGCAGCGCATCGGCGAGAGCCGCTTCTACTCCAGCGTCAATCAGGCGGTCACGGGCTTGACGGCGGGCCCAGCGTCGCCTTCTTGAGTCGGAGCGGGCGGCGCCCACACTCGTCGATGCGTCGTCGCGCCGGGCTGTCAGTCCGGTGCAGGCCCTATCCGATCGCCAACTCGGCCCGTATCGGCCGGTGGTCGGAACCGGAATGGGGGAAGACGGCGCCGGCGAGTGGTCGCACGGCGCCGCGGATCAAAATGTGGTCGATCTGGCTGTGGGGGCGCCAGCTGGGCCAGCTGCGGCCGATCAGAGCGCGCTTCCAGCCGCGCATGAACAACCGGACCACCGGCCCCCACGAGTTCATGTCCCCGGCCAGCACTGCGTCGGGCCGGGCCTCGGTGCGTAGCCGGTGTCGCAGCTCGGCGAAGTTGCGCGCGGAGCCCTGGAGCAGGTGCGACATGTGGACCCCACCGACGGAGATGGGTCGGTTCTCGACCATCACGTCGACCACGATGGCGGCCCGCCGCATCCGGTCAGCCCGCAGGACGTGCAGCTGAAGGACGCGACTGGCCTCAATCGGGAGCTCGGGCCGGACAAGGACGGCGATCTCGATGCTGCCAGGCTCGGCCTCCTGCCAGCGCGTGAGGGACTGGACGCCCCGGTTCAAGGGGCGGACGCCGTCGATGAAAAGTGCCCGGTTGGCGTCGCGCATGCTGGGCTGGGCGATCCACCTGTGGTCGGCGTCGGGCTGAGGCCGGATGCGGCGCCCCTCACCCACTACCTGTCGGACCACCTGGAAGCCGAGGTGGCGCGCCGCCTGTTCTGCCTGCCCGCCGGCAGCGTCCCCCTCCGCCGTCCAGCTCTCCTCGAGGACGACGATGTCGGCGTCCAGGTCGGCGATGGCCGCGAGGTAGTCGTAGGGCCTGCCCCATCCGTCCATCCCGCAGTGCATGTTGAAGTTGGCGATGCTCAGCACGGTCGCCAGACGATAGGCGAGTGAGAAAGCCGTTGGTACGATCGTCGCGGTGGCACCGAGGGACGCACACCTGACCCGGCGGCTGCAACCCTTCACCACCACGATCTTCGCCACCATGTCCGAGCTGGCGCTGGCGACGGACTCGGTCAACCTGGGTCAGGGTTTCCCCG
>Ga0302325_10036144_pt1 | contig 10072 bp, 8 predicted proteins | sample Palsa_T0_2_FD_201948 | JGI IMG/M metagenome (GOLD analysis project Ga0302325, IMG submission 201948) | Peat permafrost microbial communities from Stordalen Mire near Abisko, Sweden - Palsa_T0_2 | ecosystem: Environmental > Terrestrial > Soil > Palsa > Peat permafrost | place: Sweden: Abisko... | reverse complement strand
TCCAATGCCCCACATTCCGGAATTCATCAGGTTCATCCCCAGTAATCCGGGAATCAGAAAATCGATGTAGCGCGAACCCGGCTCGGACGAGGTCACGACGGAGGTCGCGACGACGTTCTTGCGTCCGCCTGCCGTCTGCAGGGCGTCGTCCACTTCGGCGCGGGCCAACACACTCTCCGGCCGCGCCGGATCGTAGCGATACCGAAGCCCTCCCGCGCCGTCCGCTTCGATTACGAGATCGTATTTCCCGAGGCGGAAACCCTTGCGCGCCGTTTCGCCGTCCTGCACATCGATCTTGAACGCTGTATGCTGCGGGGAACCTTCGAGCAACCCTTCGGCTTCCTGCGCGCCGGCTCCCGCCACAATCGCGACGGAGGATGCATCGGCCGGCTTGTTGCGGAAGGCGATCCCGAGACCCGTGGCCAGCAGCAGGGGAAACACAAATACCCAGAACACTACCTCCGGCTCGCGTTTCAGCTCCAGCATGCGCGCCATCAGGAGATGACGATAGCCGGCCCAGCGCCCGTTCCGCTTGGGCGGCCGTTTTCGCGGAATCTTTCGTTCAGCGGCTGGGATTTGCTCTGCCACGCTCATCGCCGATTCACCATGGGACCATTGCCTATCGCGACTCGGATTTCCACTTGTTCAGGAACTCGAGCAAGGCTTCCGGCGTGAGAGAACGCGCGTCCTCGAATTCGCCGTTCTTCTGGCTGACTACCAGCTTGCCGTCGCCTTCGAGCACTGCCAGGGCGGGTATGCCCTCGTCGAGCGGTACTTGAAATTCTTTGGCCAGGTCGCCATTTTTTTGCCCGTCCGGCCCAATATCCACATGAACTACTTCATAGCTCGCCATCGCCGACGCGAAATCGGGCCGGTGAAACGCCAGATCCAGCACATGGCAGTCGTAACACCAGTTCGCGCCAAAAACCAGCAAGATGCGCTTACGTTCTCTCGCGGCCTTTTCTTCCGCCTCTTTGATCTCAGCGCGCGCGTTCACATTCGCCGGGTAGAGATCCTTCTTCATGTCCGACGGCTGTTTCAGGTGAGGAGCGTCGGTCCCTTCGGCCCCTATCATCCGCCACTGATCTCCCTGCTTGCGCCATGCCTGGGCGTCGGTCACGCTCACGGTCTCGCCATTCGGACCCGTCTGCACTTCGGCGATGAAGATGACGGTCTCGCCGCCGGGCCGCTCCGTCCTTCGGACGATTTCCAGTCGCAGGCTGCGCGCTTTCAGACCCAGCCAGAAATTCAAGTCCGCATCGGCGCTGGCCGCGACTCCGTTCGCCTGCACCAGCGCCGCCGGATCGACGCTGTAGAGGGCTTTCAATCCCACCGCGTCTCCCGCGACAATCGCGTTCCTCCACTGATCCAGGGGAGGAAATCCAGTCGGCAGGTCCGCCGCCGCCGATGCCTGTGTGAAGCCATGCTGTGCCCCGAGGACCGTAGACGCGGTTACTACCAGAACCACGAGGTAGCGAAAATATCCGGTCATAGGTCCTGTCCATCCTTTCAGCTTACGTCACTGTTCCCGCAAATGCCGTCCGGTCAGCCGCACAAACACATCTTCCAGACTGGCTTGTCGCGTGGTCAGATGCTGCAGGACGCTTCCCTGCCTCCCGACCTTCTCGAGCAGTGCTGGAATAGTTAGATGCGGCTCCTTCACGCTCAGCGCCACCATGCCGTCATCTTCGCGCACCGATTCCACGCTGGGCAGCGTTCGCCACGCCTCCAGTGCCGCGCTGTCAGAATTCCCGCTCACCGCAAACTCCACCACATGATGCCCGCCCAAGCGCTCGATCAGGTCCGCGGGCGAGCCCTCGGCGATGATCTGCCCGTGATCGACAATGGCCAACCGGTCGCACAGCCGCTCCGCCTCATCCATGTAATGGGTGGTCAGAAGTACGGTCCCTCCAGCGCGCTGAAACTCGCGAACAATGTCCCACAACTGCCGCCGGCTCTGCGGATCGAGTCCCGTGGTCGGCTCATCCAGGAAAAGAATCTTCGGATTGCACACCAGAGCCGTCGCCACTGCCAGCCGCTGCCTCTGCCCGCCGGAAAGTTTTCCCACCCACGCATCGGCCTTCTCCGTAAGCTGCAACTCTTCCAGCACTTCATCAGATGATCGCGGCTCACGATAGAAGCTGGCAAACAGTTCGACGGTTTCGCGCACCGTGAGCTTTTCCGAAAGCCGCGTCTCTTGCAGAGAAATCCCCAGCCACTCCCGCATCTCGCGTGCGTGCTCGGACCAGCGGTGGCCGAGAATCGAGACTTCGCCCGAAGTGGGCTCCAGCAGGCCCTCAAGAATCTCAATGGTCGTAGTCTTCCCGGCACCGTTCGGCCCCAGCAGACCGAAGCATTCGCCGGTTTGGATCTCGAGGCTCAACCCACGCACGGCCTCAACCTTGCCATCGTAGGTCTTCCGCAAGTCGCGGCATTGGATGGCGCCGTACATGTTGTCGATTCTACCGTAGCCACCGGTCCGTACGGAGACCGTGAGGGGTAGGTTTTTTCACCCATAGCCCGACGTGCCTATTCGAGGGATAGTCTCCCGGCTGATCTGGCGGCCAGGTCACACAGGGGAAGACGGAACCGCTCGACCAAGCTCGCGCAATCTGGGACTACGGGCTTCACTACCACGCGCTGCGACCAGATGCGAACCGGCTGGGGACGCGGCGACGTTCCTTCGGCGGCGACGCGAAGAAAGGCAACCCCGACTTCCGTTTGGTCTTCACCGCGAACTGCGAGGGCGCGATCCCAAGGCATTCCGGCCCGCTTCGAGATCGGACTCCACTTCCGTCCGGCAAGCACTCTGCCGAGATCGCTCGATACCACTGCTGGTCCGATTTCTAGATTGATTTGGACCAAGGGCATTCCGGATGTTATCGCGTAGTGACGACCTCCCCTGGTCCGCCAGGAGGCGAGGACGAGTCTGGTGGCGGCACCGGAAGCGTTGGCGACGGACCGTTCGCCGGCTTGGGTACGTCTTGTGAGTCTTCGCCTGGCCGCCGTAAACTCGGCGCATTCGCCGGCCGCTCGGTCGGCTCTTTCTTCGCCTCTTTGTCTTTGTCTTTATCCGGCGGCTGCAGGATGACTTCTTTCTCCGTGCGCAGGATCTTCTCGCCGCTCACCTTCATGGTCTCCACGCGCACCACTTCTTCTCCCACGATGCGGACGAAATCGACATCCGCCGGAGGTTCTCCATAAATCCATTCTTCGTACTCCGTCGCACCGTCCCGCTCCCGCACCTTTCTTGGCGGCTTGCCTTTGGCGTGCAGTACCATTTCCTGATTCATCCCCACCAGCACATGATGGGCCTGGATCGCCTCCTTAACCTTGGGAGGCACGGTGTTCAGGTAGGCTTGCTCTTTATTACGGGCATTGAAGTCGAGCACTGGATAAAGCAATCCCCGCAACTGCTGGGCCGTCATCTCCGGAACATACTTGCCGAAATAAAGGTCCACGAACGAACCGTGCGGGTTGGATTGAGGCTCATCCGGCCCACCTGTAACCGGAGTGCCGTACGTCCCCGAAACCTCCACCCGCTGATACCATTTCTTGTGGTGCACCGGGCCGCCATTGATCTCGAAATGAATGTGATCGTCCTTGATCTGCACCAGTGAGATATGCGCCGGATCACCCGGCTTGACCGCCGGCCCCCAAAGGGTAAGCGCCTGCCTCAGTTCTTCGCCGTTGGGCGTGATCACACCTTCTTTCAACTGCAGCCCTTTCCTGCCCATCGGGAAGGCCGTCCGCGCATACACGAGCTGGGTTTCAAAATCGCGGATGATCTCATAGCGACTCTGCTTGGAGATACGCTGCGCATTCGGAGGAATGGGATCCGCTGCCGGTACCGGGGTTGGATCGTTCGATGTCTTGGACGATGAGGCCGATGCTGGATTCTGGGTTTGCGCCGCGTCGCCGGCCTGACCGTAAACCGGAAATGACGCGAAAAAAAGCAGGGAAGGGAAGAGGAGCAGGACAGCGCTGCTACTACGAGAATGCGACATGCAACACCCCAGAGCGCGGAGTCAATTATAAGCGATGGGGCAAGTGTTGTGCAGGAGTTGCTACCGATTCAAGACTCGGCTCGCCCGCTCACACGCTCTCCGGGCCGCGCCGTTTGTGTTGCTGGCACTTGGTCATGATGGCTGAACGGAGACGCGAGCGCAGGTCGTCAGGCAGTTCGTAGAGCTGGGAGTCGCGATAGATCTCAATCGTCTTCTTCGTGGTGTCACAAACCACGTAGCAATTGTGGCACCAGGAAAGATGGTTCTCCAACTCAACTTTTGTAGGTTCGTCGAGCATCCCATCCAAATAATTGGTCAGCTCGTGCAGAAACTCAGAGCATTTCACTGATCGCCATCTCCACTGACGCGTGTTTGGAAGAACCTCCCCAAGCGCTCGCGGAGCTGCAGGCGTGCCCGCAACAGCCGTGACTTCACCGCGGGCACGCTCAACTCCAGCGCCGCCGCAGTCTCCTCGGTCGAAAGTCCTTCCACGTCTCTCAGTACAAACACGGTCCGAAAGCCCGGGGGGAGGCCCTGGATCGTCTTACTCAAAATCTCACGCAACTCTGCCTGCGTATACTGCTGCTCGGGATTGGGACTCCAATCCGCGATCTCCCGCGGAAGAGAATCATCTTCCGTTTTTATGTCCTCGTCGAGTGAGACCGTGCGCTCCGGCTTCTTGCGGCGCAACTTCATCAACGCTTCGTTGACGGCGATGCGCACCAGCCAGGTGTAAAATTTGGACTGCTCCTGAAACTTCGCCAGGTTGCTGTACGCCTTCAAGAACGCTTCCTGCACCACATCTTCCGCATCTTCGCGGTTTTGCGTGATGTGTTGCGCGATCCGAAAGACATTGCGGTCATAGCGACGGACCAACTCTTCGAAAGCAGAGTCGTCGCCCCGCTTGGCCGCCTGTACCAGGGTCAGTTCATCAGTAACAGGCCCCTCTAGTTTGTTTTGGATGGCTCCCATTCTCTTGGCGATGCAGTATTTTGCGGCTCACGAACCGCGGCACTGGAAAGCGAATTCTTATTCTACTTGGTAACGAGCAGGTTTGCCCAATCCTACTGCGCGGGGGCGTTTTCACCGGGTGTCAAGATGAACAATCCTGGAACCTTAAATCTTCGGATCGAGCTTTGAGCGGAATGAGATTTGCGATAGAGTCAAGCTCGCGGAGGGTACGCGGTCGAACACGTCCTTGCGTACTCTGGGGCGGTCTCACAAGTGCCGTATAATCAGCACTTAGGGCTCAACTCCGGCCGGGTTACCGGGATGGGCTTCAACGGCATAAGCTTCTTCGAATCAGCGGATCAGAACGGCATGGCGAAACAGAACGAGAAACAGAACGAGGCGCAGCAGAACGTGGTCGGGCAGAGCGACCTCCGGCAGATAATCGAGCGCGCCGTGACGCAGGCTCTGGCGCGGCAGATTTCACAATTGCAGGCGCAGATTGTGCAACAAGTGCTCGAAGCGTTGCCAGCTTCAGTGAGCGCCGCACCTCGCTCGGCGCAGAAAAATTCGACCACTCTGGTTCAGGCCGTAGCCGATATTCATGCGGGCTCAACCCAAAAAGAAATTTTGCGCGCTTTCCTCGATGCCGGCAGTGCACACTGCTCGCGCATCGCGCTTTTCGTGGTGAAGGCGGGAGCCGCGTCGGGATGGCAATCTCGCGGCTTCAATCACCAGGAAACCGCCAAGGATTTCCCGCTTGATCTGAATGCCAGGCCGGTGGCGCACGCTTACCAGAATCGAACGGCAGGTCCGGGCACGATCGCCGAGATGGACCGGCGATTCGTCGAGCACTTCGGCAGCCCGGCCCACCAGCAGGTGCTGGTATTGCCCCTGGTGCTCAAGGACAAGGTGGCAGCCCTGGTTTACGCCGACGGCGGAGGCAACGGCAATCTGGACACCGCCGCCCTGGAATTGCTGGTCATGGCAACCAGCGCGTGGCTGGAAGTAACGTCCCTTCGCAAACAGGCGGCCGCGAAAGAAGATAGCACGGCGGGCCGGGTGGAGAGCGCACCTGCGTCCATGCCAGCGGTTTCTTCGTTATCGGATTCTTTCGCTGCCCATGCGCCCAAGCACGTACCCGCAAGCCTCACACCCGATCCCGTAACTGCGGCCGAGGTAGCAGAAGTGGCTTCGGCGCATGCGGCCGGCGCAGCCGCAGCGCCAGCCGCGGCTACGGATCCCTGGGCCGGACTCTCGCCGGAAGATGCCGACGTCCATCGCAAGGCGCAACGCTTCGCCCGCCTGCTGGTGGATGAAATCAAGCTCTATAACCAGGCGAAAGTTGCCGAGGGCCGGCGCAACAAGGATCTGTACGACCGCCTGACGGACGACATCGACAAGAGCCGCGGAACGTTTCAGAAGCGCTATGGCAGCACGGCAGCGGCAACCGGGGACTACTTTAATACCGAACTGCTGCGCAGTCTGGCCGAAGATGATATCGCCATCATGGGTCCTAATTTCCGCCGCTAGATTTTGCGGCTAGATTTGACAGTAGAAGTTCCGGCAGTAGCCGTCTTCGCGAAAGCAGACGTAGTGCGATCGGGTTCAGCGCGACTAGGTTCGATGAAATGGTGGGCGGTCATGGCCGCCGCTCTCTGCGGCTGCTTTGGCGCTGTGGTTGTGTCCGCAGGGCCCTTGCCGCAATCTGCGTCCACTTCCCCTCAAAGCCAGGCCGACACGCCTCCGCCGAAGCCCGCGGCTCCAGCAACCGCAAGCAGTAAGCCCCGCAGCAAGCCCAGTCACCCAGGCAAGACTCAAACCAGCACGGCCCCTGCCGGCAATAAGTCTGCGTCCAGCTCCGGCACGCATCACCCCGCCAGCGCCCGGAAGCACCGAACCATTTCTCCCCGCGTCCAGCGCATGCGGCAGGCATTTGTGGCTTCGGCCAGCTTGCGTCCCATGGCGCAACAGCTTCTGCAGGATCGCTCACTGCCAGCCTACACCGGGGTGGAAGCATATGCCCGGTCTCATGCCAAGGAAGATGCGGGCGCGCTGGCGTGGCTCGTAGTGGGCTACGCCCGCGTGCTCGATCGAGACTATGCCAAAGCGATCGACCCGCTGACCCGGGCCAAGGTTCACGCGGGAGACTTAGGCGATTACGTCGCTTACTATCTCGGAACCTCCTACCTGCAGACTGGGCGCACCGCAGAGGCCGTGTCAAACCTGGCGGATTTTGCCAAAGCTCATCCGGATTCGCTGCTCGTACGCGATGCCGCCGTCAACTATGCGGACGCGCTCCTGCTCGAAGGGCAAGCGGCGGAAGCGGTCACTTTATTGGAGCCGATCCGCTTACCCTTACGCTCGGACTTGCAATTCGCCTTGGGACGGGCATACGCAGCTTCGGGCCAGACCGCGAAGGCCGCTGAAACGCTGGGAAATATCTATTACACAATGCCAGCCAGCGCGGAAGCCGACGCGGCCTATGCCGAGTTGAAGAAGCTGCCGTCCGTAGCCCCTCCCACTGAGGCGCTGCGGAAAATGCGGGCCGACGCATTGATGAACCGGAAGCGTTATGGCGAAGCCGCCGACGAATATCGCAGTCTGGTGAATGGGGCCAGCACCAACGACAAGCCTTCTCTCCAACTTGCCTTGGCGGATGCTCTTCATCGCAACGGCAGGAACCATGACGCCAAGTTGGTACTCGCTTTGCTGGGTGGTGAGAGCGGCGAACTAAACGCGCAGCGTCTCTATCTGCTGGGTCAAATCGCCTGGGCCGCCAACGACAACGCGACCTTTTACAGCACCGTAAATGAGTTGCGCCAAGCGGCTCCAACCAGTCCCTGGCTGGAGCAGGCGCTGCTCTCGGCGGCCAATCTGCATCTGGTTCATCGCGAGTACGATCAGGCGCTGGACACATTTCGGGAAATCCAGCAGCGCTTTCCCAACGGCGCGCGGGCTTCGTACGCACATTGGAAAGCAGCCTGGCTGACCTTCCGGCAGGGACGCGCCCAGGAAGCCAAAAAGGCTTTCGAGGAACAGATTGCCCTCTATCCTTCCGGCGCGGAAACGCCTTCCGCTTTATACTGGCGCGCTCGTCTGGCCGAGGAAGACAACCAGCCCACCATGGCCCGGGCCTTCTATCAGAAGCTCTCCGATCGCTACCGCAATTTCTATTACGCCGAGCTGGGACGGCAAAGGATGAAGCTTCTCCCTCCGGCGGCAGCCGATGCAACGACCGAATACGCCTTGCTCGATCGCGTGCCTCCCCTCGAGGGCGGCACCAAAGTTACAGCTTCGGAACCGCCGCGGGATGAGCTGCACGTGCAGAAAGCGGAGCTTCTTGGAAACGGCGGGCTTGTCGATTTTGCCGTACGCGAATTGCAGGCCGCCGCCGCGGACGCCGGTGGCAGTTGGGCCCCGGCAGAAACCGCGCAGCTCTATGACGAGACCGGGCATTACGACCAAGCCATCGAGGTCATGAAGCACTCCGCGCCCAACTATTTCGCCCTCGACATTCCCGATCTGCCGCGAAAATACTGGGAGGCGCTCTTCCCCAAAGCTTTCTGGAACGATCTGAAGCGCTCTTCCTCGGCGAATGGACTGGATCCCTATCTTGTGGCGTCACTCATCCGACAGGAGTCTGAGTTCAATCCCAACGCGGTTTCGCGGGCCAATGCGGTTGGCCTGATGCAGTTGCTGCCCAAGACCGGCAAACAAGTGGCCAAGGATGTGAAGCTGCAGCGCTATAACGCCAGCCAGTTGTACACACCCGCAGTGAATCTGGAACTGGGCACGCGCTATTTCCGCGGCATGGTCGACAAGTTCGGCGGATCATTCGAATACGCGCTGGCCGCCTACAATGCTGGATCAGACCGCGTCGAAGACTGGCTGAACCAGGGTAAATATCGCGACCCGCAGGAGTTCGTCGAATCGATCCCCTTCACCGAGACACGCGAGTATGTGCAGGCAATCCTACGCAACGCCAGCATGTACAAGCAGCTTTACGGGACCCCGTAGGAGGTAAAGGCTTGGGTTCAGTCGGGCCGCGACTCTTCGTGGCTGCTCGATTTGTGAAACAGAATCTCCAATACCAGTAATCCCGCGCCCACCACGATAGCGCTGTCCGCCAGATTGAAAACCGGCCACTGGTACCGCTTCACGTAAAACAGCAGAAAGTCGACCACGCGCCCGCGAACCAGCCGATCCCACAGATTTCCCACCGCTCCTCCCATGATCAGCGCCAAGCCAATGCCGGGGACCACTTGAGCATGGTGATTTTTCCAAAGCAACACCGAAACCACCACCAACGCGATCACCGAAAACGCAATCAGCAAGCCAGTCTTCCAGGGCCCGGTAGAATCGGCGAACAGGCTGAAGGCCGCGCCGCTGTTCTCGGTGTGGGTGAGGCGAAAAAAGCCAGGGATGACTTGGATGTGAGCATAAAGAGAGATGCGTTCCGCCACGATGTGCTTTGTCCAGCGGTCAACGAGGACAACGACGATGGCAAGCAACAGGTAGAAGGCGCGCGCGGAGGTTTTGGTCATCCCTATTCTTGGCCGCGTCTGGGCCTGGAAACATCTTAAACTGTTTGCAGTTGGGATTCTTTTCTCCCTGAATCCTTCATTTTCGTCTATCCCTCGCAAGGCCAGTCCATGTATCCTGATGCGGCCTTGAGCCGGACTACGCGCCGCGAAGCGCAGAGCGCAGACCCGTGCCGGGTTGTTTTAATTCTTATGTCGGCGATATGCGCGCATGAGACTTTGGAAACGCTGGAGAGGTCGGACCCTGCTGTTCCTGGCGGTAGTGGGACCAGGGATCATTACGGCGAACGTCGACAACGACGCCGGCGGCATCCTGACCTATTCCCAGGCCGGGGCACAATACGGATTTCTTTTGTTGTGGACCATGATCCCGGTCACCCTGGCCCTAATCGTGGTGCAGGAGATGAGCGCCCGCATGGGAGCCGTGACCGGCAAGGGGTTGAGCGACCTGATCCGCGAAGAGTTCGGGCTCCGCATCACTTTTCTGATGATGCTCGGCATTCTGATCACGAACTTCGGCAACGTGGTGACGGAATTTATTGGCATCGCCACCAGCCTGGAATTATTCGGGCT
>Ga0302325_10036143_pt1 | contig 10072 bp, 7 predicted proteins | sample Palsa_T0_2_FD_201948 | JGI IMG/M metagenome (GOLD analysis project Ga0302325, IMG submission 201948) | Peat permafrost microbial communities from Stordalen Mire near Abisko, Sweden - Palsa_T0_2 | ecosystem: Environmental > Terrestrial > Soil > Palsa > Peat permafrost | place: Sweden: Abisko... | reverse complement strand
AGATGGCGCGTCTGCTCCAGGCGCAGGGGCAGAGCGTCGCCATGCTGCTGCTCGTCGATGTGCCGGCGCCCGGGTATCGACGGCGGTTGCTCGAACCGCTCGACATACGCCGCGGCGCCCGAGCGCGATACCACGGTCCGGTCACGCTCGTGTGGGGCGCCAGAGGCGATGGCCGCCGCACCGCCGGCGGCGAGGTGACCCGTTGGCGGCGGCTCGCCCCCGGAGCGCTTGAGGTGTTCGAACTGCCGGTGGAGGACTGGGCCGACCCCGACGGGCCCGTCCGGGAGCAGCTCGTGGCAATCGTCGCCGGCTGTCTTAGCGCCGGGCAGGCACCGTAGTGAGGGACGCTCTAAGCCGGTGGGCCTCCGCCCGTCATCCCGCGACGAAGGCCCGGGCCGGCACGACCGGATCGATGCGGGAGGCGGTCGAGCGCCTCAGCCTGGTGCCGGACGGGGGGCGCGACTTCACGGTCGGGCCCGACGTGGCTCGGGCTGTTTACGGCTTCGACGAGGAGAGCCTGGCCGCGCTCGTCGAGCTTGGCCTCGCGCATGCGTCCGGCCCGGCGGGGCCGCTCTTCGCCGAGGTGGATCTGCACTACATCGGTCTCAGGACAGGCCGAGCGCCCGTGCATCGCCTCGTGATGAGATCGTGGGCGGCGATGTTGGCGCGCTGCGCCGTCCCTGACGCTTCCACCGTAATCATCAGCTATATCGCCGGCCGGCCGCCAGATCCTGCTCAGGGGTGGGCGCTGACGCCCGACGGCCGCGTGGCGGTGACTGTGCGTGAGCGCGAACCCACGATTTCCGTTCCGATGACGCCGCGAAGTGAATGGCCTGGCCCGACCCCTGCCCTCGCCGCTCTGCTCACGGAGATCGGCAATCTCGACTTCTGTCTCCTCACCCCGCCGACTTCGCATCAGGACTTCGCGCGGCGCCACGGCCTTGCCAACTGCGCGACCGCATCGTGTCTTCTCCTCGAGGAGTGTCAGCGTGAGGGGTTCACGGCGAGGAGTGCCTACGGCCTGCTTGTGGCGATTCCCCACTCCGTCCCGCACCACTGGGTCGAGGTGTTGGTCGGGGACGTCTGGACTCCATTCGCTCCGCTGCTGGTGGGCATCCTCCACCGGTTTGCCGGCCTGAACCGGGACCGCTGGCCGGTCACGCGATCGCCCGGGTCGGTGCTCTTGCGCCTGGGCGCAGTTGAGCAACCAATACTTCAGGTCGGTGACCGTAGGGTCGACGTGAGCTTCGCCACCGAAGTCGCGGTTCCCACCGACGTTTCGCCAGGTCGCTAGGTCAGGCTGCCCGCAGACTCGACCACTGACGGTTCTCCTCGTACCCAAGCTTCACCAGTAGATCCCCGAACTGCTCGTTGAAGGCATCGACATGCTCAGCAGTGAAGTAGTTGGCCCAATCCCCGGCAACACCCTTGCGGTAGTGGCTCTCGACATCCTCGTTGCCTCGCTGGCGACCTCCGGTCAGGGCGTCGAACCGCTGGGCATAGACGGTGCCGAGGACGATCTCGCCGGTCGCCGGAATCCTGCGCCTTAGGCGCTCGAGCCCGGTGCGTCGCGAGAGCCGGTTGCGCAGTCGCTCGATCGACACGCGAAGTTGCTCGTGCGCGCGCTGAGGCTCGACCTCACCGAGAAGCCCGAGATGCCGGAAGATGCTGATGAACCCTTCATAGGGGTGAGCCAGCAGGTCCTCCGCCTTTACCTCGAGGATATGGTCGTGCGTGTAATCCCAGTCACCGATCTGAACCAGCTCGGCCTTGGAGAACTCCATCTCCAACAGTAAGCCTTGCTCGAGCGATGTATTGCGCAGTTCCGCCCGGTGCCTCTGGATGTGGGGGTACGGCTCGGTGGAAAGGCTGTTTCGATGGGAGAAATATGCCGAGACGATGATGTCGCGAGGATCGCGGATCACGTGAAAGGCCCGGACCGGGCGGAGTACCTCGACCTGGCGCCGGTCGGCGGTGCAGCAAGTCACGAACTCGGCGCCAACCGCGTCCACGCGCCGGCGAAGCTCGGCCCGGTCAAACGTTCCGCGAAAGTCCGTCAAAGGGCCGGCAGCCTGCGGCGCGAGCGTGTCGAGGACAACGTAGTTCCGCAGGCCGATCTCCGTGGAGATCCTGGCCAAGACGTTCATCATCCACGTCGAGGCGCACTTGTGATGGCCAAAGTAGGCGACCACGTCACGCCGGATTCCTTCATCTGTGGTCGTGACGTGTCCCATCTCAAGCTCGGTCGAGTCGGTCTGTCGAGTCTAATCGAGCCCAGCGCTGCCGGGAGGTGCCTCTCGCCCGTCGGGTCGGTAGGGTGGCTCGCCACGATGACCGAGGTTGCCAACAGGTTCACCTGCTTCGGCGGCGGTTGCGTGGTGATCGTCGACGGAGACGGGCCGGCGGGGACGGCGGAGGAGGCGATGACCGCGGCCACCGGCCAGTTGCTCGCGTGGCACGCCCAGTTCTCCCGCTTCACGTCCGAGAGCGAGCTGGCGAGAATGAATGGCGATCCGCGGGAGCGGCTACCGGTGAGCCCGATGATGGCCACGTTCCTGGCCGCGGTGATCGACGCGGCGGGCGTGACCGGAGGCCTCGTCGACGCGACCATGCTCGACGAGATCGAGGAGGTCGGCTATAAGCAGGACCGCCTGCGGGCATCGCTCGCGCTGCCCCTCGCCCTCGCGCTCGCTCCGCCGCGCCGGCGCGGAGGCCCGGGTCCGGGCGAGCGGTGGCGTGAGATCGCGGTGGACCACGACGCCGGTGAGGTGACCCGCCCGCCCGGGTTGCACGTCGACGGCGGCGGCATCGTCAAAGGCCTGTGCGCCGACCTGATCGGGGAGATGCTCGGCGAGCACGACGGCTACGTGGTCGACTGCGAAGGCGATCTCCGGATCGGCGGCGCCGCCGGCCGAGACCGGATCTTCGAGGTGACGGGGCCGTTCGACGGCAGCGTCCTCCATGAGTTCGTCCTCACCGACGGGGGGATCGCGACGAGCAGCATCACCAAGCGGAGCTGGCTCGACCGCGGCCGGCCGGCGCATCATGTGCTCGATCCGGCGACGGGACAGCCGGCCTACACCGGCGTCGTCCAGGTAACGGCCCTGGCTCCGACCGCGCTCGAGGGGGAGGCGCTGGCCAAGGCGGCGCTCCTCAGCGGTCCGGAGGGGGCCGAGGCATGGCTTCCCCACGGCGGCGTGATCGTGTTCGACGATCTCACGCACGCGGTGATCGAGCCGACCGCATAGCCCCCGTCGTCGCGCCCCGGCGTTGGGCGCGTCAGCCCTCGGGTCGCCAGAACCCGGCGTGAACCTCCCGGGCTTCTTCGAGATCAAACGGGCCGGCGACGGTGATCGGGCGCCGGCCGGCGCCAAACACCGTCCGGCAAGGGAGCACAAGCGTCGGATTCTCCGGGTCCTCGCCGGTGAGCTCGTAGAGGGTGGTCTCGGAGAGCGCGTAGGCCACGGCGCCGATGCCGGACCAGTAGATCGCTCCAGCGCACATCGCGCACGGTTCAGTACTGCTGTACAGGGTCATCGTGGCCAGCTCGGCCGCCGAGTAAGTGGTCGTTGCTTGCCGAACGAGATTGGTCTCGGCGTGCCCGGTTACGTCGGAGTTCGTGACCACCGTGTTCTCAGCCGTGAGGAGCACGCGACCGTCCTGATCGGCGAGCAGCGCGCCGAAGGGATGGTTGCCGTGGGCGCGTGCCTCACGGCCGATCGCGATCGCCTGCAGGAGCAGCCGCTCGTGGGATGGCACGGCCGCGATTGTAGGCGCGTGCTCGCCCCGCGACGAGGTCACGGGATGAGCACGATCTTGCCCCGCGTGTGACCTTGCTCCAGTTCGCGAAAGGCATCGCGCACCTGCTCGAGTGGGTACACCCGCGCGATCGGGATCTCGAGCGCGCCGTCGGCGATCAGCCCCGCGAGCTCGGCCAGCGTCTCGGCGCTGGCGCCCTGTGCGTTGCCCTCCGCCTTGACCCCGTGCTGCTCCACCGCCGCGAAGTCGACGATCGTGTCGATTCGCCCGGGCGCCACCCCGAGCGCCAGCGCCAGCTCCACGTAGCCGCCGCCGATGGTGTCGATGAAGGCGTCGACGCCGCCGGGCGCGGCCTCGCGAATCCGCTCGGCGACGCCCTCCCCGTAGGTGATCGGCACAACGCCGCGTGAGCGCAGCCACTCGTGGTTGGCCTCGCTCGCGAGGCCGATGACGGTCGCCCCCGCCTTGGCGGCGAGCTGCACCGCGATCGAGCCGACCCCGCCCGCCGCGCCCGCCACGACGACCGTGTCGCCGGGCCCGGCAGCGACCGCCCGGACCGCGGCATAAGCGGTCGCGCCGGCGACGAACAGCGAGCCGGCCACCTCCCATGGCACCTCGCTCGGGCGCCGCGTCGCATTCTCGGCGTCGACCACGACGAGCTCGGCCTGGCTGGCGCGCTGATCCGTGAAGCCGATCACCTCGTCGCCGGCGGCAAACTTCTCGACCCCGTCTCCGACCTGCTCCACCATCCCGGCCAGGTCGCTCCCCTGGCCCGACGGGAAGGTCGTCGGCCAGCGCTCGCGCAGGAGGCCCTCGCGGATCTTGGACTCGCCGGGATTGATCCCGGCCGCTTTGACCCCGACGAGAAGCTGCCCGGGGCCGGGCACGGGCGGGTCGACGTCCACCACGGAGAGCACGTCTACGCCGCCGTATTCCTCAAATCTCACCGCTCGTGACATCAGTTCCGCTCCTTGTTTTGCGATTTAGATTGGCACAGCGGGCGAACGGGTTGAGCCGCGATCAAGCCGGCGATCACGGACAAGCGTCGCATGCCGACCACCCTCTCGCGTCTCGCGTGCGCGACCGAGCAGTCGCCGCCCTTCATCGCGCCATCGGCACAACGGTGCCGTCGCGGTCGATGAGTTCGTCGAGTCTCATAGCTACGACGTTAGTAGCCGTTGCTACAGTGCATACATAGGGGATTGCGGCGCCTCCGCTCCGGAGGCTCGCCATCTACTGTTGGGCTGTTCGATGTTGAGGTAGGCGCACCGTGGCTGCCTCGCTTGTTGACCACCCGGTTCCGCGTTCGAATGGGTCAGCCGTAAGGATGTTCGGATGAGATCGACAGACACCTCGCAGTGGTGGTGGCATGGCGGCAACGGCACGCATGTCCCCGGTATCGGGCGCGGTCGACCCCGCGTTCCCGGCTGCTCTGAGCGAGCGTTCACGTCGTCGGGCGGGATGGTCGTCGCCGAGCCGCGCGCGGGGAGCGATCGTGCTTAACGAGGAACTGGCAGACGTGCTGAGCGAGTTCGCGCGGACGATGGTGACGAACTTTCCGATCCAGAGAATCCTCGATCATCTGGTCCGGCGAATCGTCGACATCCTGCCCGTAACGGCGGCGGGAGTGACGCTGATCGCGCCTGGTCTCGACCCGCGCTATGTCGCCGCCTCGGACGCGTCGGCGCTGCGTTATGAGAAGCTCCAGACCGAGCTGGGAGAGGGCCCGTGCCTGGCTGCCTATGACAGCGACGAGCCGATCTCGGTGCCGGACCTGCGGTTGGAGACTAGGTTCCCCAAGTTCACGCCGCGGGCGCTGGAATCCGGGCTGATTGCGGTGTTTACTTTTCCGTTGCGCCATGAGGATGTGCAGCTCGGCGCGCTCGATCTGTATCGGGACACGCCTGGGCCGCTGACAGCAGAGACGATGACCGCAGCCCAAACGCTGGCGGATGTCGCGGCGGCATATCTGATCAACGCCCAGGCTCGCACTGATCTTCAGGACTCCTCTGAGCAGTCCCGCGAAGCGGCGTTGCATGACGCCCTGACCGGACTTCCGAACCGGGTACTGATGTTGCAGCTGCTCGAGCATGCGACTCGGACGGCACGTCGCTCGCGGAAGATGTCGGCGGTGTTCTTTGTTGATCTAGACCACTTCAAACAGGTCAACGACACCTATGGCCACCAGGTCGGGGATGCTCTGCTGGTGGCGGTGGCGAAGCGGCTAACTGCGGTCCTGCGACCGGGTGACAGCCTCGCTCGTCTCTCTGGCGATGAGTTCGTGGTCCTGTGCGAGGGGCTCGTCGATCAGTCAGAAGCCGATCCGATCGCGGTTCGCCTCGGCGCTGAGCTTTCGCGACCGTTCCTTCTCTCCGGGGTGGATGTGAAGGTAACCGGCAGCATCGGGATCGCGTTCACCGGCAGTGGTCTCGAGGGGGCCGAAGAGGTTCTGCGCGATGCTGATCTCGCGATGTACCGATCAAAGCGTGACCGGGTCGGAAGCCAAGGAGTTCTTGATCTACGTAAGCTGCACCTCGCTGGGAACCAGGCGAACCTCGCCCGCGGCCTGCCCGGTGCCGTGGCCCGCGACGAAATGCACCTCGAATACCAGCCGATCGTGGCCACGCGGGACGGCCACGTCGCCGCCGTCGAGGCCTTACTTCGATGGACGCACCCCAGTCGCGGAACGGTGTCACCGGCTGTGTTCATACCGTTCGCCGAGCACTCCGGGCAGATCGTCACACTCGGCCGGTGGGTGCTCGAGCAGGCCTGGTCAGACCGCGATCATTGGCCGGGAGATGGGCGGGAGGAGATTCCCATGTCCATCAACGTGTCGGCGCACCAATTCATGTTTGCCGGCTTCGCGGCGAGCGTAGCAGCGGTGCTCGACAGCGCATCAACCGACCCAGAGCTCTTGATCCTGGAGGTCACCGAAAGCGTGCTGGTCCGCGACGAGCAGCGCGCTCTCGTTGTCCTCGCCGAACTCAAGGAGATCGGCGTAAAGCTCGCCCTCGATGACTTCGGAACCGGTTACTCCTCGCTCGGATATCTCAACGCGCTGCCCATCGACATAATCAAGATCGACAAGAAGTTCATCGCCCAACTTGGCATCACACCGGGCACCGAAGCCATCGTGACCGCGATCATCCATCTCGCCCACGGTCTCGGGATGATCGTCGTCTCCGAAGGAGTGGAAACGGCCGAACAGTACGACGAACTGACCACGCTCGGCTCCGACCTTTGCCAGGGCTTCTACTTCGCCAAACCGATGCGCGCAACCAGCCTCGATGCCCTCATCCAACGCCAAGTCGACGGACACGATCCACGTCTCCCGTCGCTCAGTGCGGCCCACGGCGCAGCGGTCTCTTCGCTGACGCCACTGGGGCCCGAGGTCTGAAAGGGCGAGGAGGGGCGAGGAGCTGCTGACGGTCGGATCGCGGGCGACTCCTCGCCACGGTCACCAATGGGGGCACTGACGCGAGGTCCGTCGCCGGGCGCGCCAGAACGCGGTCGCCCCGGTCGCCCCGGTCGCCCCCGGTCGCGGGAGTGGAGATGCTGCCCGACTCCGGCGCCCGCTCGGCGACGTGATCCGAACGCGTTTCCGAAGTGCGTCTTGAGCGGTGCGGGAGGATCCCAGCTGGCAAGGCGGGGCCCGCGGCGGCGCGGTTTGGCGGGGCGGCGCGGGGCGGCGCGGGGCGGCGCGGGGCGGCGCGCGGGGCTGGCGCCGGCGCGCGCGGCCTTTTCCCGCCCGCCAAGGTGAGGGTATGCGAATAACGGCGGCCAGTTGTCGATTAATCGCACACCCCCTTCCTTCCCGGCCACTTCGGATACTCGCGCGCGCGGAACGGATGCCGTTTCCCGCCCGCGGACCCCGGAGGGAGGGGCACCGAGCGGATGGACCCCCCCCGCAGGGACGGGTGCCGACCGACGTGCTCGGGGGCCTCGGGGGATTCGTCATCGGTTGCGTCCGCTGCATGACTTTGACGAGACTCGTCGCGCGTGCGCCTGCGTATGCTGAGGGGCGAACGATGCAGGGAACAGATCAGACGCCGGGAGCGAGCGGCTGTGAACGGGCTTAGTTGTAGATCGCTTTCGGTGGGGATCTTGCTGGTGTGCGCGGTCGCTAGCGCCTTCCTGATCGCCGGGCCGATGGCGCGGGCGGCGTTCCCGACCGCGCAGACGTTCACGAGCGCGGGCGAGTCGACGTTCATCGTCCCGGCCGGGGTCAGCGACGTTACCGTCACGGCGATTGGTGCCCAGGGCGGAGCCGGCTATGAGGGAGGCTGTTACGCCAATGGCGCCGAGGTTACGGGGACTCTTGCGGTCACCGCCGGTGAGACTTTGTACGTCGAGGTCGGCGGGCAGGGTGGCGACTCCGATTCGACCGCCAATCCCGCCGGCGGATCGAATGGCGGTGGTAGTGGAGGAAGCGGCGGTTTCGCAGGCCGCGCCGCCGGTGGCGGTGGTGGTGCCTCGGATGTTCGGACTCTTCCTGCCGCTGATGGGCTCTCGCCTGTGGATTCACGGTTGCTCGTCGCCGGCGGCGGAGGCGGGGGCGGGGACAGCTATGCGGGGTGCAGTGGTGGTGTGGGAGGATCCACGCCGGCCGCGGGAAACGGCGCCGGAGCCGGCCCGAGCTCGGGCGGCGACTACGGTGGCGGCGCGGGAAGCAGCACCGCGGGTGGGACCGCGGGTGCCTCATCCGACGCTTCCGGCTTGGTGTGTCCGGCGTCGGCGGCCGGTGTCCTCGGAGCGGGCGGGGCGGGAGCGGGTGGGGGAGCGCCGCCGTGCAATACCGGTGGTGGTGGCGGGGGCGGCTACTACGGCGGAGGCGGAGGCGGCAGCGGAGAAACGGGCGCCGGTGGCGGGGCCGGGTCCAACTACCTCGAGCCCTCGGGAACCGGAGTGTCGATCATCACCGCGGGTCAGGCGAGCGGTGAGGTGACGATCACTCCTGTGGCAGCCCCGACGGCGCAGATCATCTCGCCGGCCGGCGGTGTGACGTACGCGGTGGGGCAGTCCGTCGCGACGTCGTTCTCGTGCACCGAGGGGCCAGGCGGCCCCGGACTCAATTCCTGCGCTGACAGCACAGCTCACACCGGCACGACCGGCACGATCACGGGAAGCCTGAGCACGAGCACCCCTGGATCCAACACCTACACAGTGACCGCGACCAGCGAAAACGGACTGACGGGGACCGCTACGCTCGCCTACACCGTGGTCGCGGTGCCCATGAACACGCTGGCCCCAGCAGTGACGGGGACGGTGAAAGCGGGGGGCAGCCTGACCTGCGGGACGGGATCGTGGACGTACAGTCCATCGTCCTACCTCTATCAGTGGAGCCGCGACGGTACTCCCATCGCCGGCGCGACCAACTCCACCTACATGGTCCAGGCCATCGATGAAGGGAACACGTTGACGTGTAGCGTCATCGCGTCGAACGTCGCCGGCGTGGGCGCTGTGGTCACGAGCGCCGGCGTGGAGGTTCCCGTTCCCTACGTGCCGCACTGCCCGGCCGCGGCCGGGAGGCTCTCAGGCCAGACACTTGGGCCGGTCAAGCTCGGGGAGGGCAAGATTCAGGCCCGCAAGGCGTTCGCCCACAGCTCCAATCGCGGGCAGCGCTATGAGGACTTCTTCTGCCTGACCCCGATCGGGATCAGGGTCGGGTACGCCTCCCCGAAAGCGGTCGCCAAGATCTCATCCGCCAGGCGCAAAGCGCTCCAGGGACGCGTGATCTGGATCTCGACCTCGAGCGCGTACTACGCGATCAACGGCGTCCGTCCCGGCGCTACGATCACCGCGGCCGCGAAGAAGCTCAAGCTCGGAAAGGTGTTCCGTATCGGCCTCAACGACTGGTATCTCGCGCCCGCCGGATCGGTGACTGCGGTCCTCAAAGTGCGTGACAACATCGTCCAGGAGGTCGGCATCGCGAACAAGCAGCTCACCCAAGGACGCTCAGCCCAACGCACCTTCCTCACCTCGTTCTCCTAGGCCGAAGCAACTTACCGGCGGTGCCGCGAGTCGATCATTCGGTGATCGCGAGCTGTAATCCTCGCGGTAGCGGTCGCTCCTGCGGTTGGTCGTGACACGCGAGCTCGAACCGCGATCTGGTCGATGGTGATCCGCGTGTAGCCCTGCACGATGAATCGCCGGGCGCTTGTTCGTGCCGGGCGCGCTGAAGAATCCCGCAAAGTCCGCTAACTCTATAAACTAGCTTGGCATTGTCCCGGGCGCAGCCCATGCTCTCGTACCTCGTGTGCGCGACCCCGCGTAGCGGTAGCACGCTGCTGTGCCACCTCCTGGATCAGACCGG
>Ga0302325_10036142_pt1 | contig 10072 bp, 11 predicted proteins | sample Palsa_T0_2_FD_201948 | JGI IMG/M metagenome (GOLD analysis project Ga0302325, IMG submission 201948) | Peat permafrost microbial communities from Stordalen Mire near Abisko, Sweden - Palsa_T0_2 | ecosystem: Environmental > Terrestrial > Soil > Palsa > Peat permafrost | place: Sweden: Abisko... | reverse complement strand
TTTGCACCACCGCATCCCAACACTCATCCATCAGCGTAATCACCCGCGTACTCCACAACAATGGGTAAAGAAAAGACACATGTGAACGTGTAAGTCTCCGTCTCCTTTTCTCTCGCTTTCCTTTCTGTTGTTGTTGCTGCATCGTTGTTCCATGTTCTGAGCTGACGGTGAATAGCGTCGTCATCGGTCACGTCGACTCTGGAAAGTCCACCACCACCGGCCATCTTATCTACAAGTGCGGTGGTATTGACAAGCGAACCATCGAGAAGGTATCTCGTCATCTCTTGCTTTGGCTAATCTGTCGTAGTTCGAGAAGGAAGCCGCAGAACTCGGAAAGGGTTCATTCAAATATGCCTGGGTTCTTGACAAACTAAAGGCTGAGCGTGAGCGTGGTATCACGATCGATATCGCCCTCTGGAAGTTCGAGACCCCCAAATACTACGTCACCGTCATTGACGCCCCTGGACATCGTGATTTCATCAAGAACATGATCACTGGAACTTCCCAAGCTGACTGCGCTATCCGTAATGCCCTTTCCCTCTTTATGAAGCATCTGTGGCTGACATTAACAGTCATCATTGCTGCTGGTGTCGGTGAGTTCGAGGCTGGTATCTCCAAGGATGGTCAGACTCGTGAACACGCCCTTTTGGCTTACACCTTGGGTGTCAAGCAGCTCATCGTCGCCATCAACAAGATGGATACCACCAAATGGTCCGAATCCCGGTTCGAGGAAATCGTAAAGGAGACATCCAACTTCATCAAGAAGGTTGGATACAACCCCAAGACCGTTGCTTTCGTCCCCATCTCTGGGTGGCACGGAGACGTATTGTCCTCTCTGAAACTTGTCTAATCTATTAGAACATGATTGAGAAGTCCGCCAACATGCCCTGGTTCAAGGGTTGGCAGAAGGAGAGCAAGGCTGGTGCCTCCAAGGGTTTCACCCTCCTTGAAGCCATCGACTCCATTGAGCCTCCCGTCCGTCCCTCCGACAAGCCTCTCCGATTGCCCCTGCAGGATGTCTACAAGATTGGCGGTATCGGAACAGTTCCAGTCGGACGTGTCGAGACTGGTATCATCAAGGCTGGTATGGTTGTTACCTTCGCTCCTGCCAACGTCACCACTGAAGTTAAATCCGTTGAGATGCACCACGAAACCCTCGTTGAGGGTCTTCCCGGTGACAACGTCGGGTTCAATATCAAGAACGTTTCAGTAAAGGAAATCCGACGAGGGAATGTTTGCGGAGACTCCAAGAACGACCCCCCCAAGGGCTGCGACTCGTTCAACGCCCAAGTCATCGTCTTGAACCACCCTGGTCAGATCGGCGCTGGATACGCACCGGTTCTCGATTGCCACACCGCCCACATTGCCTGCAAATTCGCCGAACTCCTCGAGAAAATCGACCGACGATCCGGAAAGAAGATCGAAGACGCACCCAAATTCGTCAAGTCCGGAGACGCCGCCATCGTCAAGATGATCCCCTCCAAGCCCATGTGCGTTGAAGCATTCACTGATTATCCTCCTCTCGGACGGTTCGCTGTTAGGGATATGAGACAGACCGTCGCTGTTGGTGTCATTAAGAGCGTTGACAAGAGTGAGAAGGCTGGAAAGGTTACTAAGGCTGCACAGAAGGCTACGGGCAAGAAATAAACTAGACGTACCTGGTTTTGTAGTGTTTTGTTGTTTATCTGAGATTGCTCTTGTACGTCATGTAGTGGTTCTTCAAGGAGATGTTGTAGAAGAATTACAATTGCATTCGTGTAGAACAAATATTTCCGATGACTCGCTTTAAGTGCGGAATGGCGACTAGTTTGACCCCATTATTTGGTATCTCGCATGTTCACGGCGCCTCCTGTTATTGACGAACTTGTGTCGTATGATTGTAAGAGGCGCAGGATGCTGGATTAAGGACAAACACGTTGCGCGGCACAGCGGTTCTCAATTATTAATACCTTCCCGAATACTAGCCCCCCAAACAACCGTCCACAACACCAAAAACGCCCCAAACTTACGCCCTATCATCCAAGAGAACCCTCCTAAAAGATATACAATTACTATTTACCAGTGATCTTCTTCATTTGTTTCTCTTTCCACTCCTTGATCTCGAGTTTCGTGTCGCGCTTCCACGTTTGATAACGGTCGTTGAACTCTTTATATTCCTCGACCTTTTCAAGCGCATAGTCTTTAGACTTATCCTTATAGAGATGATAATTCGCGATCGTAAGATGTTGTTGCTATAATAAGCCTGCATACATTTACATGAAGAGGAAAGACTAGGGGGGAAACGCATATTAAGGGGTAACGGGGAGTAGATACATAGTTGTAGAATACTTGCCATACACAGTAGGTATACGCACCGAGGCCAACAAAGGTAACTACTTCTAAGCGATACACTAACAGTAGTATTGACGCGCTGTCTTAGCTGACATGCCTCTGGCTGCTTTTCCTGCGACGGCTGTCATGGTTGCTCAGGGGGTTTAATCACAACAAGGGGATATTAATTTCATTATGTTTATTTCAGATGGCCACATAAAACCACAGCAAAAGCACCACCAAAATTTCAGAATACTGCTCGACAATTCCTCTAGTCATCAGGAGTTCCAACATTTCCCATCATCTTCCTCCTTCTTCCATAATGAATCAGTCTTCAAATGAACTCCTGGAACATAAATTTCTCTCGTGTCCTGGAGCTGCTTTGTAGCCCGACGAACGATATCATTGACCTCAATTAAGGGGACCAATTTCCTCTCGCCAATCGAGAGACCTTCCATAGCCTTTTTGATGACATCCAAAGTAGCCGTAACATCTGTCTTCTCCATAACCTTATCGTCAGACTTCTGGTCCAGAAACGTCCTTGGATGCTGCAATTCTGGACGATCCTGGCACCAATTTCGACTGGACTGAGATTTGACTGCTGCTCGGTATACACACGCAATGGGATCAAGTTGGGTTCTGCTGATTAAATAACGCTGCTGAGCAATCTCAATTGGGAGCGATCCAGATGTATCTTCCACGAGCAAATCCCTCGGCTCGGCTTCAATCAGGGCATGCGTGATCTTTGCCAAGCCAGTTCCGCTCGCCGAATGTATAGGGAGGTTGCCATCGCCATCGCGGAGACGGATTTGCTCCTTTCCATATTCAAGGAAGATCTTGACGATGTCGAGACGACGAGATCGAACGGCAAGGGCGATTGGTGTATGTAAAGTTCGAGCAACACGGCTTGTAAGCATCTTGCTCCTTTTTTCTTCAGGGATTTGAGCAAGACAAAAACGTAAATCGACATCGTTGTTGGCAAAAGCCAAAAGATGAAAGATATTATAACCCTGCTCGTCCGTCACAGCGGGATCGCCACCGTATCTAACGTATTTTTCGTAGATATTTTGGAAATGGGAATGTGGTAAACGTGCACTGATAAGCAAGCTGTCGTGCTTCGGAAACCGCTGTGTCGATTCGAGAATTGTAAGAGGTGCAACTTTGCTCTCGACAAACAACTTGAATACTGACTCAATACCCTCGATTTGTCCGCCGATGATGGCTGCGTGGAAAGTGTTATCCCGACCAGCAGTGCATCTGACCCCGAACCAATCGGCGAGATGCTCCTTCCATTTAGATTTTTCCAGCAATTCCGCCCGCTTATCAGTCTTGTGAGATTTGATAAAGTCGTCCACAGATTTACTGGGCCCGTCACCGAAAAACCATTCAATCGTTTGGGCATTTCCATAGTACGCAGCCAACATTCCGACTGGAAGTTTCGCGGAGTGGAATGGCGTGTCTTGAGATGGTGCAGTGGCCTTAGCCCAATCGCGACGATATTTCCCGCGGACACGAAGACCAGAGTAGAAACGGGGAGTATCCCGCTTAACTGTGGGATCGCTATGATGGGCAGCATCCACTTCCGTCTCAAGCTGATCGAAGTCGATTCCCCAGGCACTTCGACGAATCATCTCCTCAATAAAGGGGGTGCGGCCGAGGGTCAAAGCAATTTTGAAGTCAGTACACCAGCCCGAAGGGTGATCTAAGGAGCACCATCCTTCATTTGACATGAACATACGATATGCTCCATCTGGCATCAACATACGATCCGCCCCATCTGAGATTAGCTTATTTTCGACGAGGTGGATGTACCAGGATCAACCGCATTCGCTAAATCAAGTATTTTGACAAATGACTCCAAATCGTCTTCAATAAGGGCGAGTGTCAATGTTGTCCCGGTAGTGGGAGAGAGTTTGGAAGACAATAGCTTTTTGATGACTATGCGGTCAACGTACGGTGCAAGTGTTGTTGGATGTCGCAACACCTTGAGTGCTGTAACGTCCGTGCGAGCCTCGTCTGGTATATGGGTCACATCTCCCAGTTCGAAGGTATTGTCGAACGTTTCTTGGACCACAAAGTAATCCAACCCATCGGCGCCCGAGTCAGAGCCGCATTCAGAGTTATTCCTATCAACATAATAGTTGACCTTGTCATCCTTTGGACGATACTGTGCCTGAGCAATTTGCAGGAGTAACTTGGCAAGATCAAACCGTTTGTGTCTCAGTGCAATCATGACGAGAGTAGTTCCAAACAAAGATTCGTAGACCGAGACCTTGAGAGGCTTGTAACAGTTTTGAGGACCCCATCTGGAGAGTGTTCGTTGCTTGATGCCTTGCACATCACCCGTCCATACCATTTCGAAGAGCTCCAGATACGACTCATGTTGGGATTGAGGAACTTCTTCGTACGGGGTGTAATTGAATTTGATTGATGTTTTGTCAAAGGACAAAGTTTCGTCAGCTGATTTTGAGTTGATTCCATTGAGATGGGATGCAACTTTGGTTCGAATCAGGTCGTGACCGGGGAGCTCGTTCCAGGACTTTGCATTCTTCGCAAGGAAGAGCCAGGAGTTTTCATTCTTCGCAAGGAAGAGGCTTTGCAGTTCTTGATACTCGGATAACTGTTTCTCAAGAGCAATTTTCTTGGCTGCTTTGGCTTCTGCAGCTTGACGCTTTGTCTCTGCTGGTGGGATAACTTGTTTTGTCGAGGACCCGGATTCGTCATCACCAACGCCGTCGTGGTTCTCGTTCCCACTCTCTTCTTCTATTTTGGTCTTTGTTAGACGCCATTGTTCGGCTATCCAGGTTAAAAAAGAACCTACTATGAGCGGGAATGAATCAGTTTCGCACCATTACAAGACTTGTCAGTCTTTTCGGCTGCTTCGGGTTTAGATTCTTTGCTATCGAATTCGTCCAAACTAGACTGAAGCAAGGAAATACGATCGTTGAAAACCTCTACGAAGGACATCCCTTCGCTCCTATAATTAACGAAAACATCTGAGATACATACTCTGTCCATTCCCAGCGGTTGTAAAACGCTTGCGGAGCGGAATCTACGTTTGCTCCATATTCCAAAAGAAGCTTGACCATGGCTATATCACGCTCCTTGACAGCCATCTCAAGAGGCTGCAATATATCTTGACCGTACTGACATAGTTTGCGTTTCTCATCATCTCGATAATGTCGCAGCCACCAGAAATTCAAAGATTCGGCGTATTCAATGTACTGCTCCATAGTAATATGCACGCTAGCGCCATGTTTGATAAGAGATTCAGCCATCTGGACATCTTTCTTGAATACCGCGGTGTGAATTGGAAGCAATGGAGGCGTCATTTTGGAGAAATGGTTTAATACCGCCTTCGCCTTGGGGTCTTTTTCCAATAAAAGTTGAAGGATATCAAATCGCCCGGTAGAAGTCAACATATGCAAGGCGGTGGTCGAGTTGGAGTCAGATTGACTACTTAGTCCTTCACGGAGGAGTAATTGTGCTATGGCGAGGCCGTTGGGAGTGGCTGCGCAAAGGACAATGGGGAAGAATGTCTGCTTGCTGACGACGTATTCAGCATCTTTGGGAGGTCTAGGAATTTTAACAGGGATAGTGACGTCCGCTCCCTCGTCAATAAGCCGTTGAACCACATTCACATGCCCAGCAAAAATTGCGTGATGAAGAGGTGTGAAACAGTAATCCCAGTCAGGAAGGTCAAGATTGAGAACATCGTCTTCTTCGATTTCGGCGTATTCGTCGGTTTCTTTGGCTTCGGATCGTTTGATTTTTTCAAACCCGTCGTCAGAGTCTCCAGAATCTCCATCTGCGGTGCCTGATTCTTGCTTGCCTTGCTCTCGAAGTTCCTTTTCGTGGGCATTGGCCTTACTTTTCTTGAGGAATATGTCGATCAGATCGATACGTCCCGTTTGACAAGCGAGATGGAGGGCAGTTCTGCCATCGAAATTTCTTGTTGTCAATCGCGCGCCTTTCTCCACAAGAAGACGAGCGACATCGATACTTCCACACTGAGCGGCAAGGAAGAGCATTGTTCTTCCCGTGTGGTCCCGTTTGTTGACATCACTGGTTTGCAGTAACTCTCTGACCTTCTCACAATCGTTCAGGGCAACTGCTGACGCTAGTATGGCTTCTTGCGACAAATACGCCATCTCAGACCAATCTCCATCGGTGATAGGATGGAAGGATCCAACACTTTGACGTCCCGGATCATCCACCATGAATGTAATACTCCCCCTTACAAACCTCTCATCCTCCTCTTTCTGCAATACGACCGCCTCCGCCGACTCTGGTTCCGGACAGTAGCCACAACAATCATTGAACACGTCCTGCATGTCCCCGAAAAAACACGGATGACGATGTAACCTGAATTCCCGTTGCGGTGGAACATTTTTAGGATTCCATTCAGCGTTGTACACCATATCCCGTTGAAACATCAGTCGCTCGATATTCTTGGCATTGAAACTCTTGCCGTATGGAATGTGAACACTATCGTAATTGTTTTCGAAAAGGCCGTCCATTTCAGCGGCTTTGAGGTCGCCTCGCCTGAAGTTTCGACGACGACGAACGCGTGCTTGTTGGGCATCTGGATGGGGTGGTCGAGCGCGTTTCTCGCGACGCATTTCAAGGTACGAGTTCCTTGTAGAATCTGTCTTGATAACTGACAGCACCAAAAGTCGTGCCAGGCCTTGAAGACGGGTTGGTGAGCGATCATAAATCTAATGTCAGAGGACGAAGGACTTTTAAGCGAATACAGTTGGATCGATGGCCTCTCTTTTGAGATCGGGTACAAATATCTCGAAACCCCGTTGCGCGTATTTGGCAAGACGTAGTTCGTAGCTGGGGCTACGACGGGACATATCGACTGTCACGGTTTGAGTGACCAGGGAAACAAATGCGCGTGGGGTGGCAAAGACCTGGCTTCCGTTGAATCCAACGGCACATGCATCCACGTCGAAGCCTGCGAGAATCTCACTCGGAGAAGAATAAAGACGAAGAATGATCTGGATATGCCTGAAACTCAATTAAGTAACAGTGGAATTTACCTTTGCGGCCATTCGCAGACTATGGTCACTGCATGGGTGCTTCGAATACAAGTGACGTCCGCACGAGCACAAGCTTTGATACTCTCGTAGATTTCCACCATTTTCTCTTCCGCGGCAGTTTCATCTTTCAGTCCGTACAGGAATAAATCGATATCAGATCTTGAAATCAATGGAGGAAAGAGCTTGGATATACGCAGGGTAAGCTTTGTTGTGAAAATATTCGCGGAGAGCTCGGGGTGTAGGGCCCTTCGCTCCACTTTCCATCACTCTCTCTGGAAGCGGTTGCAAGCATGCAAGCACTGCTCCTCCAGCAACAAAGATATTATCCCTTCAATAAGTGCTCTTCAACGTCAAGATGTATACCAGTTCAATGTACCAAGGGCTCCTTCCGTGAAGGTATCCCAGTTCCTCTTAAAGCCAGACATCCCATCCTGGACAAAACTGTCTGTTCCTTTCGCCCTGCTCTCCTCCTTCGACAATGCACAAATATATTGCCGCTCAAGAGACGTCTCATCGATGACCCAACGAGCTTTAGTCTTATTTGCCCCCATCGAGTTGACCTTGGAGTGGAAAACAGGGACAAGGTTGGCATAAAGATCCGGAATGGACTCCCTCGCCGCGAATCTACGACGGAGGTCATTCTCAGAGTCGTAGAATTCGGAAAGCTGCTGCGATACGGGACTCTTAGATGAGGCAGCCGTCAAAGCTGCCAGGAATTTCTTCGAAGAAGCCGACAAGACTGGATCCATTGCATTTTGTGCCATCGTGCAAGGCCCGGACCAAAGTGTGTGGCTTCAGGGGAGGATGCTGTGGTGACGTTCACAATTGGGCCTGTGCCCCTGATTGACGCGGCGAATAGTGAGCCATTTTAACGACGATCAGATCAGTGTGTGCTGCCCCCACCTCCCCGATATATTACATATTGCTTTGCTCAGGAGTACAAAGTGTGACCTGTCTCGTGTCTCGGCTATGAGATCTAGAATGGGATACTTGTGTTATCTTCTTCTTAAAGGAGCGAGAGTCTTATACCGCTGGGAAGAAGTGAATGGGTACTAACGCGACTTCATTGTTACTGACAAACACTAATCTTCAACTGCTGATCGGCCTAGTTATTACTCTCTCGAGTTATTTATGTATACCAGATATTCAGGAGCCTATGCATAGGGAGAACCGACTTTGAAGAGACTACGAATCGACTTCCAAGCACCAGTCACGCGCTCTCAGCTGCAACTCCTCTGTGCGCAGAAGGCAATTGGAAGCTAATATATATTCAAACCTCGAGCCTAATTCCGGCTTCTACTTTTTCATAGTTACCAGCTTCAAGGTCTGTCTGCATTGAATAAAGTTTGAATTGACTCATGGGAGGGTCGGTTTTTTTGGCTACATTTTACTCAACTCGCCCACAATCAACCAAGTTACAAAGAGGCCCGAGCGCATGCCAAGACTCGAGCGGGAAATGAACTCTTTCAAACGACAGCTGCTCACCATAACAAAGCCAGCCATGCGAGAAGTTAAACTGAGTTCCATGCGACGTTACCCAAAGAAAGAACGAGTATCAGACAAATCGACCATGGCCAGAATAATAGGCTTCGCTACAGCCAGAAGAACGCCATTCTTGATGATAATACTGTGTTTACTAACTTTCGTGTTTGTTTACACTCCCAAGGGAAGCAATGGGAATCGTGAATTCGTCCGCAATAAAGAGCTAACAGACTTTGTAGAACACCAGATACAGTCGCGCGCATTGAAAAGAGCGAGTTGGAAGACAGCGCTAGAAACACCCGACCAACCTCGACGGAAAACTTTTTCCTTCTTCTCGCGGCGACGACCGCGGAGGGCTTTTGTCTCGTCGCTGTATACGGAGGATTACTTCCCGCTGTGCCTCGCAATGGGGTACTCGCTGGCGCAAACCAACGATATGGAAGCACAGGATGCAGAGATGGTGTTATTTATACGACAGGGGGCGAATGTGTCTACTGCGGCGCTGGACAAACTTGAACGGGTGGGCTGGAAATTACGAATTGAAGAGGATTTGGAGTTTGAGGATGTTGATTTTGACAAGATTCGGCCGTGGCATCGATGGAATTTGAATAAATTACGGTTTTGGAGTTGGATTGAGTATGACCAGATTTTGTTCATTGATTCCGATACGCTGGTGAAAAGCGATCTAAGTGAGATATGGAGCACTCCGGGGAGTAAACCCTTACTTTTATACGGGAGCTCATGGTAGTCATTGCAGCTGCACCTGATGCGTGGGAACATACTGCAAAAGATGTATACTTCAATTCAGGAGTCCTGTTACTACGGCCCTCTATAAGCGAGTTCAAGCTCCTCTGCAAGGCAGTATCGACTCCCGGAATGCATCAGCCTGAAGAGGGGGATCAAGCGTTTCTAAACCGCTTCTATGAATACCGGTACTTTGGTTTACCGCATGCGTATAATCTCAACCTGGTACTGTTGAATTCCTTCCCGACGGTATGGATGTTTTTATGGCCAAGGGCAAAGATTGTGCACTTTACGGTACGGAAACCCGGACCGCCTGCAGGCTGGTGTGTTGGTGGATGCGTGGAGAAAACGGTGTTGGAATGGTATGCCGAGGTATTCCGGGAGATGCTTGAAAAATATAGGTAGGATCCCCTTATAAGCGTTTTTATAGTAGTTGGCTGGACGAAGTTGAGATATATGGGTGAGGGGATACGGGGGCCGGGATAGTTGCA
>Ga0302325_10036141_pt1 | contig 10073 bp, 9 predicted proteins | sample Palsa_T0_2_FD_201948 | JGI IMG/M metagenome (GOLD analysis project Ga0302325, IMG submission 201948) | Peat permafrost microbial communities from Stordalen Mire near Abisko, Sweden - Palsa_T0_2 | ecosystem: Environmental > Terrestrial > Soil > Palsa > Peat permafrost | place: Sweden: Abisko... | reverse complement strand
GGAATCAAAACGCCGAAACAGGTATAATTGGGGGATTCATCGCTGACGGCCTTCAGCGCGTTCAGCGACATTCGTAAGTCTTATGCATTTTGATGAGCCGGCGATTTTGCCCATGTTGGAGAAGCCTTGCCGCAGTTACTTTTCGTGGTGTACCTGATCATCACCGCCGCGGTTTTCGCCCGCCTTGAAATTGAGATCGAAGGCCCGCACGGTTGGGCGGCGAATCTGCCGACCTGGCGCCTGGATAACCGCTGGACGCGCCTCTTCTACGGCTCCCGCCCGCTGACCGGCTATCACCTGTGGATGCAGGTCTTCGTGCTCCTGATGATCCACGTTCCGCTGGCCATTCAGCCGTCGATCTGCTCGTGGGGGTTGGAATTGCGAGTCGCCAGCTTTTATCCGCTGTTTTTTATCGTTGAAGATTTTCTCTGGTTCGTCATCAACCCCGCCTTCGGCGTCTCCCGCTTCCGCCGCGAGCACATCTGGTGGCACGCCCCCTCCTGGTGGTGGATCATGCCCCGCGACTACTGGGTCTTCGGCCTCCTCGGCGGGTTGGGTTATGCGCTCTCATGGCATCTTGGGTGAGGCCACTCCGATTCACGATCTGGCCCTCAGCCCTCCCCATCATCCATCGACAACCGTTTTGAGAAAGAGCTCGTTCGCGATTTGCCGATAACAAACGAATTGCCCCGATTGGGGCCAACCCCACTCTGCCGCCCCGCATCGAAGTTCGCCGGGCTGGTTTAGACGGACCGACCGAAGTCCGAAGAATAAGAGGGTTGGTTATGGCAGCACACTACTACGAATGGGATGGAACGCGCATCCACTACCGCAAGAGCGGCCTGGGCGATCCGATCGTGCTGGTGCATGGCCTGTATCCCGGCGCCAGCAGTGAGGAATTCGACCACAACATTCGCGCGCTCAGCCGGGATTTTCGGGTTTACGCCATCGATCTTCTCGGTTTTGGCCTGAGCGATGCCCCGCGAATACGATATCGAGCGGACCTGTATCCGCTGCTGCTCGGCGACTTCATTCGAAATGTGGTCGGTGCGCCTGCCGGTATAATCGCCGCCGGCGCGAGCGGCCCGTTTGTTGCGACGCTGGCGGCAGATGAGCCGGAACTCGTATCGAAGGTTGTATTCATCTCACCGCAAAACGCCACGTTAACACTGGCCCGAGCCGGATGGGTCTGGAAAGCCGGCCGGGAGCTGTTGCGCATGATGCTCCTGCTTCCCCCGGTGGACCTGCTTTTTCTGGAAATCATGGCCGGGGAATGGGAAATCCGAGAGATGTTGCGCCGATCTTTCGGCGAGAAGAAGGTGATCGCGACCGCCGTCGTCGAGCGGTTGAGCGAGTTGGCGCGAATGCCGGGGGTGCTCGATACTTACGCGAGCATGGAAGTCGGCCTGTTGTCAATGCCGTTCGAGCCGGTGCTCCCACACGTTGCGGCCCCCGCCCTGTTCATCTCCGGCGCCTGTGTGACATCTCGAACCGCCCAAGTGATTGAGACCCTTTCCCGGCTTCCGCAAAGAAGGCGCCTGGAATGGATCGAACGTGCCGCCGAGTGGGCTCACTACGAGATGCCGACCGACACGAACCGGCTGATCGCGAGTTTCCTCGGAAGCGAGATGGCATTCGAGGCGACCTCCCCGCAGCACGTCGTAACGCCGGCGGCGCGCGCCGTCGCGTGATCCTCCGATGCGGCGATGCGTTTCTCCAACTGCCGTGTGCGCAGCACTCCGAACGCGTTAGCCGCCTCGCTTGCGAGGCGTGTCCAGTGGCCGCTATCTCCCGAACGGGGTAACCAATAACCACGACTGCCGGCGCTTCCCCTCGCGCATCGGGTTTTTCTCCACGTATTCAATCGCATTTCGCACGTGCTCGCGATCAAAGCAATAAACCTTCCACAGACTTTCCGCCCACGGCGACGGTAACGAACCATCGCCCCGTTCGTGCCTTGCGAATGGATGTAACGCTTCCGCCCGCAACTCCTGCGACGCCCGGGCCTTCAAATGCGCGGTAATCTGCTGAAACGGCCGCTCATGATATCCGATCACCAGATGAACGTGATCAGGCAGGATCGAACACGCGTGAATGGGATACTTCCCCTCCCCAGCCGCTCGGCTGAAACCGCGCGCCACGGCTCGCGCCTGCAACCCGTTGAACAAAACCGGATCGTATTTCAGGGCCTTTTTCGCGGCTCGCCGGTGATCCGCATCATGCGAAACATGAGCGACGGATCTTCCGTGCTCGACCTTGGTCGCCGTCCCATATTTGAACAGTTCCCAAGCGGCGACCCACTCACTCCATGAGCCGCGCGGATCGTTGGGCAACCAGAAACCGTAGGCGGTGAAGATGATGTGAGCGGCGAGCAGACGCATGAGAGGATTTGTCGTGTGGGCGCTGAGTATATGCGCCGCCGGACACGCCTCGCAAGCGAGGCGGCTAACGGATGAGGAGTGCTTCGCACGCGGAGAGGATGTCAATTCATGAGAACGCAGTCACTATGGCGTTGTCCAAGCGTTGTTTACCCCAGCAAATCGCGGTCCCGCACGCCGATCAGGTAGAGGATGGAATCCAAGCCGAGCTGCGAGATCTTGTGTCGGGCGCTTTGCGCGACCAGCGGCTTGGCGTGGAACGCGATGCCGAGGCCGGCGGCGGCGAGCATGGGCAGATCGTTCGCGCCGTCTCCCACGGCGATGGTCTGCTGCAGCGCGATGTTTTCCTGCGCCGCGATTTTCTCCAGAAGCTGCGCCTTTCTCTGCGCGTTGATGATCTCTCCTTTCACCCGGCCGGTGAGAACGCCGTCGGTGATTTCCAGGTCATTGGTGCGGACGTAGTCGATGCCGAGGCGCTGCTGGAGATAACGGCCGAAATAGGCGAACCCGCCGGAGATGATGGCGGTCTTGTAGCCGAACGATTGCAGTGCGGTGATCAGCCGCTCCGCCCCTTCGGTCAGGTTCAGCCGCGCCGCGACGAGCCCGAGAGTCGATTCCGCAAGGCCCTTGAGCAGGGCAACGCGGCGGGTGAGGCTCTGCTCGAAATCCAATTCACCGCGCATCGCCGATTCGGTGATCGCGCTGACGCGGTCGAACACGCCGGCCTCCCGGGCCAGCTCATCGATCACCTCGTGCTGAATCAGCGTTGAATCCATGTCGAACGCCACGAGCCGGCGGATGCGCCGGTAGATGTTGTCCTGCTGCCAAGCAAGATCGATCGGATGCGACTGCGTGATCTGCATGAGCGCGGCGCGCAGCAGATTCTCATCGTGCGGCTGGCCGCGCACGGAAAATTCCACGCACGCGCGTTGCGGCCGCCCGTCCTCCACGCGGGGGGGACGCCCCGAGAGGCGGGTGATCACGTCGATGTTCAGCCCCTGCGCGGCCAGCACCGAAGCGACCGGCGCCAGATGTTCCGCCGCCAGCCGCCGTGCCAGCAGCGTGAGGATAAAGCGCGGCGCTCCCTGGCGGGCCACCCACGCATCGTATTGATCATCGTCCACAGGCGAGATCCGCAGCCGCAGCTCCGCGTGGTGCGCCGTGAATAGCAGATCTTTCAGCACCGACGTCGATTCCACCTCCGGCGGAAGCCGCACGAGCATCCCCAGCAACAGGGTTTTGTGAATCACCGTCTGGTTGATGTCGAGGATTTCGATGTTCTGCCGCCCCAGAATCTGCGTCAGCGCGGCCGTGATCCCGGGATGATCCTCGCCGGTTACGTGGAGCAGGAGAATTGATTGAGTCACATCGGCCAACGCGGCGCGATTCTAGAAGGTTGGACGAAGGTGTAAAGCAATCTTTCCTACTTCCCCCCGCCGATCGGATACCCCTTCCACACGTACTCCAGAGCTTCCGGCAGGGTTTGTTGTTTCACGCTGCCGTCGGTGTGGCCGGCGTTGCGGGCGAAGACGAACTGGTAGTGATATCCCTTGTCAGCCAGCACTTTGGCCATCCGCTCGTTCGCCAGAACCCAATCGTGCATGTTGTCCCGCATCACGTTGGGATTCAGAAGATCTCGATCGCCGACTTCCATCCAGATTCGCAGCGGCTTGGCCGGGCTCTGGGGGATCAGGTGCTCGTGAAATTCCCACGCGCCGCGGGGCGTCTGGGGATTGTATGGCCACTGCTGGTTCACATAGGTGCCCGAATAGGTGAGAACGCGGTGATACAACTCGGGGTGATACCAGGCCATGATCAGTGCGCAGGAACCGCCGGAGCTGCCGCCCATCGTCGCCCGGCCGTCGGGATCGTCGGTCAGCTTTACGTTGCATTGCGATTCCACAAACGGCAGCACTTCCTTCTCGACGAATTCAGCATACACGCCTGACATGGTGTCATATTCCAGTCCGCGTTCGCTCCCCTGCGCGTCCCCGCTGCCGTTACCGATCGAGATCGCGATCATCACCGGCACCCGGTGCTCGGCGATCAAATTATTCAACGCCGTGAACAGCGACTTGTCGGGTCCGTCGGCTCCAACGATGAACGGAGCGGCCGAGCCGGGGACGTATTGCTTCGGAACATACACTGCCAGGCGGCGAGTATAGGGAGCGGGATGACTGGTCGTCACCACGAGTTTGCCCGGATCACTTGGGTCGACGGTGCCAAACGTATGCGGATCCCGGGCAATGCCGGGATAGATCTTACTGTCAGCCGACTTCATCGTGAGGTTGAACACCGTGCCCTCCGGCACTCCGGCCTGGACGCTCATTTCCGGCGCGCGCGGATGAGTCGGGCTGATGATAAAGTTCCCGTCCGCATCCGCCGGGGGAACCTCGCCATCGGGCAGATTTTTACCCGTGACATAACCCGGAGTATCGGGGTCGCGCGTGGGTGGCGTGGGACGCGGTGGACGCGTGGCGGGCGGGGTCTGCGGTGCATCGGCAAACAGGTGCGGCGCTGCGCCACCCATCAGGACGAACGAGAACGCAATGCTCGCAATGATTTCTTTCATGGTAACCGATGATTCCACGGGTCAACGCGACCGCTGTTTCGATCCAGCCAACGGCTTCGTCGCGCCTGGTGGTTTCGTGTTCCCCGCTGGCTTCGCTGCGGCCGGTGCGGCTGCAGCCGCGGCGGCCGGTTGCGGAGGGCTCTCGGCTTTGGGAGCAGGCGCAGAGGGGGCGGCCGCCACCGTGGCGGCGATCTCGATCTCCAGCCGCTCCCGCTCGTTCGACACAAGTCGAAGGAACGTCCAGACGCCGATAGCTGCGACTCCGCACGTTAGAAGATCGGGGATCATTCACTGTATATCGGCAAATCCCGCAGCGAGGCGTAGAACTCCACGGCGCGATCAGAAGCGAGGGTGCGCCAAAAGCTCCGGGGTACATCCTGTAAAGCCGCGACCAGTGGTCGCGCCGGGAATGCCCAGACGCATGCTCGGTTTTTCCTCGTCAGCTTGACGCCTGGCCGGATCGTGCCCCACAATCCCGCCAGCCGAGGAGTGATTCCAAGCCCAACAGCCGGCCCGTTCGTAAGGGCGGATCGGCCTGTTGCTCCGGGGATACCCCGGGGACTAGCGATCACCTGTACGAGGGGGCGCGCGACACGCAGGGCGCTACCACGCCCGGATCGTCGCGCCAGACGAGACTCGTTGGATCACTCCTCGGTTTGTTACAAGAACGCGCCTGGTTCCCCGGGGACATTTCAGAATGCGGCCGCTCGACCCGTCGCGATTCGTCTATACTCTCGCTGGCGCGCTGCTGTCGGAGCCGTGGCTGGCGGATGGGCTGCGGGCGGTGTTGCGCAAGGCGACATTGGTCCGTCCGCTTCGCGTACCCAGACTGACCGAGAGGATCCTCGCGGCGTTCACGTCCAAGCCGGAATACAACGAGTTGGTCACATTCCTGCGCGCCGATGCCGGATTGGCCCGAGCCATCAAGCGGTCAACGCATTCATCCCCATCCCGCGCGCGGCGGCAAGTATTGCGTTCGGCGAAGATGGAGAAGCCGCCCATTGGATTGCAGAAGCTTCGCATCCCCAATCTGCCGACGGAAGCGGCACTCGCAGATTGGTTTGGAATGGACCCGCGCCATCTTCGATGGCGTGCCGACATATCGGGCAGAAATCGCAGGTATCGGAAAGGCGCGCTACGGACGTATCGATATCGCTGGATCGCCAGGCGAGAGGGGCTTGCCCGTCTTCTGGAAATTCCCAAGGCACGGCTGAAGGAGATGCAGCGCCAGATTCTGACCGAAATTTTGGATGCTGTGCCCGCACATCCGGCGGCGCATGGATTTGTCCGCCGGCGATCGATTGTCACCAATGCTGCCGCTCATTGCGGAAAGGCAACCGTTCTTCGATTCGACCTGGCCGATTTCTTTCCGAGTGTGACATCGGCCCGTGTCTTCCGCATTTTTCGCACGATCGGTTACCCGTCCAAGGTCGCCCGTCTGCTCATGGGGATTTGCACGACATCTCTGCCGGCTGACGTCTGGGAGTCGCGCCCTGGCGCTCACCTTGGGGCTGATTTTTTCGTCCGTCAGCGGCTGATCACCCGGCACCTGCCACAGGGCGCGCCGACCTCACCCGCGCTGGCGAATCTCGCTGCCGGCCGATTGGACCGCCGACTGATCTCGCTGGCAACTGCTGTTGGCGCCAAGTACACCCGCTATGCCGACGATCTGACCTTCTCGGGCGACGCCGATCTCGCACGCAGCCGAAAACGCCTGGCGACGCTTGTCGCGGTGATCGCTCACGATGAGGGTTTTGCCCTCAATTATCGAAAAACCCGACTCATGAGGGCCGGCGGGCGGCAGGTCACCGGCGTCGTGGTCAATGTCCGCACGAACATCAGGCGAGCGGAATTCGACCGTCTCAAAGCGATCCTTACCAACTGCATTCGCCATGGGCCAGCGTCACAGAACCGCGAGCAACTGCCTGATTTTCGCGCTCATCTGGCAGGTAGAGTCTCCCATATTTATTCGATTCATCCTGCGCGGGGGGAGAAACTCCGGGAATTGTTCCGCCGGATTGTTTGGGAGCAGAAATAATTGGTGCGGGGAAGTTCGAATGCGTCACCATGGATCCTGCCGGCATTTCCGGCGCGACCCACTGGTCGCGGCTTTACAGGGGGGACGTCACGAGCTCGTGGCCGCACCGCTGGGAGGCAATGGTTCCGCTCCCGCCTCATGCCGGTACATCACGATCATCACATACTCCATCGTGATCATTCCCTCGTGCACCATGATCTCCAGATGCGGCAGGATCAAATTGATTTTGTCCTCCGAGTCCACGATCTCGATCACCACCGGCAGATCGGTCGACATCTCCAGCAGATGGCTCGTGTGGACGACACTGTTGGCTCCAAAACCCTGGGTTCCTCGAAGAACAGTTGCGCCGGCCAGACCCAGCTCGCGCACCTTCTGAACGATCGCCTCGTAGAGGGGCTTGCGCTCAAACTTGTCGGAGTCCCCGATGAACACGCGCAGCAGGATGCCGTTGGCGTTGATTTTCATATGACTTCCCGGGTTGATTTTCGGCATCGTCGAGAGGGGCATGAGCGCGGAGGCCAATTGCAGTTTGCCCGGCTGATCGTGCGACCGCTGCCGATACATCATGACCGCCGCCCGTTCGAGCGTGAGCATTCCGCCGATCATGATTGTACCGAGCGGGCCGTGGACAAAGTCCGCGATCTTCTCCGCGCTGTCGACCATCTCCACCACAACCGGCACGTGATCGACCAGTGACCAGCTCGAAGAACGAATAATCCCGTGATAGCCGGCGCCGAGGATGCCATGGAGAACAGTAGCACCGGCGAGTTTCTCCGCACGGGCCGCCTGAAGGATGCGCTGATGCGTTGGGACGTGCGGCCAACGATCCGCGTTCTGCAGGTAAGCGCGAAGCAGGATTCGCTCACCAACGAAGCTCATCATCACCTTAGCTCCAATGCGCGATCAACATGCCCAGCCGAACTGCCAGGAGGCCCAGGATCAGGCTGCCGACAAGGTTGACCAGTGCCTCGAGTGCCGCGCCTTCTCCGGCGAGTCGGCTGGTCTCAAACATGAAGGTTGAAAATGTAGTGTACGCTCCAACAAATCCTGCTCCTATCGCGATCACCATGAGAGGGGAGACGCTGCGCGATCCGACGTAAGTCATAAACCAACCAAGAAACAAGCTGCCGGATACATTGATGACCAAGGTCCCCAGCGGGAAATGGAATCTGAGCCGGCCGAACAGTTCGCCAACGGCGACCCGCGCGATAGCGCCGACAAAGCCGGCTGCCCCAACCGCCAGGTATCGCAGCAGCAACGTCTTCATCGTGCTCCTTCCCAACAAAAAACGCCCGGCCAGCCTCGCGGCCTGCCAGGGCGTTTGTTCAGGAAAAGCTCCTAGCGGACCGTGGGCCCGGTAGGAGTCATTGGCTCGTTCAGAGCGGTTCCGGCGGACTCCACCACCTCTCGGATTGTCGGATGTAATCATAGTGACACCGCCACAAGTTGCCAATTCTCGTGTGGGTGACGCACAGCGTCCCCGTCTTGACACGCCCCAAGCCGCTTCCTATCGTGCCAAAACTTCGGATTCGTACGGTTCAAAATCATTACGGAGCAGTGGACATGGCCTTGAAGGTTGGCATCAACGGTTTCGGTCGGATCGGCAGACTCGTGTTCCGCGCCGGAGCGAAAAATCCCAATATCCAGTTCGTGGGGCTCAACGACGTGGTGGCGCCGGAATACCTCGCATACCTGCTCCGTTATGACTCGACCCACGGCAGATACAAGGGAACCGTCGAAGGCAAGGCGGATGGGATTGTGGTCGATGGCAAGCTGATTCCGTGCGTCTCGGTTCGCAATCCAGCTGAGCTGCCCTGGGCCAAGCTTGGAGCGGACTATGTGGTCGAATCGACGGGTCTTTTCACCGACTACGCCGGCGCGGAGAACCATCTCAAGGCCGGGGCGAAGCGCGTCGTCATTTCCGCTCCCACCAAGGATCCGGAGAAAGTGCCGACATTACTCGTCGGCGTCAATGAAAAGAAGTTTGATCCGGCATTGCACAAAGTGGTCTCCAACGCGAGTTGCACCACCAACTGCCTCGCCCCCATCGCCAAGGTCATCAATGACAACTTCGGGTTGGCCGAGGGTTTAATGACCACCGTGCATGCGACGACGGCGACCCAGCTGACCGTCGACGGGCCCAGCAAGGGCGGCAAGGACTGGCGTGGCGGACGCGGCGCGGCGCAGAATGTCATCCCCTCTTCCACGGGCGCGGCCAAGGCTGTGACGCTGGTTCTTCCGGAACTGAAGGGCAAACTGACCGGCATGGCCTTCCGCGTGCCGACCGCTGACGTTTCCGTTGTCGATCTCACATTCAAGACCACCAAGGCGACGAGCTACAAGGAAGTCTGCGCCGCGATGAAGGCCGCCAGTGAAGGCGAATTGAAGGGGATTCTCGGCTATACGAACGAAGAGGTGGTCTCCAGCGACTTTATCGGCGACCCCCACTCCAGCATCTTCGACGCCGGAGCCGGCATCGAGCTCAACGCCAACTTCTTCAAAGTCGTCGCCTGGTACGACAACGAGTGGGGTTATTCCCTACGCGTGGTCGATCTGATGATCGCCATGGCCAGGAAGGAAGGCCTTCTGTAACCGGGCGCTCCGGTTCCTAACCGAAACGCCGTAAGCAGTTGCAGAACCTGAAATCCGCGCGCCACGCCGAGTCTGAGGTACTCCGAAGGCTCGGATGGAGCGGCGCAAATCCGAGCCTTCGGAGTACCTCAGACTCGGCGTGGTGAGTAACGCAAGGGATCCGAAACCACGGCTTATCAGACGATCGATCCACCGAATTTTCTGAATCCAGCGGACGACTTTTCCGAAGCTGTAACATAGAATCGTGTAATCAACCGGGCACGGAGTTGATCGCCGCCGGAAAGTCTCTACACTCCATCATGCCGCGCGGTTTTTCGTGCGAACTCTCCGCGCTCAGGATTGGCAGACGCAGTTGACGGAGTTCACAGAAATGGCTGTAGCCAACGAATTGGAAAAGCGATCGGCCGGCCGCAAGGGCTCCGCCGACTCGTCGTCGAAATCGCCCGAGTACAACGACAGCGACACCAACGGGAATGGGCATGACCAGCCCGAA
>Ga0302325_10036140_pt1 | contig 10073 bp, 7 predicted proteins | sample Palsa_T0_2_FD_201948 | JGI IMG/M metagenome (GOLD analysis project Ga0302325, IMG submission 201948) | Peat permafrost microbial communities from Stordalen Mire near Abisko, Sweden - Palsa_T0_2 | ecosystem: Environmental > Terrestrial > Soil > Palsa > Peat permafrost | place: Sweden: Abisko... | reverse complement strand
CAGGCTTTGGGGTGGTGGGCTCGTGCCGGGTGCTGGGTTCGATCGCAATGCTGCCGGGCACGCGCCGCCCGCCCGCCCGGAGCGCCGCTTGGTTCGGGGCCCCGCCACCGCACCGCCGCTCGCTCGCTCGCCTCGCTTTAAGCTGGGTGCTGGTGGGGACGTGACCGCAGTTGAGCCGCTATATGCGGCTCAAGTGCGAACACGTCCCGGCCAGGCTGGCTTTATGGGCCGCCCACCCACCCCTGGGCCAGCGCCGCGAGTGGCTCGGCGGCGTCGGCGCTGAGGATCTCGGCTAGGGCGCTCACGAGGCGGCGTTGGGGCTCGGGCTCGGCTCCGATTCCCATTACGCCGATCCGCCAGATCTTGCCGGCCAGTGGTCCGAGGCCTCCGGAGACCTCGATTCCGTGGTCGAGGAGGAGGCGGCGGCGGGCCGATGCCTCGTCTACGCCGGTGGGGACGGTTACTGCGAGCAGGGAATAGAGCTCTTCGCCGGCGGGGGCTAGACGCTCGAAACCGAGGGGCTTGAGTGCGGCGCGGAGGGCCTCGTGGGCTCGGTGGTGGCGCTCCCAGCGTGTGGGGAGGCCCTCTTCGAGGACGATGGCCAGTGCCTCGTCGAGGGCGTAGATCATGTTGATGGGCGCGGTGTGGTGGTAGGCGCGGGGCGGCGCGCCGGCCGCATCCTCGCGCCAGTAGGCGAGGATCGCGCGCAGGTCGAAGTACCACGACGGGCACGGCTCCTCCGTAGCGCGCAGGCGCTCGACGGCGCGGTCGGAGATGGTGAAGGGCGCGAGGCCGGGCGGGCAGTTGAGGCACTTCTGGCTGCCGCTGAAGGCGACGTCGACCCCGGCGGCGTCGAGCTCGAGCGGGTGTCCGCCCAATGAGGTCACGCAGTCGACGAAGAGGAGCGCGTCGTGCTCGCGGCAGGCGTCGGCGAGTCCGTCGAGGGGCTGGCACACCCCGGTCGAGGTCTCGCCGTGGACGACGAAGAGCGCCGCCGTCTCGCCGTTCAGCGCGGCGATCAGGCGCTCTACCTCAATTGCCCTCCCCCACTCGGCCTCGACCCGCACCACGTTCGCGCCCCGGCGCCCGAGCGCGTCGGCCATGCGCTCGCCGAACAGGCCGTGGACGCCGCAGACGACGCGGTCGCCGGGCGAGACGAAGTTATCGACCATGGTCTGCATGCCCGCGCTGCCCGTACCCGAGACGGCCAGGGTGGACTGGTTCTCGGTCACCATCACCCGGCGCAGCCGGCCCATCATCTCCTCCATGAGGGCGCCGAAGGCGGGGTCGAGGTGACCGATGGTGGGGCGGGCGAGGGCGCTCAGCACGCGCTCGGGGACCGGGCTCGGACCGGATCCCAGGAGCAGGCGCTCGGGGAGCGCGACCGGCGCGGTCACGCGCAAATCGTCGTGAATGGTCATGGGAGGCAAACTACAGGAGCGCGTGATCGAACCCGGGATCAAGCTCACCACCTACTTCGAGGAGCGCGATCGAGTCTCAGGTCGCTTCCTCGCCGACGCCCTGTTCGACGTCTACGAGCGCCACGCCATGCGCACGAGCGTCCTCCTGCGCGGGGTCGCCGGGTTCGGCGAGCACCACCGGATGCACACCGACCGCCTCCTCACCCTGTCCGAGAACCTCCCCGCCGTGTCGATCGCGGTCGACACCCAGGAGCGGATCGAGCGCGCCCTCGCCGACGTCCTGAGCATCGCGACCAGCGGCCTGGTCAGCCTCGAGCGGGCGGGGCTCGTGAGCGACGACTTCGAGCGGGTCGCCCTCGCCGATTCCCCCGGCACCGAGGTCAAGCTCACGCTCTACGGCGGCCGCGGGGTCCGGTCCAGCGGCGCGGCGGGCTACGTGGCCGCGGTCGACGCGCTGCGCGCGGCGGGCGCTCACGGCGCCACCGTGCTCCTGGGCGTCGACGGCACCCTCCACGGCGAGCGCCGGCGCGCGCGTTTCCTCGCCCGCAACGCGCGCGTGCCGCTGATGATCCTCGCGGTCGGCGAGGCGCACAAGATGCAGTCCGTGCTGCCCACCCTGGCGCCCCTGCTCGACCAGCCCGTCGCGACGATCGAGCGGGTCCGGATCTGCAAGTCCGAGGGTGTCCACCTGAGCGACCTCCACGCCGCCCCCGACCACGACGAGGCCGGGCTCCCGATCCGCCAGAAGCTGACGGTCCACGCCGAGGAGCAGGATCAGTCGCACGGGCGCCCGCTCCACGCCGAGCTCGTCCGGCGCCTGCACGTCAACGGCGCCGCCGGCGTCACCGTCCTGCGCGGGGTGCGCGGCTTCTATGGCGAGCGCGAGACGGTCGCCGACGGCCTGCTCACGATCCGACGCAACGTGCCCGTGCATGCGGTGATCATCGACACCCCGAAGCGGATCCGGCGGCTGTGGCCGATGATCGACGCCGTCACCCACGAGCACGGCGTGGTGACGAGCGAGCTCGTCCCGGCGACCCATGGGGTGAGCGGGACGACCGAGCGCGGGAGGATCGCGCTCGCCACCCTGCCCGACCTTTAAAATCGGCGCCGATGGAGGACGAGGTCCAGAGGCGCATCGCTGCCAACCAGGCGCGCTACCGCGAGGTCAACGAGGCGATCGCGCGCGGCCAGTGGCCCGGTGAAGGCGATGCCCCCGTCGGGTTTCGCTGCGAGTGCGCCACCCTCGGATGCAACCGCGTGATCGAGCTCACCTTTCCCGCCTACGAGCGGGTGCGGGAGAATCCGCGCCGGTTCGTGGTTTTTCCCGGCCACGAGCGCGCGGAGATCGAGAAGGTGGTCGAAACCCGACCCGATTACCTGGTCGTCGAGAAGATCGACGAGGCGGGCGAGGAGGCCGAGGCGACCGATCCGCGGGACTGATCGCCGGCCGGGGACACTGGGGCACCGAGAAGGAAGCGCATGCGCACCTCAGTCCCTCCGGCCGATCGCTTGACGATGGTCAGGTCCTCGCAGGCCTGGGCGATCAAGGTCAAGCCCAGGCCGAGCCCCGACTTGCCGCCTCCGTGGCGCAGGCCGTCGCCGTCGTCGGCGACGAGGAGCCAGAGCTCGTCCCCCACCACCCCGGCGGTCACGTGGATCTCGCCCGAGCTGTGGTCGTAGGCATGCACGATGGCGTTGGTGAGCGCCTCCGAGGTCGCCAGGCGGATGGCGTCGATCTGCGCGCCGGTGGCACCGGCCTCGACGGCAAGCGCGCTCACCGCGCGGCGCGCACGCCCCAGGGAGGCGGGAACCGCGGGATAGGACTCGTTCAAGCTCACTGTCTCTGAATACCCCTTGACGAAGACGCTAACCGATGCGCGTCAGATGCGAACCCTCGGCGCGTGCGAGACGCGCCTGTCCGTGTGTACTGTGATGGCCATGTTCACCAAGGTCCTGGTCGCCAACCGGGGCGAGATCGCCGTCCGCGCCTTTCGCGCCGCCTACGAACTCGGAATCGCGAGCGCGGCTCTGTACACCCCCGACGACCGGGGCTCGGTGCACCGGGTCAAGGCGGACGAGGCGTACGAGGTCGGCGAGGCGGGGCATCCCGTGCGCGCCTACCTCGACATCGACCTCGTCGTCGGCCTGGCGCAGCGCATCGGCGCCGACGCCATCTACCCCGGCTACGGGTTCATGTCCGAGAATCCCGACCTCGCCCGCGCGTGTGCGCGCGCGGGCATCATCTTCGTGGGGCCGCCGGCGGCGGTGCTGGCGGCCGCCGGTAACAAGGTCCGCGCCCGTGAGGCGGCGCGGCGCTGCGGCGTGCCCGTGCTCCGAGCCTCGGGGATCCTCGCCGATGCGGCCGACGCCCGCGCGGCGGCCGAGGGGATGTCCTTCCCCCTGTTCGTCAAGGCGGCCGAGGGCGGCGGCGGGCGGGGGATGCGACTCGTAACCTCCGAGAAGGATCTCGAGGAGCTCGCGCTCGCGGCGATGCGCGAGGCCGAGGGGGCGTTCGGTGACCCATCCGTGTACCTCGAGGAGGCGCTCATACGCCCGCGCCACATTGAGGTCCAGATCCTCGCCGACGCCGAGGGCGAGGTAGTGCACCTGTTCGAGCGCGACTGCTCGGTGCAGCGCCGCCACCAGAAGGTGATCGAGCTCGCCCCGGCGCCCAACCTCGACCCCGCCCTGCGCGACCGGCTGTGCGAGGACGCGGTGCGCTTCGCCCGCGAGGTGGGCTACGTCAACGCCGGAACGGTGGAGTTCCTCGTCGATCCCGCGCGCGGTGAGCACGTGTTCATCGAGATGAATCCGCGCATCCAGGTCGAGCACACGGTGACCGAGGAGACGACCGACGTCGACCTCGTGCGCTCGCAGCTCCTGATCGCCGGGGGAGCGACGCTCGCGGACCTCGGGCTGCGCCAGACGACGCTGCGCCAGCGCGGGTACGCCCTCCAGTGCCGGATCACCACCGAGGATCCGGCCGCGGACTTCCGCCCCGACACCGGGCGCATCTCCGCCTACCGGGCGCCGGGCGGAGCCGGCATCCGCCTCGACGAGGGCACCGCCTACGTCGGCGCCGAGATCTCCCCCTACTACGACCCACTGCTCCTGAAGGTGACCGCGCGCGGCGAGAACCTCCAGATCGCGATCGCGCGGGCCCGCCGGGCGGTGGACGAGGTCCGCGTGCGCGGGGTGAGCACGAACCAGGCCTTTCTGCGGGCGGTGCTCGACGACCCCGACTTCGTCGCCGGGCGCACCTACACGACCTTCGTCGACGAGCGGCCCGAGCTCACCCAGGTGGGGGTGCGGGGCGACCGCGCCTCGAGGCTCCTGCGCCGCCTGGCCGAGGTCACGGTCAACCGCCCCAACGGGCCGCTCCCGTCCGTGGCCGACCCGGCGACCAAGCTGCCCCCCCTCCCCCCCGGTGACCCGCCGCCGGGGTCGCGCCAGCGCCTCCAGGAGCTCGGGCCCGAGGGCTTCGCTCGCTGGCTGCGGGCCGAGAACGCGCTCGGGGTCACCGACACCACCCTGCGTGACGCACATCAGTCGCTCCTCGCCACCCGCATGCGCACCTTCGACATGGCCGTGGTCGCGCCCCACCTCGCGCGCATGCTCCCCGAGATGCTCTCGCTCGAGGTGTGGGGCGGGGCCACCTACGACGTCGCGCTGCGCTTCCTGACCGAGGACCCTTGGGAGCGCCTCGCGCTGCTCCGCGAGCGCCTGCCCAACCTGTGCCTCCAGATGCTCCTGCGCGGACGCAACCTGCTCGGCTACGAGCCCTACTCCGAAGCCGCCGTGCGCGCCTTCGTGGCCGAGGCGACGGCCACCGGCATCGACATCTTCCGCATCTTCGACGCGCTCAACAACGTCGGGCCGATGCGCGCCGCGATCGACGCCACGCGCGAGGCCGGGGCGGTGGCCGAGGGCGCCGTGTGTTACACCGGCGACCTCTCCGACCCGGCCGAGCGGGTGTACACGCTCGACTACTACCTGCGCGTCGCGGAGGGCCTCGTGGACGCGGGGGTGCACATCCTCGCCATCAAGGACATGGCCGGGCTGCTGCGCGCCCCCGCGGCCCGCACGCTCGTCACCCGGCTGCGCGAGGAGTTCGAGGTACCCGTGCATCTGCACACCCACGACACCGCCGGCGGTCAGCTCGCCACCTATCTGGCGGCCATCGAAGCAGGCGTGGACGCGGTCGACGGCGCCGCCGCGCCCCTGGCCGGGAGGACGAGCCAGCCCACGCTGTCGGGGATCGTCAGCGCCACCGACTTCACCGACCGGGCGACGGGGCTGTCGCTCGGCGCGCTGCTCGACCTCGAGCCCTACTGGGAGGCGGTGCGCTCGAGCTACGCGCCCTTCGAGACCCGCATGCGCGCCCCCACCGGACGCGTGTACCAGCATCAGATCCCCGGCGGCCAGCTCACCAATCTCCGCCAGCAATCGATCGCCCTGGGCCTGGGCGAGCGCTTCGAGGAGATCGAGGCCGCCTACATCCGCGCCAACGAACTCCTCGGCAATATCGTCAAGGTCACCCCCACGAGCAAGGTGGTGGGCGACCTCGCCCTCTTCGTGGTCTCGGGCAGCATCGACTGGGACGACCTGCGCGAGCACCCCGAGCGCTTCGATCTCCCCGACTCGGTGCTTGCCTTCCTGGGCGGAGAGCTCGGGGAGCCCGCCGGAGGGCTGCCCCAGCCCTTCGCCGAGCGCGCCCTGCGGGGGTCGACGGCGAGCCATGACGCCGACGGCGCCGACCCCTACCCCGAGCCGCCGCCCGAGCCGGGCCCCGCCCGCCGCGCGGCGCTCTCTGAGCTCATGTTCCCCGGTCCCTTCCGCGACGAGCGCGAGGCGCGCGAGCAGTACGGAGACGTGTCGGTGATTCCCACCCTGCCCTTCCTCTACGGGCTCAGAGAGGACGAGGAGCACGCCATCGACCTCGAGCCCGGGGTGCGCCTGATGGTCGGCCTGGAGGCGATCGGCGAGCCCGACGCGCGCGGCATGCGTACCGTCCTGACCCGGCTCAACGGCCAGCTCCGCCCGATCGATGTCCGGGACGAGTCGATCCAGGTCACCTCGGCCGCGGTCGAGCGCGCGGACCCCAAGGACCCCAGCCACGTGGCGGCGCCCCTCGCCGGCATCGTCACGGTTACGGTCAAGGAGAACGACGAGGTGGCCGAGGGCGACGCGATCGCCGTGCTCGAGGCGATGAAGATGGAGTCGACGATCACCGCTCCCCACGCGGGCCGCGTCGCCCGCATCGCGGCGCCGAGCGGTGGCCGCCTCGAGCAGGGCGACCTCATCCTCGTGCTGGAGACGAAGGGCGCGTGAGCGCGTGAGCGCGCGGCGCGCTACTGCGAGCCCAGGTAGGTGACGACGGCGAGCACGCGGCGGTGGTCGTCGGGAGACTGCGGCAGGCACAGGGTGCCGAAGATGCTCTTGACGTGCTTCTCGACGGTGTGGTCGGTGACGAACAGGCGCTCGCCGATGGCCCGGTTCGAGCGCCCTTCCGCCATCAGGGCGAGCACCTCGCGCTCGCGATCGGTCAGGTGCTCGAGCGGGTTGTCGGCCTGCCGGCGCCGACCCACAAGCTCGCCGACCACTGCCGGGTCGAGCACCGACCCCCCCTGCCCGACCCGGTTCACGCTCGAGGCGAGCTCGTCGAGGTCCGATACGCGCTCCTTGAGCAGGTACCCGACGCCGTCGGTCCCGGAGGAGAGGAGCTCGAGCGCGTAGCGGGCGTTGACGTGTTGGGAGAGCACGAGGAGCCCGACTGCGGGCCAGCGCTCGCGGATGATCTTGGCCGCGCGCAGGCCCTCGTCGGTGTGGGTGGGCGGCATCCGGATGTCGACGATGGCGACGTCGGGCTGGGTGCGCTCGACGAGCTCGAGCAGGGCATCGCCGTCCGCGGCGAGCCCAACGACGTCGAAGCCCGCCTCTGTGAGCAGGCGGGAAAGGCCTTCGCGGAGGATCACGGCATCGTCGGCCAGGGCTACGCGCATGGGATCTCCGCGCGCACCGTGGTACCCCGGCCGGGAGGGCTCGAGACCGTGAAGCTCCCGCCGAGGGCCTCGACGCGGTCGGCGAGGCCGCGCAGCCCCGACCCGCCGGTGGTGGTGGCGCCGCCGATGCCGTCGTCGGCGACCTCCACGGTCAGGCTCGCTCCCGCGTAGGACGCGAGGACTCGGACCTCGCTGCCGTGGGAGTGCTTGGCGGCATTGGTCAGCGCCTCGCTGGCCATGAAGTAGGCGGCGCTCTCGACCTGGTCGGGAAGGCGCTGGTCGAGCGCGAGGTCGAGATGGGCCGGGAGCGCCGCGCGACGGCACAGCTCGTCGAGCGCCGCCGGCAGTCCGCGCTCGGTGAGGAGCGGGGGATTGATGCCGTGGGTGAGCTCGCGCAGCTCCTCGAGCGCGAGCGCGAGCGCCGCGCGCGTCTCGCGCACGAGCGGCTGCGCCTCGCGGGCCTGGGCGGGCAGCTTCGTCTCGAGCAGGCCGAGCGACATGGCGATCGAGACGAGCCGCTGCTGGGTGCCGTCGTGGAGGTCGCGCTCGATCCGCCGGCGCTCGGCGTCGGTCGCCTCGACCAGGCGCGCGCGCGAGGCCTGGAGCTCGGCGAGCCGGGCGCGCAGCTCAGCCTGAAGGCGCTCGTTCTCGAGCGCGAGGCTTGCGGCCGCGCACACCGAGCGCACAAGCTCAACGTTGTGGTCGAGCACCGGATCGTGGAGGAGCACGGCGATGGGCTGCCCCTCGCGCTCGACGAAGGTCGAACGCCGCGGGCCGTCGTCCTCGGGGAGCTTGACCGGCGTGCCGTTGCCGTCGACGTACTTCTTCTCGGGCGGAAACCAGTAGGCGAGCTCGAGCGACGGGTCGCCCAAAGCGCGGGCCAGAGCTTCGCGCAGGCCCGACGATGTGCCCGGCCCGTCGAGCTCGACGACGAGGCCCGCCACCATGCCGCGCGCGAGCTGGCGCTGGAGGAAGACGAAGAGCACGGCGATGGGCACCGTCGCCATCAGGATGAAGTACACGTTCGCGGGAAGGGAACCGAGCGGGTCGCCCACCAGGTCGAGGCTGGCCGTGCACCCAAGCGCCGCCAGCGTCGCGCATCCCGCCACCAGCACCGGGGCGACGGCACGCCGCCGCGCGGGACTCGCCCGCAGCCAGCGCCCGACGAGCAGAGCGATGATGGTCACGATCAATACGGCGCCCACGAGACGCTGGAGCCCCAGCCAAGCCAACGCCTTGTGATTGTCGTGGACCACCTGGAGCAGGTTGGTCTCACACCCCGGGCAGCGCAGCCCCGCCTTGTTCCCGTAGAGCATCGCCAGCAGCTGGAAGCCGAGCCCGGCCAACACCCCGATCCCCACCAGCCCGCGGTCGAGCCTGCCCGGCAGCCGCCCGGACGGGAACGAGAGCAGGAGATAGACCAGGCCGATGACCCACACCGACTGGACGGCCAGTCCGATCGTGTTCAGCCACGGCTGCGAGGCCTCGACGAGCTGGGCGGCAAACCAGGCGAAGGCGGTGAAGACCATGACCAGCCCGAGCCGGTTCTCCGGCCGCGCTCGCCAGGAGGCCAGGCCACTTCCCAGCAGGGATGTGCCCACAAGGAGCGTGAGCAGAGCCCCGGGCTCGGTCGGGCGGCCGGACGGCTGGTGTGCCGCGAGCCAGACCGCGCCGGCACCGGCGAGGCCCCCGGCGCCCGCGAGCAGGGAAAGCTTGGTCTTCATCGCCACCGATTGTGGCGGCAATCGATCACCGCGACGAGGCCGCCTCGAATTCACTGGGACGCGATCGCCGCGAGCACATCGAGCTTGGCGGCGCGGCGCGCGGGCCAGCTCGCCGCGGACAGTCCGAGCAGGCCGGAGAGGACGAGGAAGAGGACCAGCCTTCCGTAGGGGATGGCGATCTCGGTGATCCCCTGCTGCTTCAGCGAAGCCGCGAAAGCGATACCCAGGGCCGTCCCGATGATGACCCCGATGACGGCACCGAAGAGCGCGATGATCACGGCCTCGGAGCGGATCATGGCCCGGACCTGCCGGCGCCTCATCCCCACCGCCCGGAGCAGGCCGAGCTCGTGGGTGCGCTCGAAGACCGAGAGCATCAGGGTGTTGACGATGCCGATCAGGGCGATGGCGACGGCGAGCGCGAGGAGCACGTACACGAGTCCCAGCTCCTCGTTGACCGAGTGCTGCTGAGAGCGCTCGAACTGGGCCCGCGACTGAACGCCCACGTTCGGATAGACATTGAGGTAGCGGTTCACGGCCCGCTCGACGCCGGTTGCGCCCGGCGTGGCCCGGATCAGCACGGCGACGGGCAGCGGGTTGTGGAAATGGGAGCGGAAGAAGGCGGCGCCGACGACGTAGCTGCCGATGAGCGGATTGGCCTTGAAGATCCCGCCGACCCGCATCCTCGAGGCCCCGGTCTGGGCGAAGGTGACGGGCACCACCGAGCCGACCGAGAGGTGATCGGCGCTCGCGGTGGTCGTATCAATGAGCAGGCGGCCCGCGGCCAGGGCGGGCGCGCCGCTCCCCGCGGTGACGGCCAGGTGCACGGTCCGGGAGAGATCGGCCGGGGTCACGCCGTCGAGGCTCGACACCGAGCCGCGGAGCTCGAACTGCCCGCGGTACACGGACGTGACCGTCGCCACCCC
>Ga0302325_10036138_pt1 | contig 10073 bp, 7 predicted proteins | sample Palsa_T0_2_FD_201948 | JGI IMG/M metagenome (GOLD analysis project Ga0302325, IMG submission 201948) | Peat permafrost microbial communities from Stordalen Mire near Abisko, Sweden - Palsa_T0_2 | ecosystem: Environmental > Terrestrial > Soil > Palsa > Peat permafrost | place: Sweden: Abisko... | reverse complement strand
GATCCGCTTGCCATCCGCAGAAAAAGCAATCGATCCGTACGCTGCAATCCGAGGCTCGCTGGACTGAACGCCACACGGAAAACTCAAACTTTGTTTGCCCTCTGAAAACGACAAACAGGCCAGACGGTTATCGGGCGCCCACGCCGGGAAGGTGAGCGATGCGGCGATGGATTGCACTTCGCGCTTGCTTCCATCCGCATTCACGATCCATAGTTCGGTCTCATTGCCGGAGTGCAAAACACCCGCCACTTTGCGGCCGTCGGCGGACCACGCCAGTTGTTCCAATTTCGCTAGCGGGATCTGGAGCGAACTTTCCGGCCACAGAGGATGGCGCGTTTTCGTCGCCGTGTCGTAGGTCCACCAGCGCGCTTGCGGATCTCCGCAATCCACCGCGAGGGTGCGGTCGTCGGGAAGCCACGCCAAATGACGAATCGTGGCGCGGCAGGGCGGGAGCTCCGCCAACGGACCGCCCACCGTGCGCTGGATGTAGAGTCGATAAGCCACGGAGTAGGCCAGCCATTCTCCGGACGGCGACATCACCCCGAGAGGATCGCGATTACCGACCGGTCCAAACTGATGCGCTGTGGTAACCAGCGTCAGCCGGCCTGGGTCCTGAGGTTGTAAAGCAGTTGCGCCGGCCAAGCCGAGGCAAATTCTGAAAATGGCCCTCATCAATGCTCGCGCGAATGGAGATGCTCGCGTCAAAAGAACCGGCTGGATGCCCACACTTGCGGCCACTGGTACTTCGTATTATTGCCTATCGGGTTGTGGGAGCGGTCTTGCGGGTAGAGGAGGCTGTGTCGAAACCGGCTCCTTCACGGTCGCGGCTCTGTAACGCGCGGCATCTATTGAGCCGCGCGCCAGCAGCACACCCGGAGACCAGCAGCACATTCGAAGACGACAGGAGGTCGTGCACCCTGGGAACATCCGGTCGAAAACTCCCGCAGGGGTGGCCGTGCACTGGAGAACATCGACTCGAAGAATACCGGAAGGGTGGCGCGTGAGCAAGCGGTCTTTTCGGGATTTAGACACGGGCTGATAGGAGCCGTGTTTCGGCTTTCAGAGCCGCCACACTCGCCCGAGCGCACGTTCTTTAGATAAGCTGGCTGTAGCGACATGGAAACTCGAAAGATTGGAAACCAGGGTCTGGTGGCCGGGGCGATTGGGCTGGGCTGCATGGGAATGAGCCATGCCTATGGGCCGGGCGACGAAGTGGAGTCGATTGCCACCATCCATCGCGCAATCGACTGCGGGGTGACCCTGCTCGATACCGCCGAGGTTTACGGTCCCCACACCAACGAGGAGTTGGTCGGCAAGGCGATCCGTGGCAGGCGCAATCAAGTTGCGCTGGCGACTAAGTTCGGTATCGCATTGGGAGCCGGAACCACGCGGTTGGACGGCTCGCCTGCGAATGCCAGGAGCGCGGTGGAGGGTTCGCTGCGGCGGCTGGGCGTGGATGTCATCGATCTTTATTATCTGCACCGCAAGGACCCCGCGGTTCCGATTGAGGAGACCGTCGGCGCGATGGGGGAACTGGTGCAGGCGGGCAAAGTGCGCTTTCTGGGTCTGTCGGAAGTGGGCGCAGAGACCATTCGCCGCGCCCATCGGGTGCATCCCATCAGCGCCGTGCAGAGCGAGTACTCGTTGTGGGAGCGCGGCATTGAAGAGTCGATCTTGCCCGCGATGCGGGAGCTCGGAGTGGGGCTGGTGCCGTTCAGTCCTCTGGGGCGCGGGTTTCTGGTTGGTGCGTTCCAGTCGAGCTCCGTCTTCGAAGCGGGAGATTTCCGGCGCAGCCTGCCCCGCTTTGACGACCAGAACATGCAGGCCAACTACAAGTTGGTGGATACGGTAAGGGCGGTTGCGGAAAGCCGCGGTGCGAGTCCCGCTCAGGTTGCATTGGCGTGGGTTCTCGCCATGGCGCCGGATGCGGTGCCGATTCCGGGGACAAAGCGCAGAAAATATCTGGACGACGATTTGGGAGCGGTAAACGTTCGCCTGACGGCGGACGATATGGCGGTGTTGAATCAGTTGGCGTCCATGGCGGTGGGCGACCGCTACCCGCCCGCTATGGCGAAGTTTGCAGAGCGCTAATCACGGGGGCCGGCACCGCGCGTGAGCCGGGGCCTTGAGTAAAAGAGGCCATACCAGAATACGTGATCGAACGAAATATGGCTGGTGCGGGCGCACTCTCGCGCGACGACCTGGCGGCCATTGCGGAGAAATAAATCGTACAGTATCTATATCGCGCGCGATCAAGGATTGATTCGCGAGCACGCCCACTTGAGCGGCTTTCCGGCGGATGCTCGACCACCGGAAGGGGCAGGGGTTGATCCCAGGGTTGATCCCAAGCCGCGTCACGATGGGTCTATACTATACTGGGCTTAGATCCCGACTGGGCGTTCACGGCCGCTTTTTCAGAGCCGCAACGGTAGGCGGCTACCCAAAGTTCTCTCTTAGGAGCTTTACGTATGTTTCATCTATTTCGGAGCCAAGCCAAGGCCGTGCGCATTTTATTGGGCGCTTTGCTAGGCATCATCGCGCTCTCAATGCTGGTTTATCTGATCCCGGGAACGGGAATCACCGCGGCCGATTCGAGCGCCGACCAGGTGGTAGCCGATATTGGCAAGTCCACCGTCACCGTGGGCCAGGTGCAGCAGCAGTTACGGAACGCTTTGCAGAACCGGCGTTTGCCGCCGGAGTTTGCCGCTACCTACATTCCCCAACTGGTGGATCAGGCCATCGCGGAGCGAGCGGTAGCTTACGAGGCGCAGCAACTTGGTTTTCGCGTTTCCGATCGCGACTTGGCGGATACCCTCCGCTCCTTCCCGTTTGCGGCGCAGCCGATCGACCAATACCAGCAATACGTAGAGCAGCAATACGGGACCACGGTTCCGGACTTTGAAGAAAATGTGCGCTCGCTGGCCTACGAAGACGCCCTGAATATGATCGTCGCCGAAGGCATCATCGTCACTCCCGCCGAAGCGCAAGCGGAGTATCGCACGCGCAACGAAAAGCTCAAGGTGGACTACATTGGTTTCTCTCAGTCCAAGTTGATGGCCGATTTGAAGCCCACTCCCGAACAGCTCAAGGCCTACTTTGACAAGAACAAGGGCTTCTACAAGATGCCCGAAACGCGCAGTATCCAACTCATCGTGGCCGATCAGGCGAAAGTGGCTGAAGCCATCCAAATCACGGACGCGCAGGTTCAGGACTACTACAACGCCCACAGAGACGAATACCGGACGCCGGAGCGCGTCCATGCGCGTCATATTCTGCTCAGCATCGCCAACAAGCCGAAAGACGAAGTTCCAAAAATTCAAGCGCAAGCCGAGGCGCTGGACAAGCAGATCAAAGGCGGCGCCGATTTCGCGGAGCTTGCCAAGAAGAACTCCCAGGACCCCGGATCGGCTCAAAAAGGCGGCGATCTAGGCTGGGTTTCCAGGGGCCAGATGGTCAAGAACTTCGAAGACTCCGTGTTCACGCTGAAGCCGAACGAGATCAGTAACGTGGTGACCACCGAATACGGCTTCCATATCATTCAAGTACTGGAGAAGCAGCCGGCGCACCTTCAGACGCTGGATGAGGTGAAACCGGCCATCGTAACCGCGCTCAAGAGCCAGACCGTCTTCGAGCGCATGCAGGATCTGGCCGACAAGGCGCATGCCGCGCTTGCAAAGGCGCCCCAGAACGCGCAGCAGATCGCGAACCAATTGAACCTGGAGTTTGTCGACGTGCCGGCCTATGCTCCGGGCGCGCCCCTCGCTCAACTGGGCAACGACCCTCAAGTTGGAGCCGCGCTCCAAACGCTGAAACCCGGTGAGGTGAGCGATGTGCTCCAGGCCGGGAACAAGCTGGCAGTCGCGGTGGTTACCGGCCTTCACCCGTCGCATCCCGCCGAAATGTCCGAAGTGGAAAGTCAGGTGCGCCAAGGCTATCTGCAGCTCGAAGCCAATCGGATCGTCACGGAAAAATCGACCAAGGCAGCCGAATTGCTGAAGCAGAACGGCGGCGATCTGAATGCCGCTGCGAAGGCGGTTGGTGCTGAGGTGAAGAGCACCGATTTCTTCTCGCGCTCCGGCGCGGCCGAAGGCATCGGCTCCGCCGGCATTTTCAGCAGTATCTTCGACAAACCGGTAGGCACCGTCTTTGGACCGTTATCCGCCAGCAATCAAACGATTGTCGGCAAAATCTCCGGCCGTCAGGACGCCGATATGTCCAAGTATGCGCAGGAACGGGAAACCATCATCGAGCAGCTCAAAGGAAAAGCTAAAACGGATCGCCTCGGTCTTCTCCAGGACAGTATTCTGACGGATCTGATCCAGCGCGGCAAAGTAAAGAAGCACGAAGCGGTCATCCAGCGCTTGATTGCGCAGTATCGCGGCTAGCGATCCGCATGCTGCATGCCTTGCTCGATTTCTTGCGGACGCTTACCACGCCCGACAGGCTGATTCATCTGTTGTCGACTGTGCTTTCCGGCTGGCTGGGCTACGCGGCGCTCACCACGATTGTGTTTGCCGAGACCGGGCTGCTGGTAGGGTTTGTGCTGCCCGGCGATTCGCTGCTCTTCACTATCGGAGTGGTAGCGGGCGCCGGCGAACTGAACATGACCGTCATGATCGTGTTGTTAATCGCGGCCTGCCTGGCCGGCGATTGGTGCGGCTACCTGCTCGGCCGGCGCGCCGGTTCCGCAATATTCCACCGGCCGGATTCGCGCTTCTTCAAACAGGCATACCTGACGCGCACCAATGCTTTCTACGCGAAGCATGGCGGCAAAACCATCGTCTACGCCAAGTTCGTGCCGGTGATCCGCACCTTCGCCCCGTTCGTGGCGGGCGTAGCCAACATGCGCTATCGCAGCTTCATTTCCTTCGATATCTTCGGAGCCATCGGGTGGGTGATATCCATGACCGTGCTTGGCTCCTTGCTGGGCCGGATCGCTCTGGTGCAGCACAACTTCGAAAAATTCGTGCTGCTGGTTATTTTCCTTTCGCTTCTGCCCGTGATCCTGCAAGCGGTAAAGAGCATGTCGCAGCGCAAGCCCGCTCTGCAGCCGGGCGACTAAAGACGAACAACCCAGGCTAATCTTCAGAGCGCGATCCACCTTGGCCACGGTAGCCAGATCAACCACACCCGAATGGCGGATCATGCGTTGTCGATCCACGGTGCGAATCTGGTTTAGCTAAGCTAGCAGACTGTGTCGAAACCGGCTCCCTCACGGTCGCGGCTCTGTACGGCCTGCGGCCGGGTCAAAAACGTCAGGAAAAAGCGCCCTTTCCCGCGCATTTTTTGCCTCGCCGCAAACTAATGGTGACAAACGAGTTCATGTCACATTTCGCAGCTCAAGCAAGCGGTCTTTTCGGACTTTCTACACAGCCAGCTAGCCGGGCGCCCAGGCCAAAGGAAAACCCCGATGCCGCTGGATGCAGCCACCGGCATCCCGGCAACAATCCCTGCGAAGTTTCCACGTGTTCGCCACTTCTTCCTTGGTGATCCTCGCTCTATCGCCCCTGTGGCCCCTCCTTTCAGTTGGTCTGGCTGAGTGCGACGCTGTGGTGGCTGGCTGCCTGTTCCCGCTCGCGCTGATCATCCTGATGAGCGGCCTGGACGACCTGGCCCTGGATGCCATCTACCTCTGGGCCTGGGTCACGCGGCGTCTCCCTGCGATCCCTTCCGCCTCCCTGCCGGCTGACAGCGCGAGTGCAAAGCCGGCCGAAAAGACCATCGCCATCTTCGTCCCGCTCTGGCAGGAGCACGCCGTCATTGCCGGCATGGTGGAGCACAACGCCTCCGCCATCCGCTATGGCAACTATCATTTCTTCATCGGAGCCTACCCCAACGACGACCCTACGCTGGACGCTGTCCGCGATCTGGAATCCCGCTTCCCGCACGTCCATCTGGCCGTCTGCCCGCATAACGGACCCACCTCCAAAGCCGACTGCCTCAACTGGATCTATCAGCGCATGCTGCTGTTCGAAGAGCACCATAGCAAGCGCTTCGACATCGTCGTAACGCACGATGCCGAGGATCTCATCCATCCCCAGGCGTTTTCGTTCATCAATGCCTACGCCGGCGAGTACGACATGGTGCAGATCCCCGTGCTGCCGCTTCCCACGCCCCTGCGCGACGTAGTCCACGGCATTTATTGCGACGAATTTGCGGAATGGCAGATTAAGGACATGCGCGCGCGCCAGATTATGGGCAGTTTTGTTCCGTCCAACGGCGTGGGGACCGGCTTCTCGCGCCGCGCGCTCGAAAAGCTGGCGACCGCCGAACATAATCTCATTTTCGAACCGGCTTGTCTCACTGAGGATTACGAGAACGGGCTGCGGCTTCACAAGCTAGGCTGCAAACAGATGTTCGTACCCCTGACCAAATCCGGACCCAAGAAGACGGGCGCCACCATTGTCGCCACGCGCGAGTTCTTTCCACGCACCGCCCGATCTGCCATCCGGCAGCGCTCGCGCTGGATTCTCGGCATTGGACTGCAATGCTGGGAGCGCAACGGCTGGCGCGGAACCTGGGCCGAAAAATATTGGTTCTGGCGCGATCGCAAGGGCCTGCTGGGAAATCCGCTCAGCCTGCTCAGCAATTTCGTTTTTCTGTATGGTGCGCTCACCTGGGTCGCCGCCAAGTGCACCGGCGCCTCCTGGGGACTCGCGAAGTATTCATTGCACCCTTCGCTGCTGATCGCTACGCTGTTCATCCAGGTGGTCCAAAGCACCGTCCGGATGAGCTGCTGCGCACGGTTTTACGGGCCGCTGTTTGCTCTCGCCGTACCCTTGCGCGCGGTTTGCGGCAATTGGATCAACACCGTTGCCACCTGGAAAGCCGTCCGCTCCTATCTGCGCGCGCGCATTCGGCACGAGCCGTTGGTGTGGGTGAAAACCGAGCACGCGTACCCGTCGCGCAGCGCGCTGGTGGAGCATAAACGCAAGCTGGGCGAGATCCTGGTTGGTTCGGGCTACGCCGAAGAATCCGACGTGCGCCGGGCGCTGGAACACGTGAGGCCTGGAATGCGCCTCGGCGAATATCTGGTGCAGCGCGGAGTCATCGGCGAAGACGAGCTGTACGAAGCGCTCAGCTTGCAGCATAGCCTGCCATCGGGGCGCCTGGAACCCTGGGTCATCAGCAGCAATGTGGCCCGCGCGCTGCCCCGGCGCGTGGTGCGAGATTGGCGCGTTCTCCCCTTCCGCATCTCCTCCGGCAACCTGTTTCTCGCCAGCCCCGAAATCCCCACCGACGATCTAACCCGCGTCCTGCGAGCCTTCACCCGCCTGACGCTGCGGTTTCATTTGGTGACGCCGCAGAATTTCGAGGAGTTGGCGGATCGCCTGCTATAGACTGCGCAGATAGAATCAGCGAATCAGAGCGGTCGCAAGATCGATCTGGTGCGCCATCGCTTCCAGCGTCGCGGCGACAATCGGAATCTGCGTGTTGGCATCGTCCCAACGCCGCTCTTCGATGGCCTCCCGCACGCCGGGAATTGTTTTCGCGTCGTAGCCGGTGTAGAATCCGGGCGCGTAGATCTGATGCTGGTACCACGGACGCCGTGGCAAGCCTTCCGGGCGCAGCAACGCGCGATCGCACTGGATAAAGATCCGGTCCAATTGCCTCCGGGTGTCCAATGAAGATAACGGAGTCGCCGCCCGCTGCTGCTGTTCTTCGAACGTCCGCGCGCTCGCACGCAGCCGCGCGATGGCGTTTTCGAGCGGCGCAAAATTCAGATAAGGCACCGGACTCTTGGGCGCGATCGCCACGGGATCCCGCGGATCGGAGGCGAGTTCAAAAGACCGCTCCGCGATCGACCGGTTGCGGTCTTCGGTCTCCGAACGCATCGTGTCCGCCATCTTCACCAATTCATCTACGTAACCGGCCACAGCTCGCACGAATCCCTCGAAGCGAACCGGCAGCGTCTCCGCATTCGCCAGACGCATGGTCATCCGTCCGCCAAGCTGCGCGAGCGCCAAGGCATACTGAAAATCCGGGTCGTCGAACTTGGTGTAATGATCGTACGAATCGTAAATGGAGTGATACGATCCGTCGCTCTCGCTTTCGCCGCCGAACCCGATGTTCAGCGCGGCGACTCCCAGGTGCTGCAGAAAGGGCGTGTAGTCGGACCCAGTCCCCAGCGCCTGAAGTGAAAAGTCGCGTTTTTCCCGCGCGGCCCGCTTCTCTTCGGGCGTTCCTGCAACGATCATGGACGCTCGATATCGGTCCAGCGTGGATACCTTGCGTTCGGGATCGGTGACGTCGCGCGCGGCCTCGTTCGCGAAATGCTCCAGCGTATGCGATCCCCCCAGTTCCAGCGTCCCTCGGCCGCTTACGTCTGAGTTGATATAGGCGACGGCGTGCTGGGTCAGTTCGCTGGCGTGGAACTCGGCCCATTCGGTCGAGCCCAGCAGCATCGGCTCTTCGCCGTCCCACACCGTGTATACGATTGAACGCCGCGGTTTCCATCCGGCTTTCGCCAACGCCGCCACGCCGCGGGCCTCTTCCATCATCGGGACGAGCCCGCTCAGCGGATCGGACGCGCCGAACACCCACGCGTCGTGGTGATTCCCGCGAATTACCCACTCGTCGCTCAGTTCGCCGGCCGGCAAGCGCGCGATAACGTCGTAGGCCGGCGTCAGCTTCCAATCGAACTGAAGTTCCAGATGCACCACTGCCGGACCTGGGCCCAAATGGTAGGTGAGGGGCAACGCTCCGCGAAATGCCTGCGGCGCAACCGGACCTCCCAGCCCTTCCAGCAGAGGCGTTGCATCGGCATAAGAGATCGGCAGCACCGGAATCTTGGTGATGGTTTCGGCTTTCTCGCGCGGTAATCGCTGCGCGTCCTTCGTCGCGCCGATGCCTGGAGTCAGCGGATCGCCCGGATAAACCGGCGCATCCAGAACGCTCCCGCGTTGCGCGCCATTGGCCGGCCGGAAGCCGCCCTTCGGATAGGCATCGCCCTGATAATAGCCGTCGTCGCGCGGGTCCGAATAAATCAAACAGCCCACCGCTCCGTGTTCAGCCGCCACTTTCGGCTTGATGCCTCGCCACGAATGGCCATAGCGCGCGATGACGATTTTTCCTTTGACATCGATGCCGCGCTCCGCCAATACTTCGTAATCCGCCGGTACTCCATAGTTGACGTACACCAGCGGCGCGGTCACGTCGCCGTCGATGGAGAATGCGTTGTAGACCGGCAGTTGATCCTGCCGCACTCCCGACGTCCTGTCTTCCGGAATCGCCGGCTCCTCCAATTTGGCGGAAAAACGCCGCGGCTGGGTCATCTCAACGCGCCGGAGCTTTGGCGTCGGGAACAACGGGTAGAAGGTTTCAATGGCCGTGTCATAGCCCCAGGAACGAAACTGCGCGGCGATAAACTCGGCGTTCTCCTTGCCGGCCGGCGACCCCAGATGATGCGGTTTCGCCGACAGCTTTTCCAGCCAAGTCTGTAGATCGCTGCGATTGAGAGCCGCGTCGAATTGCTTCTCGCGTTCCAACTGTTCCAGGGCGGCCGGATCGCTGAACCCGGTCAGGTGCAACGGCGACGGCGTTTGAGAGCCAAGCACCGACACGACGGCGTAAAGGGCGAGCAGTTTCTTCAATAGGGCGATTGTCGCATGCTTTATGATGAGGACGTGAGCCGCTTGTTTCTCATCGCGACCCTCGCCGCCTCCGCGCTGCTGCTCCCAGCCGTTCCAGACGAAGTTTCACTCACCGCCGATCAGATCGTCCAAAGGCACGTCGAAGCCATCGGCGGAGCCGCTAAAATCAACGCCATCCAATCCCTGGCGGCCGGTGTGATCACAGCCCGCATCGGCTCCACCCTTGGGCTGGACGGCGCGCCCCAGATGCTGGAACAGCTTCGGAAGGGCGCTCTCCGCGGTAAGGCAGTCATCCGACTGTAGTGGAGACCTGGAAAGACCGCTTGCTCACGCGCGCGGCTCAGTAGCTTCACCGCATTACAGAGCCGGTAGAGTAGGAGAGAGGGCGACGCAAACAGCGCGACCCGCTCTCCCCTCGTCGAACCGGACGTGCAGATTTCCCGCATCCGGCTCTCCTGAAAGCTCTCGCCTCAAGCATGC
>Ga0302325_10036136_pt1 | contig 10074 bp, 13 predicted proteins | sample Palsa_T0_2_FD_201948 | JGI IMG/M metagenome (GOLD analysis project Ga0302325, IMG submission 201948) | Peat permafrost microbial communities from Stordalen Mire near Abisko, Sweden - Palsa_T0_2 | ecosystem: Environmental > Terrestrial > Soil > Palsa > Peat permafrost | place: Sweden: Abisko... | reverse complement strand
ACATAGTCAGTGACGGTTCTTACCATGGAGACAGAACCTTACCGTTGAAATCCAAATAAGGGTTGAAGAAATCACAACCGTAGATCTTGCCAGCTTCCCACTCCCAGTTTTTCCTCTTCTCAACATCCAAGAAGTGCTTCTTGCGCGCCGCCTCGGTATCAGGGATTCCCTTCTCTTTCCTGAACTCCATACCGTCCTCATCGCCGCCTTCAGTAAAGACCAAACCAGCATCATGTTCAGGCTCTCCGTCTATCTTCCCATTGCCGCGAATTTCTAGCGTATTGATACTGCTCCCCAAGGGCCCATACAAATACGGCTGGTCCGCTTGAACATCTCCATCCAAGCCAGGATCGATCGCCCATTTCACGAATTTGAAAGCAGAACTGAACCCCATAGGTAGCCTATCTCGAATAGGGTGGTCAAAATCATTGCCAAACACCAAATCATCGCCATTGATATTTTCCTTCGGCGAGAACTTGAAGGCGATGCTGTATTGGTCTTTGTTCTTGTCATGAGGAGCAAGGTCGAAGTAAGGGGAGGAATTCGGAGAGTTTGTGGGCAAGCCACGATATGACTGGCACTGTTAACTCGAGTCTCTTTAAGGGCAGAAATGGATACGCACCTGGATTCGGACATTGAGATCCACAGAGATGTGCTCGGAGTGGATCGTGGTGGGCTGCGCCTGATTGACAGGGACGATTTGGTGCTTGGTAATGTCGTATTCCGACCCCGCTGTCACCTGCAAGATGTAGTTGTGCGCCATGATTCCTTCGTATTCACAATTGGGCTTTCAATGCTGTTGTTCCTTAAGGCGCATGCGGAAATCAAACTCGATCAACAGAGTGCGGGGAATCCAACGGAATTGTTGAGAGGAAAGCCGAGACGGTAGTTTACTTGGACGGATGCAATGCCGATACTTGAAAAAGCTGGAATAACTCACTGCCAAAATTGTGCGGCCAGCAAAGAGAAGGTTGACAATGAAGTTGTCCAGCGGGTCTGAGTTTTATTTTAGGTGACGTCGAAGCGTTGGGGTCGCATGTGACACCACGAGCAGGGGTTGCAATTGATCAAAAGAGGTCTCGTCATTGCCATAGTACAACCTTAAGTATATCAAATTTAATATTCTCAGTCAGATAATGTAATACACAAAAATGCACCACTCTTGGGGCTGCTCTCTTTCCTATCATATTCATGTACGCGGCTACATCAGCATGGAGATATTGGCGAAGGATCATTTGCAGGCGAGAGAAATTGGTCGATGTTGACTCTTTCATAGAAGCTGATGTGGCCGAAGCCGACCCAGTATTGAGCGAGAGTGTTGTGTGAAACCATGATCAGCTGGCTCTCGATATACTTGTCTGTGAAACGTCAGAGCCTATTTACATAAATAATCGAGAAAAACTCACCATCTTGGAACATTCTCGCTGCGACATGGCCTCTGCTTTTAACGATTCTTGCGCCGTGAAATTGCTTCTCGGTCGCCGTGCGAACAAATCCAGTCTTCGAGATATCATCCGCGATGAAAGTATACTCTCCTCTTGGAACATTCGGATCTCCTGTCAATTTGATGGCCTTTATGCTTCCACGGTAAATTCTCTCTTCTCTCTTTCGCACTTCCCATTCCTCTAGTGTCTCATCATCGGCCTGCACAACGCTTGCCTCATCGAAAGGCTCCTCATTGTCCGGTTGATTCATGAGCAAGAACTCACACCCATGCCCACTGTAGTCTCCAACCCAGATACCCCTGAAAGGCTTCTCCTCGGTTGGGGTATAAAGCTTTGGGTCAAGGGTGGCATACGTGTAGACTTCCTCTCCAAGATGAAGTCCTAGGGCGTGCGAAGAAGCAACCATTTCCATCCATCTCCGGATCCTGAAGGCCTGATCACTCATTTCCTTCCGGTTCTGTGGCTTATGCCCGGCGCCTACGAACGCTTCTTGGCTTGCGTTGCGGACTCTTTCGCGAGCTGGGATCGTAGGAGGCGGCCAGAGCTGCATGTTTGGACGAACTTCGATGGGTTTAGTAAGAAGCAAGTTGGAGAATACTGAATGATTGTTTCGTTCGTCGATCCGCATGGGAGTCTCAGCACAGAAGAGATTTCCTGGCTTGGTTTGGGTGGATGATGACATAACTGATTCGAGGGAGAGCGCATCAAGATGGAGGACAGGCTGGTCCATGTGGAGACGGCATCGAGGCTTGAAAGAATGTATGAGGACATGGTCGTCGGCTTCCCAAGGAGTAAATGTAGGTTGTAACCGCTCGGCAACAAGGCGATACCCTTCAATACAGCCTCGGCGTGGATCAAAACGAGTAATGATAATCTTCCCGGTGAGAAAATAATCACAGAACCAAATCTTGTACTTCGGCAAGAACCAGTGAGGGTCGTGGGAGATGTAGAGTTCTCGATACGTGTTGCACGGGAACGGAGAGGTTAGAGTCACTCCAGGGATGTTCTCCTGAACATGACGCTGCCATGATAAGTCGGACTTGCCGTGGCCAGAAAGGTGCTTGCAAGTTGAGGAGACCGCAACTAGGTCAATAGGCCCGAGGAAGGACAGCACCAGATCGATCAGCTCGGACGGAAGACGTAAGAGTGGACTTCCGTTGGACGCGGGTATATCTGGATAGGACAATGAATCAGATATGACTTCAGAAATAAAAGAGTATTGTGAAATTTCGATAGAAGCTGATACCAGGATATTTTCCGAAATCCTGAATGACGAGTCACTGGACATACCTAGAAGACCTCGTTGAGGAACATTGCTGGACTCGCTCTTGTCCTTCGAATGGGACAAATTGTTCCTCTGCTCTAGTTCACCCTCTTCTGGTCCCGTTACCGACACAGATTCCAGCAAATTGAGATTCTCGTCCTGTCCAGGGTCGACTCGGCCATGTCGATACTCCCAATCATTCTCCATGGGGGGTCCGAGGCCCGATGTTGAGGACGCCATGATCCAGGTATCCGGGGCTGAAGGTCGACTAGACCTCTGTTTCCGTATCCACCAGATCTCTTATCGAAGATTTCCCCAGAATGACGGGGGAGACGAAGCTTTATGGCTCGTGCCAGCCTTCCTTCCCGCAGCAAGCCCTGCACGCGTGGATGGAGGGTCTGGTTTGAGCTCGCGAATCTCTGTAACCAATACCCAGTAAGGCCCGGTGCCGGCCTTTCAGCCTGCAGAACGCCACCAGGATAAAGGGCGTTTCGGGGGGTGCGGGGGGTGCAGGCGTTGTCCAACAGACTAACAGTTGAGGTGTCGCGGCAAAGAGTTGGGAGCTTCCTCTTTCGTTCTAGGACGGAGAGGTGGAAGTGGTGGGCAGAGTTGGCGAGATGGGCGAGATGGGCGAGATGGCGAGATGGCGTCGGCAAGATAGACCTCTCGTGCCGAGTTTGCTCAGTGCTTAGTGCCCAGTGCCCAAGTGCCCAAGTGCGAACCGCGAAGGCGGGAGCAGCCTAGATGTTGGTCTTATGGCTCAACTTGAAGGTGAATCATGCCCCCTCACTGTCATTGGTAAGCCGGGGCCCTAGCGGAGTTCGGAGTTGAGGCCTGTGAAGTAAGTGATGTGCTGCGGGGAAAAGGGCATTGACCTTGGGGGAGGAAGTGGAAGTGGAAGTGGAATCGAAAGAATTGAAGAACAGCCCCCAGTTCGCTGTACAGTAGAAATACCTAGGTAGATGGCCGTCCACGGTTGGTTGGGTTCGCGGGCATAGGAGATTCTCTGCACCTGCAGTTTTCCTTACACTGTTCATTTTTTTTCTTTTTCTGTTTCTGTTTCTTTTTCCACTTTCCTCCCGTAGGTACGGTGCCATCTGGTCTCGCCGACATCGCTTGGCTGGAGGGGAGCGGGTTGAAATGCTCTAGTGCATTTGCATAGACAGTGGATCGATCCTGCAGAGCACGACCGATTTAACCTCGTGGCAAGTGCAGGGTTCCGAGTACCTAGGTAGGTACAGCAAGGTAAGGTAGGCAGGCATTGCTTCGCCGCTCCGCTCAAAGAGGTTCCAAAGTTCTCCTCTACACGACACAGTAGTAGATTAAACTAGATGAGATGGTGTGGAGCGCAACCACAACCATGGGGCTGGGATCGCATCTGGAATATCGTAAGACCGCGAGCTTTCTTGGCCTGTGATGTGATGCTGATTTTGGTGTGTGCGCTTGGGCGTGATTACGGTACAGTACTCCGACCCTTGAGGAGACCTCGACTCGCTTGCATCATCCAAGGAACTGTAACGTGCCACAACTTCACCTGACTTCAACCATTCTGTCCTGCTATCTCTATCCAATGCAATAATATCTTATTCTTGAACACTATCCATAATCATACACCTCTGGCTCTCTGGACTGTCCTGTTCCCTTGGAGATTTACTTCAAACCATGAGTTCCCTCCTCCCCTTGCTACAGGATATCGTTCCAATCATGAAGGGCGGGTCTCCAGTCCACGTCACGAAGTCCACAGACCTGGATTCGGGCGCTGGTCAGACGGAGGGCATGATCAGAAAAGGAGCCATCATCAATAAGTCGGACAAAATATGTGCCTCCGGTATGTCAGTGCTTCACGAGAGTCCTTGCTTTTGCGTGCACCCATGCTAGCTTACACGATCCTCGTTCTTTTCCATCTAAATCCCATAAAAGATCCCACTCTTGATCTTTGCTCTTTACTCATTTGTGCTCTTTTCTCGGTCACCACGTGTGAAAGTAGATTTTCCGCCGGCAGCTGAACTACCGGTAGTAAAGCTGCGTTCAAAACTCACATCAACTCCCCATTTACCTCGTGCTCAAGCGCTCAGCGCGGATTGGGCATGAGAAGACTTTTCTTACCGACTGAACTCTTCCGCGGGATCTGCATACAATGAAGCAGAAATCCCACCGAACATGGTGTGCTTTTGAACTATTGGCCTTGCATTCTGACTAACTCCTCATCTTTCCAAAGTAATGATAGCTCATCCTAAAACCGCGTCCGCCGTACATCATCACGGAGAACAAGGTCAGACTTTGCCGAGCCAACCCCTATCCCGGCCGCTCGCTTACTTCACCACAGACACCATTGTCTATGCAGCCAGTGGTCATGGAGCTGTGATTTCGGACAACGGAAAAACCAGGCAGGAGCTCTCCCCAGGTGATTTTGCCCTGATTCCAGCATGGACGGAGCATCAAGAGGTGAATGATGGCGATGAAGAAGTGACAGTAAGGAAGTTTGGTTTCTCTTGCATCCCTCCTTCCTTGTTGTTCTCAGACGTCTTTCCTTCTGCCCGTATATTGCAGGCATATGAGAAGAGATCGCTCTACACATCATCTAAAATAGGATAATGCTAACCGCGCCGTCTTTAGTGGATAATTACAAGGAGTGGAAGCGAGCCCGTGGTAGTCAATTTGAAAGGCTGGGGTGGTAATACCACAAATTAGTTGAAATCGAATCAAAAATGTGATGCTGTCCTTGATAGAATGAGGATTATAAGGGAGGACCAGGGTAAGCACGGGAAAGTCTACGAAGTCTCCCTTCAATAATAATTCTGATGCCATTTCAATTCAGCGCTAAACTGAAAGCAAGCCAACTAGGTCAGTCAATTCTCAATATGCAATCCCACTTAGCGTCCCTTTGGTTTTAAGACAGTGATGAAAAGAAACCCCCGACGCCTGCCCTCAAAATATAATCCCTCGATGCAAATGCTCGCTCTGTCCTCAGTCTACATAACGAGGACCGTCGTCTTGCCAGTTTGCCGCTGGTGTTTCTGGCATACCATATGCACCTGGTGTTGGTGCTGCGTAATAACCCTGTTGGGCTCCAGGGGTAGGAGCGTCCATCGCCTGCGGAGTTGGTGCCCACTGAGCTCCCCATGATGGGGCCGGAGTTGGGGCTGCTGCAGGTGTCGGTGCGTTGTAAGGCGCAGGAGTTGGAGCAGAGTAGGCACCTGGCGTTGGAGCGTTCATAGCCGCAGGTGTAGGCGCTGACATAGGAGCTCCAGGCGTCGGTGCGTCGTAAGGATTTCCGCCCCATCCGCTAGGCGCTGGTTGATTCGAGCCCCAGTTATCATTTGAGGGAGTGGGATGCTGGTAGGCTGGTGTTTTTGATCCCCAAGTATCGCCGCCGCCTCCATACCCTGGAGTCTTGGAACCCGCAGCAAAAGCATCTTGTTGAAGACCGTAAGCCGGGGTTTTGGCACCGGAAGACCAAGCAGGGGTTCTATTTCCCCCACCATAAGACGTTCTACTGCCATCGTACGGGTTGACAGTTCGCGAGCCATCCACCCAAGCAGGGGTCCGACCACCATTTGCGTCTCCAGATGATTTCCAGGCTGGCGTGCGTCCACCGTTGGCTCCTCCAGCAGGTGCTATGAAAAGTCAGCAATAGACTTCATGATAGAAAGTATGGAACTTACTTCTTGCGGTGGCCCATGCTGGGGTCCGCTCAACACCTGCAGCCGGAGTACGACCGCCGTCCCAGGCACCGGGAGTAGCTCCTCCGAGACCTCCTCTACCACCACGGGGAGTGAAACCCCCTCTGCCTCCCCCATGACCACCTCTCGAATTTGGATCGATACTCTGCCCACTGATCCGATCCTTGAATCCTAACGCATCCTTCGGAACATTAACAGTTTTGTTCTTTGTGTGCAATTCCACTCGAGCATTAGTATCCGTGGTCTCTTTCACAATTCCAAGCAAGCCCTTATAAGGACCCTTGCGAATGGTGACGGTCTGACCAATGGAGCGATCTCTACCAAAAGTCTTCGGGGGTGCCATGGCACCGTTCGCGCCAGGCGGATTGCGCTTCATGGCAGGATTCATGGAATTGAGATCTGGAGCCGCTGCTGCCGTAGTCACTCTTCCACCTTTTGCAGAAACTGTAGCAACGCTTGTGGTGCGTGCTACAAAAACACCAGCATTCTCACTCTGGGCTGAATTGCGTAGGAACAGGTATGCTCGATGGATGTGGATGATCTTCCCAGATCTAGCTTCTCCACCAAACTCTTTAACAACATCGTCGACCCGGATTTCGGAGCCATTTCTGTCGGTAGCAACAGCATGTTTGCGTCTCTCGAGCTTGTTTGAGATCTGAGAAGGCATGACCATTCGAGTTTGGCTGTTCTGGTCAAGGACCACCAGAGATTCTCGATCGACCTTGACTACACATGCCACCGTGGAAGGGTCAAGTTGGACTAGATCCCAAAGCTCGAATTGTCCAAGTGAACCTCCACCACCCGAGTCGCTTGCCTCTCGAAGGTCCTTGCTAAAGACAGTGATCTCAGTGTTGCCTTGATCACTCAGAAGCGTCACACGGTCTTCCACGATCTTAACAACCATGCCAACCTCGTCTCTGAATCGACTGCCACCAATGACCTTGACGTGATCTCCCTCTCTGAATCTCTTGCGGAGACCCTTCACTGGGACCTCGATTGTCTGCCCTTTGAGGTCGCCCTCTGAAACAGCCATCGTGACAATATCGCCTTGCACAGAAACCGCCTTGCCCACAACACCTCTCTGCTCGCCCTCGTAGACTTCAATAACATCGCCCGGTAGGTAGGAGGCATTCGCCGTACTCGCTTTAAGACTTGCAGCGAGAGCGTTCAGATCCAGGTTCTCAGTGCCATCCTCAGCTCCAGAGGCAAATCTCGTAACTTCTTCCAAAGTTGGATTCACATCTTTGGTAACCAAAGTTTGAATTTTGACCTCCTTCTCGCAGTATCCATTGATGTATTCGTCGCCAAGATAATTCCAAGTCTTTGTGTCAGGTCTCCCTTGCAAATATTTTGCGTGTCGCTTCTTCGCTTCCACTTCGCTGAACAGTCTTTGAGGGGGTCGAGGACCTGCGGCAGCCCGTTTTCTTTTTGCACCAAATGCATCGGCGGGGGCGTTGGCATCATCATGTAACCCATAGTCAAGACGAGGGACATATCTGACCCGTACTTCCAAACCTGTGTCTGTGACATCAATAACTTGAGCAAGATCACCAGCGTATTTCGGAGGCCGTTTGAGGCGCACATAGGCTCCGGGTTCCAGCGAGGGGGTCTTGGAAACTCGGAGCAAATCTGGCATTTCCTTGATCTCCACCAGCATCATCTTGGTGCGCGGGTAAACATTCATCAATCCATCAAGAGCTCCCATGATATCCGCCTGTCGTTGAGCCTCGACGTAGATGAAGCCCTTCATTGTTGACTGCGTCCCACCTCGCTCAAAGGCACAAGTGATGGCAAGCTCATCCTTGGTCCCAAGCTTCTCTTCAATGCGCTTCATGATTGAGAACACAGCCTCTCTTTCCTTGCCTTCCTTACATCTGACTGCCCAAATACTCGGATCATCGACACTTGGAAGTAATAGACGCTTTGGTACCACAGCAGAGTCCCCAATGGCTCGGCCAGATCGGTTCTTGTTGGCATATCGTTGCCGTAGAATTTCTGCCTGCTTTTCGGCATCGAGGCTTGCTTCCATCTCACGCCGTCGGTCCAACTCTCTGTGCCGCCTGTCATCAGTCTCTCCACCTGCTGGAAGATCTGCAAGATCATCGGGATGTGTGTCGGCAATGAAATTGTCCTTGATTTCATTGAGCTCGTCCTCGTCGTCGTCATTCTCATCTTCATCTTCATCAACTTCGGCTTCGACATCAAGGAACTGATTGCGGCGTTCGCGTCGACGCTTTCTGCGATGACCCTATAGACACTATCAGATACTGTAGCACGCAGAGCATGACTCACTAAAAGCCTCTATGATGCATCAGAGAAACTTCTGAATACTCACTGTAATCTCTTCTTCATCGTCCTCCTCCTCGTCTTCCTCGTCTTCATCCTCATTTGTGCCTGGCACTGTATCTTCACCCTCGCCTTCAGCATCCTCTTCGTCTTCATCCTCATTACCGCCGTGCTCATCAGCAGATGATCGCCTCCTTGACACGGCAGGCTCCTCATCAGACTCGTCGTTCACCTCCCGGCTTCTCGCTGCTTCGTTCTGGATTTGAGCTCCGGCATCGTCATCGTGACCCAAGCCTTCACCGTCCTCAGCATCCGAGAGATCGGCCTGGATAGGATTGAAGTCGTCTTCATCCTCGCTGTCATCGAATCGTGTATTGGATAGGTTTGACATTTTGCTGGTGTGAAGGAACGAGAAATGAAGGATGAGAGGTGATGGTTCTCTTGCACGGTTAGGTTTGAGGAATCCAGGCAGCAGCTTGCAATTAAGCTAGACAGTGCGGTAGATCATCTCCCAATGAACAAAGTACTCGGCGACGTTGTGCGGCGAGATGGGGGTTGTTATAAGTAACTTGAGGCTCCCTTGCTGTCGCTTTTGAAATCGAAAATGGCGCTAGGACCCTTGCTCGGCCGCGTCGCGCTAAACAATTAGGTGTGTACGGTAAGGTAGGTAGGAAGGTATATGGGTATTATTTCAAAGGCATGAATTCCCTCGAGTTCTCGTACCTTTGAAGAACAACTTCTCAAGATCTCGGAAGACTATAGTATCCGATCCTTATTTCTTTCTGGTTTAGATAAACGTCTAGTGACTAAGAATATTGAAACTCTTTGCCCCATTTGCGTTCACCGCGAGCGGGGAACCTTATTCCACTATAATACTATTTGCAGTTTCAAATCTTTTCGATGAAGGCAATCCGAATAGACGAATTTGTCAAGGTGAGCCTCATAGCTTCGCGTAGACTGGCAGCTTATTTCATTTACAGGATCTTGATGAAATCAAGGTAACCGAGGTACCGCAGCTTCATGCCAAGGATGGCGAAGTGATTGTTCAAATCGCCGCAGCCGGGGTGAACTTTGTAGACATATTATATGTAAGAAAAGGCTCCTACTCCGTGTTATACTTGTGGCATTTACTTTGCTTCTTTCCTCCAAAATCTTTGAGAGCCCGAATGCTTCGAGGTAGTTTTAGGAAGTTGAATGTTTGCCTTTCGCTTATGCAAAAGGTTAACAATTATATATGGTTGGTGTTTCTTGCTGTGGAATTTTTGATCCTAACTTCAATAAAAGCCGATTTTACTATATCCTCTCTACTATCGTTTTCTCTGTGAGGCTAGTTTCTCACATTTCAGCAGGCACGAGGCAAGCATCAAAATAATCAGTCCCTAGTCAGGCCACCATT
>Ga0302325_10036135_pt1 | contig 10074 bp, 11 predicted proteins | sample Palsa_T0_2_FD_201948 | JGI IMG/M metagenome (GOLD analysis project Ga0302325, IMG submission 201948) | Peat permafrost microbial communities from Stordalen Mire near Abisko, Sweden - Palsa_T0_2 | ecosystem: Environmental > Terrestrial > Soil > Palsa > Peat permafrost | place: Sweden: Abisko... | reverse complement strand
CAACCCGAAATGGTGAAACATTGAAACTTACATTAACTATAATAGGCTCAACACAAGAGGGGAGCCCGTTTCTGCCGTCCTGAACGCTGTGTACTATATTTCCTAGCATCTTTTGAGGCACGAGATCAATGTCAACCGTTGTTTCTCGGATTACTTCCAGTCATCCTCATCTAAGAGCCGAGGGTTCAATGCACATGAATAAATAGGCTTGGGGGCCAAAATATATATCCTTGTAATATTAGGTCTCGGCAACCCTATTTCAAAGCCTGTCGTGGCATTTAGGTCTGGAGTACTGTAGAAGAAATCTAGGGCGCATCCCGCCTGACTGTTCTATATCAGAGTTTTTGACTTCACGTAATTGACTTTTCAGTCTAACTGCAGGTGGTTCATTCCAATGACCCTTCAACTTCACTTCCCGCGTTCAAATATGGTCCAAAAACAAGGAAGTCCACTTTAGTCTCGGATGAACGCCGACCAGTAGACTGTACATATTGCCCATTTGTGCACAGTATCCCACATAGAAACGGCCCACCAAGAAGTGGGATTGAATAGAAAAGATTGTAAAGTCCACCACTACAACCGCCCTGTTCCAGGGCCTCGTCTCCAGGTACCTTGAAACTGAAATATGGGATGTACTTGGAACATGTCGTAAATACGGAGTAAAGCCGCGCTAACTTACTATCACCTACTAATGGAGATATGCCGTCCATTTGTCAAAATTGCATGGCCTTCAGAAGGATTTGTGCTTTGACGTGGACGCGAGTGAACCACGGATTCTTATTTACGAGTATCAGACGTAAGCTAATGTCCGTTCCAAGTTGGCTCGCAAAGTCAAAACTGGAACACCGGTGTGATATGTATCAGAGATTAGCAAGCTTCCAGATCTTTAGAGATCCGTTCCATGTCATGTTAAGGTTCTACTGCAGTGATAAGTTATGCGTTATTACTATCCAGTATCCTTCGCTCGCTAACATGCATCCGCATCTGATAAACTTTGCTGGGCCCAAGGTAGAAAGGGGGACAATCAGCTTTTGATTCCCTACGAGCGTAGCTGATCGAAAGAGCTTGGTAAACAATCCCACGTTTTGATGCTGATTAGTACAACGCTTTGTGCCGAGAGGGCTTGAGGATGTCGCCATATTATCGACATCAATAATCGGAATTATTTGGTCCGTGACCCGAGCTGCTGGAAAGCTAGGATGATGGATCTCTTCCATCGAGACCCTGGCGGTGTGAGACAGACCATCTGAGCGGCTCGGAACGGCGCAAAGAAACGTGATAGGTACGGGTATCAATGAACCAAAGCAACCTTCTTTCGTGAGAGACGGTGGTCACAAAAGGACGGTTGCTAAAAATGCTGATCCTGTGAGAAAACGGCCAAAGGAGGGCGGCCGCAGATAGGGATTCTATGGATTGCCTCCGTGCAATGTCAAGCGTCTTTAACGACGAGTCAGCCAAAGAAAATTACACCAATTGAGATGACGATTGTAAAGTCAGAGCGTTACGCAAGATGGGTTTCTTCCGGTGCACTTCGGCGATACATTTAACATCCATGACGGTTGAAGGCTTGTCAGTGTCGATTTTCTTGGCTCGTTGCACAGCCTCGGTCTGGCATATCGCGCTTGCAAGGTATTTTGCAAGGTATTCCGTGAAAAACTTCTCCGCTGCTATCAACGTCAGAAGGTGAAGTTCAAACGCCGATCTGGGCTAAGCCCGGGGTTGTTGTGAACTTGTGGCCTGAGGGTGAGGGAGCTCGAGTGAGCCTCCTGCCTGCCGAATTACCGAGGGATATCTGGCTCTGGATTTGGGTTCTGAATCTGATGCTTGACGTGGACAAATTGATGAACGGCAACTATTTGCGAAAAGCAGAAGCAAGCAAGGAAGTTCCCTGCGATGACATGCGTGACAAGACTGTGATTAAAAGAATCTCTTCATGGACGATCTTCTCCACCTTGTCGATCAGGGTGTATTTTACAGTAGAACGGGCATTCCAGCATAGTAAATCTGAAACAATGTGACAGGTCACTCTACAGTACACTAAGGCCTAGCCGCGGCCCACGGAACTGTCCGCAAAAGCCCCCAAACTCTCATGAGTCGTGAACGATCACCTCGAGCTTGAGGGGATATTGTACAATAGCTTGTTTGAGGTCAAGATCATCCTTCTTTCTCTTTTTCGTCTTTCCGTGTAAAAAGTACCACTGTACCTACGTAAATGTTGCTCGGCCAATGCGACAATAACAGGTGAGACTAATGCTGGGTATTCGGTACCTACGTAAATGTTGCTCGGGTAATATGACAATAACAGGGAGACTTATCGCTGGGTATTCGGTACCTCCGTTTATAAGTCCACGCTATGGGTCGTTATAATATTACAAGCACCTTGCTCTTAAAACACATTTACTCCGTGAGGCGTTGAACACGGATCTGTCTCCGAGATCCGCCGTCGCAAACATGTCTTGCTGCTCTAAGCACGAAAATACCTAGGATGATTTAATGGTAGCCATGGTCCAGCATTGTGTAGCTCGAAACAAACAAAATCCCCTACTGCTGCGCATGCAGATCCGATTCGCAAACCTTTCCGGCTGTGCGTCGGAGAGCACCCGAACGGGCAGATGTACTCCAGTATCTCGAAGTCCTTCGACGCATGAACGACTCTCACGTGGCAGCCGGGGGAGTGACGGAGTGATACCCGTATTATCCTATGTATGGTGGTTGGACAAGATCAGGTACGTATCCGAGGTGGTGAGACATTGTGCAACCGACGATGGGCGACGACGACGACTCTTTGGCAGCGCGAGCGAGGCAGTGTTCAATGCCGCTGCCAGCAAACACCATCCAAGAAAAGGAGGTGAAGCTTCACAATTTTCACAATTACTAGGTTCCTGCGTGCTTCGGAAGGCGCCGTCATCCAGCGTTGAGGCTTCACCGCTCTGGGAGCAGAGAATTCTGCCACTGCAAAACTCCACTGTTTGTATGTTTTTCAATGTCAATTGCCCGGCGGCAGACCGATGGGGAGTTCAAAAAAAGTTATCGGCTTGATCTTTTGGTAGGCTTTTGGTCTAAGTCGTCCTCACTCTCTCCTTGTTCCCTTTCTTATCTATCCACGAAGTTCCGCAGAGCAACCCCTCCATTGGCCCATCAAGTCCATCTATCTTGATCACCAAATAGAGTGAGACAGCTTTTTGCAGAAGCCTTACTCGTATTACTGAAGAGAAGCTACATAATCTTCTTACCTCTCAGGCTGTACGCGCCTTCTCGGAATCATTATCCTCAGATACGGCTTGAACGCCGCATCCTACACTATGTGCAAATCAGATCTGCATCAGTTCCTCCACGATCTCCCGAAATGCGAGCATCACCTGCACATTGAGGGCTCACTCTCACCAAGCCTCCTCTTCCGCCTCGCTGCAGCCAATAATGTCCCTCTGCCGGATGCCGAAATCGACCCTTCCTTCGCATCCATCGAAGCCCTCGAGGCTCGGTATCTACGATTCACCTCCCTCAATGATTTCCTCCACTACTATTTTATTGGCATGTCCGTCCTCATCACGGCCTCGGATTTCGAGTCCTTAGCGTACGAATACTTCACCCGGGCACACAATGACGGGGTCCACCATGCAGAAATCTTCTTCGATCCACAAGCACATACGCACAGAGGGATTGCTTATACCACGGTCGTGGAAGGGCTGAGCGCTGCACAGAAACGGGCAGAGAAAGACTATGGCTTGACCTCTAAATTGATCCTGTGTTTCCTGAGACATATGTCAGAAACAGATGCAGATGTAGCATATCAAGAAGCTGTCGCATTGGGACACTTTTCGAATGGCACTGTTGCGGGTATTGGGCTCGACAGTACTGAAGTTGGCTTCCCGCCAGAAAATTTCAGGGAGGTCTATACTTCTGCAAAAGCCGCGGGGATCCATCGCACAGCTCACGCTGGTGAGGAGGAAGATTCTACGTACGTCTCGGGCGCGCTGAATCACCTCCAGGTGGAGAGGATTGATCACGGAATTCGCATGGCTGAGGATGAAGCGCTCATGAAGCGGGTTGCGAAGAACAAGACATTGGTCACGGTGTGTCCGCTGAGCAACGTCAGATTGAAGTGCGTGACCCAGGTCGCAGAGTTGCCCATCAGGAAATTTCTTGACGAGGGTGTTAGATTCAGTATCAATTCCGACGATCCGGCATATTTCGGTGGCTATATCTTGGACAATTATTATGCTGTTCAAGAAGCGTTTGGCTTGAGCTTGAAGGAGTGGAAATATATTGCCGACGGGGCAATCGAGGGTAGTTGGTGCGACGACGAGAGGAAGAAGGTATTATTAACGAAGGTTGAGGAGTGGGCAGAGAAATACAAGGGGGTCGCTTGAGTCGCGATTTACGAGAGATGTGTCGAAAACCTTCGACACTGTACGAGTATATCACCTAGGGAGTCTGATAGAATCGGATCGACTTCAACAGTCATGTACCACTCGATATCAAGTAGATACCGCAGTGCATCATAGGGAGTACTTCGGTATCCAACCAGTCTCCACTTTCAATGATTCAGTTTGTTCGGTTCATTCAGCCATCCGTGATTCGTGTTCCATGACATCTCACATGGCTCTCTCTATCATAATAAAACAATAGTCTCCTCGAAGTAGTTTTCTCCCTATCGTTAACAATATCACCAAAGTTCTAAAGGAGACAACTCCAATGTCGACTTCAAATCGTCAACTAGCCACACAAAGGACTGGTCAACGGCCTTCAACCCAACAACGCGGGCCTCCAACCTCTACCCAACGCGAACGCCTCCCCGGCTACACAGCTCCAAAGCATGACCCCATCGTCACCGCTGCCACCTCGCTCAACCTAACCCGTAAATCCACCCCGGCGCGAAAGAACCAACGGCCCTGGACACCGCGGGAATGGGCATTCGTCGAAACCATCCCGAAAGATACTGATAGTGAGGGGATTAAGGAGTACATGTTTAGGTTCCAGGATAAGTTTAAGTGGATGCCGAGCGAGGGGCAGCTTCGGAGCCCGTATTGGTTTTTTGGGAGGAGTAAGGAGACGATGAGGGCGTTTTTGGGGTGGTTTTTGGGGTATGAGGCGAGGAGGATGGCGTGTAAGGAGAGTGAGGGGCAGATGGTTACGAGGTTGAGGGCAGGGACGCTGAGGCCTAGGTAGAGGGCAGGAGTTGGGAGATGGGGAGCTGAGCTGAGCTGCGCGTTTTGGTGTTGGGGATGTTGTTTTTTTGGTGAGCGGCTAACGGTGCTTTCAAAATTATGCCTGACGTGCATTTCAGTTAAGTAACCTTTCAGACCATCAATGTTTCAGTCTAACGTGTATTTCAGATTTATTCAAAGATGTTGTCGCTTGGCTCTCTGTATGCCCCACTTCCCCTGAAGATAATTCGCTTACAATATTGACGACAAATGCTAGGCATACAACCTCTCGACATCCTCAATTTTCAGTAGCGCAGGTTTCTGCTGTCATAATTTTGCAGTTCAATGGGTTCATGGTGTGAGTGACTATGTATGTAGAGTTTTACCCTCCCGGCTTCCTTCACCATCAGAATTTTTATGGGAAGTGTGTTTAGCCTCCCCTATCTTGGGATAGTACCCTCTTCAGTCACGGGTACGTTCCTCGTGACCTTACCCTAACCAAAATTTCCTTCTCGCACATTCTTCAATTTTTATTTTGTTCGGTTGTTCTTTTTCATGTTCGCACCTGAAGGCGAGCCGGTCGCGTCTCGCTTCTTCCGGGGGCCATATTTTTATTGTTCGGTCTGTAGGAATTCCTACTCGATCTAGAGGTTCACAACTTTTCACATTTCCAAACCTCCCCCAGAATTTGGACACCATGGCTTCGCAGCATCCCAATAAAGGCCATCAAGGCCCTCCTCAGCACCTTCCTCAGCACCTTCCTCAGCACCGTCCTCCGCACCTTCCTCCACACCTTCCTCCGCACCTTCCTCAGCGCCTTCCTCCGCAAGTTTTTCCGCCAATGTATCTGCCAACGGAGACCATGAGACAGTCGCAGCTGCCAGGACAAGCTATCCCCCAGCAAAATCCCTTTGCCATGGCAATGCAGAACCAATCTCAGCAACTTCTCCATCGTCAATCCCATTCATTATCTCAGAGGCAGCAAGTACAATTCGCACCATACCAACAGAACGTACCAAACCCATTTGTACATACAACTTTTGGACAACAGGTTCCGTTTACAGCTGGTTCAGCACTCGCTCTGCAGCATTCTTCCACCGCGCCCTCGCACATTCAACATGGACCAAACAACCAACCTGCTCATCTGAGTGAGTTCGCACGTCGGGTGTACCGGGACATGCAAGAACAGTCACCTAGGGGCTTTATACAAGGTACTACTGGACGACTGCGTGCTTCGACTGCGACGTCTACTTCCAATCCTCCGATCTCCCAAAATCCTTCAACCCTCCAACAACAACAACTATCGCAATCTCAATTTGAATCTCAACCACGCAGTGGCATCTTTCCACCGAGTCCGTCTAGAATGCCACGTGCTCGTCGAAGGGAGCTTTCTCGCGGGGCCCACGCGGCAGCCTCTCCTGCAAGAAACACAAATCGGGGCGCATCAGCTCGGGACCAAGTTGGTGGTACAGGCTCTCTATCTATGGCCCTTGGCGATCCTCAATCTACGACAAATATAGAAGATTCTCTATCAAGGAGCCGTTCTTCTATTGGCGGGCCTGGATTTCAACGGTTGGCCGAAGGCTCTCGGTCGAGTCCAAGTAATCGAGGAAGAAATCAGAGACGCGGCCTGCAGCAGCAGAGAATTGTCAATCGAGCAAGTCAGGAATTGCAACCATCTGCCGCTAATCCTCCATCAAATGCAACATCGATCGAATTGAACGGAGATTCTGGGTCTGGCCTTGTAGCTTCTGGCGATGGTATGCAAGCTCCTCACGCTGCGATAGGAAGGCTTGAGGCTGCATCTGCTAGCTTGAAGGAAGAGATACAATCAATTGCCTTGCCTGGGGGGCCAATTGACAGCAGTGCTCGAGCTCTCACTGCGGCGGCAGGAGTGCTTAATGCCGCAACTGCGAACCTGGAGCAGCCGAGTCGATCACAGGAAACGATGACCGGGATGAACGAGAATTCCAGGGATATTCCGGCCGAGACATTTGATGCTGTATCTGATAGCCTGGAGGAACCGGTACAATCACGGGCGACGAAGGCTGGCACAAATGAGTGTCCCCCGCAAATTCCTACCCTTGAACTTCTGGGGACTCCAGCTCCCAACACGAAGGCAGAGACGTTTGATGATTTGACTACTCAAGTGGAAGAGTCGGTTCTGTCGCAGGCAAAGTTGACTGGGGTGTACGCGGATGAGGGATACATTTCTCCTCATCATCCTATAGCCAGCGCTGTACCAAATCTCACCGCGACAGCAGAAACGCTTGATGCCGTAGCTGCTAAACTGGAGCCTCATATACAATCACCAGTCTTAGCTGAGATTGCCGATCTGCAAGTCCCCCAACCCCTTAGGGCTCTTGTTCTAAAGGAACTAGAGAGTGTTCCGTTCATGAAGGTCACAAAGTCGCGCGATTGTGCTGTCGCGGATAAGGCTTCATCACTAGCTGGTGATTCGCCTTTTGAGGAGCAAGGCCAGGGGCGTCTAGTCCATAATTCCCATCCTTTGAACACCCAGCTCCATTGGAAAGAATTTGAAGAAGCTTTCAAGTTGTGCCCGCAAAGATTTGGAGAAATCTCTACCACGGACCATAACCCATATGGAGCCTTTGCGATGTGGCCGCCCGCCATTTGCTATAAGTTTGGGCCACAGCATGAGAAGACAATTTCATTAATTCCATACGGAGGTCGACCAGAGCAGTATCTTTCAAAGCCGGAACAGTCCAAAAACGCGCTGCCGGATACTAGAGTGGTATGTTCTCTGTGCTTCTTGTGTTCATCTGGGAGCCCGCAACCGCTAACTATTCATTCTGCTAGTGGGTGGACCAGATAGTAAATTTGCGCAAGAACGATGACCTCTGGCTCCCAGCTCCCCTCGTTATGCTCTTTCAACAATTTGGTGACACACCTTATGGCATTGAACTTGAATTTCCTGATTCAATGACCGTCACCCTTCGTCGACACCGGAATGTCGAATTTGATAATGAGGAGGCTAAGACGCTCATGGAGATTTCAATGGACCGCTTGCGCACTGCTCTTGTTGACCGCGGGGTTCCAAATTCATGGGAGGTGTACAGGTCAAAGTTTCACAAGAGATATAACTGGGCTCCAACGGTTGGGCGAATGCGAGTCCTTGATTTGATGTTTCAGATTGACTTAGTACACTATTTTCAAGGTGTTGGAGGTTGGGTTTTGCACCCCTTCAGCATGTATAGCAGGTGAATCTGGAGAAGGAGCTGCTGCTACTCAATGCTTCGTTTAACAATGGTTTGAACTGAGAGGGAGTAAAAAGTTGTTTGTATAACAGTTGTAGAGTATGATACGGTACTACACAAGCACCCCCAACGTTCAGGCTGCAATAGGGCATTCTGAATAACGACCCGAATAATTCTTCACATGCATGGGCCATGGCTTTCCTGAACGCTATTGTGCCCATGAAGCGTGAATGTTCAATACTTCTGAGACCATTATAATTAGTGGTCACAAACTCACAGTCCAAAACGCAACTTCATCATCACCATGTTCCACGCTTTTCATAACATTGAAATATTGTTGTGTTGGTGAAATTTGAATGTCTAAACCATCTCAGAATATTTTGTTGATAATCGAATCACTTCTTCGACTTTGAAGTGATTTTTTCTCTTTCCTTTTCATCAAACATTTTCAACCTCTCTCACGTATTGCACTTAAATACATCTCACGGCAATGCTATCGGGAAAACTACCAAGTTCTGAATATATATATTGGACTAGAGATAGGATGTGTAGCTACATAGAAGTCATCTACATGTGCGGCTATAACGAAGTTAGGGAGGGTGCCCAATGTAACCTAGCCTGATGCTCAGCGCGGGATACTTTTCCAGGAGGTAGAAGAGGCCAAAGGAGAACTGGTGTTGGGACCATTGATTTAATAACTGTAGGGCGAGGTACGGGTATCGATAGTGGAATGAAGGTTGTAGGCGATTTGGTGAGTGTAGTTGGGGGTAGAGAGAAGTGAGGGGTGAGGTGGGAGGAGTGTTTAATGTTATGGCTTGACATTTGTGGGAAGGAAAGTATATACCGCCCGTCCTCTCTGATGAGGGAGCTTAGAAATCAAATGTTTCATACTTTGTGATCATTGATCAAAGCTGAAATGAGCGTTCTCCCTGGCTTGTGACTTTAGTCCTAAGTTCCACCCAGCATTCCATTCCCAGAATGTGGGGAATAACTGCAAAGGCAATGAGAGTATTCAAGAGAAAGGGGCAATTAATCACAGTCTATAAAAGTACGAGCTGGTATCTCTTCAAGATGAACATTTGATTCCCAACCGTTCCACAGAGCCCAAACGTGCACCGCCCCCCTCTCAGTCGTTCAACCAGCAACGCCCAAAGCCAGCTACCTCACCAACTCCTCCTCCAGTCCCACGATAGAACACCTAGGCCAACTTCACAAACAACAAAACCTCAACAACACAGCCCAAACTCCGACCCTTCAAACGACTCCTCAGTTTCAGAATCGAAAGCAAGGAATAAAGCACATGATGTGCGAATGGGTAGAGTTCCACTACTGCTGCAGTTGCGCTCCTACATGCAGCAGAATCTCCGAATGCGAAGACAGCAGCTGCAAAAACAAAGTGCCAGGAACGCCGAGTTATGAGCCGAAGGATAGATGGCAGTTGAACTATGGGTGCAAGAAGTGTGACCCTTGTCATTGGGAGAATCAGGGTCAGGCCTCAGAGGGGAGAGTGGGTGAAGGATTGGTGATTAGGTCGGAAGTAACTAAGGGTTGTGATCACTGAGGTGATTTTCTTGTTACGAGGGAAATTGTGTTGGGATATAGGTCGGAAGTGTTCAAGTATGGACTAGAGCTCCGATCGAATCGAATCGAATCGAATTTGGACATTTAATATCCGTCCGGATCGAATATAGGCTAATCAAAATTCGATT
>Ga0302325_10036134_pt1 | contig 10074 bp, 8 predicted proteins | sample Palsa_T0_2_FD_201948 | JGI IMG/M metagenome (GOLD analysis project Ga0302325, IMG submission 201948) | Peat permafrost microbial communities from Stordalen Mire near Abisko, Sweden - Palsa_T0_2 | ecosystem: Environmental > Terrestrial > Soil > Palsa > Peat permafrost | place: Sweden: Abisko... | reverse complement strand
AGTTTTACCTGCCGTCCGTCGACAAGATTGTGGATGCGGCGACCAAGTTATTGAATTATTGAGAGATTGTGCAATTCTAGACAATCTTCGAGTAATAGACGCCCTTCCTTCGAGAAGGGCGTTTGTTTTATTGACCCTGCTCGGGGCGACTGAGTAGAGTTAGGGCATGAGTGTATTCAGCGGTCGGTCGCAGGCGCGCGTTCTTGCCGGTGTATTCCTTCTTGCGGGCATGGTTGGTTTGATGCTTGCCGCGCCGATGACGGCGGAGACTCCAGGTTCGCCAGCGGCGGCAGCCGGGGCGGTTGCCGCGGGCGGCTTTCAAGCACAGACCGCACCCTGCCAGGCAGCAGCTCTAGGGTCGCCTTACATCCCGGTGGACAGTTGGATGTACTCGTCATTGACAAGGCTTTATTCTCTGGGATATCTGGATCTGGCGTATCTGGGTTTGCGCCCCTGGACGCGTTCGAGCGTGATTCACATGCTGGAGGACACTTCAGCGAAGTTGGAGGACGCGCCGGACAATCCAACCACGGACGAGGCTCGCACACTGTACGACACGCTGTGGCATGAACTGAACATCGATGCGGAGGGTCCGTGCCTTCAGCATCGTGGGCAGGTTCGCGTGGAGTCTGCGTATGATGTGGGGCGCGGCATTACAGGCACTCCGCTGCACGACAGCTATCACATTGGCGAGACGATCACCAACGATTATGGTCGGCATTACCAGGGTGGATTCAACAGCTACTCGGGCGTGAGCGGCTACGCTACCGCCGGCATATTCACGTTGTACGCACGGACTGAATTCCAATACGCGCCTTCCGCTGCCGGGTATTCGCAGGGACTATTTCAGGAACTTTCGACGCTGGACAACATTCCCTACGCGACCAATCCTGAGCAGCCAACGATTCCGCTTGGGCCGATCGCCACGACGACGAATATGCGGTTGATGGAGGGCTATCTTTCGGCGCACACGCTAGGCCACGAAATCTCCTTCGGCAAGAGCGACGCATGGATGGGGCCGGCGCAGGGCGGAGCTTATGCGTACAGCAATAATGCCGAGAATATTTACACCTTTCAGATCAACCGGGTAGAGCCGCTGCGAATTCCTCTGCTTTCACGCATCACAGGACCGTTCCGGTATGACTTTATGGTCGGTTCGCTCAAAGGGCACACGGATTTCAACGATCCCTGGGTACATGTTGAGAAGATCAGTTTCAAGCCTACGCCCGATATCGAATTTGGGTTCGAGCGCACCGTGATCTGGGGCGGCGAAGGCCACGTTCCGATCACGATCCACTCGTTTTTGAAGAGCTTTTTCAGCTTCCAGAATGTTACGTCTGCGGAGAAGTTATCGCGGAATGATCCAGGAGCGCGGTTTGGCGCATTCGATATGACCTTTCGTCTGCCCTACCTGCGACACTGGTTGACGTTCTTCACGGATTCAGAGTCCCATGACGATGTGTCTCCGATCTCCGCGCCGCGCCGCGCGGATTTCCGGACGGGGTTGTATCTTTCCCATGTGCCGGGAGTGCCGAAGCTCGATATGCGCGTGGAAGCGGCCATGGACGACCAGTCTACTTCGCGGAGTATTGCGGGACATTTTACTTACTACGAGGGCGAGCAGCCGCAAGGCTACACCAACGCCGGGCAGATATTCGGCGATTGGATGGGGCGCGAGGCCAAGGGCGGCCAGGCCTGGGCGACCTATCACCTGAGCGGCAACGAGTGGATCCAGGTGAGTTGGCGCAGGCAGAAGGCGGCGCGGGATTTCATCGCCGGTGGAACCACCATCGACGACTACAGCGGACAAGTGGTAAAGCGCTTTGGGCACGATCTGGAACTGAACGGCAACTTCAGTTATGAGAATTATCTCGCGCCTATCTATCTCCCCGGCAAGCAGAAAGTCACTAACACCAGCATTCAGCTGACTTGGTACCCCCAGCGCAAGGTAAGTTTCTGATTCGGACCAATGCACGAGCGCTGACTGGTTCTTAGCTGAACTTGATGCCGGCGGAGCGGTAGATTTCGCGAATGTATTTCATATCGCGAAGTCCCTCTTCGCCGGGTGTCACAGGGGTCAGATTGTTCAGTACGCAGTTCGAAAAATGATCAGCCTCTCTGGTGAAATCAATCGGGTTCTTCTCCAGATTCGGCTCGTCGATCGCTGTAAACTTTCCTCCAGGTTTGAAGAACTCGGCTGTCAGGTGCAGACCATCATAGTTGAAAGCCGGTGTTGCCTGGACCCACCCGTGTGAACCGAAGACGCGGAAATATCCCTCCATTGGAGCGCCGTAGGTGGTGTTGCAGCTGGCAACGATGCCGGAGGGAAACTTGCTTATCCAGTTCAGGCTTTCCTCTACAGTTGTGAAGCGCGGATCGTTGGGATCGCTATAGGCGTAGGCGGAAAATTCCGAGGGCTCCTCACCGGTTAGATAGCGAGTGGCGTTGAGGCAGTAGATGCCCACGTCCATGAGCGGACCTCCGCCAGCCATGGCTTTATCAAGCCGCCATTCACCAGCACCGCAGTTGAACCCGTACGTACTCTGGATCGACTGGATCTTGCCGATCGACCCATCGCGGATGAGTTGGATGGCACGAAGGTTGGTCGGTTCCAGGTGCAGGCGGTAGGCGATCATCAGCTTGACGTTCGCTGTCTTGCAGGCGTCGATCATGGCCTCCGCTTCAGCTACGGATACGGACATGGGCTTTTCGCACAGGACATTTTTCCCGGCCTTGGCGGACCGGATGGTGTACTCAGCGTGCATGGAGTTGGGCAGACCAACGTAGACCGCCTCAACCGCCTTGTTGTCGCGCAACGCTTCCATATTTTCGTAGGTGTAGATCGAGGACTTCGGAACTCCATATTTTTCCGCGTACATCGCGGCTTTTTCAGGATGACCGCTGACCAAGGCAGTGATTTTGGAATTGGCGCTGTTTTGAACGCCTGCCATAAAGAGATTGGATATCCGTCCAAGGCCGATGACCGCATAGCCGATCTTGCGATCCGATGTCGTTTGGGCCACCAACCGGGTGGCGAGCGCAGGCGTAAGTTGGGCGGCAAGCCCGAGCGCAGTGAGTCTGTTGAAGTCGCGGCGAGAGAGATTCATCGATTCCTGCTCCTGGAGGTCATTTTGGATAAATCGCTTTTTCAGGGGTCTGACTGTGGGATTTTCGAATGCGTACCGAGTATAAGCGCATCGGCAGGCGACGGAAAAGGCAGGCGGGAGAATTGCCTGGCAGGGATTGGGACGCAAGAACTTTCGTGCCATGAAAGGTCATGGTTGTCGTGCCTCTGGATGCGCTAATATCGCCGTGGGTTAAGATCAGGTTGATGCGAGTTCTGGGGATCGACTGCGGTACTGAGACTACTGGCTACGGGGTCGTCGAGTCGGACGATCAGAGCCGGACGCCGCGCTTGATTTGCAACGCTTTTGGGGCGATTCGCCTCTCCAAGCAAAAGACGATGCCGCAGCGCCTGAAACAGGTTTTTGACGAATTGATTGTGGCGCTCGAGCTGTGGAAGCCGGATGTGGTGGCCGTCGAGGAGGTTTTTTACTCCGTGAATGCAAAGTCCGCCTTGAAGCTGGGGCAGGTCCGTGGAGTTGCTTTGCTGGCCATCGCCACCATGGGGCTGCCGCTGGCTGAATATGCTCCGCTCAAGATCAAGTCGTCCGTAGTCGGCTATGGGATGGCGGGCAAGGAGCAGGTGCAGTTCATGGTTGCGCGGCTGCTCGATCTTCCCGAACCTCCCACGCCACCGGATGCCGCAGACGCTCTGGCAATCGCAATCTGCCACATTCACACCGCACAGACTCTCGCGATGCAGGGGTCACGAGCATGACATCGGGTGTTTTTGGTAACGGTCAGAGAATCTTGTTCTTGATCCTGTGCGCGGTTGTATTTTCAAATCCGCACCTATACAGCCAGCAGGCGCCGGTTTTCCAGATTGAATTCACAAACGAGCAACTTCTCCCCTCGCACTGGCGGCTGAAACTCAATCCGGATGGCAGCGGGCAGTTTGACGCGGAAGGAGGAAGTCCGCCTGCACAGGAAAATACGCAGATCGTCGCTGGAGATGTGCATCGGCCCGTGCAGTTGAGTCCTGAGTTTACAGGGCAGGTGTTTTCCGTCGCCCGCGAGCGCAAACTCTTCGTGTTTCCCTGCGAAAGTCACATGAAGGTGGCCTTCCAAGGCACCAAGCGCCTTAGCTATTCAGGCCCAGAGGGTAACGGAGCATGCGAGTATAACTACTCCAAAGACAAACAGATCCAGTCCCTTGGCGACTCGCTTTTGGCGGTCGAAGCCACGCTGATGTACGGTGCGCGGCTGGAGAAGTTTCTGCAGCATGATCGCCTGGGCCTGGACCGGGAGATGTTGAACCTGGAGACTGCGGCGCACGATGGAAATGCGATCGAGGTGGGAGCGATTCGTGAGACGCTGGAGCGAATTGCGGCTGATCCAGAGGTGCTTGAGCGTGCGCGGCGGAAAGCGCGTCTGTTATTGGCACAGGCCCACTAAAAAAGATTAGGATTTCTGCTTAGCTGTTCGCGCATCGCTGCGACTTTTAGGATGCGAGCGGGTTCTAATAGTGTGGGGCAACGGTACTAAAGCGGATGATTGCGTCACAAATTAACTAGAATCCGCTGGAATGATTGGCTTGGTCCGCGCAGGAATCGAATTGCAGGGGATTGGGTTTGGCTCTCGAATTGGTACCGTGAACGAGGAGTGTGTCTCCATGAAAATCTGGTCGAAACCTTGGTTAAGTCTCAATCCCGCAGATTCTCAATCATCGGGAGTGAGTCTGACAATTTTGCTCCTGGTCGCCATTTGCGTGCTGTGTTCGGGTACAGCGTGGGCTGCAAGCAGTCTTACGCCCTTTTCTAATGATGACGCGCCGGATGCCTCTTCTTCAAAGACAGACGCTCGGGCCATCCGCCTGAGCAATGCGGAAGGCCAGGTGCAGGTGATCCAGGACAGCCAGGTGATCGCCGATCCTGCGTACTCCAATCTGCCGCTCTTCGAGGGCTCTCAGATCATCACCGGCAACGATGGCCGCGCGGAGATTCAACTCGAGGATGGAAGCGTAGTTCGGCTGTCTCCCAATACAACCCTCACTTTTTCTGTTTTGCAACCCCAGGGGACTGGAATCCGTACCGAGATTGTGCTGAATGGCGGCCTCGCCTATTTTGAGCTGCAACCGAATTCTGCTGAGCACAGCCTGCGCGTGAACTACGGACAAACTTCCTTTACCGCCAGCGCATTCAGCGTGGTACGGATCACTGAAGATGCTCCGCCTGGAGAACTAGCCGTCTTGTCAGGGAACGTTCACCTGGAACATGGCGATAATTTGCAACTCGATCTTCACGGTGGCGAAAATCTCACCCTGGACCCCAGCGACTCAAGCCAATACAACCTCTCCGAGACAATTCAACCGGATTCCTGGGACAGCTGGAATGCCGATCGCGATCAGGTCCTGAACTCCGAAGCAGCGGATAGAACAGCGGCCACCAACAGTCTCGGGAATTATCAGAATGTTGGGATGAGCGATCTGGATGCCAACGGAAACTGGTACAACGTTCCTGGGCAGGGATACATCTGGTCGCCGTACGATGCTGAAGCAGCTGGCCCTGGGTGGGATCCTTACGGCTACGGTCATTGGGTCTATTATCCGCGTTACGGATACGTCTGGGTTTCTGGATACGACTGGGGCTATGCGCCCTTCCAGTGCGGATTGTGGAACTACTACGACAACTTCGGCTGGGGCTGGGCCCCTGGTGGTGGATGCAGCCCCTGGTGGGGACTTGGGTTCGGTGGAGCGGGCGGATGGTACAACATCGGCATCCCGCCGCGTGGCTACCTTCCGCCTCGCAGGCCTGGGCCGATCCACCCCCGTCCGATCGGGAAGGGGCTTGGTGCGCGGCCAATGGTCGCCTCGGTTACTGTTGACCGCAGGGGGAGGGGTGAGTTGCCTACCACGGCTCGCGCCACAGGGCCGCGAACGATTGCCGGCGTTTCGGTGGAACCACTAAGACCGGTCGCTCCTCGACAGGCGTACGGCCACTCAGACTCAACGTTTGTGAACCGTTCTGCGGCCACGCCCTACGGCTACGGAGCAGCTGGTTCGCATCCGGCCTACAGCGGGGTCTATAACGGTTCGACCGTGCGTCCTGGGTCCGGCCAACCCTCGTACCAGCCTACCTATCGTCCAGCAGCACCTATCAGCAGGCCGCCGCCCGCCTCTTCTGGGGGTGGTCATCCCTCAGGGGGCGGCTCAGCGCCCCACGCTTCCGGTGGAGGCAGTCCACATAAGTAGACAATGCGAGGCACGCCCCTCCAACGCTCGTGCCGGTCGCATTCACCATGCGGCCGGCATTTTATCTTTGAACTACTTTCCTGAAATGGCTCGCCACAGGCCGGCAAACTGCTCCAAAGTCAGCACTTCGGCTCGCACCTGCGCCGGGATCATGGTCCTCTCGTACGCAGCCGCCACTGTTCCGGCGGCAAAGCCCGCAGCGCGTAAGTTGTTCGCGAGCGTCTTGCGCTTCTGCGCGAAGCATTGCTTCAGGAAGGCGATAAACGGCGCTTCATCGACGCCCAGTTCGGCGAAACGGGGCGCAAAATTCCATCGAAAAACGGTCGAGTGAACCTCGGGCGGTGGAGAAAACGCCTCAGGCGGCAGGGTGAAAAGCGCTTCGGTCCTGCCGTAGAGCTGTAGAGTGACCGAGAGCAAACCGTATTCGCGAGTACCGGGTCGCGCGGTCACTCGCTCGGCAACCTCGCGCTGCACCATGAGCACGGCGCAATCCAGCGATTTGGCATGGGCAGCCAGATGCAACAGGATCGGCGAAGTGATGTAATACGGTAGGTTGCCCATCACGAGCAGCGGATGAGCCGCCCCACTCGCCGCAGAGCCAAAGTCGAACTGCAGCACATCCTGGCGAGAGACGGTCACGGCAGGGAAACCCTTTTCCGGCAGAAATCGCTCCTGAAGGGTCCAGGCCAGCTCGCGATCAAGTTCGATAGCGATCAGAGCTTTCGCGTTCGCTGCCAGTCTCTCGGTAATTGCTCCCTTGCCAGGGCCGATTTCCACCACCGTACGGGAGCTGAGATCGCCCAGCGCAGCTACAATGCGCTGAACAGCTTGCTGGTCTCGCAGAAAATTCTGTCCCAGCTTCGGTTTCGCTGCCATTCAAGTGCCTTTCGCATCGCAAACCCCATCGCTGGGCATAGTAGACTTGGCGGGTTAGCCGAGTCTTCAGGCGTGGAATCCGAATCCAATCACCGGGCTTCGATTCCACCTTGAATCCGGCTCGTGCCCTGGTCGGCCAAGACGGCTCATAAGCCGCGGCTGCTCTGGGGCAGAGGAGAGTTGCCTGTGCATATTGTATTTGCTGCTTCGGAGTGTGCGCCTTTCGCCAAGACCGGCGGCCTCGCGGACGTGGTGGGAGCCTTGCCTCCGGAACTGGTCAAGCTGGGCCATCGGGTTACAGTCTATCTGCCGCTATATAAGTCGGTTCGCCCGTTTGTCGATGGCGAGTTGCTGTTCGCGATCCGCTCCATCACAATTCCATTCCCTTATTACAATCGCTTTGCCGGCATTGTGGATGGCGGCGAGCGTGACGGCGTGCAGTATTACTTCGTCGATTGCCCGGAGCTTTTCGATCGGGATGGGTTTTACGGCCCCAAGAACGGAGTAGGCGACTACGGCGACAATGCCGAGCGTTTCGGCCTCTTTTGCCGCGCGGTGCTTGAGGCCTCCAAACAGTTGGGCGTGCCAGAGATATTCCATGTTCATGACTGGCAGGCAGCGCTCCTGCCCGTCTACTTGCGTACCGTGTATTACTTTGATCCCGCGCTGCGCACATCGGCGACAGTCCTGACCATTCACAATGCCGGCTATCAGGGCTGGTTTCCGCCGAATACAGTCCCGCAATTGCTGCTGCCCTGGGACATTTTCACCCTGGACAAGGTGGAGCAGAATGACTCCTTCAATTTCCTCAAGGGCGGCCTGGTCTATTCGGATTATCTGACGACCGTAAGTCCTACCTATGCGCAGGAGATTCAGACCGCGGAGTTTGGCGACGGTCTCGATCCTGTTCTGAGCAGGCGGCGTTTTGATTTAAGGGGAATTCTCAACGGCGTGGATTACAGCCAGTGGGACCCGGCGCGCGATCCCAAACTGGCCGCCCACTACTCGCCCGAAAAGCTCGGCGGAAAGGTCGAGTGCAGGCTCGATCTTCTGCACGCATTTGGCCTCGAAAACGTGCCTGACACCACGCCCATCATCGGGATGGTTTCCCGCTTCGCAACGCAAAAGGGCTTCGATTTTGTCGCTCAGATCGCCGATCAGTTGATCGAGCGCGATCTGGCGATCGTGGCTCTCGGCACTGGCGAGCCGTACTACGAGAACTTCCTTCGCAGCTTTGCCCAACGCAGCCCCAATCGCGTCGCAGTGCGAATCGGCTACGACGACGCGCTGGCCCACAAAGTCGAAGCCGGTTCGGACATGTTCCTGATGCCTTCGCGGTACGAGCCATCGGGGCTGAATCAGATGTATTCGCTGAAATATGGGACGGTGCCGGTGGTTCGGGCTACCGGTGGACTCCAGGACACCGTCGAAGAGTGGAACGCGGAGGCTGGCGCCGGCACCGGCTTCAAATTCCACGGCTATAACCCTCAAGACCTCGTTGCAGCCATCGATCGCGCGCTTTCCGCCTTCCAGGACAAAGAAAACTGGCAAAAGCTGATGCGCAACGGCATGGCCAAAGACTACGCCTGGGAGCATCCAGCCCGGGAATACAAGGGCGTTTACGAAGAAGTGCTGCGACGCCGAGGATAAAGACAAGACTTCGGCCGTGATTCCCTTTAGAATTAAGATTGTGAAAAGACTGGACCGAGCGATGTACGCGATCTTCCTGCTGGTGCTGCTGGCGGACGTTGCTCGGGCTCACGCCTCGGCTCCGGCCGGAAGTGACGCAGGTTTGATCCTGAGCGCGGCAAGCCAGTTCCAGTCGGGATCAGCCGATGGGGCAGGTCTTATGCTCCGTCGCCCAGACATATCTTCTTCGCAGGTTGCGACATTCGGTCGCTTCGCCATAGGCTTTTCCGGATGGTCGAGAAATCTCTCCGATTTCTCGCACTCGGCGATGCAGTCGGATGCTGCCCATAAGGGGCATTCCGAAAATGCTCTTGCTTTGATTCCGGCCTGCGAGTCCACTTCTCCGTTCCAGGTAATTTTCGAGCATACTGGGAGTCCAGCTCCCTAAGCGCCCGCGTCTCGCTTGCGAGTGGCGAGTAGCTGCGATACAAGCTCCAATCCCTTCGTCAGATAATCAGGACCTATGTTCGGTCGGCGGATTGGAACCTGCGAATACTGCAGCCTGCTTGAGAATCCTCACCGATGCTGCGCTAACACGCTGCATTTACACTGATAAGTGGAGAGTTCCGCCTTGTTCGGTAAGATACTCACAAAAATCTTTGGCACCAACAACGAGCGCGTAGTTAAACGCTTGTATCCCATTGTCGATCAGATCAACGCCTTTGAGCCTGCCATCGTCCCCCTCACAGACGAGCAACTGCGGGCCAAGACCGTTGAATTTCGCGAGCGTATCGCTGCTCGACTCAAAGGCATCACCGATCCAGAAGAGATCAAGGCTGCCGAAAAAGTCGCTCTGGATGAGCTGTTGCCCGAGGCCTTCGCCGTAGTCCGCGAAGCAGGCAAGCGCGCCGTCAAAATGCGCCACTTTGACGTGCAGATGATCGGCGGCATGGTGCTGCACCAGGGCAAGATCTCCGAAATGCGTACCGGCGAGGGCAAGACGCTGGTCGCTACGCTGGCCTGCTACCTGAATGCGCTGGCTGGCCACGGCGTCCACGTCGTCACTGTCAACGATTACCTGGCCAAACGCGATGCTGAGTGGATGGGCAAGATCTACGAGTTCCTCGGGCTCACGGTCGGCGTCATCGTGCACGACTTGAGCGACGAACAACGAAGGCAAGCCTACGCCGCAGACATCACCTACGGCACCAACAATGAGTTCGGCTTCGACTACCTGCGCGACAACATGAAGTTCG
>Ga0302325_10036133_pt1 | contig 10074 bp, 5 predicted proteins | sample Palsa_T0_2_FD_201948 | JGI IMG/M metagenome (GOLD analysis project Ga0302325, IMG submission 201948) | Peat permafrost microbial communities from Stordalen Mire near Abisko, Sweden - Palsa_T0_2 | ecosystem: Environmental > Terrestrial > Soil > Palsa > Peat permafrost | place: Sweden: Abisko... | reverse complement strand
TCGCCTTGACTTGGGCGAGGTCGGAACCGGCCTGCGGCTCGGTCAAGTCCATCGTACCGGTCCACTCGCCGCTAACGAGCTTGGGAATGTAGCGCTGTTTTTGCTCGTCCGTGCCGCACAGCAAGATCGCTTCGATCGCGCCCTGGTTGAGCAGCGGGCCGTTCGAAAACGCCATGTTCGCGGCTTGCCACATCTCGAGAACCGCGGTGCTGAGCGTCATCGGCAGCCCCATGCCGCCGTATTCGGCCGGCATCGGCAATCCGATCCAGCCGTCGGCCGCGAACCGTTTGAAGGCTTCCTTGAAGCCCTTCGGCAGCGTGACCTTGCCGTTCTCGAAGTGGGCGCCTTCTTGATCGCCGGTCTTGTTCAACGGGTCGAGCACGCCCGAGGCGAAATCGGCTGCGCCTTCCAGGATCGTCTCGATGTTCTCGGTTGCCTCTTCGTAGCCGGGCAGCTTCGCGACGCCGTCGATGTCGGCGATCTCCTTCATATTGAAGAGAAGGTCGCGTAGCGGGGCTTGATATGCGCTCATGACGGAAATATTTTACGTCGGCCCGCCGGATTCCCCGGCAAAACGCATATAGGAGCGCGGGGCGGGCCCGAAACCGGCTAGGCCGAGTCCCGGGCGGCGATTCGCTCCGCGATCGCCCGGGCCGCGGCGGACGGAAGAAACCCGATCGTCGCCCCCTCCCCGCCGCCGAACCGCACCTCAAGCACCTCGAAGAGCAAGTACTCGCGATGCCCGGCCGACACGATCGCGGTCCACGGCAAGCGGACGTCCGCGAACGCGACCCCGAACGGCGACATCGGGTGCAGAACGACGCCGTCGTCGTCGACCCCGATGCGCAGCGGCGGCCCGTTCCAGCCCCAGCTCCCGAGCATCACGCCGCCCGATGAGAACGATGGTGAGATCGGAGGGGCCAGTGAAGGAAAGCGCCGCGCGAGCGCGCGCCACCCCGTCACCTGCGCGAAGACAAAGAGCATCAGCACGGCGACGGCGAGCGCAAGCGCGAGCAGTCCGGCGAGCAGCAACGCGGCCGCGTGCAACGCTATCCGAAACGACCCGCGCGCGCCGCCGACATCGGGGCGAAGCTTTCGCCCCTAGCGTGCCAAGCCTTGCCCTAGTAGGGGCTTCCGGGCATGGTCGTCGGCGCGCCCGTCGGCGTAGCCGCGGCAGCCGGTCGCGCGAGGCTGAAATCTTCGATGCCGGTGCCGTTCGAAACGCCGGGGGTATCGCCACTATACGTGTACAGCGGAGCGCCGTTGTACGCGAGTTGCATCGTGTGCGTGTCCGGCCGCATAAATGCCGTCCAACCCGCCGGAAGCGTTACCGGCGGTGGCGTCACGGCCGGCCAGGTGGTAAGGCAGCCGCCCGTGCAGTTCGAAACGTCGGTCGTATCGCCGGAAAACTCATAGACCGGAAAATCGGCGGCGGTAACGAACGCGGCGCTGCCGTCGATCGTCGCGGTGCCAAGCGGTGCATTGGATTGCGGGGCGCTCGTGGGCGCCGCGGTTGCCGGGTGCATGACGGGAGCCGGCGCCATGTATCCGCCGCCTCCGCCGCCACCGCTGCAACCCGCAAATAGCGCGACTCCTGCCAGCCCGAGTAGTGCGAGCGAAGTGTTCTTCATGGCGCGAGCATACGGAACGTGTCTGAAACAAAGATGAAGAAACGCGCGCGTCCGCGTCGAATCATCTCCATTCATTTTTCATTGAAGATGAGGCATCCGATGAACCGCGCAACGTTTCTCTCGCTAGCGGCATTCGCGCCGTTCGCCGCGGCGTCGCCCGCCCACGCGCGCACGATGTCCGAAGAATATTTGCAATGGGCTCAATCGCTCGTCGATGAGTTGACGCCCGAGCGGAACGTGTACGGTTCGCATCCGACCTACGTGGAGTGGAACGATGCGGCCATGGGGCGCAGCGCGCGCAATCGCAGCGTCTGCAGTTCGTTTGCGAGCCACGTCTTGGAGCAGAGCTTCGGTTACACGCCGGGCGACATCGGCACGTGGTTCGGCAAGCCCGTCCCGCAGGCGCGCGAATACCACGACACGATTGCGGCGGGTCGCGGCTTCGAGCGCATCGAGCACGTCCCGGCGATACGGCCCGGCGACATCATCGCGGTCGCCTATCCGGAGGGGAGCCACCCGACCGGCCACGTGATGATCGCGGCAAGTCTCGCGAACGCGCGCGGCGCAACGGCGCCGTTCGAAGCCGGCACGCAGCAGTACGAGATCGACGTCATCGACTCGGCGAATTCCGGTCACGGCACGACCGATACGCGGCATCGACCCGGCGGCACGTGGACGACGGGCGCCGGCCGCGGGACGCTGCGCTTGTACGCGCGGCCCGACGATACGCTTGCCGGTTACGCCTGGAGCACCTCGGTGCATTCCGTCTTCCGGCCGGCAGCCGTTCGCCGGCCCGCGATCGGACGGCTAGAGGTCGCTCGCGTTCCGCATCCGAGCGGCAGGCCCGGCGTCAGCCTCGAGGAGCCGGATGCCGGAACGAGCGCCGACGACGCGGCCTCGGACTAAGTATCGCCCGGGGTCGTTGCGTCGAGCCGCGTCATCCGGGTGACCGTACGCGCATGCAGCACGCGCAGGGTGTCGTAGGACCCGCCGACCAAAACCGCTTTGCCCACGAAGAGCGGCGCGGAATAGGATCCCTGCAGCATCGCGATCGTCGCATCGACCAACAGCAGGCGGCCCGTGCGGGTGCGCAGGACGAACTTCGGAGTCGTCAGCGAAACGATCGTGCCGAAGACGTTGTGTTGCGACCGGCCGACCGGAACCGGACGGGCCGTGCTAACCGCGCCGCGCGAGAGCACCTTTTCGGGTTGGGGACGCGATTGGGCTTGCGCGCCTAGGGGGAGCAAGGTCCCGAGTGCCAGGCTCGCTCCGAGTGCGGCGGCGCCGAATCTGTTGTCCATCGAGCGTTCCATTTCTACGGCGACAATCCGAATACCGCGACCGATCCGTCGGTCGGGACGTAGACGCGACCGTTCGCGACCACGGGCGAGATGAGCGCACCGCCGATGTAGCTCGCGCCGCTGCCGACCGTCCAGGGCCCGGCCGTGCCGAGGAAGAGCGTCGTCATCTTGAGGGCATCGAACGCGTAGAGCGAGATCGTTCCCCCGCTGTTGCCGGCGGTCTTCAGAGCCCAAACGACGGCCGTACCGGGATTGGTTCCGTTCGACGACACGATCGGCTGCGAACCCGCATTGCGGCATTCGAGGCATCCGACGCCGCTCGTGGTCGCGAAGACCGAGAGCGCCCCGGTCGAAGGCTGGAAGGCGAACGTGCGCAGCGGGTTGGCTCCGTACACCACGTATCCCGTGCCCGTCGTATCTTGGAAGAAAGCGGGGCCGCCCCAAATTCCGCCGCCGATCACGCTGTGGAACACGGCTCCCGCGTCGCCCGTTTGCTGGCCGCCGAGATTATCGCGGTTGAGCACGTACTTCGTGCCGTCTTTGCCGCCCGCGACCATGACGTGCGGGAACACGCTCGAGAGGGCGTCCGGCAGCAGCATGACGCCGCCCGAACCGAAATCCTCATCCCCGCTCGACTGCGTGGCTTCGTTGATCGGCGTGAAGTACGACGCGCCCGAGAGATTCAGGCTTCCGGGCAACTTCATCGCCGACATCGCAAAGTCGGTCGTGCCGTTCCACGGTCCGTTGCCGGTTGCGAAATAGACGTTGCCTTGCGAGTCCGCGACCGGCCCGTACCCGCTCATCCAAATGGCGCCCAAGTAGAACCCGCTGCCCGAGTTCGCGTTGGTGAGATCGACGACGCTTCCCGCTGGGGCCAGCGTCGCGGCCGAATATGCAAGGAGCCAGCCGTGCGTCGAGGCGGTCGAGAAGTCGCAGTGCGACCCCAGGCCGACGTAGATGTTGCCGTTAGCTTCCAAGAGCGCGGTGCGGCTGAAGTTGGTCTCGGCGCTCGTCGACGCGACCCCGCCAGTCGCGAGCATCGTCGAAGCGCTGACCTCGACGGGACTGGCAGCATCGGCGCCGTTCTGCAGCGATATCTGGTGCAGGCGCAGGTGGAATGTGCCGCTCTCCTTCGTGGGAACGACGACGTACATTTGGTCGCGCGCGCGGTCGATGACCGGGGTCGAGGTGATTCCGACGTCCGGATTCACGTCGCCGCAGCCGGTGTCGCTCCAGCTCTGTTGCGTGATCCCGGCCGAGGGATTCGTGAAATTGCGTTCCCACACGACGGCGAAGGTCTGGTCGTCGAAGGCGTAGACTTGGTCGGTCGACGTCGCGATGATCACGAGGTTGTGGGTCGCTCCGCCGATCGATTCGGCGCTCGCGTAGAGCGGCTGCGCGTAGACCTTCCCGAACGCCGGCATACCGCTCGGCGCCGACAGCGTCTTGATCAGCCCGAACTTCGTGGTCGCGACGTTGGTCGTCGTCAGTTGCGTTTCGGCCTGATACCAGCCTTCGCGGGCCGCATTTTGATGGAACGTCACGTTGTCGGCCGCCGCACTCACGGTTGGGGCGTTCACCGCAACCGACACGACTTGCGTGTTCGAAGCCGTGTCGGAGATCGTGAGCGTGCACGAACCGACGGCCGTGGGCGTGACCGTGAGAATCGTTCCCGAAATCGAACCGGTTGCCACGCCCGTGCAGCCGGCGCCAGAGTACGGCGGCGTGCCGCCCGAGATCGTCGCCGTCTGCGCCGACGCGTTCGGGGCCGCAAAGCCCAGCGTGTTCGGCACGACGGAAATCGCGGCGGCCGCGCCGTTCACCGTTATCGAGATGTTGGTGGTGAGCCCCGTGCTGTCGGCGACCGTCAGGACGCAGGCGCCCGCGCCCGCCGGAACGATCGTCACGACCGTACCGCTCACGGTCGCGGTCGCAACGCCGGCGCAGCCGTTCAGCGAATACGGAGCTTGGCCGCCGGTCAGGGTAACGGTTTGCGACGCCGCCTTCGCGGACGCGAACGTCACGCCGTTCGGCGCGCTGTTCGAGAGCGGCGGCGCCGTGCCGATCGTGATCTTGCTCATCATGCCCGCGTCCTCGTGCGAGAGGATGTGGCAGTGCAGCAAGAACGTTCCGATGACCAGCGGATCGGTAAAATCCATCGTCAGCGTGACGGAGCCGGGGCCGTTCGCGGTCGCCGCGGGCACGTTGATGTTGTCGAGGACCTGGTTGAGGTTACTCTGTTCGATCGCCGTTCCGCCGACGACTTGATCGACCACGAAGTGCACCTGGTGGATGTGGAACGTGTGCACCTGGCTCGAATTGTTGACGATCTGCCATTGCTCGAGGGTGCCCGACTGCGCATAGAATTGCGCCGGGCCGCCCGGATCGTACGTTAGGCCGTTGATCGTATTCTGGTCGCTGTAGGTGAGCGTCTGGGTGCGCGCGATTCCTTGCGTCGCGGCGAAGCGGCGGATGTACGCGAGCGTGTGGATCGTGCTGCGGCTCGCCGGGTGCTTCGGGACGCGATCGCGCAGGCGGAAGTTGTCGGTAAGCGAGGTCGTCGAACTGATCTGCGCGAGCGTCGCGGCCGGCATCGCCGGGCCCGCACTGCCCGCATCGAAGCAAGCGGTGCGCAGGAACGCCGTCGTACCGGCCGCGGGCCCCGTCACCACGAACTCGATCCGGCTGGCCGGCGGCACGACGTAGTGCGCGACCGTCATCGGCGCGTTGCCGACGCTCGCGAGCGGCACGCCGTCGAGCGCCACGATCTGCATCTGCGCGTTGTCGACCGAAAGATCGAGATAGCTGTCGGAGCCCGCGTTGACCAGCCGCCAGAACTGCTGCTCGCCGGGGCGAATGCCGATCGTCGGAACGGTTTGCCCGTTGAGGGTCCAGTTCTTGACGGCCGTCTCGGCGCCGGTGCAATGGGTCGAGACGGCGAGCGGACGCGCGAAGTGGCGGAAACGCGGGTCGACGACGACGTATGGATTGCGGTTCTTCACGCTCGAATTGCTGCGCACCGGCACGTTCATCGACATGTGCTGCATCGAGCTCTGCGCCATCATCATGCCGGGCATTCCGGGCATGCTCGCGCCGCCTTTGGGATGCGCCGAAACGGCGTGCTGCATCGCCCAGCGCATGGCTTCGATCTGCTTGCGATCGGCGGCCGGCAACGCCGTGCCTGCGGGCTCGACGTCGCGCGCGATGAGGATCCGCTCCGGCATGTTCGCCACTTGCGGCGCAAATTGGGAGATGCCGTCGATGATGAGCGCCCCGGACATGCCGGAGAGGTTCTGGCGCTCGGCTTCGCCGTGAGCGTGCGAATGATACCAGTAGAGTCCGGTCGGATGGGTGGCCGGAATCGCAACCTGGTAGTGGAGCGTCTGGCCCGGCATGGCGATCATGTCGATCGAATCGTCGCCGGGCGAATTCGGGCTGACGTGCAAGCCGTGATAGTGCAGGTTCGTATCGTTGAGGTAGCCGGCGCCGGTCGGCGGCGTGGGCAGGTTGTTCGTGAGGTTCACGATCAGCGTGTCGCCCGGCAGCAGGCGCAGGGTCGGCGGAACGCTCGCGCCGTTGTACGTGAGTTGCGGCGTGCCGGCCGCGCTCTGCGAGGCCACGACGTTGAAGACCAACTGACCGTTTGCGCTGCGCAATTGCGGCGGATCCGAAAGCGCGCCCGCGGCCGGCGTCGGTAGCGGGAGCGGCACCGACGTGCCGCCCTGCGGGCAGGTCACGCGGTAGGGATGGTTCGCCGGCAGGCGGGTCTGCAATCCCCACTCGCAGGCGAGATAGCCTTCGACTTGGGCCGTCTCGGCGGTCGTGAGATAGCGGTTGTAGACGAGCAGCGCGCCGAGTTGGCCCGTGTACTGATAGGCGACCTGGCCCGTGCCCTGCATCGCGCCGACGACGAACGGGAAACTGCCCGTTGCGGTTGCGCCGGGCCCGGTGGAACTCGAAAGCGTGTTACCGTTCTTGCGAAGGAGTTGGGCCTTCTGACTCGCGCTGCCGGCCGCCGTCCAAAGCGCCGGTCCCGTGGGTACGTCGGAGACCGCGAGCCGCCCGGCTTCCTTGTTGTTGAAATCGAAGTGCGTGACGCCGGCTTCGGAAAGACGCAGCGTCCAGCGCGGGTCCGCGAAATACGCGCCGCTCCACGCGAGCGAACTCGATTGCGAACCGTTGGACTGGTTCGAGACGACGAAGACGGTCGACTCGTTCATGAGCGACGTTGAGAACGTCGCATTCGAGCCGAGCAAATAGGCCGCGCCGTTGAACGTCAAGCTTCCGCGGCTGTCGATACCGCTCGCGGTGTAGCCCGGCTGCAACGAGGCCGTCGCTTGCGCCAGCGTGTTGTTGTTGCCGCTCAAATCGTTCCAGGCCGAAGCGAAACCAGCCGACTGCGTCACACCGCTCGCGTTCGAAGCGTCGTACCAGGCCGCGAGATTCGGGATCGACGGCGGCGCGAAGTTGCCCGCCGGTGGCGTGCTCGTCGGTGCAGGCGTGGGCGTTACCGGGGCCGCAGCGACCGAGAATCCGAGCACTTGATGACGCTGGTCCAAGCCGCCGGTGCCCGCGCTGAAGCCGACGTAGATGTTGGCCGGCACGGCCGGCTGACCGTTGACGCCGACGATCTGCTGCGAAAGATATTGAACCGAACCGTTGCCGTCGTGGCGATCGATGGAGACCGTGAGCTGGCCCGACGCCGTCAAGACGACGGTGACCGTCGGCGCGTTCGCCGGCCGCACGGTCTGCGCGGGCTGGTCGAGCGCGAACGGCAGGCTCGCCGCCTTGCCCGCGCTTTGGTAACCGCCGAGATAGGCGTAGCCCGTACCGGCCGATCCGCGCACGGCAAGCGTCTCTTGAACGCGTCCGGGACCGCCGGTTCCGCCGGCAGATGCCGAGAAGTTTCCGTATTCATCGAAGCCGACGCCGAGATAGGCGTTCGTCAGGCCCGCGCCGCCGCCGTTGCCGTAACCGAGCGCGCCGCCCACGGCACCGGCTGCGACCGGCACGGCCGTGGACGCGTCGGTAAAGAACAGCGCCATGCCGTCGGCGCCGGGACTCGTTCCGTTGAACGCCGCGTCGGTGAAGGTAACCGAAACGCCGTTCGCCGTCGAGAACGGCGTCTTGTCGACGACCATCGCGGCGTGATTGGTGGCCGCCGGCGTTAACTGGAGCGCCCCTTGACCGGCCGCATCGACCGCCGCGGCCGTACCGCAGGCGGGAATCGAAGTCGTGGGGGTGGCGCTCGTTCCCGCGGTGAGACACGCTCCGCCCGCGACGCCGAACGCGTTCGCCGCCGTGGACGATCCGGCGAACGGATCGCTCGAAGGCGCGCTCACCGCAGTCAGCGCGGTCACCGAAAGATTCGTCACGAGATGGCGCTCGAAGCTGCCGCCGGTCGAACCGCTGAACCCGACGTAGACGAGCGCTGGTACGGCCGGTTGACCGTTCACGCCGACGATCGTCGCCGTGTAGTACGTCACGTAACCGTTGCCGTCGTGCCGGTCGATTGCGACCGTTAGCGCGCCCGCGGGCGTCAACTGCTCGAGCACCGTCGGCGGGCTCGCGGGACGCGTCGTCGAGGCGGGCGTGTCGAGCGCAAACGGCAGGCTCGCGGCCACGGCGGCGCTCGTGTAGCCACCGATGTATTGATACGACGTCGCCGCAGCACCGCGCACGGCAACCGTGTTGGCAACGGCTCCCGGGCCGCCGACGCGACCTTCGGTCGGGTTGCTGAAGTTGCCGAAATTATCGAGCGCGATGCCAAGATACGCAGACGCGACCCCGGCGGTCGTGGTGGTGGAAGCGTAGCCGAGCGATCCGCCGACGCCGCCGACCGCGCTCGGCATCGCTTTCGATGCGTCGGTCAGGAACGAGGTGATGCCGTCGGCGCCGGGCGTCGAGCCGTTGAACGCGGATTCCGAAAACGTAATTTGCAGACCGTTGGCCGTTGAAACGGGCGTGCGATACACGAGCATCGAGGCCGAATTTCCGGCCGCCGGCGTGAGTTGCAGCGCGCCCGATCCGCTCGCATCTTGCGGTGCGGCGGTTCCGCAGGCGGGAATCGACGTCGTCGGCGTCGCCGACGTACCGGCCGTCAAGCATGCGTTGCCGACCGCGAGCCACGCATTCGCCGTCGAGATCGCTTCCGCAAACGAATCGCTGATCAAAGTCGCGCCCGTTGCCGTTACGAGTTGCCGGCGGGGCGCCGAAACGGGTGACCCGACCCGTGGAATGGCCGCTCGGCTTATCGGCGGCGCGGCGCCGCTCGCTTGCGCCGGCACGAAGAGCAGCGACAGCGTCAGAGCGGCGAGTTTACGAAGGGTCGGGGAGCGGAGCATCGGTACTTTCGAAGCGGTGGTCAAAAACGGGCCAACGTCGCCAATTCGCGCGATTTGTGAGCGGCGACACGTTCCTAGTGCGCCACGGAGCCGCACAATCCCACGGCCGTGCAATCACTTTTTCGCGGAACGTAAAGATTCCGGTTCCCCAAAGACCCAAAAGCTTCGACCTCTTGAGACTAAACGTCTATCGGACGCGACCGGTTTTCAGGAGATTTTCCACCGCGTCTTCGAGATGGCGCAGGCGGTTGCAGACCGCCGCAACGTGGCAGTACTGCTGGTAACGCAACATCACCGAATCGTCCAAACCCCACGAAACACGGGGCTCCGGGTTCAGCCAAACCACGCGCTTGGCGCGCTCGTAGAGATACTTCATGATGTCTAAGCGGGGCTCTCCGTAGTTGGACCGGCCGTCGCCGAGGATCACGACCGTGGTGCGGCGATCGACCGCATCGAGGTAGTTTCGCTCGAAGTCCGCAAGCGAGCGCCCGTAGTCCGAGGAGCGAAAGCCCAGCTGATCCATCACTTCAGCGATCGCCTCTTCGAAGGGCTTGGTCTCGAATATCTCGCTCGTTTCGATCAGCCGGTTCGCGAAAGCGAACGAGCGCACGTCGGCGACTTCCTCGGTGAGCGCGTGCACGAAGAGCAGCAGGAAGTGCGCGAGCGCGGCCACCGAGCCGCTGACGTCGCAGAGCAGCACGATCCGCGGCTTCTCGATCCGCACGCGGCGCCACGCCGTGCGGAACGGCACCCCGTCGCTCGAGATGTTGCGCCGCATCGTGCGCCGGATATCCAGGT
>Ga0302325_10036132_pt1 | contig 10074 bp, 10 predicted proteins | sample Palsa_T0_2_FD_201948 | JGI IMG/M metagenome (GOLD analysis project Ga0302325, IMG submission 201948) | Peat permafrost microbial communities from Stordalen Mire near Abisko, Sweden - Palsa_T0_2 | ecosystem: Environmental > Terrestrial > Soil > Palsa > Peat permafrost | place: Sweden: Abisko... | reverse complement strand
AATTTAGAAGCGCCTTGAACGCGACGACGCCTCAATTCACCACCGGCCGCAGAACTATGTTTCGATATTCAATGCCAGTATGGTCGCCTTGCAGATAAATCGGGCCCGGCCGATCCACTTCCGGCCAGAGCGCCCCGCCGGTTGGGCCGAGGATGGGTTGGTTGTCGATGATCTTGGTTCCGTTAAGCGCGACCGTGGCGTGGCGATTAACATAAATGATGTCCAGCGTCTGCCATTCTCCGGCGGGTTTCTCGGCGCTTGCGGTCGGTTTGATGCGGCTGTAAATCGCGCCCATGTTATGCGAATCCAGCGGCTTGCCGAAACTGTCAAATACCTGCACCTCGTAAATGCCGCGCAAATAGATGCCGCTGTTGCCATCCTTCGGCACGCGCGTTTCCGCGTGCAGGCTGAAATCCTCAAATTCCGCGACCGTGCGGAGATTTCCGTTGTTCTTGTGCCGCTTTCCTTCATCAGAGTTCAAGTCGTTGCGGAGAATTCCATCGCGGACACTCCAGCCATTAAACGCGCCCGATTCGACAAGCCGCCAGCCATCGAGATTGTAGCCGTTGAACAACGGCACCGCTTCGCCGAACTTTACTTTGCCCAAGTCAGGCGCGGGAGGCATCGGCGGAAGGCGTTTGCCGGTGAACTCGGAGCGATATTCGCCATGGCCATTGGCCTTGGAGGTGACGGAGACGAGTTTGAGGGAGTCACCATCGCGTGTCGCGGTGATGGTCTCCGTGATTTTGGTTTTGGCTTTTTTGCCTTCGGATTCGTGCAGGCGGGTGAGCACAAGCTTTTCCCCTTCGAGATTCGACCCCTCCAACTTAAAGACACTGCCCGTGCCCCAAAGCATTTGAGCCTCGATTCCGCTCCCATTGGATTCAACACCGAGCCAGCCGGGTTGCCCGCCCGGCAGCATCAGCGCCCAACCGCCGACAAAAGGATTTTGGGCGTCGTCAGCCATTGAAGAATGGGACCCGCACAACAAACTGAGCCAAAGCACCGGAACGAGGCGAAGTGATTTCATGGCAGGATCCTGGGAAATTGGGACGTATTCATTTGTTATTTTCATGATGGCCTTATCCGTAAACAAGTCAAGCCCGTCATGCCCCGCGATGCCAGTGCTGCTCTAAAGTCTTGAGACATCGCCGAGGATTTGATCTTCTCCTCATTCTGTTCTTGCCTGACGGCCCGATTCCTCGTAATCTCCACTCCTGATGAATAATTCTCAGGAACGTAGTCGCGGAGAGATCATTATGTTTGCGGTCGCGGTCTTCGGCATCTGGCTGTCGATTTGGGCCGTGATTTTTGTCAGCAAATGGCTTGAGGCCACCGCTGTCGCCATTACTTTATGCGCTTTGCTCGGATTTGCTTTGCGCGACCCTGATTAACCGCGCCCGTCTCGCCCGCTCATGCGCACCCTGGTCTTAGGCGTCGATAGCGGCACGCAATCCACCAAAGTCCTCGTCGTCAATACGCGCGACGGCGCCGTCGTCGGCGAAGCATCGCGCGCCTACGGACTGATCGCGGGCCTGCCTCACGGCGTCAAGGAACAGCATCCCCGCACCTGGCGCGAGGCCGCCAGTCAGGCCATCATCGACGCCCTCAAACAGGCCAAGGCAACCTCGCAGGAAGTCGCCGCCATCGGCGTGAGCGGCCAGCAGCACGGTTTCGTGCCGCTGGATAAGGAGGGCGAAGTCATCCGGCCAGCCAAACTTTGGTGTGACACTTCGACCGCCTCGGAGTGCGATCAAATCACCAACAAACTGGGCGGCGTCCAGGCCGTCATCGAGGAAATCGGCAACGCCATTTTGCCCGGTTTCACCGCCTCCAAAATCCTGTGGCTCAAACGCAAGGAGCCGAAGAATTTCGCCCGCCTGGCCACCGTCCTTTTGCCGCATGATTATTTGAATTTTTGGTTGACAGGAAACAAGTTCATGGAGTTCGGCGACGCCAGCGGCACCGCGTTGCTGGATGTAAAAAAGCGCCAATGGTCTCGCGCCGTTTTGCAGGCCATCGACTCCGAGTTGGAGCGCGCCATGCCACCGCTGGCCGGCAGCGATCGGCCCGCCGGCACTTTGCAGGAAACGACGGCTCTGGAATTGGGTTTGAGCGAGAAGGTTTTAGTCAGCGCGGGCGGAGGCGACAACATGATGGGCGCCATCGGCACGGGCAACACAGTGGAGGGAGTCGTCACGGCCAGCTTTGGCACCAGCGGCACCATTTACGCGTGCTCGGAAAGGCCGGTTATTGACCGGGAGGGAGAAATTGCAGCCTTTTGCGATTCCACCAATCGCTGGCTGCCGTTGCTCTGCACGATGAACGTGACCGTCGCGACGGAAATGGTGCGGACGGATTTCAAGATGACGCACGAGCAATTCGCCGACGAAGCCGCCAAAGCGCCCGCCGGTTCGGACGGGTTGATGCTCCTGCCTTACCTGGAAGGCGAACGCACGCCCAATGTGCCGGACGGCACTGGCGTCTGGTTCGGCGCCAATCAAAAGACTTTTACCGCCGCGCACTTCGCGCGGGCGGCGATGGAGGGCGTGACGCTGGGCATGAATTACGGGTTGCGCCGGTTGCGCCAGCTTGGCGTCAAGCCGCGGCAAATCCGCGTCACCGGCGGCGGAGCCAAATCCAAGTTGTGGCGCCAGATCATGGCCGATGTGTTCGACGCCGAAGTGGTCACGGTCAAGGTGAGCGAGGGCGCGGCCTACGGGGCGGCGTTGCAGGCGCTGTGGTGCTGGCGTTTGCATCGGGGCGAGCGGGTAAAGATCAGCGACATCACCGGCCAATTCGTGCATTTGAACAAATCCGAAATGGCGCTTCCGGAAAAGGCGGGCGTATCGCTTTATCGCGATATGCAGATCATGCAGGACGAGTTATCGCTGGCCCTGCGGCCTGTTTTCCAGCGGCACCAAAAGTTTGTCAGCGCGCGGGCGGCCAGGAAGTAGAGTTCCCTGGATTTCTGCCTCATATTTTAATTCCTTGCGCCTTTGGGCCTTGGCGCCTTTGCGTTAAATGTCTTTCCGCAGATTTGGCTCTGCCATGGAAACCCGGGAAATTTCGTTTTCGTTCATCCCAAAGCGTAACTTTTCTAAAGCAAAGGCGCAAGGATGAGGCATCGCAATTTAGATGCGTTTGCCCTGAACGCCAAATACCTTCACCTCAAATAATCAAGAAACTTCCAGACTTGCACGTCGGAGCCGAAGCGGACCATGAAACGGTTTTGCTGAAAGGACAATTCCGCAGGAGCTTCTTCGCGGTAAAAGTCCCATAGAATTTTTCCGTCGGACGGATCGAGCCTGTAAATATGAAAAAAGGTTGGCGCGTCGGGACGGGGCGCGTTGAGAGCCTCGGCCAGGCCGTTGGCCATGGCGATGCCCCCTTGTTGCGCGCTGGCCGTATAGAGGTAGGGGCCGGATAGAAATGCTCCCTGGCCTTCCTTGGCCACCTGCCATAATATTTTTCCCGACGATGGATCAATTTTCAAAAGCACCGGCGCGGTTTTGTCGAATTTGATTTGATCCGAATATTGAATGTCGTCGGGATTGCCAGATGTGGAATTGACGTAGAGAGCGCCATGACTGTCAAATTGCACCTTGCTAATGCCGACGCTGGTCAAACGCCAGCGGACTTCGCCCGATGGCAGGGAAAACGCCGTCAAAACGCCCTCGTCAAAAAAGTAAAGGCCGCCGTTGCCTTCCACCGCCGGAACCGAATGATGGTCCCAGTTTTCGGGATTGTAGCGGTTGTTGACAGGGTAAGCCAGTTTGGCGTCAAACAGTTTCTTGTTCTCCTTGTCAAAAACCGTGAGCTGATGGCCGGCCACCAGCAGGTCCACCGTTTTGAGGGAAAAGAACATCGGCACGCCGGTGGTCTCGCCTTTCCATTCCACCGGCGCCGCGCCAATCCAGCGGCGGAGGGTGGCTTCGTAGCGGCTTTCATCGATGCCTTTGACGCCGCCGGTTTGATCGCGTTTGATGTCGTTGAAAACCTCCTCCGCCACGTCCGCCGTGCTGCTGTTGGCGGTGAGGTTGGCCGTGATGTGAGTCGGCCCGCGCGGTTTGATGGACTGCACGAACGTGACGTGAGGTTCCAGCAACTTGACGCGCAATTCGACCAGATTATCGCCTGTGGAAAAGAATTCGCTGCTCATGGCATCGAGCGGCTTGCCGAATTTTTGCTCGTCCATCGCCTGCGCCAGCAAGACGCCGGCGGTGGGTTGGACATTGGGCGGAAGTTCGTTGGGCATGGCGTGCTTTTGCGCGCGCGGCACCGTGATGGTTTCGGTGGAAACTTCGCCCGAAGCGAGATCAATCCGGCAGGCCAGGCGCGTGGTTTCGTCCTTGGAGGAAACGACCAACAGGCTGGTGGCCGACGGGGTGAAACTCTGAAATTCTCCACCGATGGGAATCGCCAGCTTCAAATCGCCCGTGGCGCGGTTGAGGCGCAGCACGCGCGTGCCCAGGCAAATCCAGATGCTGTCCTTGTCAATAAAAGTCTGCGGAGGCGGAGCTTGAGAGGAATCCTTCTCGCTGTATTCACGCGTCCACAAATCCTTGCCCGTCTTGAGATCGTGCGCGATGGCTTTATCGGGACTGGCCAGCAGAATGACGTTTGGGTCGAGGAACTCCGTGTACCAGCCAGCATCGGAGGCGGGAACCTTGACGGAGTATTCCATACGCGGTTTGCAGCCGACAAAAGCATACCAACCCCACGCTGCCAGCAACGCCACCACGATCACCGCCACTGCGCCCGCGATCCAGCCCATGACGCGGAATTGACGCCGCTCGCGCTGCATCCGTTGCATCGCCGCGCTGAGGGAAGGAGCGGGCGGACGCGGTGGCGGCGCCTCGACGGCCTCCGGGGCGATGGGGGCAGTAGGTGCGGCAGTGTGAACGCGCAACCTGGGTTTGCCGGACGTCTCGGCAATGATTTGATTGGCCAATTGAGTGCCATCCGCGTTGCAAGTCGGGCAGTTGACAGCATACGGCATCCGACCCTCCACCGGATCGACCTCAAATGAGTATTTGGAGCCGCATGGGCATTGGATTTTAATCGTCATGGCTGGCGAATTTCAACGCAAAGGCGCGAAGATGCAAAGACGCAAAGGAAGAAATGCAATCACGGATGGTGAAAAATCTTCCCGGCAAATTCTCTTTGCGTCTTTTGCGCTTTTGCGTCTTTGCGTTAAAATCGTGTTGCATAATCGGCTAAGGACTCAGCAATCTCACGGTGGATGGAAACAAGAGGTCCTGATCCGCCTTGGGCGTGGAGAATACGACTGCTCCTCCACACGTCAAAAGATTGCCTCCGGCCGCCTCGTGATTGTTGCCCGGCTTGCGGCCATCGGGCGAAAAAAGCAGATTGCCCTTTTTTTTGGGCAATGTGTCCATTTGCCAATCCGAGAGAAGGATGTCCTGTGGATTATTATTGGTCGGGCGGCCCATGTAGTAACTGTAGCTGATGCGTTTTTTGTCGAACGGCTCGCTTTCGGGCAACGGTTTGTCTCCGCTGCCGGGACATATAAAAATGGCCGTGTCGGTGGTGCCTTTTGGAACGAGCAAACTCAAGGGGGCGGCCGATGTTTGCGCCTCCGGCAGGAACGGATAGGCGCCGTTGTCGTTGCGATAAAAACCGAGGGCAAGATAGATTTTCTGGAGGTTGCCGCCGCAAGCCGCCAGTTCGCGCTTGCGCGCCGAAGTGGTCAATCGCCTGGCCCCCAGGACCGTCAAGATGAGAATGATGGCCAGGACGAGAAGCAGTTCGATCAGCGAAAATGCGCCAACAGAAAATTTGTGGGCCTTCGCGCGCACGGTGGTAAGAGGACGTTATTCGGGTGCGACGCTGACTTTGCCCTCCGCCACGTCATAGATAAACTTCATGCCGGCGGGCGGATGCGGCAATGCGGCGATGTACTGTTTGGCGACGAGTTCGTCAAGGTCCTTGGGATTGCGCCCTTCCTGGACATTGAAGAGCCGCACCTCCTCGTTCAGCGAAGTGACATCCACCGTTTTGACCGCCACCTGCTGGCCTCGCGCCAATGCACCGACGTAACCGGCTGGAGCGTTGGCCGGAGTGGCGGCTGCGGGAGGAGGTGAATTTTGTTCCTTGCCGCATCCGCCCATAACCAAGGCGGCGGCAACCAGCATGAGTCCGCAAAAGGTCTTCATAGAAAGAGGTTACGCTGCTGACTGCGGAAAATCAAATCGAGCTTAGGCGCTGGGGCGAAAGCGGCGCATGGCGGCCTCGTCTTCAGCCATCCAATCACCCAGTCTCTCGCGCGGGAGGGTGGGAGTTTCCGGCAAAGATGCGCCTTGGGCTTGGAGACGGGTGGCCAGGTACAGCATCAACTGCTGTTTTTCGATGGCGGACAAAGCATCTGCTGCCGTCTCGATCTCGGCCAAGGTGGTCACAAGAGCAACATACAACATCTATCCCGTCAGCACAAGAAAAAGAAACGGGCGAAAAAAGCCCTCGACCAAGAAGGGACTGGCACGTAATTTCAGGTTTATGAACGAATTGGTTTTTGAAGTCACGCAGGAGTCGGACGGAGGCTTTGTCGCGGAGGCTCTCGGCGAAAGCATTTTTACGGAGGCGGACACTTGGGACGCACTGCGCGCCAAGGTCCGCGAGGCCGTCAAAGCATTTTACTTTGACCGGCCTGCACCCAAAAATCTGCGTCTGCATTTGGTGCGAGACGAGGTTCTGGGATGAAGTTGCCTGGCGATGTTAGCGGCCGTGATTTGGTCAAGGTGCTCATCCGCCATTGGACTAAGCGTCTGGCTATTCTTCTCATTGTCCTGGCCGCCTCGCGGCTCCTGGCCGGGGACTTGGAGGAGAATTACTCCCCTCTCGGCCGCCTTATCTTCACGAATTTCGCCTCCGCGCCTTTTCCCCATCCTCTGCGCGCCCAAGGCCATCCGTACCACGATCAGTTCTTCTCCGCCGCCGGCCATTATCAGGATAGCCACGTTGCGCTCTTCGTCCCAAAGGGCTTTCGACCCGGAAGCGAAATCGACTTCGTCGTCCATTTCCACGGCTGGGGCAACAATGTGTCCAACGCGCTGGCCAAGTATCAATTGCCGGAGCAATTCGCCGCTAGCCGGCGCAACGCCATCCTCATCGTCCCGCAAGGGCCGTTGGACGCCTCCGATTCCTTCGGCGGCAAACTGGAGGATGCGGACGGATTTAAAAGGTTCATGGCCGAGACGCTGGAGATCCTCAGCCAAAACGGGATCGTGGCCAAGCAACCGATCAGACGCATCATTCTGTCCGGCCATAGCGGCGGCTACGAAGTCATTTCCGCCATTCTGGCGCGCGGCGGACTATCCGGACAGGTGCGCGAAGTCTGGCTTTTTGACGCCCTCTACGCCAAGACGGAGCGGTTCGCGCTTTGGTTTGACCATCATGCGGGGCGGTTCATAGATCTTTACACCGAGCACGGCGGCACCAAGGACGAATCGGAGGCGCTGATGGTGGCGTTAAAGGGAAACAACGTGCCTTTTTTCAGCGCAGATGAAACCAACTCCCTTCCGTCGGATTTGCGCAACAATCACCTCGTCTTTCTCTTCAGTGAATTGCCGCACGACGAAGTGTTGCAACAACGCAAGACCTTCCGCCGCTTCCTGGAAACCAGCAGCCTTGAGCCGATCGCGCAGTAGTTCATTAGTATTGCCATCAGCCGCGCGTTGACATAAAAGAACCTAATGAAGATTCGATTGCTCCTTACTTATTTAGGCTTGTCTCTTTGTGGGATGGCTCTGGCGCAACCCACCATCCTTAAACCGAACGACGACCCTTATTTCGACGGCCTTTACCTTCTTCAAGCGCCCCAACCCAAAGGACCCGTCCTGCGCCCCGGCGACCGCCTGGCTATCTGCGGCGATTCCATCACCGAACAGCGAATGTACTCCCGCATCATGGAAACCTATCTGACGGTGACCTTGCCGGAGTTGAGCATCAGCACCCGGCAATACGGATGGAGCGGCGAGCAGGCGTCCGGCTTTCTCCATCGGATGACGAACGACGTTCTCCGCTTCGACCCCACTGTGGCCACGACCTGCTACGGCATGAACGACCACCGTTACAGACCTTACGAACCGGCCATCGGCCAGGCCTACGCCTCCAACATGACCGATATCGTGGAAGCTTTCAATTCCGTTGGCGCACGCGTCATTGCCGGTGCGCCGGGTTGCATGGGAATGCAGAATCCATCCTGGAATTTCATCCAGGGCACACCCAAAGAGAGAAATATCAGCCTTTGCGCCCTGCGTGATATTGACATCGAAATCGCTCAGGCTGAACACACCGGTTTCGCGGACGTCTTTTGGGATATGTATCTGGCGCAGTATTCCGCCCTGCAACGATACGGCACCAATTACACCCTGGCCGGCAAAGATTCCGTTCATCCGGGATGGGCCGGGCATCTGGTCATGGCCTACGCCTTCCTCAAAGCCCTCGACGTGCCCGGAGACATCGGCACGTTCACCGTGAATCTCGACGCCAACAAGGCGACTGTTTCCAAGGGGCACCAATTGATTTCGTTCCGCGGCGGCGAATTGACGGTGGAGAGCACACGCTACCCGTTTTGCGCGACCGGCGAGGTGGACAAGGCCGACAGCATCCGTTCCGGCATGAGCTTGGTGCCGTTCAACCAGGACCTCAACCGCCTGATGCTGGTGGTCAAAGGCGGCAAGGCCGCGAACTGCCAAATTACCTGGGGAGCCACTAGGCGGACTTATTCCGCCAAGCAGTTGGCGGGCGGCGTCAATCTGGCGGCGGAGTTCGAGGTGAACCCTTTTTCCAGCGCTTTCAAAGCAGTCGATGAAGCCGTGGCGCGGAAGCAAGAATTCGAAACCACGCAAATCAAGAAACTTTTCCACGGCGAGGCGGGCAAGGCCGACATGGAAAACACCGTGGCCGACTCCGAACGCGACCGCGCGCCGCTGGTGGCCGCCATCAAAGAGGCGTTCGTGCCGGTGACCTATACTTTGACCATCACGCCGCAGTAGGCTTTCGGGGCGTCGGTTCCTAATCTTATGGAACGGAGAATACGCCTGCTGGCCGTCTTTGGAATCATCACGGCCCACGCCTGTTTTGCCGGCGCGAGCAACGTGGCGATTCTTTCTGACGACCCGGCGGGCCGGGCTATGCTGCAACAGGCGGAACGGATGATCGCGGCCTACCATCAGGGACAGCCGCGGGCCAGTAACGCGTTGCGGGTGGTCTATTTCGTCCCCAAGGACGGCGACCCGCTTCCCAACTACGCGGAGCGCCTGGACCGGGTCGTGAATGACGTCAACGATTTTTATCGCAACGGCCTCCAGCGCTTCGGATTGGAAACGGCCGGGTTGCCGCTAGAGCGGGAACACGGAAAGCTTGTGTTGCATCTGGTGCGGGGAAAATTGCCGGCCAGCGACTATCATTACGAGTCAGGCGACCAGGCGGCGGAGGAAATCCGCCTCGCCCTCAAGAAAACCATGGACATCGATCGTGAATACCTGCTGGTCTTTTACGCACTGTGCAGCAAATCAAGCAACGGTCGCTATGTCTTTACCGCCCCGTATTACGGAGGCGGTTCGCAGCGCGGCGGATTATGTCATGCGGCGGATTGTGAACTGCTCGATCCGCTCCTGCTTACGGAAACGAATCGTTCGATGGTCTTTACCGAGCATTATTACCCGCGCTTCCGCGCCACGGTGGCCAAATTCAACACCATGTATCTGGGCGGCGCGGCTCACGAACTCGGCCACGCGCTCGGTCTCCCGCACGATGACGGCAGCGGCCCGGAGAAATCATTCGGCCATTCGCTCATGGGCGGAGGAAATCTCTACTATCGCCAGGAATTGTGGGGCCTGGCAGATCCGACTTATCTTGCGCGCGCCTCGGCCCTTCAACTCGCCTCGCATCCGCTGTTGACCGGCTCGAACCGCGGACGATGGGACGACGCGGAAAGCGTTTTCGAATCCCTCAAGTTCTCCAACAACGGCGGCACGGTCAGAATTGAGGGCGTGGTTACTGGCGCCATTCCGCCTTACGCGGTCATCGCCTATGCGTGGCCGGTTA
>Ga0302325_10036130_pt1 | contig 10074 bp, 7 predicted proteins | sample Palsa_T0_2_FD_201948 | JGI IMG/M metagenome (GOLD analysis project Ga0302325, IMG submission 201948) | Peat permafrost microbial communities from Stordalen Mire near Abisko, Sweden - Palsa_T0_2 | ecosystem: Environmental > Terrestrial > Soil > Palsa > Peat permafrost | place: Sweden: Abisko... | reverse complement strand
CGCGGTCCTGTGGTTGAAGGCGTTCCGGGACAGCCCGGAGAAGGTGTGCGACCTGTACGCCGACGACTTCCTCTTCGAGGACCTGATGCTCGGCCAGTCAATCACCGACAAGGCCGATCTGTACCGCGCATTCGCTCCCTACGCCAACAAGGACATCACCAACGGCGTCGGCCTGCACCAGTTCCGGATCGACGAGTACGTCGGCGACGAGAACCGCGGGCTCATCCGGTGGTCCTGGGAGGCACACGGCGCGGCGGCGTTCCTGGGCATCCCCACGAACGGGAAGGTGGTCGGCACCAGCGGCCACACGATGCACATCTACCAGGACGGCAAGATCAAGCGCGAGTCCACCTACTGGGACGCCACGTCGATCCTGCGCGACCTCGGCCTGCCGGTCTCCACGCAAGGCGTGACCGCCCCCCGCGTCGGCGCCCCCGTAGGCGTCTGAAACACAGACTCGTCCCTTTCGCAAGGAGCCCATGATCATGAGCCAGAACTCCGACCACGCACGCCGCTGGGCGTCCCTGATCACCAGCGACACCGACGCCGTCCTCGGCCTGTTCGCCGACGACGTCCTCTATGACGACCGCCGTAACGTCGACCACGTCTTCGACACGGCGACGAGCAAGGCGGAACTGCGCGAGCGGCTCGCCCCGTTCGCCAACGCCGATCCGGGCAACGGCCTGGGCCTTCACCGGTTCGAGGTGCTCGACGTGATCGACGCCACCGGGGTCGATGGCAGCCGCGCGGTTGCCATCTTGTGGAAGTGGACGGGCGAGCACCTGGAGAACTTCCGCGGCGTGCCGGTCGGCGGCAGGACGCTGTCCGCTCGGGGTCAGACCTGGCACCAGTTCGACGCGGCGGGAAAGGTCAGCCGCGAGTCCACGTTCTCGAACGACGTGCCGGTGTACCAGGAACTGGGCCTGCCGCTGCTCACGCCGGCGTACTGGGAAGCCGACTTCGACTTCAGCTCGCTCGCCCCGTCCTCGTAAGACGAACCGACTGGTAGGTGAGCACCGGTGCTTCCCACGCAGTGGCGCGAACGCTTGCGGCTGCCGGCCATGGCCGCGCCGATGACCGATGTCTCCGGCCCCGAGCTGGTGGCCGCGGCCTGCGCGGCGGGCGTGATCGGCACCTTCCCGGCTCACAACGCCGCGGACAGCGGCGAGCTCGGGCGGTGGCTGCACCGGATCGGCGAGCAGGTGGCCGTCCGCACCCCGCCCGGCCGCCGCGCGGCGCCGGTCGGGGTGAACCTGGTCGTGCACCGGAGCAACGCACGGCTGGCCGATGACCTGCGCACGGTCATCCGCGGCGGCGCTGAGGTGGTCGTGGCCAGCGTAGGCACGCCGCGCGAGATCGTCGGCCCGCTGCACGACGCGGGCATCATCGTGCTGGCCGACGTGGCCAGCCTGCGGCACCTGCAGCGGGCGGCGGCCAGCGGCGTCGATGGCGTCGTGCTGCTCACAGCCGGAGCCGGGGGGCAGACCGGCTGGGCGAACCCGTTCGCGTTCCTGCGGGCGGCGCGCCAGCGCTACGACGGCATCGTGGCGATCGCCGGGGGAATCAGCGACGGCGCGGGCATCCTCGCCGCCCAGGTCCTCGGCGCCGACCTGGCCTACCTGGGCACCCGGTTCATCGCGACGACCGAGAGCCTGGCGTCAGCGGCCTACCGGGACGCCGTCGTGGCGGCCACGCTGGACGACGTCACCGCGTCCAGGCAGGTCACGGGCCTGCCCGCCAACGTGCTGACCGACTGGCTGCGGGCAGTCGACCCGGCCAAGCCCAGCGCCGCTTGGGACGGACCGGCCTCGGCCGGGCCAGCGCCGGACGGTTTCTCCGTGGACCGGCTGCTCGCTCGCCGCGGGGTGTGGGCGGCCGGGCATTCGGTATCCGGCACCGACGCGGTGATGGGGGTTGCCGAGCTGGTGACCCGCCTGGAACGCGAACTGGAGCTGGCGCGGCAACGGCTGCTGCAGGCCGACATGCCGGCCGCTGGATGCCGCTGACTTTCTGGAGGTCATGACGATGTGGGGAACTCTGCCTGAGGTCTTCGACCGGGTGTGCCTGTATTACGCCGAACGGACGGCGATCCGCGACGGTGACCGCGCCATCAGCTACTGGCAGATGCGGCAGTGGGCCAATCGGGTCGCCAACGGGCTCGGCGCGCTGGGCGTGGCGCCGGGCGAGCGGGTAGGTCTTCTGTTGCCGAACGTGCTGGAGTTCATCCCGACCCAGCACGGCGTCTGGAAGGCCGGTGCCGTTCTGGTCCAGATGCCGACCCGTGCATCGGCCGCGACGCACCGCGCCAACCTGGCGCAGACCGCGGCCACCGCGCTGATCTACCACGCCGAGTTCGACGACGTGGCCCGCGAGATCGTGGCCGGCCTGCCCAACCTGAAGACCGTGATCAGGCTGGCGGGCGGGACCTCTGGGGGGCCCGCCGACGGCGGCATGACGGATTCAGTGGACTACCGGGCGCACTTCGAGGCGCAGCCGGAGACCCCGCCGGCCGTGACGACAAGTGAGCATGACGAGGCGTACGTGCTGTTCACCTCCGGCAGCACCGGTGAGCCGAAAGGCGTGGTCAACTCGCACTTCACCTGGGCGCACTACAGCATCACCGCGGGCCTGGAGATCGCCGGCACCCGTCCGGGCGAGGTGTTCGCGCACGGTGCCCCGCTGACCCATTTCACCCAGATCTTCGTGATGCCCACGTTCCTGCGCGGCGGCACCAACGTCATGCTGCCGGGCCTGGACGCCGGAGGGTTGCTCACGGCGATCGAACGCTACCGCGTCACCGCCACGGCCGTTGTCCCGACGATCATCTACCTGCTGGTGGACCACCCGCGGCGTTCGGTGGCCGACCTGTCCTCGCTGCAGACGATGATCTACGCCGGCTCCCCGATCGCGCCGGAGCGGCTGCGCGAGGCCCTGGCCGCGTTCGGGCCGATCTTCGTGCAGACCTACGCCGGCACCGAGCCGGGGTACGTCTCCTGCCTGCGCAAGGAGGACCACAAGGTCGGCACCGACACCGACCTCAAACGGCTCGCCTCCGCCGGGCGGCCCATCCCGTACGTGAAGGTCAGCATCCAGGATTCCCACGACCGCCCGCTTCCGGTGGGCGAGATCGGCGAGATCTGCTCCAGGCAGCTGGGACAGATGCTCGGCTACGTCGACGCCGCGCGCACCGCCGAGGCCCTGCGCGACGGGTGGGTGCATACGGGCGACGTGGGCTACCTCGACGAGCACGGCTTTCTCTACATCGTCGACCGCAAGCGCGACATGGTGGTGAGCGGCGGGTTCAACGTGTTCCCCCGGCAGGTGGAGGACGTGCTGCTGAGCCACCCGGCGGTGGCACAGGCGGCGGTGATCGGCGTGCCGCACCCCAAGTGGGGCGAGGCGGTGCACGCGGCGGTGGTGCTCCGGCTGGGCGCGGAGGCGAGTGCCGACGAGCTGATCGCCGCGGTCAAGAAGGAGCTCGGGAGCGTTTCGGCGCCGAAGACGATCGCGTTCGCCGGCGAACTGCCGGTGAACCCGGCAGGCAAGCTCGACAAGAAGGCCCTGCGCGCCCCGTTCTGGGCCAACCGAGAAAGGCAGGTCAGCTGATGGACGCGCACACCACCGTCGATCCCGGCCACTTCCGGCGTGTGCTCTCGCATTTCGCCAGTGGCGTGGTGATCGTGACCGGCATGGTCGACGGCAACCCGGTCGGGCTGACGTGCCAGTCGTTCACCTCGTTGTCGCTGAGCCCGCCGATGGTGCTGTTCTGCCCGTCGAAAACCTCGACGACATGGCCGCTGCTGGCCAACGTGCCGTACCTGTGCGTCAACGTGCTCAGCGCCGAGCAGCACGAGCTCAGCGATGCGTTCGCGCGCAGCGGCACGGACAAGTTCGCCGGGGTCGCCTGGTCGCCGACCCCGCACGGGGCACCTGCCCTCGACGGCGCGGCCGCACACATCGAGGCACGTATCGCCGCGCACCATGACGGGGGCGACCACCACATCGTCACCTGCGTCGTGGAGGCGCTGTCGGCGGAGCCGGATCCCGACCCGTTGCTGTACTACCGCAGCAGCTACCGCGCCCTGGCCCACTCGAACCACTCAGGCCGGCAGCGGCAGTTCGCCTGAACCACCGCGGCCACTAACTCACACGTACAGATCGCCACGAGGCAAGGAGAAACCGATGTCCGTCCCGCATTACCGTCTGTTCGTAGACGGCGAATGGGTTGACTCGCCGGAGCACTATGAGATCCGCAGCCCCGCCAACGGCGAGCTGGTGGCCACCGTCGCCAAGGGCGGTACGGAGCACATCGACCAGGCCGTGGCCGCAGCCAAGGCCGCCCACGCCTCCGGCGTGTGGCGCACCAAGGCACCCGAAGAGCGCGCCGACCTGCTCAACGCCGTAGCCGCCCGGCTCGCAGCGCGCACCGATGAGCTCGCGGTGCTGCAGACCAGGGAGAACGGCGCCACCATCCGGGTCACCAGCATCCTGCACCTCGGGCTTTCCATCGGCCAGCTGCAGTACCTCGCCGAGCTGGCCAAGAGCTACGAGTTCGAGAAGCCCGGTCCCGCGATCGGACCCCTGCCCGCCGAGGGCATCCTGCGCCGCGAGCCGCTCGGCGTGGTCGCCGCTATCGTGCCGTGGAACATCCCGTTGTTGGTGATCGTCTGGAAGATCGCCCCGGCTCTCGCGGCCGGCAACACCGTAGTGCTTAAGCCCGACGAACACGCCCCGCTGCTCGCGCTGGAAGTGGCCAGGGAGTTCGAGGCAGCCGGCCTGCCCAAGGGCGTCCTCAACGTCGTCGTCGGCGACGGCGATCCGGTCGGGTCGCACCTGAGCGGGCACCCGGACGTGCGCAAGGTGGCATTCACCGGCTCGACAGCCGTCGGCAAGAGCATCCTGTCTAAGGCCGCGGACACCATCAAGCGGGTCACCCTCGAACTCGGCGGCAAAGGCCCGAACATCATCCTGGACGACGCCGACCTGTCGGTGGCCGTGGACGGGTCGTTGTTCGCGGCGATGGCCAACAACGGCCAGGCCTGCGAGGCGGGCACCCGGCTGCTAGTCCCCAAAAGCATCGCCGGCGAGTTCCTGGCCAGGCTGGTCGAGCGCGCCAGGACCCTCAAGCTCGGCGACCCGCTGGACCCGGCCACCGACGTCGGCCCGGTCATCACCAAGGAGCAGCAGCAGCGGATCCTGGCCTACCTGGAAGGCGCGAAGGCACAGGGCGCCACGGCAGCCGTCGGCGGGGGTGCCCCCGAGGGCCCGGAGTTCGAGACCGGCAACTGGATCGAGCCGACGATCTTCACCGGCGTGACCAACGACATGACCATCGCCAGGGAAGAGGTCTTCGGGCCCGTCCTGGTGGTCCTGGACTACGACACCGTCGACGAGGCCATCGCGATCGCCAACGACACCAGCTACGGCCTGTCGGCCGGCGTCTGGGGCCGCGACGAGCAGCGGGCCGTTGACGTGGCCCGCCGCCTGGAGGCCGGGATGGTCTACGTCAACGACTGGCACGTGATCAACCCGAACTACCCCTTCGGCGGTTACAAGCAGAGCGGGCTCGGCCGCGAGGGCGGCCCGGACGCACTAGACGAGTACACCGAGCAGAAGTACATCACCATAGACCGATCCGGTCCCATCCAGAACCGTGCCTTCGCCCTCGTGGTCGGCACCCCGCCGCCGCAGCAGGCGCGGTGAACGCGAGCCAGCCCCTGCAGAGCCAGCAGGAACCGAGGCGGGTCACGGTGACGGGCCCAGGTCAGGGCAGGGCCAGTCACCGCCCCCACACAGCATCTAGCAATGTTAATCACAATTCACTAAGCTGGACGGCGACGGCAGGTGCGCGGACAGGGCGGCGTGCACGCTCGCGAGCCTCGGGGAAGCGACGATGCCCGTTCTGAAGTCCACGCTCGACATCACGGATGAGACGTACCGGGACAACCGCCGGGTCCAGCTTGAGGCGCTGGCGGCACTGGAGCAGCAGCTCGACCTGGTCCGGGCGGGAGGCGGCGAAAGGTACGCGCTGCGGCACCACGAGCGCGGCCGGCTGCTGGTGCGCGAGCGGCTGGAACTGCTGCTCGACCGGGACACCCCCTTCCTGGAACTGTCCTCGCTCGCGGCCTGGGGGAGCGGGTTCACCGTCGGGGCCAGCATCCTCACCGGGATCGGCGTGGTCAGCGGCGTGGAGTGCATGATCATCGCGCACGACCCGACCGTGCGCGGCGGTGCCATGAACCCGTTCACCCTGAAGAAGAACCTGCGGGCCCTGGACATCGCCCGGGTCAACCGGCTGCCTGTGATCTACCTGGTCGAGTCCGGCGGAGCCGACCTGCCCACCCAGTCCGAGCTGTTCGTGGACGCCGGCAAGATCTTCCAGAAGCTCACCCAGCTCTCGGCCGCCCGCATCCCGACCATCGCGCTGGTGTTCGGCAACTCCACCGCGGGAGGCGCCTACGTGCCCGGCATGTGCGACTACGCAGTGCTGGTCGACGGGCAGGCCAAGGTGTTCCTCGGCGGGCCGCCGCTGGTGAAGATGGCCACCGGCGAGGACGCCGACGACGAGCAGCTCGGCGGCGCGCGGATGCACTCCGAGGTGTCCGGTCTTAGCGACCAGTTCGCCGTCGATGAACGTGACTGCCTGCGCATCGGCCGCCAGATCGTAGCCGACCTCGGATGGCGCAAGCTCGGGCCTGGGCCGGGCCGCCCGCCCGATGAACCGCTCTACGATCGCGAGGAACTGCTGGGCCTCACCCCGGCCGACTTCCGGATCCCGGTCGATCCCCGCGAGATCCTGGCCCGGATCGTGGACGGCTCCCGGTTCAGCGAATACAAGGCGAGATACGGCACCAGCCTGGTCACCGGCTGGGCGTCGATCCACGGGTTCGGAGTCGGCGTGCTGGCCAACCACCGTGGCGTGCTGTTCAGCGAAGAGGCGAAGAAGGCCACGGAGTTCATCTTGCTGGCCAACCAGACCGACACCCCGCTCGTCTTCCTGCAGAACACCACCGGCTACATGGTCGGCACCGCCTACGAGCAGGGCGGCATCATCAAGGATGGCGCCAAGATGATCAACGCCGTGGCCAACAGCCACGTCCCGCACTTCACGGTCAACATCGGCGCCTCGTTCGGCGCCGGCAACTACGGCATGTCCGGCCGCGCCTACGACCCGCGGCTGATGTTCGCCTGGGTCAACGCCCGGCTCGCGGTGATGGGCGCCCAGCAGCTGGCCGGGGTGCTGTCCATCGTCGGGCGGCAGGCCGCCGACGCCGCCGGCCGCGAGTTCGACGCCGACGCCGACACCGAACGCCGCCGGGACATCGAGGCGCAGATCGAGCGCGAGTCACACGCGTTCTTCACCACCGCCCGGCTCTACGACGACGGCGTGATCGACCCGCGCGACACCCGCACCGTGCTGGCCATCGGCCTGTCGGCCGCCCATTCCCAGGTGATCGAGGGACGCCGCGGCTTCGGCGTCTTCCGGATGTAGGCGGGCGGGGATGACACAGATGACGCGCATCAGAAAACTGCTCATCGCCAACCGCGGCGAGATCGCCTGCCGGGTGATCCGCTCCGCACGGGCCCTGGACATCGCGACCGTCGCGGTGTTCTCCGACGCAGATGCTCAGGCGCCGTTCGTGGCCGAGGCCGACGAGTCGGTCGCCCTGCCGGGCAGCACGGCCGCGGAAACCTACCTGCGCCCAGAGCTGATCATCGACGCGGCCAGGCGTACCGGCGCCGACGCGGTGCACCCCGGCTACGGGTTCCTGTCGGAGAACGCGGACTTCGCCGAAGCCTGCGCCGCCGCCGGGCTGACCTTCGTCGGCCCGCCGCCGGCGGCGATCCGGTCCATGGGCTCCAAGACCTCGGCCAAGCAGCTGATGGCCGAGGCCGGGGTGCCGGTGCTGCCCGGCATCGCGATCGGTGACGGGGAGCAGTTGCCGACCGGCCTGGCCGATCGCGCCGAGACCGAGATCGGGTTCCCGGTGCTGGTCAAGGCCGCCTTCGGCGGGGGCGGTCGCGGCATGCGGGTCGTTGCCACGCCCGGCGAGCTGACCGAGGCGGTCGCCGCCGCGCGGCGGGAGGCGGTCGGCGCGTTCGGCAACGGCACGGTCTTCCTCGAACGGCTGGTCGAGCGCCCCAGGCACATCGAGGTGCAGGTCTTCGCCGACAGCCACGGGCAGGTGGTGCACCTGTTCGAGCGGGAGTGCTCGATCCAGCGGCGGTACCAGAAGATCCTGGAGGAGTCGCCGTCGCCGGTCGTCGACGACACGCTGCGGGCCGAGTTGGGGTCGGCGGCGATCGCGGCCGCAAAGACGATCGGCTACGTCGGCGCCGGCACGGTCGAGTTCATCCTCGATGCCTCCGGCGAGTTCTTCTTCCTCGAGGTCAACACCCGGCTGCAGGTCGAGCACCCGGTCACCGAGGCTGTTACCGGCCTGGACCTGGTTGCCCTGCAGCTGGCTGTGGCCGAGGGAAAGCCGCTGCCCGACGAAGCCGTACGGGCCAGCCTGAGCGGTCATGCGATCGAGGCGAGGCTCTACGCCGAGGACGTCGCCGCCGGATACCTGCCGGCCACCGGCTCGCTGCTGCTGTTCGACGTGCCATCCCTGCCCGGCGTGCGCATCGACGCCGGGGTGCGGACCGGCGGGCAGGTCAGCGTGCACTACGACCCGATGCTGGCCAAGGTGATCGCGCACGCCCCGACCCGTGAGCAGGCTGCGCGGCTGCTGGCGCGCGCGCTGGCCGAGACGCGCGTGCTCGGGGTGGTCACCAACCGCGACCTGCTGGTCGGGATCCTTCGCGAGCAGGACTTCCTCGACGGCCACATCGACACCGGCTACCTGACCCGGCACGACCCGGCGACGCTGATGGCCGGCGACGAGCGCCGGCTCCCGGTGCACGCGCTGGCCACCGCGCTGGCCGACCAGGCCCTGCGACGCGCCGAGACGTCCGTACTCCCCGGTGTCCCGTCCGGCTGGCGTAACGTCCCCAACGCCCGGCAGCAGGTCGGCTACCAGGTGGCCGAGCGGGGGTTCGAGGTCGAGTACGGCATCCGTGGCCCGTTCGTCGACGCGGCGGTCGACGGCGTCGAACTCGGACCGGTCCTGCTGCACAGCTGTACCGCAGCCGAGGTCGACCTCCAGATCGATGGGGTGCGCCGCCTGGTTACCGTCGCCCGCGCCGGTGATGTCCGGTACGCCGCCTCCGCGGTGGGCGCCACCACCCTGGTCGAGCAGCCGAGGTTCCCCGAAACGCAGCAGCAGGCCACGGCCGGCTCCCTGCTCGCACCGATGCCCGGCACCGTCGTGCGCGTCGAGGCGCGGCTCGGCGATTCCGTTCACGCCGGGCATGTGCTGGTGGTGCTGGAGGCGATGAAGATGGAGCACTCGGTACGCACCCCGCACGAGGGCACGCTCGCCCGGCTGAACGTCTCAGCCGGACAGAGTGTCGACATGGGCACCGTGCTCGCCGTCGTCGAGAACGCCACCGGCAGTGCGGCTGACGGCGCAAGCGGCAGGGATGGTGCCCGTGACTGAGCAGCCGGTCCGCTACGAGGTGGTCGACGGCGTCGCGTGGCTGACCATCAACCGGCCCGAGGCCCGCAATGCCCTGAATAAGGCGGTGCGCGACGGCCTGTTCGCCGGGGTGCACCGCTTCAACGCCGACGGCGGAGCGAAGGTACTGGTACTCACCGGCGCCGGGGACGCCGCCTTCTGCGCCGGCGGCGACCTGAAGGAGATGGCCGAGGTCGCGCTGCAGGTTCCGCCGCCGGATTTCCTGCCGCAGTTCGGCCGCAACATCGAGGTCGCCAAGCCCACGATCGCCGCGGTCAACGGCCTGGCGCTGGCCGGCGGGTTTCTGCTGGCCCAGATGTGCGACCTGTGCGTGGCGGCGCAATCAGCGCGGTTCGCGATCACCGAGGTGAAAGTCGGCCGCGGCGCCCCCTGGGCCGCGCCGCTGCCGTGGCTTATCCCGCCCCGCGCGGCGATGGAGATCCTGCTGACTGGCGACCTGATCGACGCCGACCGAGCCGAGCGGATCGGCCTGGTGAACCGGGTCGTCCCCGAC
>Ga0302325_10036128_pt1 | contig 10074 bp, 8 predicted proteins | sample Palsa_T0_2_FD_201948 | JGI IMG/M metagenome (GOLD analysis project Ga0302325, IMG submission 201948) | Peat permafrost microbial communities from Stordalen Mire near Abisko, Sweden - Palsa_T0_2 | ecosystem: Environmental > Terrestrial > Soil > Palsa > Peat permafrost | place: Sweden: Abisko... | reverse complement strand
GATTTCAGGAGAGTCCGGATTCGCCGGCTCGCGACGCGCCGCCCGACTACCGCGCGCCATCAGAGTGGGATGTTGCCGTGCTTGCGCGGCGGGTTGCGATCGCGCTTGTTGTCGAGCGCTTTTAACGCCGTGATAAGCCGCGGCCGAGTGTCGCGTGGCAGCAGGACTTCATCTATATAGCCAAGCTCGGCGGCCTTGAACGGATTGGCAAACGTGCTCCGGTACTCGTCGACGAGACGGGTTTTTTCGGCGGCCGGGTCGGCGGCGTTTTCGAACTGGCCGCGGAAAATGATGTTGACCGCGCCTTCGGGGCCCATCACCGCGATCTCGGCGGTCGGATAGGCAAAGTTGAAATCGCCCCTGATGTGCTTGGATGACATGACGTCGTAGGCGCCGCCATATGCCTTGCGCGTGATCACGGTGATCTTCGGCACGGTCGCTTCGCAATAGGCGTAGAGCAGCTTGGCGCCGTGACGGATGATACCGCCGAATTCCTGCGCGGTGCCCGGCAGGAAGCCCGGGACGTCAACGAAGGTGACAATTGGAATGTTGAAGCAGTCGCAAAAGCGCACGAAGCGCGCCGCCTTGACCGAGGCTTCGATGTCGAGGCATCCAGCGAGAAACGCAGGCTGATTCGCCACGACTCCGACCGATCGGCCACCGAGCCGTGCAAAGCCGATCAGGATGTTCGGCGCGTAATCCTTCTGGATCTCGAAGAACACACCATGGTCGACGACGTGGCGGATTATCTCGCCGATATCATAAGGCTTGTTGGGATTTTCGGGGACGATCGAATCGAGCGCGGCGTCGCGCCGATCGGGATCGTCGTCGGCCGGTCCGCCGGGCGGGTCATCGATATTGTTCGATGGAATATATGAGAACAGCTCGCGAATCGTCAGCAGCGCGTCGCGATCGCTCGGCGCCTCGAGATGGCATACGCCCGAGCGGGTGGCATGAGTATCGGCGCCGCCCAGCTCATTCATCGTGACGTCTTCATGCGTCGTCGCCTTGATCACGTCGGGGCCCGTGATGAACATAAACGACGTGTCGCGAACCATCACGATAAAATCCGTGATCGCCGGCGAATAGACCGCGCCGCCGGCGCATGGTCCCATAACAGCCGAGATCTGCGGCACGACACCCGACGCCATCGTGTTGCGCAAAAAGATATCGGCGTAGCCGGCCAGCGAGACGACGCCTTCCTGAATCCGCGCGCCGCCCGAATCGTTGAGTCCGATCACCGGGCATCCGACCTTCATCGCGAGGTCCATGACCTTGCAGACCTTCTCGGCGAACGCGCCCGACAGGCTGCCGCCAAACACCGTGAAGTCCTGTGAGAAGACGCAGACCTGGCGGCCGTCGATTGTGCCGTAGCCGGTCACGACACCATCGCCCGGGATGCGGCGCTGGTCCATGCCGAAGTCGTCGCATCGATGCGTCTTGAACTTGTCGAGCTCGACAAACGAGCCCTCATCGAGCAGGAAATCGACCCGCTCGCGCGCCGTCAGGCGGCCGGATTCCCGATGGCGCCGCTGACGCTCCTCGCCGCCGCCGAGTTCGGCCTGGCGCGAGAGTTCGTTCATCCGTTCGATATTTTCCTTCAGTCCCATCGCTTACAGTCACGCCTCATAGCGCCCGGACCTGCGCCGACCCCTACAAAAATAACCATTGTGATCTATCGGTAAAAACACTGGCAGTCGAGACATTCAGGAACTGCCACTTGCGCGGCTAAAGAACGGGCGAGTGAATCAAGGAACCGCGGTCGAACAGTTAGAGTACCGTCGGTTGAGTCGTTAAAAGAGCCGTCAGTCGAGCGAGCGCGGCGTGAAGCCGGCAAAGACCATCGTGTCGCCGGTCTTGATTCCATGACGCGCGCAAAAACCGCCGTTGACCTCGAGCACGTAGGCCGAGGGCGCATCGACGCTGAGCAGCTTCTCGGAGTACGGCTCGGCGTCGGCGACGATACCGACCACGCGCCCGGCGCTATCGGCAAAAATCATGTCGAGCGGAATCTCGGTGTTCTTCATCCAGAACTGCAGCTTCGACGGCTCGCTGAAGACGAACAGCATGCCGGCATTCTCGGCGAGTTCGGAACGGAACATCAGGCCGACTTCACGCGACGACTGGGTATCGGCAATCTCGACCCGCACAGTCGCATTGGTCTGGCCGTCGGGCGACACGAGTTCCACCCGCGGCGTCGATTCGCATGATGCGGCTGCCGCTGCCGCAACGATCAGAATCGCGGCGATAAACGCAGTAAGTAGGTCAGTAGGGCGTCGATCAGAGCGTCGGGAGTGATCCATGGGGCGAAATAGCCTCGAGCTCGCGGCAGGCGGTTTCGGGAAAGAAAAAGAGCATGACGAACGGCGCTATCATCCAGAAGCCGCTAAGGTAGCAGATTGCGCTCCAATGAGAATGGAGTAGCGGATAGAGGATGCCCTCAAGTATCAGGCCGAGCGCGCCGCCGGTCGTTCCAGCCACCATCATCATGCTGCCCGCGGCGGCACGATGGGTGGTCGGGAAAAGTTCCGCGTGGTAGGCGCTGACGATCGTGGCCGACGCGGTATCGACGAAAAGGCGTAGCACCCACGCCGTGACGACGGCCGCGCTCGCCGCCGTGGTGAACATCCAGATTGTGAAAATGGGGCCGAGCATCGTGAAGATCGCGCCCATCACGCGCCGCCCGAAGCGATCGCTTAGGCGCCCCGCGACGATATTGCCAATAATTCCAACCGCACCGCCAAAGATTACCATCGAAGCAACCTGACGTGGCGCCCAGCGATGAACCTCCTGCAGGTACTTGGCGTATAGATAGCTGCCGGGGTTGTTGCCGAGAGCGATCAGAAAAGTCACCGCGACGACCATCGCGAGCCGGCGGGGCGACAGCCGAAACAGCTCGGCTAGCGGTCCGAAGATGCTGGCATGCGCGGTGACGTGCGGCTGCACTTCTTCAAAACGGCGGCTCTCGGGCAACCAGCGCCGGATCGGGATGATACCAGCCAGCGGTATCAGCGAGAGCGCAAAGATTCCGCGCCAGCCGTATGGCACCATTCGGATGAAGCCGAAGGCCAGCGCCGCAACACCGTAGCCCGACGCGATCAGCGCGCCGAGCATGCCGATCATCCATCCGCGCATCTTCGCGCGCACCTCTTCGGCAACGATCACCAGCGCGATAACGGTCTCCGCGCCGGCAAACGCGCGGGCCATGAACTGGCTCGCAACAAAGGCGCGCGGACCCGGCGCGAGCGCGGTCAGTCCGGTGAAGATCGTGTAGCCGACGATCGTATGGAGCAAAACGCGGCGGCGGCCGAACACGTCGGCCAGCGGCGCGATCAGCAGGGCAGGCAGATAGCCCAACCGGATGATCGAGAGCAGGCCGCCGAGATGGCCTTCGGCGATTCCAAGTCCGAGCTGAATCTGCACCAACGCCAGGCTGATAAGGGCGGTATCGTAATTTTCGAAGAAACCGGCGGTCGATGCGATTCCAAAGACTCGCCATTCGCGCCGATTAAGCGGCGGAAACAGACCGAACAGGACGCCACGCTGACGCGTTGGCGCGGCGGCGGGTTCGTCGGGGTGGCCGTCGTTGGACACGAAGATCGCGGTACGGCGCGCGGCGCGGCGTTATTCGATCGCCATCCGCAGGTCGGCGAGTCCGCGCAGAAAATATGATCCTTTGTAAGCGGGGCGCACGGCCGGATCGGCCAGCCGCAGGCCGGGAAAACGATCGAGCAGGCCGCCGATCGCCGCCGTCGCTTCCATCCGCCCCAGCGCCGCGCCGATGCAATAATGGTTGCCGGCGCCGAAGGCGAGATGGTCGTTGGGATCGCGCGTGATGTCGAAACGGTCCGGTTCGGGAAACTGCGCCGGATCGCGATTCGCGGCCGCCAGCACCGGAAAAACGAAGCTGCCGTTGCGAATCCGCACGCCGTTGAACTCAATATCTCCGCGCGCGAACCGCACCGCCGATTGGGCCGGACTGTCGTACCGCAGCATCTCTTCGATCGCTCCGGGCAACAGATCGGGATTGCGCCGCAGCAGCTCGAACTGTTCGGGATTGCGGCCGAGCGCGAGCATCCCGTTGCCGATCAGATTGGTGGTGGTCTCATTGCCGGCCAGCAGCAGGATTACGATAAACGCGATCACCTCGGCTTCGCTCAGCGCATCGCTTTCCTCATGCGCCGCGACCAGCAGGCTTATCAGATCGTCGCCGGGATTTTTCCGCCTATAATCGACTTGTTTATGTAGATAGTCGACCAGCTCATCGAAAGCCGCCTTGACCGCGCGTGGCATCGGCAGCGTAGGCGGTTCGTTGTCACCCTCAACGATAATGTCGGACCATTTTTTAAAGGTCTCATAGAGTTCCGCCGGCACCCCGAGCATCCCGGCGATAACCATCACCGGCAGGGGAACCGCCAGGTCGGCCATCAGTTCGAGTTCGCCGCGGGCGGCGGCTTTATCGAGCAGTTGCGCGGTGAGTATCCGAATACCCGGTTCGAGATCGCGAATCCGGCGGGCGGTGAACGCGCGACTGACGATTCGGCGCAGGCGCGTGTGAACGGGCGGATCGGAAAACAGCACCGTGGCGGTGTCGCCGAAAACCTCCTGGCGGCGCGCGGTCATCGGCGAAGTCGGCTGCACGCTCGAGAAACGCTCGGGGTCGCGCAGGACCGCGAGGACGTCGGCATAGCGCGCGAAGATCGCCATCGGGATCATCGATTCGATCATCCACGGGCCGCCGGCGAGCATATTCACATAGTGCGGATAGGGATTAGCGCGAAAGGATTCGTCGTAGGGGTTGAAGTAGATTTGATTCGCCGCGCTGTCATTCATTCTGAAAATCTCCGCGACTATCAGCCGTAATTTGATTCTTTTTCGTGCGTACGTACAGGCGCGGGATTATTTGAAATCGGCTGAATCGGCGTCGCGCAGCCTCATCAGCGGCCAGCGAATTTGGGCGGTCGCCGCTCCATGAATGCGCTGACGCCCTCGCGATAATCCTCGCTGTCGAAGCATCGCGTGACCGCTTCGTCGAGTGCGCGATGGTTGCGATCGGCGGCTTCCTTGGTCGCCTCGCGAATCGTAAGTTTGGCGGCGGCGACGGTCAGCGGAGCGTTTTCAGCAATCTTATTGGCGTACTCGCGGACGTAGGCCTCGAGACCCTCGGAATCAACGACACGGTTAACGAGACCCATCGCATAGGCCTCATCGGCGTCGAACTGGCGCGCCGAGAACAGGATGTCGCGGGCATTGGCGGGACCGACGACATTGGTCAGCGCGGTTACGCCGTCGATCGGATATGCCAGTCCAAGGCGTCCGGCGGGAACGGCGAAACGGGTGCCGCGGGCGGCGATTCGGATGTCGCAGGCAAGCGCGACCTGCACGCCGCCGCCCATGCAGAAGCCGGAGATCATCGCGATGACAGGCTTCGTGCAGTTGACCATCGCAGCCAGGGATCCGTCGAGTTGCTCGCGATAAATTTGCGCCTGGGCGGCGTCGTTCCGCTGGCTGCGGAACTCGGAGATATCGGCGCCGGAGATAAAGGATTTGGGCGTCACGCCGCGCATCACGATCACGCGCACGGATGGGTCCGCCTCGAGCTCCTTGATGCCGGTTCCGATCAGACGCCAGGTCTCGAGATTGAGCGCGTTGCGGACATGAGGACGGTTGATCACGAGCCATCCGAGCGGCGTTTCGCGCTCGATCAGAAGAGGCGCGGCCGGGTCTTTTGAAGCCGGTTCCCGCGAAGCCGATTCCTGCGAATTATTATGATCCAATTTTCGAATCCTTGTACGGAAATCCTTCTGGAAGTCGTCTGAAATCCCCGCCACTGGAGCAATCTCAAGAATTGACTTTGAGCATATTTGGCCGAAGCTTGAAACAGTCGGAACGGGTCTTGCGTGTCATTCTACCCGAACCGTCTCGATGCAGGCGCGACGACTCGAATCGGGACTGGCGCGCGGGATTAACCCCTCTCGCATTGCGACGATTTTCATCATCAGCCCATTTTACCGGCAATTAGATGAACTGAAGCGGTCTCGATGAGTTTTGACAGACGGAGTTCTGACAATGGAGCATCCACACGATCTGCAGTTTTATTTCATGCATTTCATGCCCTATCCGATTCTGCCGGACGATTACGGCGACCGGGGCAAGTATCCGTCGTCGTGGGTCGATCTGCCCAACAAACTTTACGATCCGGCCAAGGGGCACGAGCTCTACAAGCGCTACATCTCGGAGATGGTGCTGGCGGACAAACTCGGCTTCGACGGCCTGATCGTCAATGAGCATCACAACACGGCCTACAGCATGATGGCGACGTGCAGCCTGGTCGCGGCGGCGCTCGCCTATCAGACCGAGCGGGCGAAAATCTGCGTTTGGGGCGTGCCGATAAACCTGGAGCATCCGAATCGGCTGGCCGAGGAGTACGCGACGCTCGACGTGATGTCGGGCGGCCGTCTGGAAGTGGCTTTCCCGCTCGGCACCGGGATGGAGTACTGGGCCAATTCGACCAATCCGGCGACGGCGCGGGAGCGGATGCGCGAGGCGCTCGAGATCATTCTGCAGGCGTGGACTCAGGACGGGCCAACGTCGTACTACGGCAAGTATTACACCTATCGTTATCTCAATCCGTGGCCGCGTCCGATGCAGAAGCCGCGTCCGAAGTGCTACCTGGTCGGATCGGGCAGTCCGGAAATCGTCGAGCTGGCGGCCGAGATCGGTTTCGCGTACTCGGTCGTGTTCGTGCCGATCGTTCAGCAGCTCCGCACCTTCGAGGTGTTCCGCGAACGATCAGCCGCTTATGGCCATCCGGTTGGTCCCCAGGATACGCCGATCGGCGTGATGGCGTACGTCGCCGAGACCGACGAAATCGCGCGGCGCGAGTTCGAGCCTCATGTGCAGTCGTTCTTCGAAACCTTCCTGCGGACCGTGCCGCATTATCTGTCACCGCCGGGCTACTTGAGCGTCGAAGAATTCCGCCGGCGCGCTGGCAGCGCGACCGATCTCGCCAAGCTGCATGGCGGCGATCAGGGCTTCAGTTGGGATCAATTCACCAGCCATTCGCGGGTGATCGCGGGCACACCCGAGCGAGTCGCCGAGGCGATCGCGGGATGGATCGAAGAAGCCGGCAGCGCCACGATCACGTGCCATCTGCATCTCGGCGACATGCCGCATTGGAAGGTCGTCAAGAATCTCACACTGTTTGCCGAAGAGGTCATCCCGCGGCTGCGCAAGATGAATCCGCTGCGTCGGAAAAACGACCTCCCGTCGATCGTGCTGACTCCGGGCGCGGTGACTTCGGACGCGGACAGTACGATGCCTGCCGCGAAGTAGGCGGGTGCGTCGCAACCCGAGGTCAAGAAATAGGCATTGCGGTGACGCGAAGGCATGCGATCAGGCAGGCTTCGGCGTCGGGCGGATTTTGCGCAAATCGAGAACGGTAGGCGGGCGTCGTCGCCAATAAGGGTCCGGCCGGATTCAGGAACTCCCGGGGCGGCATCCTGATACACCACCATTTAGCATAAGTGGGTCTTATCGGAACAGGGCAGGTCCCATTCTTGCTTTATTCGAGATTGTGAGTCTTGGGCCCCCTTTAGCCTCCGATTGGATATTCCACCTTTTTTTGAGGAGGTCGTCTCGATGAGTCGATCAGCTAAGTTTTTTCGTCGCCTCTATGAAGCCCTGCTTATCGTTCTGATGGCTGCGATCTGCCTGCCCGCGATCGCGAAGGCCGGCTCGGACGAGGAAGCTGTCTATCAGCCGATCCCCGCCGGAACAGTGATAACCCCGCAGAACTGGCAGCAGTACAAGCAGTTCATGACGGACGGTCTGCAGGCGCTGTTCAGCAATCAATACTCGTGGAAAATTCCGGCGAATTTCCAGATGGATATCGGACCGGGACGTCATTATTCGCCGCCGCCCGAATACGTGAACAACACCGAGAAATACTCCGGGTTGGTGAAGATCATCTCGATCCCGCCCGATCGCCATAGCCTGACCGGATACGTCGCCGGCCTGCCGTTTCCCAATCCGCAAGAGCCTTTGAAGGGTTGGAAGATGCTGATGGATGCCTGGTACGCCTATGTCCCGCATATCAGCTGCACCGACGACGGCAAGTTCATCCTCACTGATCGCTTCGGCAACTCAAACTCGACCCATTGGCTCCTGATCAACCGCCAGTTCAGCCATATCAGCGATGCCGGCTTCCCGATTCAGGATCCGGCCGGCCCGGGCCTGTTCAACGTCCAGATGTTCGACATTATGCTGCCCGAGCAGGCGCGTTATACCGCGTCGCTGACGATCTATTACGATCAGCTCGATCACAACGAAGACACCTTCGTTTTCATTCCCGCCCTGCGCCGTACGCTGCGGCTGTCGAGCGGCGCGCGATGCAGCCCGCAGGCGGGCTCGGACTTCGCGATCGACGACACCCGTCAGTCGACCTTCAACGGCAATCCGACTCGGTTTAACGCCACTTACGTCGGTGATCGCGGCGTTATCGAGATGATCCAGGCCGACGTCGCCAAGTCCGCGGATCCCAGCTTCTTCTATATGCCGATTTTCTATCCCAAGCCCGAAGTCGGTAATTGGGAGGTTCGCGATTCCTACATGCTCGACGTATCCCGCGTGCCATCCGAGAAGGCCGGCTATTGCTACGGCCGCAAGCGCCTCTATATCGACAAGGAAGTCTTCCGTTCGATCTGGGCCGATATTTATGACGAGAACATGCATCTGTGGAAGGTCGACTATGACCCCACCGCGATGATCTCGATTCCGGGCGAAGGCTCGCGCTGGATCAACAATGGATGGGGCGCGATGATCGATATCCAGAATACTCATCTCACCCATGTCGATTTCGGTCCGCATGGTTTCTGGGCGAATCAGGACTGCGCCAACGTCAACGGCCATGATTTTACCGACGCTGGCCAATACTCCAGCGTCAAGGGCCTCGCGCAAATAATGCGCTGACAATGCGCTGAAGACTTCGCGCTATATAATGGAATAGTCCGTAAACGGGCGGGTGGCACATAAGGTGTTGCCCGCCCGCTCTTTTCGATGTTAATGAACTAGTACACGGCCGGTGCGGGCGTGATCAGATTGTTCAGCCAAGGAGATTTTTGCGATGCCTATTATCAACAATGACTCGCTGCCTTCCTTCGACCTTCCAGGCCTGAACCATCGGACGTTCGCCGGTCCCGAGAGCGGCTTGAAGACGCTCGAGGTATGGGGACAGGTGATCAAAGCCGGCGCAGCCACTCCGGTCCATCGCCATGTCTGCGAAGAAGCAATCGTAATCCTCGAGGGCTCGGGCGTCTGCACGATTAACGGCGAAGATACGGCGTTCGGACCCCATTCGACGCTATGCATCCCTTCCGATGCGGTGCATCAGATCGTCAACACCGGCGACACCGACATGGTGCTGGTCGCCGCGCTCGGCATGGCTCCCGTGCAGGTGCGCCACGGCGACGGCGCCGCGATGCCCCTCCCCTGGCAGGGATAACGACCTGAACCCTGGGGAAAGTTCATGGCGGCAGGTTCGACCAAGAGAAAAACTTTCTCTCCCGCCGTCATTGAAAAGCTTCGCTGTTATGTTTATCGGTTGATCGATCCTCGCTACGGCGTGACCTTCTACGTCGGGCGCGGACGTGGAAACCGAGTCTTTTCCCATGTCGACGGCAGCGAGAAGCCCTCGCAACTCGAAGACGCAGACAACCTCAAGCTGAAGACCATCCGCGAGATTATGGCGGCTGGCCTCGAAGTCGGCCATGTAATTCATCGCCACGGTTTAGACGAGAAGACCGCCGAGGAAATCGAGACAGCCCTGATTGACGCCTACCCCGGCCTCACCAACCTTCAGCCTGGAGCGGACGCGAGTCGCAGCGCGATGCACGCAGACCAGGTTGAGCGGCTTTATACCGCAGAAGAGGCGGAATTCGGTGCGGATAAAGTGATGCTGGTAGATGTCGATAAGGCGATCGAAGAAAGGTCGTCCATTCTTGACGCCGCGCGCTTTGCGTGGAAGGCGGATCACCGCCGTGCCGAGAAAGCTGAATACGTTATGGCCGTGAGGAA
>Ga0302325_10036124_pt1 | contig 10075 bp, 14 predicted proteins | sample Palsa_T0_2_FD_201948 | JGI IMG/M metagenome (GOLD analysis project Ga0302325, IMG submission 201948) | Peat permafrost microbial communities from Stordalen Mire near Abisko, Sweden - Palsa_T0_2 | ecosystem: Environmental > Terrestrial > Soil > Palsa > Peat permafrost | place: Sweden: Abisko... | reverse complement strand
TCGTTGATCCACCGCATACAACGCCTGCTCAATGCCGGCGGCGCCGAAAAATCCGGGCCCACATGGCTCCCGGCGCTGGCGGGCGCGGCTGTGATTGCCTGCATGGCGATGGCCCTGCATACGCCGGTGCACGCCGAGCGTACGCCGCCTGCCGCTGCGCCCGCCGCCCAGGATGCTCCCGAACCGCCCGCCGCGCAGCCACCGCAGAGTCGCGATTTTCTCACTGGCATTACGGCCGCGGGGTTCCGCAATCTTACGGTCGATGAACTGATCGATCTCAAAATCCACGGTGTCACTCCGGAGTTCGCCGTAGCCGTAAAGCAGGCGGGGTACGCGCATGTTACGGCGCGCGAGTTAGTCGAAATGGCCATTCATGGAGTCGATATGGATTTCATGCGCGCCATGAAGGCAGGCGGACTTAATAATCTATCGGTTGACGACCTCGTTAGCCTGCGTATCCACGGTGTCACACCCGATTACCTCGCCGAGTTGAAAGGCGCGGGCTACCGCGATCTCAGCGCCGACGAGTACCAGCAGTTACGCATCCACGGCGTGGACGGGGCCTTCATCCGCCATCTAAGCGATAGTGGCATGCGGAATCAGTCAGTCGAACAATTGCTTCGCTTGAAGCGATCCGGCTTCTAAGAAGGGAGTTACCCAATGAACGACAAGAAAATCTGGCTGTTGGCTCTCGCCATCGTGCCGCTCTATTTCCTGAGGGGCCAGTCCGCCCCACCGAGCGGCCCCATCACCGGAGAGTGGACCCTGGAACTCAATCCGCAGGGGGTGCAATTCTCCATCCACCGGTCCTGGGGGCTCAACAATTACAGTTCGTCATCCGGCTACGATTTCGACGATTTCCGGGGACTCAGCCGCGCGCGCATCGAAGCCGGCGGCCCTGCCAAATTCGAAATGCCGCGGGATGCCGGCACTCTGGCGTGCGAGGGAAACTTTCGAAATAGCGGTGGCGGCGGAACCTTCGTCTTCACGCCCAGCTCGGACTACGTCGCCGCTCTCCACTCACTTGGCTACAACAACCTGGATGCCGACCGGCTGTTCGAACTGGCTGTCCACAACGTGTCCCGCGCCTACATCCGGGAGCTCGACGAGAACGGCTATCACCACCTGCCGCTGGATCAACTGATTCACCTGCGCATCCACGGCGTGACCGGCGAATTCGCGGCGACCCTGAAGCAGGCCGGTTACGGCACGCTGACCGCGGATCAGTTAGTGCAGTTGCGTATCCATGGAGTCACTTCCGAGTACATGAGGGGATTCCAGGACATGGGTTACCAGCGCATTCCGGTGGACGACTTGGTGCAACTTCGCATTCACGGAGTTACGACCGAATTCGTGAATCAACTGCGCGGCATGGGCTACGGGCGCGCGGGCGTCAACGAACTGGTGCAGTTACAGATTCACGGAGTCAGCGCCGGCTTCGTCAAGGAGTTGCAGGCGCTGGGCTATAAGAACGTGCCGCTTGAAGACCTGGTGCAACTGCGCATCCACGGCGTAACTGCTTCGATGATTCAGAAGCTGCAAGCGGCGGGTTACAAGAATCTCTCCACCGACCAGTTAGTACAACTCCGCATTCACGGCGTCGTGGAATAGGGCGTGCCGCGTGCAGGCGGCTACTTTTCGCGATGCTCCGCTTTGGGCGCGCTATGCGCCGCCGGCTTTGCATTTCCAACCCTCGCGGGCGCGTTGTGAGGCTGGCTCGGCGCAGGGTGAGTTGGCGCAGCATGGTTCTGCGGTGCCACCGGATGAGAAGCACCAGCCGGTGGACGATAAGTTTGTCCCGTTGCGGGATGAGCGGCGGCGGCCGGCGGACGATATGCCGGGGCCGTTCCTGTATGAGCAGCGGCGGCCGGCGGACGATATGCCGGGGCCGCTGCATGAGCAGCGGCGGCCGGATGATAGCCTCCAGCCGGTCCGGAATGTGCATAGGCGGCTGTCTGTGCGGTCACCGCCGGGTGAAATCCGCCTGGCACGCCCTTGCCCGTATGCTCGAACACACCGCGGTTGTACGCGGCGAAATGGCCCCGGTTGATTACCGTAGTGCTGCGCGAAATATAAGTGGCGTGGTTATATTGCACGACGCCGCCGTGCCAATTCGGAGCCCAGGCATGATAGCCCCATCCGTAATGTGCAAAGAGGCCGACCCCAATGCCAACGCCGAAACCGATGGCAATGCCCGCGCCCAGCACTACGCCACGCGGCGGACCCCAAAAATAACCGCCCCAGGCTGCGATCGGCGCGCCGTACACTGCCCACGGATTGTAGTAAGGAACATACACGAGCGCCGGATTCACGGGCTCAATCACCACCAGCCCGCCGCTGTAATATACCCTCTCCTGCGGCGTGCTGCGGAGAGTGCCGGCCTGTTGCGCCTGGAAGCGCATGGCCTGCACGGCATTCATCACATCGCCGGGCTGATTGTAATAGGCATTACCAAGAGCCGCGGTCCAACTGTTGTTGCGGGCCATGTTGTCGAGCACGGTCGGAAATTCGGTGAGGGCTTTCACACTCGGATCCCAAGGCATGCTGTTGACGGCAGCGGCAAGTTGATCGGGAGGCATTCCACCGTTTTGATGAATCCAGTTATCGGCGTCGTTGACCTGGTCCGCAAACGTGGACGCGGTGAGCACCTGGGCCACCAGCGAATCCGGATAGAGCGCGATCGGCGCTACTAATTGGTCGAGTTGCATGGCGTCCAGCGGGGCATAAGCGCCCGGCGGCGGCTCCTGCGCAAAAAGACCGGACCCCGCGAATGGCGCCAGCAGGAACGAAAGCACAACTGCAATCGATTGACGCAAACATGAAGTATAGTTCATCAATTACCTCTCTTATCCCTCTCATGGATAGACGCAAACCCGCGATGCCGGTTGCCGGATTTTGCCGCGGCGAGGGCGCATGGCCCGCTGGCAGGAAACGCGCGATTACGCCGCTCGTTTCATGATCGCTTCCCGCACGCCAGCCAGCGGCGCTTGCGCGTCAAACGCTACACTACCATCCTGCCGCGCGACACCCAACTGCTTCCACAGAGCGGGCAAGTCCACCATCACCGGCTTGGTCCCCATTTGCTGGTAAAGCTCCATCAATGTCTTGCCGCCGGTGGCCTTATCGCCGGTCTCGAGCGCGCGCTCCAGGGGCCAATCCTCCTCTATGGTGCCGCCCGCGCGGTTGATCGCCCGCAGGGCGTCTTGCAGCCCTTTGGCGTTTGCCGTGTTCTTGCGAATGCCGATGTCCGCCAGCAGGCAGAACAGCGCTCCGCCCCAGTAGGTGCGGCCCCAGGTGTGCGTATTGTCGAGACCCGCATCGCCGTCCTCCGGCAGACCCTGGTGCATGTCGCGCAGCATGTCGCCCCACACCTGCGCCGCGGTCAGGTTTCCAACCTGGACGCGCGCGATGGGTTCCACGTACGTGGCGATGCCTTCCTCGATCCAGTGATGGCGGCGCTGCATCGAAGGAAATGAGAAGTGCACCATTTCATGCGTCAGCATCCAGTCCTCGTTAAGATCGGCAACCGTGGTTTCGCGGCCTACGGAGATGCGGCACCATACCCCGTCGTCGCCATTGCTGACGCCGTGCGAGACGCCCCGCCGGCCTTCCGCGAAGATGCGTATGCGAGCGCGCCGCACGGGAAACCGGCCGTAGTAGGCGCTCACCGCCCTGGCCGCTTCGTTGACCCAATCGAGCAGCGCCTTCCGCGGCAGATCGAAACGATCCGATTCGAACGAGACGGCGATCTCCGCCCCACCCACCTTCACCTCGGCCGGGGGATCGGCCGCCCGCATCGTCCCGGCCAGCGCGGACCCCGCGGCCAGGCCGGCCAACCTTCGCACTGCCGATCGTCTGCTTATCCGCATCACTTCACAGGATGAGGCGCACGTCGTTTTCGTTACATCTCTCGAATCCGGGTTGCCGCCTGCTGTCGTATACTCTAAGGAACCCGTTACACGGGCTTCCAAGTTTTTTGAGGGATTCGGGAATAACCGACAAAGGAAGGGATATACAAGACCATGAAAGTTTCCAAAAGCTCATTAGTATTGACCGCGGCGTTCACCGGCCTGCTGGGTGGCACGATGACGCGCCTAAACGCAAGCACCGTTTCTTCCGGCAGCGCCGGCCAGGGGCTTTCCGCCAGCAGCGCTGTGGCTGGACAGTCCTCCGGGACCATCTGGAACGCGAAGAAGGAAAAGCATGCCTGCAAGGGACAAAACTCCTGCAAGGGCAAGGGCGGCTGCAAGACCGGCGACGCCGGCTGCAAGGGCAAGAATACCTGCAAGGGCAAGGGCGGCTGCGCCACCGACGGCTCCAACAAGAAAACCACTTAAATGTACCGGGGCGGCCCGGCGCGGGGCATCAGTGTGCAGCGAGCCGGGCCGCCGTATTTTCCGAAACAACGTGCCTGCCAATCGATTCAACGGATTTACCGACTACGGGATCGGTGTAGGTCTCCGCATCCCGCACTACCAGCACATCCTGGAGAAGAAGCCGGTGGTGGGTTGGTTCGAGATTATCTCGGAGAACTTCATGGTGGATGGCGGGCGTCCGCTGGCCACCTTGGATCGGATTCTCGAACAATATAAAATCGTCCAGCATGGCGTTTCCGCCTATTTCGGCTCGGCGGAGCCGCTCAATCGCGACCACTTGCGGCGGTTGAAAGCGCTCGTCAAGCGCACCAAAACGCCCTGGCTCACCGATCATCTCTGCTGGGGAAGCGTGGACGGCCGCTACTCGCACGATCTGCTTCCCATGCCGTACACTTTCGAAGCCGCCAAGGTGACCGCGCGGAAGGTGCGCGAGGCCCGCGCGTATCTGGAAGTGCCCATCGCGGTGGAAAACGTGAGCAGCTATGCGGAATTTCACGAATCGGAAATGACCGAGTGGGAGTTTCTGAACGAAGTAGTGGAGCGCGCCGATTGCGGCATTCTGCTGGACGTAAATAATATCTACGTGTCGTCCCGCAATCACAGCTTCGATCCTTACGATTATCTGAACAGCGTGCCGCCCGAGCGCGTAGCGCAGATCCACATCGCCGGCCACTCCAAGTTCACAAAATATATCTTGGATACGCACGACCATCCGGTGATCGATCCGGTGTGGAAGCTGTACGAGCATGCCATTCGCCGCGTGGGACCCACCGCCACGCTGCTCGAATGGGACGACCGCATTCCATCGTTCGACGAAGTGCATGCCGAGGCGCGCAAAGCCGAAAAATACATCGCCGCGCCCGCGCTGGTGACCGCGTGAGCCTGCTGGCGCTGCAAAGGCGCATGGCCGCCGACTTGATGCGTCCGTTGGCGCCCGGCGACCGCCTCGATCCAAAAACTGCAGCCGCATACCTGAAGCCCAACGACCGCCTGACGTCGCGCGAACGCCTGGAAATCTACAGCCGCAGTTATTGGTATCGCCTGCTCGATTCGCTCTATGAGGATTTCCCAGGCTTGCGCGCGGTGGTGGGACAGCGCGCCTTTCAACGCATCGCGCAAGCCTACCTGACGGACCGCCCATCGGAATCGTGGACCATGCGCGACCTGGGCTCGCGTCTGGAAGAATGGCTGCGCCAGAACCCCACACACGCGGGCGGCCGCTTGGCGACGGCCCTCGACATGATTCGCCTGGAATGGGCGCACATCGAAGCGTTCGACGAGAAGGCCGAACAAGTGCTCGGCCCCGAAGATCTGCTGGAACTGGGACCCGGTCTGCGCATTGGCGTGCAGCCGTACGTTCGGCTGGTCGAGTTGCGTTATCCGGTGGACGATCTGCGCGTGAAAGTGAATGCGGCGTCCGAACAGCACGGCACGGCCAGCAACGCGGTGCTGAAGCGCAAGACCGGGGGCTTGGTGCGGCGCATCAGCCGCATGACGCCCGAGCACATTTTCCTGGCGGTACATCGCCTCGATTTCATGGTTTACTACCGGCGCCTGGATGCCGAAGAGTTCCGGCTGCTGGCAGCGCTGCGTAAAGCTTTGCCGGTGGGCGAGGCGATGGAAGCGGCGCTGGAAGACAGCCCGGTTCCAGTGGAAGAACTGCGCCGGCGCGTGGAAACCTGGTTCGCCATGTGGGCGCAGATGGGATGGTTGTGCCGATGGCGATCCTGACCAAACTATACGAGTTGCTCATCCGGGTGGCGTCTTATCTGCAATCGCCGTTCCTGCTGCTGGTGCGGCTCTACTGGGGATTCCAGATGGCACAGACCGGCTGGGGCAAGTTGCACAACATGGCGGGTGTAACCGAATACTTCACCAGTCTGGGCATACCGTTACCCGCGGTGACCACGCCCTTGATTGTGTGGCTGGAGTTTGTAGGCGGCATCTTGATTATGTTGGGACTGGGTTCACGCCTGTTGGCGCTGCTGCTGGCCTGCGACATGCTGGTAGCGTTCGTGGTAGGCGACCGCGACAAGTTGGTGATGGTTTTCTCGGACCCGGATAAGTTCTACGCCGCCGCACCGTACCCGTTTCTGCTTGCGTTTCTGATCGTTCTGATATTTGGTCCGGGCCTAGTTTCTCTGGATGCGCTGATCGCGCGGCGCAGGCAGCCCGCCTGAAGAAGCTCTATCAAACTGACGGACCCAGCCCAGGCCGCTCCATCGTCCGGCTGACGCGATTCTACTTGCTCTTTTGACTCCGCCGAAACTCGATCCATCGCGACAGCATGTCGATGAAGGCCATCAACACATCCAGCAGATTATCTGGGGCGGCCGCCGCTCGGGTGGGGCTATTCAGTTGGGCGTTCGCCGCTCCGTACAGTTGACCGAGCTCCTTCTCGGCGTTTTGAACCGCAGCCGTGAATTGCTTGGAGCCCGCCCGGAGTTCATTTCCCACTGGGCGGCCGGAGGCGGGCCGCCAGTCGCCGGCGGGCGGGACGAAAGGCTGCGGGAAAGCGATCCGACGTGAGCCTGGGCGTTCTCAAAATCGACGCGGCTCGCCATCAGCCCGCGTAATAGATTGTCGGCCTCCTGCAACAGCACCAGCCCGTCTATTGAGCCGGAAGATTGTCTCAATGTTCTCGCATGCGCCGCGAACACATCGACTTCTACACGCAGCCGATGCATACGTTGGACTATTTGCCGTGCTTGTAACTCGGCCAGTGCGTTCATCTGCTTCTCCTGGGACGAGCTTACCTGTCGTTGCCCACTGTGTCAACAGTTGAGACGAGTTGAGACGAGGTTACGCCAGCAAATGCCGGTACTCCGACGGGTCCAGCCCGAAGCGCTCCATCTGCCGCGGCAAATCCGGACGAATGGTCTCCGGCGTACTGGCGATCCACGCCGCGATCACGGTCTCTACTCCGACCCGGCTCTTGCCGTCGTCTTCGGCCAGTTGCTCGGCAGCTCCGCGAAGCTGCGCTTCCGCCTCCTCCCGCACGGGGCGCGGCGTTTGGGCCAATATGGCCTGCAGTAAGTCCTCGGCGGCATCGTTCCAGTTCATTTTCGCTATAGTAGCAAACAGGCCCATGCTGCGCGATCCCAGTCTGATTCCCCTTTCGCAACAACATCACAACGGGCTGGCGCTGGGTGTGCTCACGCGCCGCTCACTGGCGGAAGATTCGTCGCCGGCCAACATCGCCAAGCTCGCGCGGCGCGCCGTGGACCGCTACGAGTTGGAACTGGCCAACCACTTCGAAATCGAAGAACAAATCCTGTTTCCGGCCATCGAGAACACCCTCGGTAAGCTGACTCTGGTAGCCGATCTGATCGCGCAACATCGCCAGATAGAGGATCTCATCGCGAAGTTGGGGTCCGCACCCACGGAAGCGTTGCTGGAGCGCCTGTGCGGCTTACTTACCGCACACATCCGCCGCGAGGAAAGCGAACTCTTCCAAATGGCGCAAGCGCGCTTGCCGGCGCAACTCTTACAGGAACTGGGTGTGGCGATCGATGCCAAAGCCGTGCGGATTTGCTTGTAATGCACTCACCGCAAGCCGTCAGTGCCCCTTCTCCAACTCCGCGGCCTTCTGCTCGTCCGCGGCGGCTCGGTTTGCGTCGCCCGCGTGGCGGCGCGCACTCGCGCGATTCCGGAGCGCATTCGCATAATCCGGCCGCAAACGAATGGCTTCGGAAAACTCCAGAATCGCGTTAGCGTAACTTTGCAGGCGCAAGTACACATATCCCCGCGCGTTGTAATACGTAGCCCGCCGCGGATCCAATTCGACGGCCCGGTTCAGCGTGCGCAAAGCCTCCCAAAGATCGCCCCGGGCGGTCTGCTCTTTTCCCATTTGGTAGTAATGGTCCGCGTCGGCCGGCAATGCCGGTTCAGGCGCGGCTGGTTTGGCTGCGGCCGCTTTGGGTGGTGCGATCTTTGGTTGTGGCGCAGGTTCCGCAGAACCTTCGCAAGTGGCGCCCAGCCATCTTAAGCTTGGCCGTGGAGTTCATCTTCATGGTGCGCGAGCCGTCCGTGGCCGACCATTGGGAGGAAACCCTCACACTCTTCGGATCGATTACTTCGATCAGAACGGTCCCGCCTCCTTGCGTAGCGTCTTTGCCGCAATCCACATGGATCTCCTGTCGCGTGGGGGACGAATTGGCTATCGTCTGCCGGCAGTTCTGGCGGTCGCCGCCAAACGCCAGCAACGACGGCCGATCCAGGTCTTTCTCTAAAAGACAACTCTTTCCGACCGTGGTCCGCGGGCCGTCCGCCGCCCTCTCTTTGGCCTTCGCTTCAATCCTGGCCCTCTGCTCGGCGGTCAATTTTTCGCTGACCGCCGGCGGCATGGGCGGCATGCCGCTGGTCTTCACGGTCAGCGCGATTTCCCAGAGCCCGGGCTGGATATCGAGTGGCTGCGGGCTATCCGCGGCCCAACCGGGCAGGGCGATAATCAGGGCAATCTCCAACCAGGATGCTTTGGGCACTTGGCTCTCGTGGCGGCTTTGCCCTTCAGGATACATCATGGCCGGTATGCTCGCCGATCCTGCTAAAATCAAAGAAATGGCAGCAAAGCAAAAACAACCGAAGGAACCCATGCCGCCCCTGCGCGTTTGGGCCGGACCGGTCGCGCTGGGTTGGCTGGTCCCTGGCGGCGGTCACTTTCTCCTGAAGCGCAATGGCCGCGCCGTGTTGCTACTGGTCTCCATCACCCTGATGTATCTTTGCGGGCTGATGATGCGCGGCGCCATGTTTCAGCCGCAGAACGGCGACCTGTTGACCATCCTGATCAACACCGGCGGTTTCATCGGCGACCTGGCATCGGGAATCTTGTACCTGCTCACGGTCTGGCTGGGATACAATCAGCCCGACGTGGCGGGCGCGGTGCACGACTATGGCACCAAGTTTCTGGTCACCGCCGGGCTGCTGAATATTCTGGCCATGGTGGACGCTTTTGAAATCGCGGCCGGGAGGAAAAGCTGATGAAGATGAATCTGTCCCACCTGGAAGCTTCCCTGTTGTTTGCGCTGTTCACTTCCATCGTGATGGGAGTGGTAACCAAGCGCGACGACCGGGAACGCCTGCGCTACGGCCTGTACGTGTTCGGCTGCTTTATGGCCGCGCTGGTAGGCATCGGCTGGCTGATGCACTTCGGGCACGGGTAGACGGGCGGGCCGCCAACATCGACAAAAGCGGTCGATGTTCGAGCGGGCGAGGGGGAGAGCGGGCGAGACGGCGATCCGGGCTTGCGGGTCTGCACGCTAATCGTAGAAGACAGCCGGGGCCGCCAGCATCGACAAAAGCGGTCGATGTTCGAGCGGGCGAGACGGCGATCCGGGCTTGCGGCTCTGCATCCGCTAATCGTAGAAGTTCCGATCCCACGCGTGGCGCTTTAGCACGGCCAGCGTGTCCGCGGGCAGTGGTCCCTTGTCCGGGACGGCGCAATTGGCTTCCGCGTTGCGCACGCTGCGCATACCCGGTATCACTGTCGACACCGCGGGCTGCGAAAGACAGAAGCGCAGCGCAATCTCCGGCAAGGCGCCGGCGTCCACTGCCAGATCCCGCAACAGGCTCTCCACATGTTCCCGGACCTGCTTCTTGCGGTCTCCCTTGAAGTAACCCGCGCGGAAATCGCCCGGCGCGAAGCGCGTATGCTCGTCGATTTTGCCGGTCAGGCTGCCTTCATCCAGCGGGACGCGCGC
>Ga0302325_10036122_pt1 | contig 10076 bp, 5 predicted proteins | sample Palsa_T0_2_FD_201948 | JGI IMG/M metagenome (GOLD analysis project Ga0302325, IMG submission 201948) | Peat permafrost microbial communities from Stordalen Mire near Abisko, Sweden - Palsa_T0_2 | ecosystem: Environmental > Terrestrial > Soil > Palsa > Peat permafrost | place: Sweden: Abisko... | reverse complement strand
AGGCACGGCGCTGGTGTTCGACACCTCGGCTTGGAACCGCCAGCGACATCCGAGCGTGCTGCCTCGATGGCAGGCGACGCTCGCGGCCGGCCTGCTGACTGTCTGTCCGGTCGTGTCGCTCGAGCTGCTGGCGAGCGCCCGCGATGAGCAGGCGTTCCGCGACCTCGATGGGGCGCTCGCGGCGCTCGCCCAGGCACCGATCACCCGCGCTGCTTGCGATCGAGCACTCGGCGCGTCGCGCGAACTGGCGGGCGAGCGCCGCCTTCCCGCGGCCGACTATCTGATCGCCGCTGCCGCGGCAGAGCGTGGCTTCGGCATTCTGCACTACGACCGACACTTTGAGCCGCTCTGCCGCGTGCTGGGAATTGAGAGCGTATTGATCGCTCCGCGAGGCGAGCTCGACTGAGTTGATCAGCGTCACTTGCGGCGCGTGGGCTTCTTACGCTTCTTCGACTGCTTCGGTTTCGGCTTTTTCTTCGGCTTCTTGGTCGCCCCGCCGGTGCAGGTGATCTTGCCCTTATTGAGCTTGCAGCGGGCCAGCTTGCTGAAGCGGTTCGTGGGAGCGGCCAGCCGCTTGAACGTCGCGATGGCCGTCAGGCTCTGACGGAGCTTGTCGAGCGCTCGCACGGTCAGGGTTCCACCGACCGTGCGTGGAATCCCCTTCAGCACGATCGTGTGACGGCGAGTACTGACCAGGTGCTGGTAGCCGGTAGTGCGGTCGGTCACAACGAGCTCGTAGCGCGTTGCCCCGGGTACGGAGCGCCAGCTGGCCCTGACGCCGCTGTTCGTGCGTGTGACCCGCACCTCGCGCGGTGTCGGGAGCGTCGCCGGGGGCGGCTGGTAGTGCGCGACGGTCGTCCGCTCGGCCGGCAGGCCGTCGAGCGTGAACTGCGCGACGATCGTGCGACGGCGGTTGCCGGGGGCGGGATTGAAGTGGACCTGGCCCCCGCCACCGCCCTTGACGTGGCCGATCGCGGTTGCGGCGGAGCCCTTGTCGATGTCCCAGAAGGTGACTGTCTGGTCCGGGCGGTTGCGGATGTCGTAGGTGAGGATTCGGTGGCTCGTGGTCCCGCCGACGGTCGCCGTGACGTGTGCGTCTGGCGGGTCGGTCGCGCTCGCGATCTCGGTGATCGGCACCGAGCCGGGCAGCGTGCCGACGGTGTAGGTGCCGGGCTGGGCGTGCTCGAGTCCGACGACGGTGAAGTTCTCGGTCTTGCTCTCGTAGCGCAGGATGCGGATGTGCCCGCCGGGCGAGTGGTCAAAGCCGCTGTCGGTGCTGTCGAGCGATTGGCCGCCGGGGCCGGTGACGCGCACGAGCGGCGCGGCGCCGTCGCCGTACAGCTCGAGCGCCGGGTTGGGCGCTCCACGCCGGACGACGATCGTCCGCGTAGCGGCGGCCGCGCTCGCCAGAGACGGCCTGACGTCGACCTTGAAACGGGACCACTTGCACCCGTCGAAGGGCCAGACGATGATCTTCGGACCCGCCCAGAGAACACCGCCGCCGATGTGGAGGCCTCCGACGTCGACGCAGCCGCCGGCGCCGCCGCCGTCGTTCGGTGCGCGCGAGATGTTGACCGCCGCGCTCGCGCAGATCTTGCCGATCAGCAGTAGGCAGGCGCCGGCCTCGGCGTGGAGATTGAGCGTGTCGTCGCTGAAGTTCGCCGCGCCCCCGATGTTCCCGTAGATCTGGATCGCGTCGAGCACTTTGACGTTGACGCCGCCGCCGACGGCGATGTAGTCCGGGATCTCGTACAGCAGGTAGCCGCTGCCGAGCGTCACGTCGCCGACCACGGGGAGGTTCACCTGCACATCTGCGCTCGCACCGATCGTCGGTTCGGTGAACGGGGGGCCGTAGTCCTCGGCGGGGAAGTCCGAGCCGACCTCGTCCCGGGCGAGGATGAACGGATGGCCGGCGGTCGGGAAGGCCGTCACAAGCTCGCCGTTCAGATTCGCCAGGTCGAGCACGCTGATCGCACCGCGTCCGATCAGCCGGGTCGGGCCGAGGCCGAGGCCGAAGCCGATCTGGGTCAGGTTCACTCCCGGGAACAGCGGGACTCCGCCACCCGGGATCGGCAGCGTCGCGCCCGCGTAGCTGAGCGCACCGTGGACGATCTTCACCTCGCCCTGTGGCGGGCTCATGTCGAGGCAGACCTGCGTCAGCAGGCACACCGAGCCCGATCCGGTCCACGTGTCGGTCGCCCGGTCATATGTGAGCTTGAAGTTGTTCACCGCCAGCGCGCCGATGTCGACACTCAGCGGGCCGATGTCGAGCTTGTCGAGCACGAGCCCGCTCGGCGTGGCACGGAACGTGATCGGGATCTGGAGCGGTACGCCACCGAGCGAGATCCAGCTCGGCAGCTGCAGGTGAGCGTCGATCGTCGCGTCGCCGGTGCCGAGGTCGACGTTCCAGTCTCCGATCACCGGGAATCCGCCGATGTCCGGCAGGTCAGGCTTGGGGAGGGTGCCGAGCGGGATGTCCGGCTTCAGCGGATCGACATTCAGCGAGAAGCCGCCGGATAGTCCACCGAAGTTCAGCCCGGCGACGTCGAGCGACGCGTTCGAGCTGGTCAATGCGCCGACCCCGGGGAAGCTCATCACGTTTGCCAGTCCCTTCGGATCGACCGGCCACGTGTCGTTGAGCGTCGTCGGGCCGACGCCGACGTAGCCGTCGAGCCGCTCGACCGCGGTGTCCATGACCTGCGAGTCGTTCGGGTCGAGCCCCGTCGAGCGCGCCAGCGTCTGGATCACGCCGAGCTCGCGGGCGGGGATGTCCGAGACGGCGTTGACCGGCCGCAGGCAGCCGCTCACCTTCTGATCCCCGGAGTACACCGACACCGGCCCGCAGGTGGTCTTTCCGAGCAGCGTGGACGCGTCCCCGACTCCGAATACCCGCGGCGTACTCCCGGCCGCGTCGTCGACGAGCAGGCTGGTCTTATCAGTCGGCAGGGCGGGGAGGTTCAGCGACCGCGAGTACGTATGCGACCCGCTCGGTCCGTTCACGGTCAGCTTGACGGTCACCTGCTGCTGAAACCAGTGGAAGCGGATGCTGTTCTGGATCACGCCGGCGACCTTGCCGCCGATCGCATGGGTGGGGAGGCCGCCGATCTGCCAGTCGAGGCTCGAGACGTCGCTGTCAACGTTCGCGGTCAGCACGATCGCCTGGCCCGCCTGGACCGGCGCGGCGAGCGTGATCGGGTTCGGAATCGGGGCCGGCGGGGGAGGTGGCGGCGGAGGCGCCGTCGATCCCGGAGGCGTTCCGAACGAGGCCTGAGCGACGTCGTAGCTGATGTTGTTCGTGTCCGGCGGGGTCAGGTACTGCCACAGTGCGACCGCCTGTCCCGAGGAGGCGACGCTCAGGGCGGGGGTCCTGCCGGCGCTGACGGTTCCCGACGTCGAGAGCTGCGTCGGGGTGGAGAACGCGCCCGTCGTGCCGGTGCGCTCGGCGGCCTCGACGAAAGTGTCGCCCGGGGTTGTGCCATTCGGGTCCAGCGACGCCCACAAGACGGTCTGCCGGCCTTGACTGTCGACACCGATCTCGGGTCCTCCGCTTACATCCGCCTCGGGCGAGGAGACCAGGACGTCCGGCGCGAAGCTCCCATTGGGAGGGCGGTAGGCGACCTCGGCCTGTTCTGAGACGTCCTTGACGCTTGCGAACTGCTGCCAGGCCACATACGCGCCGCCGGTGGAGTCGAACGTGACGTCCGGCAGTTGCGCGTCGACGGAGGTGTCCGAGATCGTCTGTGGGGTGTCGAACGATCCGTTCTCACCGGCCGTGCTCGGGCGGTAGGCCGCGTCGATGTGCAGCCCGGAGTTGTCGAGGTTGTCCTGGCCCGTCACGTAGGCGACCAGCACGTTCCCGCTGGAGTCGATCGCGGCGGCGTGGTCGGTCGAGTCGTCACCGTCACCCTCCGGGAGTGTCTCCGGCGTGTCGTAGTAGAAGCCGGGCCACGGTTGACCGCAGTTGCACGGATTCGGAGCGCCGCCAGCCGGCCGAAACGCCGCCTGGACGATCGGTGTCGGGCCGTTGTGAACACTGGTCGTCAGGAGCCAGGTCACGACCGCCGCTCCGGCGCTGTTCACGGCAAGCTGGGGCATTGCGTCACCGGGCAGCGCGGCCTGGTCGTTGAACTGGTCCGATACCGGCTCGTCCCCCTGGAAGCTGCCGCCCACGGGCTGATAGGCGACGTCGATCTCTCCCTCGTCGGCGGCGCCGGCGGTGTCGTATGCGGCGAACAGCTCGCCGGCGGCGTCAATTCCCGCCTGCGGGTCCATGTTCTCGGAGCTGCCGGCAAGGGAGATCCCCGCCGGCGAGCTGAGCGCGCCGCCCGCCGGGCCGGTTGCATACCAGAGGGTGTAGCCGGACCCGTCGACCTGCTGCCAGACGATCACCGCCTGTCCGGTCGCGTTGATCGAAACGCTCGGCTCGGATGCGTCGGCGTCGCCGGACGAAACCTGCTTGTACGCGCCGAAGTTGCCGCCCGCGGGGCGCTCGGCCTCCTCGATCACCAGCGTGCCGCCGGCGTCCGTCTGCGACCACACCGCGATCGCGTCACCGGCCGAGTCGGTGGCAACCTGGATCTCGTCTGCGTCCGTGCCGGTGGGCGAGATCGTCTGCGGCGACGGCGGAGAGGTGGTCGCCGAGGACCAGCTCAGGTCGGCCTGTGCAGCCGGCGCGCCGGCGCACGCATACGCGAGGACCGCCGTCGCCACCAGTCCCGCAGCTCCACCGAAGCGCGCCCCACGTTTACCCACTGGAGCGCAACTTAGCAAACATAAAGGGAAGATAAAGCCGGTTCCCGCCGCGATACGCTCAGGCCGGTGTCCCAATCTGCCGCCACTTCGCTTCGTCGCACGCCGCTGTACGACCGCCACGCCGCCGCGGGCGCAAGGCTGGTGCCGTTCGCCGGCTGGGAGATGCCGGTCCAGTACGAGGGCGTCAAGGCCGAGCACCTGGCCGTTCGCCATGGCGTCGGTGTGTTCGACGTCTCGCACATGGGCCAGGTCGAGACCCGCGGACCGGACGCGGAGCGGCTGCTCCAGCGCCTGGTCTCGAACGACGTCCGGCGAATCCCCGAGGGCGGCGCGCAGTACAGCGTGCTGTGCACCGAGGATGGCGGCGTCCGCGATGACCTGTTCAGCTACCGGCTCGCCGAGCGCCGGTTCCTGACCGTCACGAACGCCGCCAACCACGAGCCCGACCTCGAGTGGATGCGCTCCCACGCCGACGGCTTCGACGCGGATCTGATCGACCGCGCCGCGGACTACGCGATGCTCGCCGTCCAGGGACCGCGGGCGCGCCCGCTCGTGCACTCGCTCACCGACGGCAACCTGCCGTCCAGGATGCACTGCTGCGAGCGGACCGTCGCGGGCGTCCCGATGCTCGTGTGCGGCACCGGCTACACAGGCGAGCACGGGGTCGAGCTGCTGATCGACCCCGACCACGCAGCCGTCGTGTGGGACGCGCTGACCGCGGCCGGCGCCGTCCCGATCGGCCTGGCCGCCCGCGACACGCTGCGTCTCGAGGCCTGCTTTCACCTCTACGGCAACGACCTGAGCCTCGACCGCAACCCGATCGAGGCGGGGCTCGGCTGGTGCTGCAAGGAGGCCACGGGCTTCATCGGCGCCGAGGCCGTCGCCGCGGTGCGCGCCTCAGGGCCGGCGGAGAAGCTGGCCCCGTTCCTGATCGAGGGGGCCGGGATCGCGCGGCAGGGCAACCGCGTGCTCGGCGGCGGCGCCGTCACGAGCGGGACTTTCTCGCCCTCGCTGGAGCGCGGGATCGGGATGGCGTACGTTTCCGCGCTGCGCGCCAAGCCCGGCACGCCGATTGAGATCGATGTGCGCGGCACGGTCCGCGAGGCGATCGTGGCCGAGAAGCCGCTCTACCGAAAGGGAGGATCCTGATGGCCGCCGACCCCAGCTACCCGGACGATCTGCTGTACCACTCAGAGCACGACTGGGCGCGCGTCGACGGCGACAGCGCGACGTTCGGGATCACCTGGTACGCCCAGGATGCGCTTGGGGAGGTCGTGTTCTTCCAGCTGCCGGACGTCGGCGCGACCGTGAAGAAGGACGACACCTATGCCGAGGTCGAGTCGGTCAAGGCCGTCTCGGACGTCGTCGCGCCGCTCTCGGGCGAGATCGTCGAGGTCAACGAAGCGCTCGGCGACGCCCCGGAGACGATCAACGAGGACCCGTACGGCGCCGGCTGGCTGGTCAAGGTCAAGCTGTCCGAGCCGGACGAGACCTCGTCGCTGATGGACGCCGCGAGCTACGAGGGCAGCCTCTCTTGACCAGCTACGTCTCCGCCACCGAGCAGGACCGCCGTGAGATGCTCGCCGCGATCGGTGTTGAGAGCATCGACGAGCTGTTCGCCGGTATTCCCGCCGCGCTCCGGCTGAGCGGGGCGCTCGCGCTCGATCGCGGGCTCTCCGAGCAGGAGGTCTACGACGAGTTGCGCGCGCTGGCGGCTCGCAACACCTCGACCGAGGAGGAGCTGTCGTTCCTCGGCGCCGGGATGTACGACCACTACGTCCCGGCGCTGATCGACTCGATCATCCTGCGCTCCGAGTTCCTGACGCCGTACACGCCGTACCAGCCGGAGATCTCCCAGGGCGGGCTGCAGGCGATGTTCGAGTACCAGACCGCGATCTCGGAGCTGACCGGGCTGCCGATCTCGAACGCGTCGGTGTACGAAGGGCCGAGCGCGGTCGGCGCCGCCGGGTACGTCGCGAAGCTGCACAACGGCCGCAAACGGTTCGTGGTCTCTCGAGGCGTGCACCCGCATTCGCGTGAGACGCTGGCGACGCTCGCGCACGGCTGGGAGATGGAGGTCGTCGAGGCGCCGCTCAGCGACGGCGTCACCGCGCTGCCGGAGCTCGGCGAAGACGTCAGCGCTGTGATCGTGCAGCAGCCGAACTTCCTCGGCGCGGTCGAGCAGCTCGAGCCGCTCGCGAGCGCCGCGCGGGAGGCGGGGGCGCTGACGATCTGCGCCTGCGACCCGCTGCCGCTGGCGTTGCTGAATCCGCCGGGCGAGTGCGGCGCGGACATCGCCGTGGGCGAGGGCCAGACGCTCGGCAACCGGCTCGACTTCGGCGGTCCCTCATTCGGCTTTTTCGCATGCACCGAGGAGCTGATGCGGCGGATGCCTGGGCGGATCGCGGGCGAGACCAGGGACGTCGACGGCAAGCGCGGGTTCGTGCTGACGCTGCAGACGCGCGAGCAGCACATCCGCCGTGAGCGCGCGACCTCGAACATCTGCACCTCGCAGGCGCTGAACGCGCTGGCGGGCGTGATCTACCTGAGCTGGCTCGGGCGGCGCGGGATCGTCGAGCTGGCGGAGCTGATGCTGCAGCGGACCGCGTACGCGCGCGAGCGGCTGGCAGCGCTCGAGGGCGTCACGCTGCTGCACGAGCAGCCGGTCGTGCGCGAGTTCGCGGTCGAGCTCGAGGCGCCGGTGGAGCGCGTCCTGCACCGCTGCCGCGAGCGCGGCGTCAACCCCGGGTACGCGCTCGGGCGCGAGTACGCCGAATACCCGAACGGGCTCCTCGTCGCGATCACCGAGCGGCGCACGAAGGCCGAGATCGACCTGCTCGCCGACACGCTCGAAGCCGCCATCGCGGCGGAGCGGTCCGCGGTCGGAGCACGGGCATGATCGGCGCTGCCGACGACCAGCTGACGATCTTCGAGCGCTCGCGCGAGGGCCGGCGCGCGTTCGTCGCGCCCGCGCTCGACGTACCCGAGCGCCCGCTCGACGAGCTGCTGCCCGCACACCTGCGGCGGGCCGAGCCGCCGAAGCTGCCCGAGGTCGCAGAGCCCGAGATCGTGCGCCACTACAACCGCCTGTCGAAGCGCAACTTCGATCTCGACACAGGCTTCTACCCGCTCGGGTCGTGCACGATGAAGCACAACCCGAAGCTGCACGAGCGGGTCGCGGCGCTGCCCGGGCACGCGAAGCTGCACCCGTTCCAGGATCCCGCGCACGCGCAGGGCGCACTCGAGCTGATGTGGCGGCTGCAGTCCGCGCTGAGCGAAATAGCCGGGCTGCCGCATGTCTCGCTGCAGCCGAGCGCCGGCTCGCATGGCGAGCTCGCGGGTGTGCTGCTGACCCGGGCCTATCACGAGGACCGGGGCGAGCATCGGACCAAGGTGCTGACCCCGGACACCGCTCACGGGACCAATCCCGCCACCGTCACGATGGCGGGCTACGAGGTCGTCAAGGTCGGGACCGACGAGCAGGGGAACGTCGATCTCGATGATCTGCGCTCGAAGACGACCGACGATGTCGCCTGCCTGATGCTGACGAACCCGTCGACGGTCGGTCTGTTCGAGCCGGGGATCGAGGAGATCGCGAAGATCATGCATGGCGTCGGCGCGACGCTGTACTACGACGGCGCGAACCTGAACGCGATCATGGGCATCTGCCGGCCCGGGGACATGGGCTTCGACATCGTCCACTTCAACCTGCACAAGTCGTTCACGCAGCCGCACGGCGGCGGCGGTCCTGGGGCCGGCCCGATCGCCGTCTCAGACCGGATCGAGCCGTACCTGCCGCGGCCGCAGGTAGTCCGCCGGTCGGCGTCCGCGGGCAACGGCGGCGGCGAGCACTACTACGACCTCGACTACGACCGCCCGAAGTCGATCGGTCGCCTGCGCGGGTTTCAGGGCAACTACGGCGTGTTCGTGCGCTCCTACGCGTACATCCGCTCGCTCGGCGCGGAGGGCCTGCGCGAGGTCTCAGAGGTCGCGGTGCTGAACGCCAACTACCTGCTTGCGTTGCTGCGCGAGGCGGGCGTCGCCGAGTACCTGCCGGCGGCGTATGACCGGATCTGCATGCACGAGTTCGTGCTCTCGGGCGCGCCGATGAAGCGCGAGCTGGGAATCAAGACGCTCGACCTCGCCAAGCGGCTGCTCGACCACGGCGTCCACCCGCCGACCGTGTACTTCCCGCTGATCGTCGACGAGGCGCTGCTGATCGAGCCGACCGAGACCGAGACCAAGGAGACGCTCGATCACTTCGCGCAGATCGTCGCCGAGATCCTGCGCGAGGCCCGTGAGGACCCCGAGATCGCCCGCAACGCTCCGTACACGACCCCGGTGCGGCGCCTCGACGAGGCCACCGCGGCGCGCCATCCCGTCGTCAGACAGCCTCTGTAGCCGCAGGGCTCTGGCAGACAGGATGGACCCGCAGATCGAGACCGACGCCGCCGAGATCGCCGCCCGTGCCGAGCGCGAGCTGGAGGCGCTGGTCGGCATCTCCTCGCCTTCGGGCGACGTCGACGGTGCCGAGGAGGCGATCGCGGTGTGCGGCGCTCTGCTGCCGCCGGAGGCCGAGATCGAGCGCGTGCCGTGCTCGACGGCGGGGTTCGCGCCCGACCTGATCGCGACAATCGTGGGCGAGGGCGAGCGGCGGCTGATGCTGCTCGGCCACATCGACACCGTGATCGGGCACGGGGCGCACGCATCCCTGCGGCGCGACGGGGAGCGGCTGTACGGGCCGGGGACCGCGGACATGAAGGGCGGCGTGGTGCTGTCGCTCGGGGTCGCGCGGGCGCTCGCCCGGCGGCCTGAGCGATTCGCCGAGCTGGCGGTGCTGCTGGTCTGCGATGAGGAGTGGCGGACGGTCCAGTTCGCCCATGTCGAGCGATTTGCCGGCTTCGACGCCTGCCTGTGCTTTGAGGCCGGCGAGCGGTCGCCCGGCGGGGACGACGCCGTGGTCGTGCGCCGCAAGGCGGCCGGGACGCTGCGACTGACCGCGGCCGGGCGCGCAGCGCACTCGGGTAGCGCGCCCGACAAGGGCCACAATGCTTTGCTTGCGCTCGCCCAGGCCGCGCTCGAGCTCTCAAAGTTGCACGATCCGAGCGGTCCCGACCGCCTCAGCGTCGTGCCGACGGTGATGCGCTCGGGCGAGGCGCTGAACGTCGTGCCGGCGGCCGGCGAGCTGCTACTCGACATGCGCGCCGACCGGATCGAGGCGTTCGAGGGGCCGCTCGCCGCGGTACCGGAGCGGATCGACGGCGCGACCTTGAGCGCGACAATGGCCCGGCGCTGGCCGGGAATGGACTCGCGCGAGCAAACGT
>Ga0302325_10036120_pt1 | contig 10076 bp, 8 predicted proteins | sample Palsa_T0_2_FD_201948 | JGI IMG/M metagenome (GOLD analysis project Ga0302325, IMG submission 201948) | Peat permafrost microbial communities from Stordalen Mire near Abisko, Sweden - Palsa_T0_2 | ecosystem: Environmental > Terrestrial > Soil > Palsa > Peat permafrost | place: Sweden: Abisko... | reverse complement strand
TTATCGTCGCGGATAACGCGATTGTGGAAAACTCCAATTTGCTGGGGGCCTATCGTGCGAAGTGCGAAGTGGTCCCGTTCGGCATTGATATCAGCGATTGGGGCGCGCTCGATCCCGAGCAGTCCGATCGGGCGCAACGTTTGAGAGAACGTTACCCCCGATTGGTCGTGGCTCTGGGCCGCCTCGTAACCTACAAAGGCTTCGACGTGCTGGTCCGGGCCCTGACGCAACTGGATTGTCATCTGCTGGTTATCGGTACTGGAAAGCAGCAAAAGCATCTTGAAAACATTGCGGGAGATCTTGGAGTAACAACAAAAGTCTCTTTCGTCGGTTATCTCGGCCAGGGCGACGTCAAAGTGCACCTGCACGCCGCGCGCGTCTTCGCATTTCCATCGATCACAAGGGCGGAAGCTTTTGGAATTGCTCAACTCGAAGCCATGGCCGCCGGACTCCCGATTGTGAATACATCGATCCCCACGGCGGTACCCCGCATTGCGCGCGATGGTATCGAAGCGCTGACGGTGCCGCCGAGTGACGTCGCGGCGCTGTCGGCGGCAATTTCCCGGCTACTGGATGATGAAGCGTTGGCGAGCCGGCTGGGCGCGGCGGGACGGGAGCGAGCCCGCGATGCATTCGACCGACAACTGTTCCTGACCCGATTGAACCGGATCTATCGTGAAGTCCATGAGGCCAGTTGTTCATGAGTTGTGGCGGCAGGGCTGCTTCCCAACCCGGGCAAAACGGGCTAAAGAAATTTCTCAGGCAGCTTTTACCCGAGTCCGCGAACCCAGCGGCGGGCGGTGCAGGGCTGCAACTGCCGCCATCTCCCTCGGCTTTGGGCCGGAGTGAAAAGTTGCAGTACCGGGCGAGGGGCCTGACAGCACAGCGACAGGCTAACGCAGAATGAACACAAGTCGAAATGCCGTCGGTCGAAGCAGGCGACGCACGGTCTTCTCGCCTGCACGATATTTTGATTTGATCCTGACGCTCGCCCATAAAGAGGTCAAGGTCCGCTACAAGAACAACGCGCTGGGATATCTGTGGTCGCTGGCCAATCCGCTGGCCTCGGCCACTGTGTTCTATTTCGCGATGCAGGTCGTGTTCAGGTCGAGCATTCCAAATTATCCGCTTTTTCTGGTCATTGGCCTGTTCTCGTGGCAATGGTTCAGCAACTATCTGATCGGTGCCTGCGGCGTGTTTCCGAGCAACGGCAGCTTGATAAAAAAGTCGATTTTTCCCCGCTCGGTGCTGCCGATTGCGCTTAATATTCAGGACACTTTCCACTTCGTGATGTCGATACCGGTTACGCTGTTGTTCATGTATTTCTACGATGTACCCTTCACGATAAGCATCTTTACCGGGGCATTCCTGCTGATACCCGCCCAATTCTTCTTGCTGCTTGGCATAGGGCTCGCGGTATCGTCGATTAATGTGTTCTTTCGCGACATGGAACGCATCGTTGGCATTTTTCTCAACATGATGATGTATTTGTCGCCGGTTCTTTTCCCCGTCGAGAAGGTTCCCGCGCCGTACGACGAATGGCTGAAATTCAATCCGATGACGCCATTGATTGAAGCCTGGCGTGGGGCGTTTTTGTCCGGCGAATTGCAGTGGGAAAATATCGGTCTGAGCTACCTTTATGCGGCGATCGCTCTTGCCCTCGGCACGTGGGTTTACCGCAGGCTTGTTGACGGCTTTGCGGAAGTGATCTAGGTGCCGGAAATGCGATCCTCATCTCCGGGGCTGCTGCGGCCCACCGGTCAGGCTATCGAGCCGCATTCGGCTGATCTTTTGGATCGGCCGGCGGAAGTGTTGCCCGTCGTGATCAAGTTCGACAACGTGTCGAAAAGCTATGTCGACCGTACTTTTCTGGCCGGGGGATTGAAGAATTATATGTTGAACGGCCTTTCGGCTGGAAAATTCCGGAGGAACCACGAAGTCCTCAAGGGCATCTCGTTCGAGATACGCAAGGGGACAACCGTCGCCTTCGTCGGCCGCAATGGCGTCGGCAAGAGCACACTGCTTAGCCTGATCGCAGGCATCATGCTTCCCGACAGCGGGTTTATCTCCGTCGAAGGCCGGGTGTCCTCTCTGCTCGAACTGGGAGCCGGATTTCATCCCGACCTCTCGGGCCGCGAAAATATCGCGCTGTTTGGCGCCGTACTTGGCTTTTCCCGTGCCGAGATCAGGAACCGCATCGACAGCATCATTGCCTTTTCGGAACTCGAAGGCCACATCGAAGTACCAATCCGCTTCTATTCGAGCGGTATGCTTGCGCGCCTCGGCTTTTCCGTGGTTTCGCAACTTGATCCGGAAATCCTGCTGGTCGACGAGGTGCTTGCCGTCGGTGACTTTGCCTTTCGAAAAAAATGCGCCGACGTCATGAAAAAATTTCGCGCCTCGGGCGGCACGGTGGTCCTCGTCTCGCATGTCGCGTCGGATATCATAGCGCTCTGCGATCAGGCGTTCCTGATCGAAAATCACGGCATAGCGGCGGCGGGCGATCCGACGGAGGTCATGGCGCGGTATCAGCATGCCGGAAGTTGACAGGGATGATTGCGGCTCAGGTGTGTCTAATTGGCATCATTCGTGATTGCGCGATAGATTCAGTAGAGCGCTATAAGACTTGACGATGCGCATCTGGATGATCGCGAGGGATATTCAGCGTCACGACGCGGTTGGTAACTTCTGCCGTCAGATTCATGCGTTTTTGAATGCGCAGGGGTACGATGTCTGGATGGCTGCCGAGAACTGCCACCCGGATGACCGGATGTCGATTGCGACTTTGCCGCAGGCCCTCGCGGAGCTTGCGGCCGATGACCCGATCATGTTCCATTTCTCGACCAGCGATCCCGGTTTTCCGGCGATTGCGGCCCTCGGCAATCCGAAAATTCTGTATTTTCACAACATCACGCCTGCACGGTTCTTCGCCGGTGTGGACGAGCAAACCGCGTCTCTTGTGAGTATGGGTCTCGATCAACGCTCGCTTGCCGCACGGTTCGATGTGTTGATGGCGAATTCACGGGTTTCCGCGAAAATTCTTCATGAGGGTTTGGCGCCTGCCGACCAGCAGCGGATCGGGAAGAGCGATATCGTCGATTGCCCACCGATCATTGGTCTGGAGCGCTGGGCCGGCATCGAGGAAGAAAGCGTGGCGATGCCGGTGGATTCCAGAACGGCGCTCTATGTCGGGCGGCTTTTTCCTCACAAGGGCGTCCTGCAACTGATCGAAGGCTTTGCCGTGCTGGCCGCGAGAGACCCCCGCGTGCGCTTGTTATGCGTTGGCGGGTCCGGCATATCTTCTTACAAGTCGGTATTGATGGCGAGGATCGCGGAGCTTGAGTCTTCGATTGCGCAACGGGTCGAGTTTTTGACCGACATTTCAGACGGTGCGTTGAAATCGATCTACAAGAGGGCCGGGGCCTGTGTCAGCATGAGTTTCCACGAGGGATTCGGGGTTCCTCTGGTTGACGCCCTGGTCTTCGATAAGCCGCTCGTCATCCATGCGGAAGCCGGGATGATCGAAACCGTCGGCGAAGCCGCGATTATAGTCGATGACCCGACGCCTGGGGCGATCGCCGATGCACTTGCCGCCGCGCTCGATGACGAAGCCACGCGCCAACGGCTTGCCGCCGCGCGCTCTATGCGCCTCGACAGGCTTCGTCGTCTCGCCGATGGGCATCTCATTCTGGATGCAGTGAACCGAGCCAGGACCTTGCATCGTGCGCGTATTGTTTAGCACCTATCCGTGGGCGTTCGAAACGCCGGGGGGCGGTGAGATCCAGTTGCAGAAGTACGCCGAGCATTTGCCCGCTCATGGCGTCGATGTGCATTTGCACGATCCGTGGCGGGCAAACCTTGCGGATATTTCCGTCGTGCATTTTTTCTCCTGCATCGGCGGCTCGGTCCATTTCTGCGATTACGTGCGCCAGCGAAGGGTCCCCTTGGTGATTTCGTCGTCGCTCTGGATCACTCCGCAGACTATCCATCTATATCCCGTTGATGAGATCCGGACTCAGCTGTCGCTTGCCGACGTTATCGTGACCAATTCGAACACCGAGTCCGATCTTCTGGCCAACGTGTTGGGATTGCCACGTCAGCGCTTCATGACCGTGATGAACGGATTTGAGGCGCGCTTCGCGCAGGCAGCGGATCCCCGGTTGTTCCGCGCCGCCTTCGGCATTGATGGACCGTTTGTCCTAAACGTTGGCAATATCGAGCCCCGCAAAGGCCAGCTGGGCCTTGTACGTGCGCTGGCGGGACATGCGTTGCCGCTGGTGCTCGTGGGACATCAGCGCCACGAAGCTTACGGCGCTCAAGTCCTCGCGGAAGGTGGGCGTCTGTTGCGTTACCTTGGCCCGCTCGACAATGCCGATCCCTTGTTGGCGTCTGCCTTTGAGGCTTGCTCGGTTTTTGCGCTGCCTTCGACGTTGGAAACGCCCGGGCTGGCGGCCCTGGAGGCCGCGGCCGTTGGGGCACCCGTCGTCGTGACGTCGGAAGGCTCCACGCGGGATTACTTCGGGTCCCATGTTCAATATGTCGACCACCGCGATCCGAATGATATCAGACGCGGTATCGACCACGCACTGGCCGAGGGCCGAAACCCTGCACTGAAATCGCATGTCACCTCGCGCTTTGAATGGTCGGTCGTCACGGAAGGACTTCTGGAGGTCTATAAGGCCGCCATGGAGCGTAAGGTGTCTTCCTGAGGAACGAACGCCTCCGGTTGCCCTTGCAAAGCCCAGCAGATATCAAGGCTCCAATGCTGCACCGAGTCCTGTTCAACGGCGTACGGGGCCTCACAGGCTCGCTGATCCTGTTTCCATTTGCAGAGCGGCTGGAAGGCCGGGACATGCGGGGCAAACAGCGGCGGTTCACCGCGGAAATGGCAAGGCCGTTTGGCGAACGCCGGGTGGACTCCTGGGCCGCCGTGGTCGAAACCGTCCGGTTTGCCGGCGAAAAGGTGCCATATTACCGCGACCTCTTCGCCCGTATCGGTTTTAATCCGGACTCGCTCCTTCGAGACCCCAAGTTCCTTGATGACATTCCCTTCCTGACGAAAAATACAGTCCGCGAGGAGGGTGTACGGTTGCTCCGTGAGGATCACGCCAGCTATCGCAAGCACCCAACAAAAACCGGCGGATCGACCGAGCCGTCAGTTCATATCTATTATGATCAGGATGCGGCCGACTGGTCTTCCGCAGTCGTGCGCCACGCGCGAACCGCGATCGGCGCGGGGCCGACGCGGTCGGAGCTGCATTTCGCCAGCAAGTTTCCCGAAAAATTTGCCTGGAAAGCGCGCTTGCGTGAGCGGATGAAATGTCTGTCCAACAACCGCTACAACATCTTCTTCGCAAGCTTCGACCCCGACGAACTTGAGGTCATCTGGCGGCAGATCAGATCGATAAGACCCCATCTCGTCCATGGTCATCCTTCGACACTGTATCAGCTGGCGCTCCATGTCGAAGCCATGCACGGTCGCGGCGCGGGTGCGTTTCATATTTTCGAGTCCTCGGGAGAGGTTTTGCAGAAAAAACAGCGGGAGACGATTGCCCGCGTTTTTGGTTGCAAGGTCATTGACCGTTATGGCCTGGCCGAGATCGGCGTGGTCGCCTATCAGATCGATCCGGAGAAATCCGATATGCTGGTTTTTGATCCGCTTGCGTGGCCGGAAGTCATTCCGCTCGAGGACCAGACGGAACTGCCGAATACTGGCGAATCCGGCATTGGCGAGCTCGTTCTCACCGGTCTCAAGAACCGGATGATGCCGCTGATCCGTTACCGAACCGGCGACATGGCGATACTTCGCGAGACGCCGGCAGGCTTCGCGATCAGCCAGACGGTCGGGCGCGTCCACGATATCATCGAAATAGCGGGTCATCGTCTGCCGACCCATTACATCCAGGACGTTCTGGACCGCGTCGGCGGGGTGAAAGAATTCCAAATCGAAATTCGCGAAAATCGTCCGGTATTCCGGATTGTCGCGGAACCGGGCACTGATCGTGAGGAATTTCGCGGCCGGCTCGCCAACTGGTGGGGCGACGCCGTCGAGGTGGAATTCATTGAGACGGCGGACCTGATCCTGAAAGGCTGGCGTTCAAAATTTCGTCACGTCATCTCGCCGGTTGCCGGCGGCTGACTTCGGCAGCAAGGTCATGATTTACATTCTCGCCGATCCTCGCGACCCGGTCACGACCGAGCTTGTCTTGCGCGCGTTTGAGCGGTCTTTCACGCGCGGCCAGGTTCGGCGGATCGAGACTGCGACCGCTTTTCCCGATAAAAATTCCATTGTCGTCGCATCGGGTCCGGACGAGGAGTTTGCTCCGGCGCTTGAGAACTGCGTTCGTCGGGCTGGAAAGCTCATCCTGTTCGGTGCGCTCGGGCCACGCATGGCCGCCCTGGCGGGCATTGAGACGGTGGAGACCGGACCCGATCTCGTCGCCGCTGCGGAATGCGCGCCGGCGCCGATCCATGCTAGCTCCGAAAGCCGCGCTGCGATTGCTTACGCCGGCAATGGCCTTGGCAGCGCTTCGCCGCTGCGCAGCCGCAGCTTTTGCCGATTCGATTTCACCGATGAATGGAATAACCTTGGCTATGGCCGCACACGCATCGGGCATGATCGCTGGGCCATCGCGCAATTAGCGCGGTCATGCGAAGGATCCATTGCCGCGCTCACCCTCGACGGAGCCGCTTCCCATGGCTCGGTCGCCACGTTGCGCGATCTGCCGACGGGGGCGGTGCTGTGGTTTGCGCGGCCGGTCGGGCCGATCGACGGCCCGGACTGGGCGGTGACCGAAGCCTTCATTTCTGCCTACAGGGCGGGCGAACTGCCATGCCGGCCCTGCCTGCGCGATATTCCCCACGGCTATGGGGCGGCCGTCACCATGCGTCTTGATTGCGACGAGGATATCGCTTCGGCCCGGCCCTTGCTGGAGCTTTATTGTTCGCGAGACCGGCCGTTGTCCCTTTCGATCATGACCGGCCTGCCTGAAAGCCCTGCTCACTTTGCGCTGATCGACGATTTGCGGGCCGCGGGTGGCGCGATTCTGTCTCATTCGGCCACGCACGCGCCCAACTGGGGCGGCTCGGCGGAGGCCGCCGAGCGCGAGGCGCGCGACTCCAAAGGATGGCTGGAGGGGCACATAAATGCGCTGACGGTGCGCTATGCGGTCTCTCCGTTTCACCAGAACCCGACCTATGTGCCGTCAGCGCTGGCGCGCGCAGGCTACGCCGGGTTCATCGGCGGTAGCATCGCCAACGATCCGGAATACATGATGGCGCGCGCCGGCGTGCCGCCTTTCGGTCCGGATGGCGTCGTCTCGCACACCCAGGGCTGCATGCTGCACGGTGATTGCCTGCTGAGCGCCGGAGATCCGCTGCGCGTCTTCAAGGAGGCGTTCGCCCTTGCACGCGACGGCGGACAGTTCTTTGGCTATCTCGACCATCCATTCTCGGAGCGTTACGCCTATGGCTGGGCGAGTGAAGCCGCGCGCGTCGCAGCCCATGCCGATTTCATCGACTACATGGATAGGCACGCGGGGGCCGGTCCGCTTCTCTTCGTCAACGAGGATACATGCCTGGATTTCATCAAAGGCAAGGCGGCCGCCGCGATCCTCTATGACGAAGCGACCGATGCCTATAGGGTAAGTCATACTCACGCGGCAGGTTTTCCTCTCTCAGTCGGTTTCCATGGTCGTTCGATCGCCGCCTCCGATGGCTAAGAGGATCATGGTCATGCCCGGAACGCGGCCCGAAGCGATCAAGCTGGCCAGCGAGCGGATCGTCAGCATCCTGGCCGGGGCCTAATGACCGCTCTGAAGTTCGACATCGTCATGTTTTCGACGGCTGACTGGACGGCCCGGTACTGGACCAACAAGCAGCACACCGCCGCCCGCCTTGCCGCACGCGGTCATCGGGTTCTTTATGTGGAAACCGTTGGCCTCCGGCGCCCCGGTTTCAACAAAATGGACATCGGCCGGCTTTGGCGCCGCTTCAAGCGCGGTCTGGCACCGATTGCGCAGGTCCAGGACAATCTTTGGGTGCTCTCCCCACTTACGGTGCCGGTGGGACAAGGCAACCCGGCGATCTCTGCGTTCAACAGGTGGCGGCTGTCGGCACGTATCGGCAGCTGGTTGCGACGGCATCGAGTGCGGCACCCGCTGATCTGGACCCATCATCCATTTATGTTGAACGTTGCCAATGCGCTTGAGCCATCAATGATGGTGTATCATTGCGTGGATGATCTGGGCGCAATACCGGGGGTTGACCGCGCCGCGTTCGACATAGCTGAAAGGCGGCTGCTCGAACGTGTCGAACTGGCATTCGCGACGAGCCCGTACCTGCAGCGGCGCTGCGCGGCAATCGCCGGCGACCGGGCGCACTATTTCGGAAATGTTGCCGATATCGTGCATTTCGCCGGCGCCAGGCACAAAACGGATCTGCCCGCGGAACTCGCTGTCATTCCCCGGCCCAGACTGGGCTATATCGGCGTACTCTCGGACTTCAAGATCGATTTTGCGCTGCTTGAGGATCTGATAGGCGCGCATCGCGACTGGCAGTTCGTGTTCATCGGTGAAGAACGGGAAGGGCAGGGCAGCCAGGCGGTCGCGCGGCTGAAGCGGCAGCCCAATGCGCATTTCCTCGGTTGGCGATCCTACGAGCAATTGCCGGAATATCTCAGCGGCATCGACGTCGGATTATTGCCTCAGCTGATCAACGATTACACCCGGGCGATGTTTCCGATGAAGTTTTTCGAGTATCTCGCCGCGGGTTTGCCGGTGGTGTCTACACCGTTGCCGGCGTTGAGCGATCTTGGCGCGCATCACGGGGTGGCGAGCGGACCGATACAGTTTGCCGAAGCCATAAGCGCGGCCCTATCCGGCCGCGGGCCGCAGGCGCCTGCGATCGCCGATCCATTGCTCCAGGCAAATTCCTGGGATGCCCGGCTCGATTCAATGATGCAACTGATCGAGGCTTCATTGCACGCTGGCTTGAGCGAGAACTAAGGCACCTTGAGCGCATCATCAAATCGAAGGATCTCCATTCCCTTGTCGTGGAACCAGAAGGAAAGCTCTGCAACAAGCGAAAACTCGATATTGTAGGTGCCTGGGTTTGATGGCAGGTCGACCATCAACTTCATTTCGAGATTCGCTTCGGGTACGATATCTCCCGGAATCTGCAGGCGTGTGTTCCAACCGATCTTCATCGGGTCCTTGGCGTCGTCATACCCTACAGGAACGAAGCGCCAGGAAAGCCGCACCGGAGCGAGCGAAACGGCATGTACGCAGCGATCATATTGGCTATGGATAATCACTTCCAGGTTGAGATGCGAGTCGTGCCGCTCAAGCGATCCCGGCAGGAGCCGAATCTGACGCGCGAGGTCAAAAGGCGGCGGCGGTCCAAAGGTCGCCGTTGCACCAGAGCACGCCGACGATCCAATTTGCACATCCCTGCTGAGCAGATCCGCAGCCTTGAAATCGGGGCCGACCTTGTGAACAGCATGCCATTGCTCATAGGCACCAAAGAGAACGGCCTGGCTACTGCCGTTCAGCTTATCTTGATAACCGGGAGGAGCGTTTCCGGAATAACCGTTCGATGTCGGCCACCCCAGTTGTTGCGCGGCTAACATGGCATCCAGATGGTTCATATATGGAAGCTCCCACTCTTCCACGAGCGACAGAATCGGATTCGATTTTCCCGCCGACAACCGGCGCGCTTCTCCGACAATCGCCGAGGTTCGTCGTTCCGCTTCATCGATCGAGAACGCGGGTTTTTCAATCATGAAAATTTCCAGGACCGAGATCGTGAGAAAAAGCAGGAGAGCAACGAGGCTCGGGGTCCGGGGCGCCGTGCTCATCAGCGATCGAGCGCCTTCCGCAGCAACCAGCGCGACGGGAAACATCGTTACTATCGAGATGCGCGTTACCGCTCGAATTGAATTAAAGCCGGGAATATAGGTGAAAAAATAATATGCGGAATAATCGCCAAACATCGTCGTCAAGAGCACCAGCACGACGATTGTCGCCAACGCCGATCTGGCCGGACAATTCGCTTCTTTCGATTTGACAGTGAATATC
>Ga0302325_10036119_pt1 | contig 10076 bp, 12 predicted proteins | sample Palsa_T0_2_FD_201948 | JGI IMG/M metagenome (GOLD analysis project Ga0302325, IMG submission 201948) | Peat permafrost microbial communities from Stordalen Mire near Abisko, Sweden - Palsa_T0_2 | ecosystem: Environmental > Terrestrial > Soil > Palsa > Peat permafrost | place: Sweden: Abisko... | reverse complement strand
TGAGCATGTCAACTTCACGGGGGGTGGCCGGTGCGCTGCGAATTATGCGCCAAGCCGGTAGTTCCTGCTTTTGTTCGAGAACATGATCGACTTGACCGACTACAGTGTATTCACCTGATAGGTGTCCCAATTCTCCGATCATCCACCGATCGGCAAGTTGCAGCACTACGGGAGGACCTTCGCCGCCTACGGGAGTAGCTATTGCTACCATTTCAAGCTTTTCGGCTTCACCAATTAGCATTGAAAGGAGCTGCTCTTGCTGCCGTAGCTCCTTCAGCGCCTCACCTTTGACGGAAAAGACCGTACCTGGAGTTTTAGCCAAGTTTGCGTACCACATAAAAAGACGGAACATGGTTTGCAGCGGTACCAATTCGAGGCGAGCCTTAAGTTCAACCGTGTCACCTGGAGACACATCTGAAAGAATGTCTGGGTCCCAACCTTCGAATGTCCCCAGCGCGTTTGAAGTGCGAAGGTTTTCGTACCACAACTCAAATATGGAAAAGCGTGTGCGAGTGCGCACGATCGATTCTTCAAAAGCTGAAGAGGCCTTTTTGCTGCCCTCGACCTTGGCTCCATAGAGGCCCACTCCACCACCGAACCCGCCTTCGCGGGCCGAGTTCACTTTTGATACGACTTCGTCAACTTTGCCAGCTTCTACTGCAGACAGCGAGTTTATGACAATCTCATCATCAAGGTAGTAGAAACCTCGATGGATCATTTTGTCTGGTTTGTTATATTTCGGCATAGTCAATGGTACCCGCAGATCAACCAGGGCGGGCTGCTTCCTTCAACGGAAGAGGCGGCAGCAGGCACCGTGCCCTTGCGTGCCCGTCCCGGGCCACCCGCCGCCTGTGGCCCGGTCCCTTGACGGGCCCCCACGCGGGCCCTGGGAGCCAGGCTGAGGTGCGGCTGGGCCCTGGCCGGTATCTCCCCCCATACCCCCAGCTCAGCGGGCCTCCTGACGCGCGTCCTGGAGCAATGTATCCGAGATCACACCGGCCGCCACCAGGGAAGATGCCCGGCGGGGCCGGCTACTGGGGGCCTGGTGGGGACCAGCGGGGGCCACTGTCCGACCGTTGCATCGCCTGCCAGCACGGGCACGCGGGCCATGTCATGGCGGACAGTTCATAGCGAAACTTTCATGGCCAGAATTTCGTGGCTGGTCGACACCACCACCGGACACACCTCGTTCGCCGTCGACGACGCCACCGGCAGCGGCGCGCGCCTGGCGTTCAGGGCCCCTGATAGCGCTGCAACCGGCCTGCAATCAAAAGCAAACCGGGGGGCACAGGTGCAGGCCCTTCAATCAAAATCATGAGTGAGCCACAAGGCCCCCGGCACCCTGGCCCGCAGTGCGCCTGCTGGAGCTGCCTGGCAGCACGGCGCCCACCGCAGCCACCATGCTCCGTCTGCGGACGGACATGGGAGCAGCATCGGGGCTACACGTGCAGGCGGCAGCATATACCCATGCTTAGGCAACGTCGCCCTTCGCAGCATGACTGGGGTATCGGCATCGTCTGGGCCATCATCAGCGCCATCGTCTGGGCCTACACCGACAGCGCAGCCAACACATGCAGGAACGCGCTCGTTGGTGCCCTGGATCAGAGCCAGTGCACCAGCGTGACGTTCTGGCATGACATCGCCGGGTTCTCGGTGCTGCTGGCCATTCTCACCACCATCTTCGCTGGCCTGTTCATGTACAGCGGACGGCACTCCTCATGAAAAAGCTCATAGCCATTCCAATGTTCGCATTGGCTGCCGGAATCAGTTTGGCCGCGTGCGGCTCGGTAAAGGCCCCTGCCGCAGCACCGGCCGTCACCCGTACGGTGACCGCACCGGCTGCTGCTCCGAAGCCTAAGGCCACCACAGCGCCAATTAAAAAAGCACCAGCACCAGCACCGGCACCAGCACCGGTCACGGCGCTTTCCCCCGATCCCTCGCCTTCGCCCAACTGGGCCGGTTACGCGGCCACTGGGAGCACGTACACCAGCGTGTCCGCCTCCTGGACCCAGCCCACTGTGACGTGCAGCGACTCCGCCACCAGCCAGGACTCCAGCTTCTGGGTCGGTCTCGACGGCGCCCCCGGTGGCTCGCAGACGGTGGAGCAGACCGGTACGGAGGCGGACTGCGATGGCGGGTCGCCGGATTACTACGGCTGGTATGAGATGCTTCCGGGCCCGCAGGTTGCCTACTCCACCAACACGGTCGCGCCGGGCGATGCGATGAGTGCCTCGGTGGTGGCGAATGGCGGCGGCGCGTTCACGCTGACCCTCAATGACCAGACGCAGGGCTGGACCCAGACCACGGAGCAGACGTCGGCGTCCGCCCAGCTCAGCTCGGCGGAAATCATTGCCGAGGCGCCGACGAGTACCCTCACCGACACCATATTTCCGCTGGCCAACTTCGGTACGGTGAACTTCACCAGCGCGACGATCAATGGCTCGCCGCTGGTCAATGCCACCCCGGGCGGGTGGGCCCTGGTTTCGGGAGGTGTCACTGGGGCCGCCCCGTCATTGCTTAGCAGCGGTAACGCCTTCTTCGTCTACGACGATGAGACACCGGCTGTCCCCGTGTACTCGGGCACCGACTGTGGCGGGGGTGTGTACGCGGGGGCGAATACGAGCTGCCCATTCGCGGAGAATGTCGCTGCGAATTACACCGGCCCTGGCGCGGACTACGCCTACAGTCCCGTGACCGGGCTGAACTACACCATGACCTGCAATGAAGCGGGCTATGGCAATGTGACATGCACCGGCGGCGATGACGCCTCCGTCCAGTTCAATGTCGGGGTCTGATCGTAATGAGCGACAAAAGCTTCCTGAAGACTTTGCGATAGGCGCGGTCATCGGTGTGCTGCTGGCCAAGGTCCCGGGCACGCGCCTGGTGGCCGCCTTTGTGGCCGCATGCTTTGGGCTCATCTGGTGCGTGGGCATATTCGATGAGGGGCGGCTTCAACCCTTGGTGTCTCGGCGCCGCGCTGATCTGCTTTGCGATTGCCTACATGTTCATCCGGTGTTAAAATTACAGTCCCTCCGTCACCCCGAGCACGCCGAGTCAATCGCCCGGGAGCCAGGCATGCCTGGTTCCCGGCGATGTGCGCCCATTCCGGGTGGAAGTAGTTCACGTACCGGTCGGAGATCACCACGCCGCGGAAGGCCGGCAAGATCCCGAAGTCGCGGAACGCCTCCAGGGTGCGGGCGCCCAGGAATAGCAGCGAGCACGTCTCGGTGAAGGCGCCGAGCACGTATTTCTTCTGCCCGGCGGGGCCTGCGCGCAGCGTGGTCTCGTCGAACCCGGCCACCCGCGCGGCGGTGACCAGCGCGGCGATCAGCCTGATCACGCCGGATACCAGGTCCGTGGCGGTGCGCAGGCAGGAGTGGATGAACCCGGTCGAGACCGCCGCGCCGGCCACGTCGCCGATCAGGTCCCGGCACCGCTCGATGGGCACGTGCTGGAAGATGACCAGGTAGACAGCCAGGGCGCGCAGGTTCGGGCCCATCGAGACGGGCGAGCCCGGCACGCCCGGCGGGCAGGCGCCCAGATGCTCCCGGCCGCACCCGAACAATCCCAGGTGCAGGTAATGCTGGATGCGCTGCGCGGCCGGCTCCGGCGTCTCCAGCTGCTGGTATGACCGGAATGCCCCCAGGTCCCGCGCGCCGGCCAGGTCCGCACCGCACCCGCACGTGCCTTCCGGGTGGTAATCAACGGTAACGTCAGGCTCTGCCCAGCACATCGCCGATCCCGGCGCGCCCGGCTGCTTTCCCTGCCTACGCTTTTCCGCCCGCTCCGCGGCCCGCCGCTGCTTACGCGGCGGCCGGCGCCCTGGCAGGTCATCAGAGGAGGGGGCATCGAGGAGTTGCCGCAGTTCAGCGACGCTTCCCGTTCCATCCGGGCAACCCGCTTGCCCAGCTCCGCGAGCTGCGCCCGCAGCTCGGCGATCTCCCATCACGGGCAGCGCACGACGCGCAGCCCGGCGTGGGAGGCGGCAATTCAGGCACAAGCCAAGATCATCCAGAACCAGCCGCCGGCAGGCAAGCCGGCACGCCACGCCGACGGCAAAGAACGCCAGCCGGCAAGGCCATCACGAAACGCTAGCCGCAAACGATCGAACAAGCACCGGGTGAATGTTTACATTCTCGCCCCCGCGTTGGCGACGACTCTGGCCATTCTCGCCGCCGTGGCGACGACCTCGTGGCAGTCTTGCGGCTGCCGAGCGCGAGAAAGTGGACTCGGGAAATCGGGGAGCCTGCACTTGACCGGCGGGACAGTTCACCGTTATTGTGCACCTTGCGGAGGCCACGCCACTATCTGCTGGACGGTAAGCAACTCTCTTAGGCGCACTTGAAGTGGGGCAGAGATGAATGCACTCACGCGATCATATACGAACGCTCGCACCGGGGCGAACACGGAGGAGACCGTTCTTACACCGGCGCTGGTCGGGAGCAATCTGCTCGTCAAGCACTTCAGCCTCGATGTGAACGACGATCCTCGTATTGAGGCTCAGCCTTTGTTTGTTTCCGGCATCCAGATCGGCGGTCAGGCACCTCGCGATATTGTATACGTCTGCACGATGGCGAACAACGTGTGGGCCTTCGATGCCGACACCGGTCAAGCGGTCTGGCCTAAGCCTGTAAATCTGGGACCACCCCTTCTGCCGGGCCCGTTTGAGATCCAGCTCTTCAATATCAACATTCACTGGGGCATCCTAAGTACGCCAGTGATCGATCTCGCAACCAACACGATGTACATCGTCTGCTGGATAAGCCAGAACGGAAAGGTCGCCAACGCGCAATTTCAGGTCCACGCGTTGGACATCGCCACGGGACAGCAGCGTCAGCAGCCAATAACGATCGCGGCGGACGCCGCGGCTCAAGGCGTTCCCGACGTGCTCTTCGTGCCCTCGCGCAACAAACAGCGAGCCGCACTTCTGCTCACAACAACGCCCGACGCGGGCGGCGCGGAACACAAGACCCTCTTCGCCGCTTTCTCGGTCACGCATGAAACGGGCGACCCGACGTCGCACGGCTGGATCATCGCCTTCGACGTGGACGCATTCCGGCAGACCGCCGCGTGGTGTACCACGCCGCACGGTCACGGTTGCGGGATATGGCAAGGCGGTGGCGGCATCGCCGAGGACGAAGCGGGCGACCTGTACGTCATGACCGGCAACTACGGAGTCGAGGTGCCACCGCCGGCCGGGGATCTGCCGCAGAGCATCGTCAAGCTCCACTACACGCCGCCGCCCGCCGCCAACGCCGCGGGAAGTCTCGACGCCGTCGCCTGGTTTACGCCCTTTCACGACTCGGACCGCAACCCCAATGGCGACGATGACTTCCAGGACTACGATCTCGGATCGGCAGGGCCACTAGTTATCCCCGGCATGGGCCTGGTCGTCGGCGCTGGCAAGGACGGCGTGCTCTATGTGCTCGGTGAAGACACGGCCGGGTTCGGGCAAGGTAGCAACTTTGCCGTGCTCAAGGAGCCACCGATTTTCTATACGTACTTCCCTGGCTTCGGCATCGACGCGTCTTTGGTGCACAACCTGGACCACCTGTACGACGGGAAGACGCATCACCTGCATGGCGGCTCAGTGTTCTGGCAGAGCCCGACGCATGGTCCGATGCTGTTTTGCTGGGGTGAGAACGAGCACCTGCGAGCGTGGACAGTGGACCCATCGGGTAAAGTGACCTTCTTCGCCAAGAGCGCCGAAACCGCGTCGGCGGGTGCGGGCGGCAGAGGCGGAATGCCCGGGGGTATTTTGGCCCTCTCCTCAAACGGCGGCCAGCCAAATACCGGGATCATCTGGGCTCTCGCGCCTATCTCAGGCGATGCAAACAAGTTCGTCGTACCGGGGATCTTGCGCGCCTACGACGCGGAAAAGCTCGATCCGGTGCCCAATGCGGACGGGACGCCACGGCTGAAGCTGCTCTGGGACAGCACCCACATCCCCGGTAACAACTTCAATCATTGCAAGTTCTGCCCGCCTGTTATCGCCAATGGAAAGGTGTTCGCTCCCACCTACGACGGCAGAATCGACGTCTACGGCCCCATCAGCGTGGCACCTGGCCCGATCCCAACCAACGCCAATCCGATGCATCTAGTGGCGAACCTGCAAAAGAAGCCGTGATGACCTTTTTCCCTCGCCTCGGTCTTGGCGTGGGCCTCGATGGCTTCATCGTCTGTGCCGGCCCATCCTCAATGTTATTAAGAGGCTGCTTGAAAACTGGGCAGAGGCCACGCCGCACACCCAACCACAAGGTCACGGAGTGTTACGCCTGTGGCTGCAGGCTCATTAGGTACATGTCACCCAGTGCAGGCGGGGTGAATGTTTACTCGCGCGGGCTCTACCTCAGAGCGCAAGCTCACTGTTATCGAGATGGACGATCGGCTTACTGGATATCTTCAGCAAACGCTCCGAAAGCCAAGATATTGCAAGGCGACGCCCTAAAAGCTTATCCGAAAAATTCCGTGTGACGTGCTGATCGGAAACCTGCCAAACGCCGTTACACTGTCTCTTTTGGAAATTCTGTCACATCTGTCATTCAGAACTACCGTCCTCGCAGTGGGCGAATTGACCAACCTTGATAAGCTGCGCCCGATCTTCAACTGGTCAGAGGTTTGCCCAGAACTCGACGACGAGGATCTCGCCCACCTCGGTGGATATCGAGACGCCGCAAGCCTACGCAGCCCGCGGACGTGCACACTGACCATGCTGTCCAGGCCGAATTTGGGTCAGTGCCTGTTTTCCAGCGGGTTTGTATCTGATTCCCCTCGATAAGCCATACTTGTGTCCGGCCATCGGAGAGAATAGCTGCCGCAATTGCAGACATGGGTCCGCCGCCGCGGATCACCGTAGGGGGCTGCCTGAGCCCCGCCTCAACCGGTTGTGAAACAAGCCGCCTGCCATCGCGCCCTTGGCTCACCCTGGCTGATGAGGAAGGATGGGTGGGCAGCAGTCCAGAGGGGATCGGGCTCAGGCCGTCTGCTCAGATCCCGTTCCTGGTGATCGCGCACGGTGATGGGTCATGGACGAAGAGCAGGATATCGTGTCATCCGGGCCGCGATGGGGCCATGGCGCCCGGTGGCCCGGGCCTGGCCGCAACGGCCGGATCGCGATTCTCGTGCTCGGAGGTGTCCTGGCGTGCCTGGGCGTGACCATAAGCCTGGCGCTGCAGGTGGCGCACCAGAACGACACGATCAACAAACTGCATGCGGCCGTAAGGAACGCCCGCCAGCCGACGCCTGCGACCGCCGCGCAGCCGACGATCGAGGCCACCGTCGCGTACACGCTTCCTGATACAGCCAACGGCTCGTATTCTGTGGTCGCGGTCGGCATCAGGCCCAAGCCAGGCTCGGCAGTCCTGACCTGGCTTTTCGTCTACGGTTGGCACGCCCACCCGGGCGAGCGCTACGGTCTGCGCCAGGCCACCTGCAGAGGCCAGGACGTCACCAGGTCCGACCTGGCAGACGCGACCGCGGACCAGGACGGCAACCTCACGATCGTGGCGCCCAACCTCGCCATCATCCCCCGGGAAGGCGCTTGGGTCGAGGTGTACCGGTGGGCGGACGGCACGGCGTTGGGCGGCATACAAGGTCCGCCGATCGGCAGGGGCGCTATAACGTTTCGGGACGCTCCGACCTGCTAAGCGGGCCGCGCCTTGGCTTCGCGCGGGCGGTCGTCGATGGCGTCTGCCAGCGCCCAATCCAGCGCCAGATAAAGAGACCCTCGTTAGTACCCCCGTCGCTCCGGCCATGAGTTTCCGGATCAGGTCTAAGCCGCGGCCTCGGCAGATGCCTCGGCGCCAGCGCTGTGCGTTGCCGAATTGAGCCGTTGTTAGATCAACGCGGCGCGCTGCGCGCCGCCGGTCAGCGCCAGCGCCGGCCTCAGCCTTGGGAGGCTCGGCCTGGCGCGCCGACCCACTGCGAGCGTTCCGCTGATCATCCAGGCTCATCCGGTGCGCAGCGCAGGTGCTGTGCGGAGCTGTCTTCCTCGATCCGCCAGCTCACGCCCACCGTACTCGCTTACGGTCACCGTCTGCTAAGAATGGTCCTACTGCGGCGCACCTGCTCACCGGCGCGACGTTTCCCTGATTCCAAGACCACGGCGTTAGGACTGCTCGACTAGGCCCAGCAGGTTGCCCTCGCTGTCTTTGAACCAGGCAGCGCGGGTACCGCCGACGTCGGCTATTCCCGTCGCTTTGTCGAAGCCGGGGAAGTCATACTCCTCGAACTGCACGCCCCGCTGCTTCAGGTCGCGCGCCTCCGCGTCGATGTCGGCGACCATGAACCCCATCTGGCTGTGCGAGCCGGAGGCGCTGCCACTGCTGGGAAAAAGGATGAACCTAGTGCCGTCGCGCCCCTGGTAGAAGGCTCCGGCGGGCCCCTCGTCGGTGGGAGTCAGCCCGAGCTGATCCGCATAGAACGACTTAGCCCGCTGCAGGTCACCGCACGGCAACGAAGTCTCGAACCTGGCATCAGACAGCATCGGCGTCTCCTCCCCCAGGCCAGACGAGCCCTTGACCTAGTGATCATAGCCACACGACAGGGCCCCAGGGCCAACCCCGGCACTTTCAATGCCGCTCGCGTGCGAGATGTGTGCGGGATGAGCGCAGGTTCAGAAATCGTTGGCTGGGCTCAGATCCGGGGATGGCCCGCTCAGTGTCTGGGGGTACCGGTCATGTAGCGACGATGCAGGTAGGAGGCCTCACCCCGAACGAAAATCGTATTCCGCCGTCCGCCCCGGTCAAGCAGCGGCTAACCGCATGATCCTTTGGCCCGGCCCCTCCACACGCGCCGAACCCTACGGGCTGCCCCTTGCACCACGGGGAGGCTAATGGGAGCTGCCGGGCCGATTGCACGGCAGACTCGGGTCCGGTAGCGGCCGGCGGGTGAGCACTCGCGGAGCCTGGGCGGGACCGCTGTAGGTCGGCCGGTAGGCGATCTCGCGCTGGCTGGGGTGCAGGAACGTCCGCCAGGCAGTGAACGGGTGGGCCAGGATGAGCCGCAGTTCCTCCTGGCCCGACACGAACGCGACCTGGTCTGGGGTCCGTTCCATGGCAGCGACCAGATCGTCGCATCCGATCCGTTCGTCCGGCGTTGCCGCCAAGCTGCTCGCGCTGCACGAGGAACAGGCCCGCGCGGCGGCGTCCGCCAAGGGAGACCATCAAGCGCGCTGCGGTGATCACCGCAGTCGGCACCTTCATCGGCGCTGCCAGTACCGCCCCTGATGGCAATCACGCCGTATGTTCACCCCGCTCCCGCACCCGTCGTTAACGTCACCGTCCAGCCGGTGGTCTCGCCGCCGGACTGCCGGGAAGGGAGCCAGCCGCCCCCGCCGTAGACGCGGCGCGCCTGACCACTGATCAGATGCCAGTGCCCAGCCAGCAGATCCGGCGCCGCCCGGGACGGGATCATCACCGCCGCGATCATCCGCGAATACCCCGACACCATCACCAGCACCGGCGGACGGGCCGCCTGCCCCCAGCCCAGCGGCACGTCCGCCGGCTGGAATAACGGCCGCAACCGCGCGACCCGCTCGAAGGACACCGTCTTGCCGCGTGCCCACCCAACCCGCTCCATGATCACCGACGTCGGCATCTCCGGGAACTCCGCCAGAAGAGCCCGGACCTGCGGCTAGAACCCATCCACAGCCGAACCTGCGGCCGCCCGCACATACCTAGGTGGCTCATAGCTGGTCACAGCCTTCTTCACCGCGTTCCGCGAGAACGGAAGCCTCGGGCGATCGCCCGGATCGCCGTCCCCTCAGCCCGGTGCAACCTGCAGATCTCCGCCCAGTCCTCCACTTTCAGCACCCCTCGATCGTTCAGGGTCGGGTCAAAATTCACCTGGAACCACAGGACCAGTTTTTCAGCCAGCACCGACTCGAAAAAGTCCTGACGAAACACGCCCTTCGGTAATTGAGTCACGTACGTTCCGATCTGTATTTTTTGGGACAGCCGAGGAATCTGGAGAGGAATTGACGGCACGGGGAACTCGCGTTTCCGCCGCGGTGCGACGCCGCTACTTCTCGCTCAGCGCCGCTTCAGGAATGGGATTGGTGTTTGTTCTCGCCGTCG
>Ga0302325_10036118_pt1 | contig 10076 bp, 7 predicted proteins | sample Palsa_T0_2_FD_201948 | JGI IMG/M metagenome (GOLD analysis project Ga0302325, IMG submission 201948) | Peat permafrost microbial communities from Stordalen Mire near Abisko, Sweden - Palsa_T0_2 | ecosystem: Environmental > Terrestrial > Soil > Palsa > Peat permafrost | place: Sweden: Abisko... | reverse complement strand
CACATGCCGCACGCCACCACCGCAATCGACATAGCTCTCTTGTTCATCATCGCAAGGGAAAGGCAGAAACTCCAACTTCCGCACGAATAATGCGACCACGTCGCGAAGGGAGGTCCTTCCGGCGTGGAACTGGCGCTACAACCAATTATAGCATTCGTTCCAGCAGGCTATAGGCATCGGAGATAGCACTTTCTAAAGCAGATGTGTCTTTTCCGCCAGCCTCGGCGATGTCGGGTCTGCCGCCGCCGGAGCCGCCGACTTTTCGAGCCAGCTCCTGTACAATCTTGCCGGCTTGGACGCGACTCGTCAAATCCTTTGTAACTCCTGTGATTAGAGCCACTTTGCCGTCGTCCGTGGCGCCCAGAATAACCACACCGGAGCCCAATTTCTGTCGCAGAGAGTCCACCAGCTGCCGCATTCCATCGCGATCAACCCCGGAAACTGTTGAAGCCAGGACGTTTACGTCTTTTACCTTGCGCGCTGATTCAAGCAGCGTGTCCACCATCGAAACGGCGGTTTTGCGCCGCTGGCCTTCGAGTTCCTTCTCCAGTTGCTTCACCGCCAGCGCCTGGCGCTCCACGGCCGCCAGAACCTCATCGGGGCTGGATTTAACGAGCCCGGCAATTTTCCCCAGCGTTGCAAGCGCGTGTTGGTACTCCGCGAGCGCCCGTTCGCCGCTGATGGCCTCAATTCGCCGGACCCCCGCCGCTGCCGATTGTTCGGAAAGAATTTTGAACACGCCGATATCGCCCGAGCGAGTCACATGTGTCCCGCCGCACAGTTCTTTGCTGTAGAAGCCGCGCGGATATTCGGCATCCGGGATCGTCACCACGCGAACATTCGCATCCGGATACTTGTCGCCGAAAAACGCGAGCGCGCCGGATGCAAGCGCGGCGTCAATATTCATGAGATCGGTCTGCACCTCATAGTTGCGGCGAATTTCTTCGTTCACTTGCTGCTCGATTTCCGCGAGGTCGCTCGGATCGACGGCGGCGAAATGCGAGAAATCGAAACGCAAATGATCCGGCGCAACGAGCGACCCGGCCTGTTTCACGTGCGTCCCCAGAATATTCCTCAGCGCGGAATGCAAAAGATGCGTCGCGGTGTGATTGCGGCGGTCGCGCGCACGGCGAATTGGATCGGCCACAGTCGCCACGCGATCGCCAACATGAAGTGTCTCCTTGGCAACCACGCGATGGGCCACAAGCCGCGACACCGGGTAATACGCGCCCCGAACTTCGGCTAGCTGCTGGGTCTCGCGATTGTCGAGAAACAAGCCCGTATCAGCGACCTGCCCGCCCGATTCGGCGTAGATCGTCGTCCGGTCGAGAACGACTTCGCCCTCCGCGCCCGCAGGAAGTTCGTTGACCAGCCCATCTTTCGTGACAATCGCTTCAATCCGGCAATCCCGCGTCTCCGTGCCAAAATAAAAATCCGGCTCCGTCTTCGATGTTTCAGCCAGCTTCGCATACGCCGGGCTCGCCGCCTCTTTGTGCACGCCCTTCCACGACGCGCGTGCTCGCGTCCGTTGCTCCTCCATTGCGACTTCGAAGCCAGGCCAATCCACCTCCAAACCAGCGTCGCGCGCCACGTCCTCAATGAAGTCGCGCGGTAACCCGTATGTATCGTAGAGCTTGAACGCGGATTCGCCCGGGTACCTTACAGAAACGCCGCTCTGTTTTTGATCGGTTCTTAGCTGGACCAAATGACTGCGTTCATCCTCGCGCAAATTCTTGGTCCGCGCGAGGCGATCTCCTCGACCTGTGCCAGTCTCTTGCACGCGCAGGTTGTACTCGTCGTCTTCGAATTGGCCCAGCCCGTAATCGAGCGTTCGTGCAAATCTCCTCTCTTCTTCTTTTACGATCCCAGAGACGCGATCCGCGCTTTCGATCAGTTCAGGGTAAGCATCTTTCATAAGATCGCGCACGGCGTATACCAGTTGGAAAAAGAACGGCGACTTCTGCCCTAGCAGACGTCCGTGATAGATGGCTCGTCGCATTATTTTGCGCAGCACGTAGCCGCGACCCTCGTTCGAGGGAACGACGCCATCATTAATGAGAAAAGTCGTCGCACGCGCGTGGTCGGCGATCACTCGCAGAGACGCGGCTCCGCCCTTGCCTTCTTCGAGGGTTTCTTCACGGCTGAAGTCGACGCCACAAAGTTCGGCCGCGCGTTTCATCAATGGAACGAAAAGGTCGGTGTCGTAATTTGAGATCTTGCCCTGCAGTACTGCGGCGAGCCGCTCGAGCCCGAGGCCCGTATCCACCGACGGCTTCGGCAGGGGATTGAGCGTGCCGCTCGCATCGCGATTGAACTGCATGAAAACGAGATTCCAGATTTCGACGTAGCGGCCGCAATCGCATGGAAACTGGCAATCCGCATGGCCCTGATCGGATGCCGCCGGGCCCATATCGTAGTGAATCTCGCTGCACGGTCCGCACGGCCCGGTATCTCCCATCGCCCAGAAATTTTCCGCAATGCCGAGTTCGTGAATTCGGCTCTTCTCGACGCCCTGATTGACCCACTGATCGTGGGCTTCACCATCGCGCGCGATGCCTTCTTCGCCTTTGAAAATCGTGACGTACAGCTTGTCCTTCGGAATGCCGAACCACTGCGGCGAAGTAACCAGTTCCCACGCAAACGCAATCGCATCCTTCTTGAAATAATCGCCAAAAGAAAAATTCCCGAGCATTTCAAAAAACGTGTGATGGCGATTCGTAAATCCAACATTCTCAAGGTCGTTATGCTTGCCGCCCGCCCGCACACATTTCTGGCACGTCGTCGCGCGCTTGTAGTCGCGCTGCTCGACGCCCAGAAAAACATCCTTAAACTGATTCATCCCGGCATTCGTGAAAAGCAGCGTCGGATCATTCGTCGGAACGAGCGAAGAGCTCCGCACGCGGCGGTGCCCCTTCTCCTCGAAAAATCCCAAAAACGTCTCGCGGATCTCGTTGCCAGTCAATTTGTCCTCAGGAATTTCCCAACAAATTCATTATCGCAGAGCGATTCGCCCCTCGCAACGAACGCCCGCGAGCGCACGGAACGAAATTGCTCGCCTCCGCGTATATAGATATGGCAGGCTTGGGGGCGATCATGAAGTTCTTACTGTGGTGCATTCTCTTGGTGCTGTGCTGGCCGCTGGCGTTACTCGCGCTGGTGCTCTATCCGATTGTCTGGCTGCTATTGCTGCCGTTCCGCATCGTGGGAATAGCGGTGGATGGCGCGCTTGAGCTGGTTCGCGCGATTATTCTATTCCCAGTGCGCATCCTGCGCGGGCCACGCACGGCCTAACTAGGCCAATCGCCGGGCGCTACTCTTCGTCTTCCGTCGGCGTCGAAGATTCCGCGATGTCGGCGATCGCAGCCGCGTCCACCCGCGCCGCTCGCAGCGCATCTCTCACCGCGTCACCCGAAAATCCCGCCCGCAGCAGCCCGCGATAGAGCGACGCAGCCTTGCGCTGATCAATTCGCCCCCGAAAACTCGCGAGTTTGCGCTTCAGCCGCGCGCGAATGAGCTCCGCCTCGCTCGTCTCCGCGAACACAGCGTCGAGAGCCGCTTCAATATGCCGGTCAGGCACGCCGCGCTGCCGCAGCTCGCGCGAAATGCGATGCCGCCCCTGCCTGCGCGCCAATCCGTGCACGCGAGCAAACTCGGCGGCAAATCGAGCATCATCAAGATATTTATTTTGCTTGAGCCGAGTCAGAACCGCGCTCGCGTCGTCGGCACTCTCGGCCCGGCGCTCAAGCAGTTGCCGCATTTCGTGCACCGAATGCGCCCGCCGCATCAACGCGCGCAAAGCCGAAGCATAAAGCTCAGTTTCCGTGCCGAGTTTACGAGGCGAACGAGACCGCACGAACTGAAGATAGAGTCTTAAAACAAAAGAAGCAAGAGACCGGAAGCGCAGACACCAATTTCAAAATTTAAATCTAACGTCGTACAGGCATACGGGTCGATGCCCAAATTCTTGAGAACAGATTTGAGATTTCAAATGAAAGGTCTGAAGCGAGAAAAGCTGCGAGGGAAAGAGTTTCGAGAACCGCGAGACGCAAAGCTGGGATGAGATGAAGTTTCGCTCCCATACCTACCGCGGCCCAGTCCGCTCAAATTCATTAATCGCGCGTTCCATTTCTTCACGCGCCGAATCCGCCGTCGAGCGCACGCCCTGAACGCGCAGCCGGAACTCATCCGGATTCGAAGCCCGCATCAACGCTTCTTCAAGCGTAATCAAGCCGCGCGAATAAAGATCGTAAATAGATTGATCGAAAGTCTGCATGCCGTACTGCGAAGTTCCGGCAGCAATCGCGTCGCGAATCATGCGCGTCTTATCCGGATTCATGATGCAATCGCGAATATAGCCCGTCGCGATCATCACTTCCACGGCAGGAACGCGGCCAAGTAAATCGGCGCGTCGCACCAGCCGCTGGCTGACCACAGCGCGCAGCGTGCTCGCCAGTTGCAGCCGAATCTGTTTCTGCTCAGGCGGCGGAAACACAGCAATGATGCGCTGAATCGTCTCGGTAGCATCGAGAGTATGCAAGGTCGAAAGCACAAGGTGGCCCGTCTCAGCCGCCAGCAGCGCCGTCTGAATCGTCTCAATGTCGCGCATTTCACCGACGAGTATCACGTCGGGATCCTGCCGCAGCGCAGCCCGCAACGCCGTCGAGAAATTCGAAGTATCCACTTCCACTTCGCGCTGGTTGATAAAGCCTTTTTTGTCCCGATGCAAATATTCAATCGGGTCCTCAATCGTGATGATGTGTTCCTGGCGCAGGGAATTGATACGATCGATCATCGCGGCAAGCGTCGTGGTTTTTCCGGAGCCGGTCGTGCCCGTCACCAGAATCATCCCGCGCTGCTCTTCACAAATTTTTTGCAGCACGCGCGGCAGCTCCAGCTCTTCTATCGTTCGGATTTTCGTCGGAATCACGCGCAGAACCATTCCGACGTTCCCGCGCTGCTGAAACACGTTGACGCGGAACCGCCCAAGCCCGGCCACGCCATAAGCCATATCCAGCTCGGCGGTTTCCTTGAATTTTTGCTTCTGGCGGTTCGTCATCATGCTGAACGCCATGGAAAGCATTTCTTCCGGAGTCACACGCGGAACATCGCCAATGGGATTCAGAATGCCGTCAACGCGCAGGTAGGGGTGATTGCCGACCTTCAGGTGAAGGTCAGAAGCTCGATTTTCGACAGCGCGACGCAGCAAATCGTCAATGCTGATTGCCATTTGTGAAGAATCCCTTCCGCCCTCACGCCTTTGGTCAACGTAGCATGGGGTCAAGGGAGCGGCAATCGAACCGAGGGAAGCGATTTCCAGACAAACAACCTGCCCGGGTACTAACTATTGAGCTCCAGGAGTACCGTCTGCAGGGAAGTGTAAGAACGAGGTAATCCAAGCTCTCTAAGTACAACTCACGAGACGATTTAAGATTCTTTCAACAGAAAGCTACCGTAAATCCAGCCCGCCACCACGCCGCCGAAGAGCGGCCCCACCCAGTAAACTCCTTGATTCTGCCAGTGATGCGCCACAAGCGCCGGTCCAAACGCCCGCGCAGGATTCATCGCCGCTCCCGTGAACGGTCCCGCTACAAGCACATCCATCGTCACAGCCAATCCGATCGCCAAGCCAGCGATTCTATTGAATGCGCCGTTCGGATCAGCGGCCGTCCCGAACACCACGAAAACCAGCAAAAACGTCGCGATCCCTTCAAGAACCATCCCATGCGCCCGAGTGAAATCGAGCGCAAGATCGGGCGTCCCAAGTCCCACGGTGCGCCAAATCGAATCCGAAATCGCGAGCGTCAGCACGTATGCCGCGAGCGTCGCGCCCAGCAGTTGCGACACCGCATAAAAAATCGCATCGAGCGTGCTGATCTTTTTCGTCACCCAGAATCCAATTGTCACCGCGGGATTCAAATGCCCGCCCGAGATGTGTCCCACCGCCGTGACCATCACAGCCGTCGCGAGGCCGTAGGCGATAGCAACACCGAGAACGCCGATCCCGTGCTGCCCCTGCGCTCGCAAATACGCGTCCGCGCAAATTGAGCCTGCCCCGATGAAAATGAGAGTAAACGTGCCCACAAATTCCGAGAGCAGCTTTTGCGGCAGACTATACAGGCTAACCTCCACCAAGAAATCAGCGACTGCTAACTCGTATTCGAAATGATTGCCAAACGGGCGCGATTCTACTCAATCAAGCCAGCAGAGTCAAAATGCAGAGGTAATCTGTCGTGGCTCGAAATGTGAATGTGGAGGTAAATCTCAGTCGTGGCTCCGCTACAAGCGCCATTTTCTGGCTTAGCGCTGCGACCGGCACTTGTAGCGCCTGGCTCCAGCTCGGCATCCTGGTCGACCCAGCGGCGCCAAACAAACCGCCCGCAGCACGCCGGCGCGACGAAAAACACACGGCTCAGCGAACCCCAGCGCCTTCCTGCACTCGCACCGGCGTAAGCCAGCCGTGCAAGTCCGCCTTCTCGCCGCTCGTAATCGCGAAGAATTCGTCTTGAAGCAGCTTGGTAATGGGCCCGCGCGAGCCGCAGCCCACCTTGATATGATCCACCGAGCGAATCGGCGTGACCTCGACGGCAGTGCCCACAAAAAATAGCTCGTCGGCGAGGTAAAGCATCTCCCGAGGAATAATCTGCTCGCTTACGGGCAGCTTCAGATCGCGGCAAAGCGCCATGATCGTGTCGCGCGTGATGCCGGGCAGCGGCCCATTCGATAGCGGCGGCGTAAAGAGTGAGCCGTTCCTGACGATGAAAATATTTTCTCCCGAGCCTTCGCTCACCTGCCCGTGGACATCAAGCGCGATGGCCTCGGCGTAGCCGTTCGCCTGCGCCTCCATGCGAATCAGCGCGGAACTCATGTAATTGCCCGCAGCCTTCGCCATTTGCGGCAGCGTATTCGGCGCGGGCCGCTGCCACGAACTGACGCCCACATCCACGCCATTCCGCAGCGCTTCTTCGCCAAGATATCGGCCCCAATCCCAGCACGCCATGTAGACTTCGATCGGACAATTCGACGGATTCACGCCCACGTCGCCATAACCGCGCATCACGATCGGGCGCACATAGCACGATTCCATCTTGTTCACGCGAACCAGTTCGCCGGCCGCATGGCAGATTTCATCGAGCGTGAACGGAATCTCCATCCGGTAGATCGTGCCGGAATCAATCAAGCGCTGCATATGCTCGCGAAGGCGGAAAATCGCCGGGCCCTGCGGCGTCGAATAGCAGCGAATGCCCTCAAACACGGCGGAGGCGTAATTGACCACATGCGAGAGCACGTGAATCCGCGCGTCATCCCAGGCGATCATTTTTCCGTTGTGCCAAATCTTATCGGTTTTCGTCAACGCCATCGGCGCACTCCATCATGCTTTTTCGTCCGCTCTCTTCGTCCGCGAGAAAAGTATAGCACACGCATTTTCGGCCCCAGCCACGCCATCCCGCCGCCCGTGACGTAGCAGGAAAGACAAAATGGACGCCACGAAAAATGCGCTACGATTGCGGATTTGCTCAGTCCGCTGGATTGTATTTCGTCAGCCAGTCGCAAAGCTCCTGAAACACATTCCGCCGCTGTTCCGCCAGCATCGGAAAATGCGGCGAACCCGGATACGTCACCATCCTCACCGTTTTCCCGCGTTCCGCCAGCAGCACAAAATATTCCCGCCCCTGCAGCGTCGGCACGCGCTGATCCGCCTCGCCGTGCAAAATCAATAGCGGCGTCGTCACCTTGTCGGCAAACATCACCGCCGAAAACTCCAGAAACGGTGTGGGATCTTTCTCCTGATAGCGCATGTCGTAATCCACCTGCGAGATGTCGCTCTCCGGAATAAAACTCAGCCAATCGGTAATGCCCGCGCCTTCGATGGCCGCTTTGTACCGCTGCGTTTGCGTCACAGTCCACGACGTCATAAATCCGCCCGCGCTCCATCCAAAAATCGCGAGCTTGTTCGGGTCGGCCCATCCCTGCGCAATCGCAAAGTCCGTCGCGCTCTCGTCGTCCTGATACGCGCGATCCCCGAAATGTCGATAAATCGCCTGGAGAAATTCCGAGCCGTATCCCGTTGAACCGCGGTATTCCGGCTGCATCACAACATAACCAAGCCCGGCGATCGCGCGCGGAAAACTATCGAATCGCAAGTCGTCGTTTGCTTCCGGGCCGCCGTGAGGCAGCACCAGAAACGGATATTTCGTCCCGCTGACATAATTTGCCGGCAGCGTCAGCACCCCTTCTAAATGCGTGCCGTCCTTGGCGGTCCAGCTCACCACACGGGTCTCGCCAAGAGCCACATTCGCGAGCGTGTCATCGCCCTCATGCGTGATCTTCTGCAGCTCGCTGCCTTCGAGCACGGCCACATTCCCGGAATGCATCGGATCGCCGACATTAAATGCCAGCGCCCCCGGCGAAGACGTGAACGCGCTCCGCACCGGCTCTCCAAATATCGCTCCGCCCGGCCAGCGATAGGCTGGCGCAAGTTTTCCGTCGCGGTACGAATAGATTTCCGCGCTCGTCCCTTTTTGCATTTCTACCCAAACGGTCCCGCGCGCGTCATTCACGACATTCCCAATGGATCCCTCGAGCTTGGGCGTCTGATCCGCAGGAGTTCCGCCCGTCGCCGCCACAGTCCAAAGATGATCGGGAGTCAGCACATCGGTCGTCGTGCTCGCAAACGCCAAATCCTTCCCGCCATTCGCCCATGCAATTCCCGAGACCGCATTATTCACGTCGGCGATTCGTCGCGCGCCCGACGCACTGCACACATAAATCGTGCCGCGCACATCGTGATGCCCAATTTTTTGAAATCGATTCACCACTGCAATCTGCGAGCCGTCCGCCGACCACGCAAAATCCGAAATGTCCTTCAACTCCGGGCACCACCACGCGCCTTCGCCGCCATTTACGCTCGCGACATAGAAGCTCGAGACCTCGTTTTGCACCACATGCCGCACATCCGCCAGCGGATCCTTCGCACGCGGATCGGAAATCAAGGCGAGCCGCGCTCCATCGGGCGAAATCTCCGCTCGTCTAATTCCATTCGGCAGAGAAATAATCTGCGTCTGTTTTGCGGCGTCGAGCGGCACAATTCCCAGCTGCCCCTTCTTCGCCACATCAAGCTTTCCATAAAGCGCCGCTCCATCTTTCATAAAATCCTGCGGCTCGAACGACTCCGGCAATTCCAATTTCCGCCTGTTCCCGCCGTTCGCGTCCATCAAATACCATTCGCGCTTCGTCGGCCCCTTTTCTCCGTCGTAGCTGACCACGAATAATATGATCTTGCCATCCGGCGAAATTGCCACCGCCCGAGCCTGATGCAGCGCCGAATAATCATTGATTCCGAACGGATGCTTCTGCGCCCGCGCCGCCCCCGCGCTGCCAAAACCTCCCAGCAAAACCAAGCCTAAGATAATTACGCGCGCCAAATTCGACCGCGGCCAACTGCGCATCATAGAATTTCCCTCGAATGTTAAAATTCGCAAGAACCCCAACATACCATAGCCGCCTTGCTCCGCAATTCTGTCTAACTTTTACTTGGCCACATTGCGTGTGTGTTTGCCTGACGTGTTTGCTTGCGGGTTTGCCTCATTTGTCGCGTCGTCGTAGAATGCGTTGGCATGCCCGATGCTCCCTCACTCACCGGACGAACCATCTCCCACTATCGTGTGCTCGAGAAACTCGGCTCCGGGGGCATGGGCGTGGTGTACAAAGCCGAGGACACCCGCCTCGATCGCGCCGTCGCTCTAAAATTCCTTCCCGAGGATGTAGCCCACGACTCGCAAGCGCTCGAGCGCTTCAAGCGCGAAGCGAAAGCGACCTCTGCGCTCAATCATCCCAATATCTGCACCATCTATGATATTGGCGACGACGCGGGCCGCACGTTCATCGTCATGGAGTTCCTCGACGGCACCACCTTGAAACACCGCCTCGGTGGCAAGCCGCTCGAACTGGACCTGCTCCTCGACTTCGCCATACAAATTGCCGATGCGCTCGACGCCGCTCACTCCGCCGGAATCATCCACCGGGACATCAAACCCGCGAACATATTCGTCACCAAGCGCTCGCAAGTGAAAGTTCTC
>Ga0302325_10036117_pt1 | contig 10076 bp, 5 predicted proteins | sample Palsa_T0_2_FD_201948 | JGI IMG/M metagenome (GOLD analysis project Ga0302325, IMG submission 201948) | Peat permafrost microbial communities from Stordalen Mire near Abisko, Sweden - Palsa_T0_2 | ecosystem: Environmental > Terrestrial > Soil > Palsa > Peat permafrost | place: Sweden: Abisko... | reverse complement strand
CCCCCCCCGTAAACGAAACATACAGGGTATCGCCTGACGCGGCCAGGCCGGAGGGATAGCCGGAGAACGTGCCGGTGACGAAGCTGGGGTTTATCAATGCGCCGGTGTTGACGTTGTACTCGGCCACCCGGTCGTTATTCGTTGTCGCGACGAAGAGCTTCGAGCCGGTCACCGCCAGCCCGTAGGGGTTGGGCACCCCTGACATAAGCGAGGCGTTTATCGCGTTGCCCGTGTTCGGATCGTATTCGCCAATGGTCCCGTTGTAGCTGTTGGAAATCAAGAGGACCTGCCCGCTCGACGGAAGGCACAGGGCGGCGAAAAAGGCCGGGAGCGCAACGGCACGTGCGGCCAAGGAAGGGCGAAGCGGGAATCGGCGGCTCATGGTTAAATTGCGTTGTTCCTGAAGGTTTGCGGCGGAGTTTGGCCGATGGCCGCTGATCGGGACTGAGGCGATCGTGATGGACTGCGGGCCCGACGCCGTTTGCCGTTGGGCAAGTCCATATGGAAATGGACGGTTTGCCTCTTCGGGGCGAGCCCAGACAGCGGCCGAAGAAGAAATTCTCCAAGGAGATTCCATGGCGGCCTGCCGCCCGTGCGGTCTGTCGTGGATTCGCCGTCTCAAGAGGCCTGCGCGCCCAATGCCATCCGACTCGCGCCAAACGCCGTTCGATTTGCGCCAAATGATTCATGGATCCCGCTATTTTCCGCGCTTGGAACGGCAAACGGCGCCTCGATCGCAATCGGCTGATGATTCTGTCCGTGAAATCTGTCTGCGGCACACGGGTTCATATCCCGCAACTCCACCAGTTTGACCGCGCGAATGCTGCGCCATCAGAAGATGCATTCCCCGAATGGGCAACGGAGCCGCTGGCAGGCGGACCCCCAAGACACGGATGACCGGGCAATCCGCTGACACGGATCACTCCAAAACCCTGACACCATAATCAGACGGGCACGGCTACAAGGGCCCGCGGGCGCGATGTAAGATTTCGGGCCAAATGAGGGCCCTCACCGCCGCGGGGCACGCCGTATTGTCCGCGTTCTTCAGCGTGGCCATTGTTGGCGCCGCGGGGATTTCCGGGGCCCAGGCCGCGACCGGTGCCGCCGCCGGAACCATCGTCAGGGCCGCCCTGACGGGGGATGAGCTGGTGCTTCCACAGCGTGTCCGTTTCGCGATGAAAATGCGCAACCCCGAGGAGCTCGACGCACGCGTCATCCATGGGGAGATCCTCTCGCTCCAGGAGATGAGCACGCGGTACTTCCCGACGCATGAGGCCTGGGCGGCGGTCGCCACCTGGGCGAAGGCCAACGGCTACTCCGTCGAGGGCGAGGATGCCACCCGGATGACCGTCTTCACGGCCTCGACGGCGGGGCAGGTCCAGGCCAGCCTGCACGTCCGCTTCGCAAGGGTTATCGGCACCGACGGCGCGGAATGCACCTCGACCTCCGACGCCCCCTCGCTTCCGCCGGAGATCGACGACCTTGTCGCACGCGTTTCCGGACTTCGATCCGACCTGAGGGCGCGCGCGGCATCGGGCACGGTCGCGGCCGGCGGCGCGGCGCGCATGCCTCCCCAGACCGTCTCGGGAGCCTACGACACCGGCGGGCTGACCGGTGCCGGCCAGACCATCGTCGTCGTGGGGGGCAGCGCAGTCAACCCAGCCGACCTCGCCGCTTTTTGGGCCAGGTGCGGCCTGCCGGTGACCCTGGCCCAGTTCACGGAATACGACCCCGATCCCGCCAGCCTGGGCGCCAACGCCCAGTCGGTGGAGGAGACATCGGACATTGAATGGGCGAGCGGCATCGCGCCGGGGGCCAGGATCCTCTACATCAGCACGGTTGATCCCGACCGCATCCTCCAGATCCTGACGACGCTCAACGACCCGACCATCCACCAGGTGACGTGCAGCTGGGGGCTGAGCGAGGGCTATTATTCCCGCACGGGGGCGCAGCCCGCCGAAAGCCAGTATTTCGCCGCGCTGGCCGCCCTGGGGATCACATGGTTCAACTCGTCCGGAGACTACGGATCGAGCGCGGACACGACCGGGGGCACAACGTACTACGATCCCGCCGGCCTCGTCGCGCCCTTCTATCCCGCCTCGGACCCCTACGTGACCGGGGTCGGCGGAACGGCGCTCGCCATGACCTATTCGGCGGCAAACGCCGGCTACGGCGCCCCGCTCACCGAGGGGGGATGGTGCCTGCCCGACCCCCCCGTCGCCGCCGTCGCCGGCCAGGCGCCCAACTACAGCTGCGCGGCCAGCACGGGCGGCAGCAGCCTGTTCTTCGCTCGCCCATCCTGGCAGGGATCCGGCATTCCCCCCGGCGGCATGCGGAGCTCGCCCGACGTGGCGGCGGTTTCCATGGGCATGCCGGTCGCCTACGCCTATTTCCTGGGCGCGGACACCGCCTTTGCGGGGACGAGCCTGAGCAGCCCGGTCTGGGCCGGGTTGTGCGCCATAATCAACGAAGCTCGCGCCAATGCGTCCCTTGGACCGGTCGGCCTCCTTGGTCCCCGAGTCTATCCGCTGATGGGGTCGAACGCCTTTCACGGCATCACCACGGGCTCCGACAGCGGCCAATGGTTCACAAGCACGGCCAACAACGGAGCCTATGGGGTCGGATCGGATTACAACATGGTCTCCGGCCTTGGCCCCCCGGACGTCGGCAACCTGATCGCAGCCCTGGAATCCGCGCCCGTGCCCAATGGCTCCGGCCCCATCACCCTCACGGCGCCGGCCGCCGCCGGCGTAAGTTACCAATGGTACCTGGACCGCGTGGCGATCCCGGGCGCGCAAGGCGCAACCGCGGTGGTCTACCCGACGGCCGCCAGCGAGGGCACCTACTCCGTCGAAGAAACGGGCGGAGGCAGCGCGACCACGACGACTGTCTCGACATTGAACGTCACGACGGACGCATGGCTCGTGAACCTCTCCGCCCGCGCCTTCGCGCAGGCGGGTGCGAATGCCCTCATCGCGGGATTCGTCACGACCGGAACCGCGGACAAGTCGCTCCTCATCCGGGGCGACGGACCCGCGCTCGGCGGCTTCGGCATCACGGACTTCATCGGGGATCCCCACCTGGCGATGCTCTCGGGCTCGACGACCATCGCCGCCACGAACTCGTGGGCCGCGTCCCTCGACGCGACATTCGCGCGGGTGGGCGCCTTCAGCCTGACGCCGGGATCGCTCGACACGGCGCTACTGGAATCGCTCGCGCCCGGCGCCTACACGGCCCAAATCACGCCTCAGGCCACGAATGGCGGCGTCGCCCTCGCTGAAATCTACGACGCGGATTCGGGCGCCCCCGCAAATCGCCTCGTCAACCTCTCCGCCCGCGCCTTTGTCGGGACCGGAGGCAATATCCTGATCGGGGGGTTCGTCATCGACGGCTCGACACCCCAGACGGTCATCATCCGCGCGGATGGCCCCTCGCTTGCCGGATTCGGCCTCGCGGGAACCCTGGCGAGCCCCGTCCTCACCCTGGTCGACAGCGGGGGAACGATCGCCACGAACGCGGGATGGGGCAACGCCCCGGTCAGCGGTGCCGCCGCCGGTGGAATCACAATCCAGCCCTTGACCGCCGCCCTCTCCGCCAAGGTGGGAGCCTTCGCCCTCGCGGCAGGCTCCGGCGACTCCGCGATCGTCGCAACCCTCCCCCCGGGGTCCTACACGGCGCAGGTCTCGGGGGCAAACGGTCCAACCGGCATCGCCCTCGTCGAGGTCTACGAGTTGCGGTGAATTCTCGCCTCCTCGACGCAAAACGGCGCGAATCCGCGTCAGGGCGTTCTCGTGGTGCCAAGTGACCGGCGCCTTTTTCAAGCCCATTGGCGGGCGGTGCCCGCTCAGTTGGGGCCGAGCGTGCCGAGCAAGATACCAGACGGCGCCGCTTCAGAATGGTACACCCTTTCGGTCGCCTTCTGAAATTGCTCGGGCTTTGCCGTAGGAATGTCCGTGAACGTCTGCGGATTGAGGTCCGTCACCGGGAACCAGCTGCTCTGCACCTGCACCATGATGCGGTGGCCCTTGCGGAAGGTGTGGTTGACGTCGGGCATTGAGAAGTCGACCTCTTCGACCTTGCCCGGCGTGAAGGCCTCCGGGTTATCGAAGCCCTTGCGGAACTTGCCCCGCATCGGCTCGCCCCTGACCAGCTGCTCGTAGTCTCCCATTGTGACGGCCGGCATGGGGACATCCGGGCTGTCCGCGGGGGGCTCGCCGGCGGTATCCGCCGGATAGACGTCGATCAGCTTCACCACCCAGTCGGAATCCGTCCCGGACGTGCTGACAAAAAGCTTCGGCTGGACGGGCCCGGCGACGGTGACGTCCTCGTCGAGCGGCTGCGTCTGGTAGACGAGCACGTCCGGGCGCTTGGCGGCGAACCGCTGGTCGGACACCATGTATTCCTTGGGGACCTTGGGGCTTCCGCCGCCCTCGGCCGGGCCGTACGCGTAACCGACCGGGGGGACGGGGTGCTTCGGGTCGCTGACATACTCGTCGAAGTCGGGCCCCTCGGCGCCTGACGGCTTCTCAAACGCGAGGCCTCCGCCGCGCTGGAAGTAGAGCGTCCGCAACTGCGCGTTCTTCGGCGGCCAGCTGTCGTATCTGCGCCAGACGTTGGTTCCCGTCTCAAAGACGTAGGCCTTGGGCAGGTGGGCGTCCGGCCCGTCCTTCAGGTACTGCTCAAAGAACGGGAACTGGATGTGCGACCGGAAGAATTCCGAGGTCTTGGACGCGAAACGGACATTGCCGATGCTGGCGCCGGGACGCCCGGCGAAGCCGCCGTGGACCCAGGGGCCCTCCACAAGCAGGTCGGTCGCGCCCGGGTTCATGCGCTCGATTGCGTGAAAGGTCTTCATCGGGCCCGAGATGTCCTCGGCGTCGAAGAGGCCGCCCACGTTCAGGACCGCGCAATGGACGTTGTGCAGGTGGCGCGAGATGTCGCGCGCCTGCCAGAAGGCGTCGTAGCTCGTGTGCTCCAGCATCAGGGTGAAGAAGGGCGAGCCGTGCTTCATGTAGCGCTCGTCGAGGTCCGCGAGCGAGCCGGCCCTCAGGAAGAAGTCGTAGGAGTCGGCCGTCCCGTAGTCAAACGGAACGCCGGATTTAGGGGGCAGGGTCGGGTTGGCCACGGGCTTGTAGCCGAGGAAGAAGTCGAACGCTGCGTCGAGCATGAACGCGCCGTTGTGGTACCAGTCGTCGCTCATGTAGAAGTCCGTGACCGGGGCCTGGGGCGAGCACGCCTTGATCGCCGGGTGGGAATCGATTATCGACGCCTCCGCATAGAACCCGTTGTACGAGACGCCGTAGACGCCAACGCGGCCATTGTTGTTCGGCACGTTGTGGAGCAGCCACTCGACGGTGTCGTACATGTCCGTGCTCTCGTCCGTCTGCTTGCCCGTCGGGTTGTCGATGTGCGGCATCACGAGGTCGTAGGCGCCCTCGGACTCGTAGCGGCCCCGCACGTCCTGGACGACGAAGATGTAGCCCGCCTCGTCGAACTCCCGCGAGGGCCCAAGCCTTGAGGGGTAATGGTCCTCCCCGTAGGGCCCGGCGCTGTAGGGGGTGCGCGTCACGAAAAAGGGATAGGGCTTCGACTCGTCCTTTGGCACGTAAACCGCCGTGAACAGGTGCGCCCCGTCGCGCATGGGAATGCGGTATTCGAACTTCGTGTAGTGCGCGGCGACGTCAAAGGGGGCCGGGTCGTCCGCGCGCAGCAGCGGGGCCAGTATCGCGGTTGCGAAGAGGCCGAAGATCGCGTGGCGCATGTTTCTCGTCAATTTTGGATTCATCGGTTTGGCATCGTTGCGCGCTGGGGTCGTTGTTTGGGGCGGCGGGCCTCCCCTATTGCTCATTCTAGCGAGGGCGGGCCGCCCCGCACCTTGTCCTCCAGCTTCAGTTCCTTCACGTAGTCATCCGCCGGCTCGGGATACCCGAGGGGCCGCATGAGCGCCCCAATCGAGGTCTTGGGGTCGTTGGACCAGTAGATCCCGCAGTCCTCCCCAAAGTAGTAGGCGAACCCCACCCTGTCGCCGAACATGCGCTTAAGGGCCGCGCCTTCATCCCAGCCCGGATCCCAGCCCGCGATGGCATAGGAGAGGTCGATCTGGTGCACGAGCACCCCCTCCTGCGTGGCCTCTGCCTCGATCATTCCGATGGGGTTGTAGACCGCGGAATGATTCCTGGGGCAGGCGCTCACGATGTAGTACCGGTGCTGCAGCGCGTACATCATGGGGCGCACGGTCTGCGGGGTCTCCGAGGGCAGGAGGACGATCTCCGCGCCCTTCTTCTCCAGCGTGTCCCACCCGTCGGGGTAGACGATGTCGAAGCAGATCTGGATCCCGACCTTCCCGAAATCGCAGTTGAACACCGGGAAGTCGGTGCCCGGCGTCATGCCCCCCTCCAGGACCTCGTACTTGAGGTCCGTCGTGGGATGCACCTTCCGGTAGATGCCGGCCACCTTCCCGTCCCGACCCATGAGCACGGCGGCATTCGAGTAGCGCTCGACCGGGCCGTCCTCCCTGAGGACAAGCGGCACCGCGAGGTAGCAGTCGTGGAGCTTGGCGCACGCGGCGATCCGCGGCAGGACCTCGTCGAGGCGGATCGCGTTCTCGGCCAGCACCTCCTTGCCATTCGCCATGAAGTACTCCCCGAGCAGCACCAGGTCCAGGCGCTTGCCGGGGTACTTGAACTTCGCCTGCAGCTCCATCGCGTTGAGGAACTCGTCCATGCGCTGGAACCGCTGCGCCAGCGAGTATTTCTCGATCGAGTCGTAGCCGGTGATCTCGGTCCCCACCAGGATCTTCCTCGGAAGCTGGTAGCGCCGCTGGGCCCAGGGGCCCTCCACCTGCGCCGCGGCGTCGTCCGCGGCCGAGCACCTCAGGGTCGGCGCCAGGCCAAGAAGGCAGATCGCCAGCACCGGGGCGGCTGCCAGGATTCGGAATTGATTTTGCTTTCTCATGGTTGCCTTACCTTGGGGTTGGGAAGCCGCAGTTGGGAGCCGATCGGGGAATGCCAAGACCCCCGGGGCCCCGCAGCGATCTGTGTCGCAAAGACAGCATTTTTATAAACTGTTTGGTTACTTCCCATCGTCAAACAGAAAGCCCCCGCTCGGGGGCGCGCATCCAACGAGAATTCCCCCGCAGATGAAAAGAGGAGCCATCCCACCCACCCTTCCCTCGCGCCTCGGGCGGCTCCTCGGGCTCTCCCTTCTCCTCGCCCTTTCGCCGCCCGGGGCCCGGAGCGCCCCGGCGGCCGGCGGGCTCAACGGCGCGTGGCGGATCGACATCGCCAAGCCCGGCGGCGTCACCGTCCACACGTTCGTCGTGCTCCACCAGGAGGGGGACAGGATAACGGGGAAGGTATCCCCGAACGGCTCGGGCGACAGCGAGATCGAGGGGGTGCGCAGGGACGGCGCGGACACGGTCTTCACGATGGGCTGGGCGTGGATTTTCCGCGTCCGGCCGGAGGGGGCGAACCTCCGGGTCTCCATCAACTACGGCGATGGGCGGAGGGACGAGGCGCTCGCCATCGCCGTCCCCGAGGAGGGCATTTGGCCCTCCGAGGCCCTGCCCGTCCCCGCCGCCCGGGACCTCCCCGACAACGGGCTGGCGAGGACCCCTCCCATGGGGTGGAACAGCTGGAACCATTTCGCGGCGGCCGTCGACGACCGGACTGTCCGCGAGACCGCGGACGCCCTGGTCGCCTCGGGCATGGCGGCCGCCGGGTATGTCTACGTGAACATCGACGACACATGGGAGGGCGGGCGCGACGCCCGGGGGAACATCGTGCCGAACAGCAAGTTCCCGGACATGAGGGCGCTCGCGGACTATGTGCACGGCAAGGGGCTCAAGTTCGGGATCTACACGTCGCCGGGCCCGGTCACCTGCGAGGGTTACGAGGGGAGCTACGGGCACGAGGAGCAGGACGCCCGGACGTTTGCGTCCTGGGGCGTAGACTTCCTGAAATACGACTGGTGCAGCCTGAAGCACCTCTACCCCGTCTCGCGGATGAGGCCCGTGTTCCAGAAGATGGGCGAGGCCCTCGCGCACTGCGGAAGGCCGATGGTCTACAGCATAGCCGGCCTGGGGAACGGGATCGGCGAGTTGTGGACCTGGGGACCCGCCGCGGGCGCGAACCTCTGGCGAACGACCAACGACGTCCGGGACCAATGGAAGCGGGTGTCGGAGATCGGATTCAGCCAGGGGCGCCTGGCGCCGTACCAGAGGCCGGGCCACTGGAACGACGCGGACATGCTGGAGGTGGGAAATGGCGGCATGAGCGCGACGGAGTACCGGACGCAGTTCAGCCTCTGGTGCCTCCTGGCGTCGCCCCTCATCGCGGGAAATGACCTGCGCACGATGTCGGCCGAGACCATCGCAATCCTCACGAACCGCGAGGTCATTGCCGTCGACCAGGATCCCATGGGCAGGCAGGGCACGGGCCACGTCTCGAGGGACGGCTTTGAGCTCTGGGCCAAGCCCCTTGCGGGCGGGGGCACGGCGCTAGGGCTCTTCAACCGCGGCGAGGCCCAGGCGACCGCGTCCTTCACGTGGGCCGAGGCGGGGCTCTCGGCGAAGCCGGCCTCCGTGCGCGACCTGTGGCTCCACAGCGACATCGCCCCTGCGGACGGGGGCCTGAGCGCCGCCGTGCCCGCGCACGGCGTCGTCATGCTGGTCGTGAGGTGAGGGACGCGCCCGCCTAATATGGGGAGACTTCGGTCAAGCCCCTTTTAAGGAGGTTTGTACATTGGGAAGGACATTGGGTTTTTGAGTTGAAGCGGCTCCCTCGCGAGTGGCGCGGTCTGTGCGACCGGCGTTATCCTAATATCCGCGCATGCCGTTAACGGCAGCGCACCATGATCAATACAAGCGGGCGCGAAGGAGTGACGGGCCGCCCTATCTAGTAAGCAACGGGCGTGGCAGAGCACACCCAAGGCGGGCAACGGGCGGCCCGCCGCTCCAAAGTTATACTGTGGCGAGGCCGAGTTGCTCGGCGGTGGCCCGGCCAGTGGCCATGCGCCACAGGTCGACGGCGAGCTGGCGGGCGATCGCAACGATGATCTTCTTCCTGCGTGCTGGGCTCGCGCAAAGGAGTGCCTCGCGCCACTTGGCGACCGCGCGATAGTCGGGCTGGTAGCGCACGAGGCGCCAAGCGGCCTCGACCAGCAGGTGGCGGATGCGAGGGTTACCGTGACGGGTGATGCTGCCTTGCAGGCGGGATCCTCCGGAGGAATGCTCGCTGGGGCAGAGCCCAGTGTAGCTGGCGACCTGGCGGCGGTTACGGAAGCGCCCCCAGTCGCCGACCTCGCGGCGCAATAGCTCCCAGGTCATGGCGCCCAGGAAGGAAGGCAACTGCGCGGGAGCGGCCTCTTGCAGCTGCACCGTGAGGGCGTTAAGCTCGGCATCGATCGGCAGCAAGATGCGCTGCCAGCTGGCCAGCTGCGCGCGGAGGTCATCGGGCAGGTCCAGCTTGGGAAAGACGCGCTCCTGCCACCACGTCGCCGGCAGGGACAGCCCACGCAGCCGGGCAAGGCCCTTGCCGCGCAGGGTAAGTCGGACGCGCTCCCGCGACAGGGTCTGGCGCTGGCGGCCGATGCCGCGGGCCAACTCCTCCGCCTCGGAGGGGATCCATACGACGGCCAGCGCGCCGCGATTGCCGGCGAGATACCGGTCCAGGCAGGAACAGAGCGCCCCGGCATCACGGCCGTCGGTCTTGACCCGCTCCCCGTAGGTGCTCCAGTCGCGGGGTCGCACAACAAGGTTATGGACCCCCAGGCGGACGAGCCGACGATGCAGGACGTAGCCGAAGGGTCCCGCCTCGTAGCAGCTGTGCACGCTGTCAGCCCGGGCCAACTGCCGGTTAACGAAGCCGATAAACGCCTCCTCGCCGAACCGCTGCGGCGGCTGGGAAGCCTGCTCATCCACCTGGCGAACTACAACAAAGAGACTGGCGTGAACGTCCAGCCCGAGCTTAATTACCCTGGCGCGGGCGCCAGGGTCTGTCTGTGTTACTTGATTGGTAGTCATGACGCAGACAGCTTGGCGCCCTGCGCCTCGCTTGTCTGCCCCATGTCATCTAGGG
>Ga0302325_10036115_pt1 | contig 10077 bp, 6 predicted proteins | sample Palsa_T0_2_FD_201948 | JGI IMG/M metagenome (GOLD analysis project Ga0302325, IMG submission 201948) | Peat permafrost microbial communities from Stordalen Mire near Abisko, Sweden - Palsa_T0_2 | ecosystem: Environmental > Terrestrial > Soil > Palsa > Peat permafrost | place: Sweden: Abisko... | reverse complement strand
CCGCGTTGCGCTTCAGCGATGCGGGTGGTCCGTGTCGCGATCGCGGTTGTCGTAGTGGTGGTTCATCGAATGAAACGCGTGGTGCATGACGTGATGCACGGGGCGGTGATAGGGATGATGGTACGTGTCGGCGCTCGCGCCGGTGGCGACGAGAGTCGTAAGCGCCGCGGCCAAAACCGCCATCGCCAAAGCGCTCGCCATCGCAGAATGGTTCGTTTTCACAGGTTGTCTCCGTTCAGACGCCTCGCTCTACGCGCGGTGCCGCTGTTAATGTTTCGTTTGAGTGCGTGATTAGGGAACGTTGCCGATGGACTTCTGTTCCGAACGATTGTCGGTTTGAAGGCTGATGCGGGTGGGACGCCAGACCCGATTTGATCGCCGGCGCGATCGCAGTAAAGATTGGCCCTTGCGGGCGCCGGGGGCCCGTCACCGAAATCTCAGCGAATGTATTCCGCGAGACATGCGCGAAGGGGAACGACCATGCCTTCCAAACTGGCACAGTGTTTTGGCTTGAGCTTGCTCATAGTCGCAACCGTCGCGGCGTGTTCACAACAGCAACATCCCCAGCCGGCGAAAAAGGCAGCCGAGCACAGAAAACATGAGGACGACAACCGCATGTCGTTCCGCTTCTTTGGCCCGGAGCACGGCAACCGCGTCGCGTCCTTTGCGGGCGTTCCCGGCGATTACACGACCTATTACGCCGGTGCATCGTCGGGTGGATTGTGGAAGTCCAGCGACGGCGGCAACAGATGGCGGCCAATCTTCGAGGAAAAGGGCGCGGCCGCGATCGGCACGATCGCCGTGGCGCCGTCGAGTGCCAACATCGTGTGGATCGGCACGGGTGAGCCCTGGGCCATTCGCGACATCGATATCGGCGGCAACGGCGTATACAAATCAACGGACGGCGGCAGCAACTTCCGGCACATGGGCCTGACCGAGACCGGCCGCATCGCCCGCATCATCGTCAACCCGGAAGACTCGCAAACGGTGTTCGTTTGCGCCGAGGGCCGCCTTACGGGCCCACAGGAACAGCGCGGCGTCTTCGTCACCCATGACGGCGGCAAGAGCTGGACTCGCTCGCTGTTCGTCGATCCGAATACGGGCTGCTCCGGCCTCGCGATGGACGCCCACGATCACAACACGCTGTTTGCCGGCACGTGGCAGGTCGTCATGCATAGCTGGGCCGAACTCAGCGGCGGTCCGGGCAGCGGCGTCTACGTCACCCATGACGGCGGCAAAACCTGGAGTCATCTTGTCGGCCACGGCCTGCCGCATTCCCCGCTCGGCAAGATCGACATCGCCGTGGCGCCGTCCGACTCCAATCGCGTTTATGCCCTGATCGAAACACGCAACCAGGGCTCGGTGTGGCGATCGGACGACGGCGGCGCGAATTGGCGGACCATCAGCTGGGACCGTACGCTGATCGGCCGCGCGGGCTATTACATCCGCATCGCGGTTTCGCCCGGCGACGAGAACAAGGTCTACATCGCAAACAGCGGCTTTCACGTCTCCACCGACGGCGGCAAGACATGGCCCGAGAAGCGGTGGGGCGGCGACAATCACGACATCTGGATGGACCCCAAGGACTCGGATCATTTCGCCATCACCTATGACGGCGGATTTGGGATCACCACCACGGACGGCAAAGGGTGGCACGATGTCGTGCTGCCGGTGGGGCAAATGTATCACGTCGCGGTGGACGATCAGATTCCCTACGACGTCTACAGCAACATGCAGGACGACAACACGATGCGCGGTCCGAGCGTCGCCTTGCGCGGCGGGCCCTGGGGCATCGGCGAGAATCAGGGTTGGGATTATGAGATGGGCGGCTGCGAGTCCGGCTTCACGCTGCCGGACGTCACGGACACCAATATCGTGTGGGCGAGCTGCTATGCCGACGAAGTCACCCGTTGGGACGCGAAGACGCACGAAGCGCGCTCCGTCAGCCCATGGCTTCACACCCTCGATTCCGCGCCCGACCAGACCAAATACCGTTGCCACTGGACGGCGCCGCTAGCCATCGATCCGTTCGATCACAACGTCGTCTATTTTGGCTGCCAGGTGGTGTTCAAAACCGCCAACGGCGGACAAAGCTGGAGCGTGATCAGCCCCGATCTGTCGACCCAGGATCCCCGCTATATCGTTTCGTCGGGCGGACTGATCGGCGACAATCTCGGCCAGTTCTACGGCGAAGTCGTTTTCGCGCTGGCGCCCTCGACGATCCGGAAGGGACTTCTGTGGGCCGGGACCAATGACGGCAAGGTCTGGTACACGCCGGACGGCGGCAGCCATTGGGTCGACGTCAGCCGGAATATCGGCATGAAGCCCATGGGCACCGTCACCAGCATTCAGCCCTCTTCAAACCGGGCACGGCCTATGCGTCCGTCGATTATCATCTGGAAGATGATCGCAATCCTTATCTCTACAAGACGACGGACTTCGGAAAGACGTGGATTCCGATCGCGAGCAACCTGCCCAGGGGCGAACTCTCCTATGTCCGCAATGTCTCGGAGGATCCCAATTGCGAAGGCCTCTTGTTCGCGGGCACGGGAGAAGCGCTCTACTATTCGCTTGACGACGGGGGCCATTGGACCGAGCTGAACGAAGGCTTGCCGCATTCGCCGGTCACCTGGACCGTGGTGCAGAAACGCTTTCACGATCTTGTGGTGTCGACTTGGGGGCGCGGCGTCTACATCCTCGACGACATCTCACCGCTCGAGCAGATGGCGCAGCAACCGACAACTGCCGACGTGCGGCTGTTCGCCCCGCGCCAGACCTACCGCCTGAACCGAGACCCGCGCGCCTACATCACCTTCGCGCTGAAAAAAACGCCGAAAGGCAAGATCAAAATCCAGATCGCAGACGCAGGCGGAAAGGTCATCCGCACGATGGAAAAAGACGCTCACGCGGGCATCAACCGCATCGACTGGGACATGTTCTACGACGATCTGGTGCCGGTCGTGCTGCGGACAATCCCGCCGCAGGATCCGCATATCTGGGAAGAGTCCCGCTTCAAGGGAAAGACGTTCCGCCCGGTTACACATTGGGGTATGGCGGCTGTCGTCCACGGCCCGCTGGCGGTGCCGGGGCAATATCAGGTGCGGTTGATCGTCGGCGGCCGGACGGAAACGGCGCCGCTCGTCATCGTGCGCGATCCCGCGAGCGAAACCAACGAAGCGGGCATGCAAGCCACGCTGAAGGTTCAGCTTCGCATTGCCGACGACGTCCACAAGGTCGCCGACATGGTCAACCTGGCCGAACAGATGCGGGCGCGCCTGGAGAAGCTGAAACGTCAATACGCCGGCGATCCTCAACTGAAGAAGGCGCTCGACGCGATGGACAGGAAAATCCAGAGCGTCGAATATCAACTGATGTCGCGCGAACTCGCCCCCAGCGACGACAAATATTACGTGTCCGCCTACAAGGATTACTACAATCTCTTATGGCTCAACGCCGAAATCGGGACGGCCGCCGGCGACGTGGCGGGCGGCGTGGATTTCGGCCCAACGGACACCCAATCCACTCTGCTCACGATGATCGAGACGCAGACGGCAAAGGACACGAGTGATTTCCAGGCCATGATGAACGGCGCGGTGCCGGCGTTTAACACGATGCTCAAAGCCAAAGGCATCGCGCCGCTCGACACGACGGTCAGGCCCCCGCCCGATCTGAGGAAGGCCTATTCGCGCGAGGATATCGAGTCGGAGGGCGACGACTAAAGGGCGATCGCCGCTGGGACCGCCGGCGTCCTGCCGGCATTCTTGCAGATTGCACGATGCCGGCGGGACGCCGGCGGTCCCAGCAGATACTTTACGGTGGCGCCAACTCTATTTCCCGACGAAAATTCCACGCGCTCTTCCTCAGAAGGCATGAGTCAGTTCCACGCCATAGGTGCGCGGATTATTGAACATCCTGTAGCCGCCGCCGATGGGCTGACCATCGTCGACGGCTTGAATGGTGTGCTCCTCGTTGAAGATGTTTTCAGTCCAGAAAGCCAACTCCCATCCCTTGCCCGGCGTAGCGACGGACACGCGACCGTTGAAGACCCAACTCGCAGGTGAGTCCAGGTAAGGCGTATTCAGCGCTTCGAAGAAATGTCCGTCCTCGTAGACGCCGGCAAACTGGATGGCGCCGATATAGTCAAACAGATCATGCTCGTATCGAAGCGTACCGTTGAACGTGGCATCTGCCGCATCCGGCATCTTGTTTCCCGCCGGCTCGGTCAACAGAGACGTCGTGAAATAGGGAAACGAACCCAGCCGCGAATGCAGGAGCCCCAATCCCGCGCGCAACGACAGACCGTCCGTCGGCAGCCATGTCAGGCCGAGATCCAGGCCGTAAATGGAGGCGCGCTCGATGTTGCTGAGCTTGATCAGAGAGACGGTCCCGACGCTGGTGAAGGTCTGCGCCTGATAGTCGCGGTAGTCGTAATAGAACAGGCTGCTGTCGACCAGCATCGTATCGCCGAGCACGTTCGATTTCACGCCGGCTTCGTAGTCGGTGAGATATTCGGGCTTGTAGGGCGCCAGCGCCTGTGATTCGAAAGAAATTCCGTTGAAGAAGCCGCCGCTCTTTGCAGACTCGGCCGCGCTGACATAGACGAGCGTGCCGTCTGTCGGCTTCCAGTTCAGCCCGCCGTGCCACGAAATGTTGCGGGTGGATATCGTGTCGTCTTCGAAGGTCGGGAAAACGAAGAACGGCGCCCCGCAGGGGTAAGCCGCAGAGCTACCGGCGAGGTAGAACGTCGAGCCGCCTTCATAGGAGCGGCTCTCATAGGTGCCGCGCAAGCCGGTGACGAGCGTCAGCGTGTCCGTTATCGGCCATTTCGCCTGCCCGAACAGCGCCGCGGAATTCGTCTCCTGAAACGATTGAATGTTGACATCGGCGCCCAGAAGCTGCGCCAGCGTTCCCGGCGTGTAGCTGTGGACGCGGTCCCAGGAATAATAGGCGCCGGCGAGCCAGTCGACGCCGCCGGTGTCGCCCGCGAGGCGCACTTCCTGGCTGAACTGCTGGACATGATCGTGCTGATTGAACTCGGCCAGCGCAAAGGGCGACGCATCGGCATCGATGTAGAAGTCCCGCATGAAGTCGATATAGCCCGTGATCGCGGTGAGCTCCGCCCAACCGAGATCGTCGGTAACATGCAGAGTCGTGTTGAACGATTTGACCTTGTACGGTGCGGGCGCCTCTGTGCTCACGACGAACGGATTGGGATTGGTGTCAGTGAAGCCGAATATGTTCGTGCAATGGCCGGGATTTTTGAAATCGGGGCACGGTGCGGCCGTGGTCGAATCGTCGCCGAAGAATTTTCCGGCGCTGATCTGGGAATTGTTCTCTTCGCCCTCGAGCTTGAGCAGCACGGTGATCTTGCCCGTGGGTTCCCACAGGGCCTGGCCGCGTTCGCGGAACACGTTTTGTGCGCCCAGATGCTGGCCGAGCTCGGGGCTGTACCAGAAGCCCGTGCCCTGCTGGTCGGTCTGTCCCGAAAATCGCAACGCAAAATTGTCGGCGACGGGAACGTTGACGGCTGCCGTCGCGGTGAAGGTGTCGTAATTGCCGTAGCCGGCAGTCACGAAGCCGTCGAGCCCGTCCAGTGTCGGCTTTGCGGAGATCAGGTTGATTGCCCCGGCCGTCGAGTTGCGGCCGTAGAGCGTGCCTTGCGGGCCTTTGAGCACTTCGACGGAGCCCATGTCGTACATGCCGAAGTCCATTTCGGCGAACGAGGCCAGGAAGATGTCGTCGATATAGACACCGACGCTGGAATTGTTGGTGGAGGAGAAATCGTCGAGCCCCACACCGCGCACGGTAATGATCTGCTGGGCGCCCGGGACGTTGGTCTTGACGTCGACATTGGGCACCTGGGTGGCGAGATCCGTGGCGCTGACGATCCGCGATTCGCGCAGTTCGTCGGCGGAAAGCGCCGTCACATTGATGCCGACGTCGAGGATGTTCTCCTGCCGCTTTTCGGCCGTCACCGTCACGGTTTCGATGGTCGAGCCCGGATTTTCCTGGGCCGACGCCGGAACGGCGGTGAGGCCGGCCAGGGACGAACAGGCAAACAGCAACGCGCGAAACCTCGCAGTTCCTCCAGCTTGATGGCTCACGAAACCCTCCCCTTATCCGGCTCTCAGGCCGATTTGACACTAAAGTATGTTATCGTAACCACTCGTCGAATATACTTGTCAATCGATTTGACACCCGGATATGCTTTCCCGAACGTGCGAGGTGGAGAACTCCGCGGGAGCTGTTACCGAAATGCTTCAACCCAGGGCCAGGATTGCCAACGCGCCGGCAGCGATCGTCCCCGAACCCAACGCCGCCAAACAGGCACGCCTGCTCGAAGCGGCGGCCCAGGAATTCAATGCGCGCGGCATCTCCGGCGCATCGATCGCCCGCATTGCCCGCACGCTCGGGCTGACGCGCGCCGCGGTTTACTATTACGTCAAGGACCGCGACGATCTTGCCGCGCGCTGCTACCGGCAGACCTGCGCTGCCATGGCCGCCGATCTGGACGCCGCAAGCGCCGGCCGCGCGAACGGCCTCGATCGCATCCTCGCGTTTCTGCGGCGGTCGCTTGATCCATCGCGCGCGCCTCTTGCGGCACTCAGCGAACTCGATTATTTCGGGTCACGCGTGCGCGGCGAAATCGCGGCGGCGCAGGCACGCAATGTGGATGGCCTTCGCGGCATGATCCGCGACGGCATTGCCGACGGCAGCATTCGCGCCTGCGACGACGAGATTATCGCCCAAACGCTGATCGGTACGATCGCGTGGATTCCGCTTTCGGTCGACTGGGTGGAAGGCACGGACGCCACGTACCGCGCGCGCACCGCCGCGGCGCTGGCGGACATGATCGTCAACGGTCAGGCAGCCGACCCGAATTTCGAATTCGCGCCTCACGTCAGAATTGAGTCGTTTTTTCCCCCTGCCCCGCAGGCCTTCGACCGGCGGGGCAACGCGGACGCCAAGATCGAACAGGTGCTGATGACGGCGTCGCGACTGTTCAACCGCCGCGGCATCGACGGAACCTCGATCGATGATGTGATGGCGGAACTTGGCGCGACCAAAGGCGCGCTCTATCACTATTTCGAGAACAAGACCGATCTGGTCGTGCGCTGCCACAAGCGGGGCTTCGTCCTTTACGAACGTTTTGCGGATGCGGCCGAAGAATTCGGCCGCTGCGGACTCGAGCGCGGGCTCATCGGCCTCTATCTCAACATTCAGGCACAGGCACGCGAATTGTCGCCGTTGATTCACATGGTTGGTGCGAACGCATTGCCGGCGCCGTCGCGACGCGACGTTACGCGTCGCGCGCGCGCATTGCAGAAGCGTTTCCGCGCTTTCGGTGCGCAGGGCGTCGCCGACGGCAGCAATCGGGCGCTTGATTTCGATGCGGTTGCGCAGTTGGGCGCCGGCGCCTTCGAATGGCTTCCCAAGTGGTTTCGTTCAGACGACCCGCGAAGCGGCGCCATGCTCGCACGCGAGATCACGACATTGTTCATTCGAGGGCTGCGCGCGCGATGAGATACGAAATCGAAGGAACGGTGGCACCGGGGTTCGAGCCGGCACGCGACGCTTTCGCCGCCAATTTTGCGCGCGAAGGCGATTACCGGGAAGTCGGCGCATCCTTCGCCGCATTTCATCGCGGCCGCTGCGTAGTCGATCTCTGGGGCGGATTCAGGGACAGCACCCATTCGCGCGTTTGGACACGCGACACGCTCGCCAATGTGTGGTCGAGCACCAAGGCCGTGACGGCGGCCGCGGTCGCACTTCTCGTCGAGCGCGGCCTGCTGCGCTACGAAGACAAGGTCGCCTCCGTGTGGCCGGAATTCGCCGCGAGCGGGAAGGAGGCGACGACCGTCGCGCAGGTTCTTTCGCATCAGGCCGGCCTTCCGGGCTTTGTCGAACCGACGACCGCGATGGATCAATGCGACTGGGATGCTTGCGTTGCGAAACTCGGGCGGCAAAGGCCCGTCTGGGAACCGGGGATGGCGACCTCCTATCACGCCATGACTTATGGCTGGCTCGCGGGCGAGATCGTGCGGCGCGTCGCCGGAAAATCGGTAGGGCGCTTCGTCCAGGAGGAAATCGCCAGGCCGCTTGACGCCGACATCTTCATTGGACTGCCAGAGAGCTTCGACGAACGCGCCGCAGAGATGATTGGTCCCAGGCGCGCGGCAGACGTCCCGCCCCTCTCCGACATCGCGATGATGGCGCTGGTCAATCCGCAGCAGGATCCCGACGCTCCAAATCGACGCGCCTGGCGGGCCGCGGAAATCCCCGCGGCCAATGGCCAGGCCAGCGCCATGGGACTCGCGCGGTTCTACGCCTCTCTGGCGAGCCCCGCAGGCTGCGAAGGAACGAAGCTGCTTTCGGAGGAAACCCTCGCCCGCATGACACGGCCCGCGACCGCAAACGGCCGGGCCGACATGTTCCTGGGTTTCACCGACAATTGGGGCATGGGTGTCGCCCTCAACACGCCCGGCATCTACGGCCCCAATCCCCGCGCCTTCGGCCATTCTGGCTGGGGTGGCTCATTCGGCTGCGCCGACCGCGAGGCCGAGATCGCCATCGCCTATGTCTGCAATCAGATGGGCCCGGAACTCGTCGGCGATCCCCGCACGGCAGGCCTCTGCGCTGCGGTCATCGCGATTAGCGCAACTGCAACTGCGGCGGTCGCGACTATGGTAGTGATAACGAAGCGAATATCGGTGTACCAACCGCCGCTTGCGATTACTCTATCTATTTCATCAGTCTTTTTTGAATTCAAATTCACGGCCAATCGTTTGCCCGCATCACCCACGGCCAATCGTTTGCCCCTATCATCAATGGCGACAACCAGTTCGTCGTGCAAAAGGCTATCAAGTGCCCGGTCAAACACATGATCGCCAACCCGATAACTGCGCAATGTATTGATGGCTGCATAATTTTGTCCGGTTGCCGCGAAATCGCGCAATTCACTCAGAATGTCTCTACAAATCATTCGTGCCGAACGTCTGATCATAATTGCCCCTCCCGATAGACAACGAGATACTACCCCAATACTTAAGGGGGCCCTAGGCCAGAAACGCACCTCCGATGTGATCGGCAACGCCGTCCAAGTCAGGCGAATAGCGACAGTGCCGAGTGCTCACTTAGCTTGAAGCGGCCGGACGGCGCCATTAGGTTCGGGCGAACGCCATTCCCCCAAGGCCCCATGGACATCAAGCAGGACGCGCTGGCGGCGATCGGGAATACCCCCCTGATCCGCCTGAAGCACGCGTCGGAACTGACCGGCTGCGACATCCTGGGCAAAGCCGAGTTCATGAATCCCGGCCAATCCGTCAAGGACCGCGCCGCGCTCTACATCGTGCGCGATGCCATGGCCCGCGGGACCCTCAAGCCTGGCGGCGTGATCGTCGAAGGCACCGCCGGCAACACCGGCATCGGGCTCGCGGTCGTCGGCAATGCGCTCGGCTTTCGCACCGTCATCGTCATTCCGGACACCCAGAGCGAGGAAAAGAAGGACGCGCTGCGCCTCCTCGGCGCCGAGCTGATCGAGGTCCCCGCCGTCCCCTATCGCGACCCCAACAACTACCAGAAAATCTCCGGGCGGCTGGCGGAACAGCTGGCCAGGAGCGAGCCCCATGGTGCGATCTGGGCCAACCAGTTCGACAATCTCGCCAACCGCGAGGCCCACATCGAAACCACGGGTCCCGAGATCTGGCGCCAGACGGACGGCAAGGTCGACGGCTTCACCTGCGCCGTGGGAACGGGCGGTACGCTTGCGGGCATCGCCATCGCGCTCAAGGCCCGCAATCCCGATATTCGGATCGCCGCCGCCGACCCCATGGGGGCGGCCGTCTTCAACTGGGTCAAGCACGGCACGCTCGCCGCCGAAGGCAGTTCGATCACCGAAGGCATCGGCCAAAACCGCGTGACCGCCAATATGGACGGCGCGCCGATCGACGACGCCTATCAGATTCCGGACGCGGAAATGCTCCCCCTCGTCTTCGACCTCCTCGAACATGAGGGCCTTTGCATGGGCGGTTCGACCGGCATCAATGTGGCCGGGGCCATCCGGCTTGCCAAAGATTT
>Ga0302325_10036114_pt1 | contig 10077 bp, 7 predicted proteins | sample Palsa_T0_2_FD_201948 | JGI IMG/M metagenome (GOLD analysis project Ga0302325, IMG submission 201948) | Peat permafrost microbial communities from Stordalen Mire near Abisko, Sweden - Palsa_T0_2 | ecosystem: Environmental > Terrestrial > Soil > Palsa > Peat permafrost | place: Sweden: Abisko... | reverse complement strand
TAACGTCGATGCCCAGGCGATCGGCCTCGATCTGTAATTCCTTAGCGAAAACGAGTTGATTGAGCACTTGTTGCGCGTAGAGCGATTGCAGGGCTGACGGGATAGCTCCCTGGGTTTGGATACGGGATAGCTGCGTGCGTACGTCCGTGACCGTCACTTGGTCGCTGCCGACGTCGGCCACGACGTCCGCCGTGGGTGTGCTGGCGGTGCCCTGCCCGGGTATCAGATAGACGAGCATGCCGGCGCCGAGAATGCCGACAATGAAGCCAAGCATGATCCGTACGCCGAGCTGGTTCTTACGCTTCGAGTCCCACACGTGTAATGCGCCTCCGCGGCATAAACGCTCATCTTCGGCCGTCCGGCACACTACCGGGTTCGCCTTAGAAGTCGCTACTGTCTACTACGCATTATAGATGACCGAGACTGCCGTTCTCAAATGGAAACGCGGATGCCGAAAGGACGGCGCGAGAAGAGGCCTATTGCGGCCTATTGTAGGCGGAGAAACCGCTCGTAGGGCCGCCTTGCGACGCCTATACCCCTATGCTAGATTCCGAGGTTAGCACAAAAAGTGCAATTTTTTGCGATGTCCAGCCCTCGCCAACCCGATCCGACGAAGCAGGCCCGCATACCGCGCGTCGAGGTGTACTGGACTGCGGTCACCTACCGCAGCGTCATCATTTATCTGTCGCTGATTCTGGCCATTGTTCTGGCGATCTTCTACTTGATCCACCCCGATTGGTACGCCAGCCTCGAGGAGCGGCTCTCGAAGACGTTGGGCGCGACCGCGGACGTTGCCCTGGCCCCCGCGATGAATCAGGCCCGCTTCGTCAATTTGGACGGCAAGGTGGAAATTAAAAAGGTCAACTCGGTGAACTGGGAAACCGCCGACTATCGCACCACGCTCGATAAAGGCGACCTGGTCCGCACGGGCGGGGACGGCGCGGCTCGCATCACCTTTGTGGACGGCACAACGTACACGGTCAAAAACGACTCCTTCGTGACCGTCGAAGAAAACGCGATCGATCGCGACCGCACCACCAGCGTCGCGGTGCACATCAGTTCCGGCGCGGTCGATCTGGCCACCGGCACGTGGGAGTCGCCGCGTTCCAAGGCGGAGGTCTCCTTTGCCAACGCCCGCGCATCCTTGAAGGAGAATTCGCGCGCCGCCGTCCAGAGCAATCCCGGAGCCGACCAGAACCAGATCACCGTGTCGGCCGGCGCCGCTCACATGGAGGTCGGCCACGAACAGGTCGAAATCGGCAAATGGGAGCGCGTAAGCTTCGCCAACAACGGGCCGCTTACCAAAACGATGGTGCTCGCTCCTCCGGAGTTAGCTGAGCCGGTCAACCTAGAGCCGCTGATCGTGCCGGATCCTAAGCACGCCAGCGTGCATTTCGCCTGGGCGGCCGTCCCGGAGGCGGTTAGCTACGAACTGCGCGTCAGCACCAACACCATGTTCACGCGCATCGTTGCGGAGAAAAACACCGGCGCCCTGACCGCCGATCTCAGCGGGCTCGAGCCCGGCGATTACTTCTGGAGCGTCACCGCCACCGACGCGAAGAAGCGCGACAGTGCCCCGAGCGACCCTTTCCGCTTCACGCTGGTCGCGCAGGGTAAAGGCGAGGAAATGCTCCTCGAGGTGGACGCCCCGGAGATCCACGGCAGCGTCGTCGAGTTGCTTGGTCGCACCGATCCCGGCGCCGCGCTGATCATCGACGGAGAAACCGTCGTCGATATTCAGCCCGACGGGCGCTTCCGTTACTTCACGCCCTCGCTCTCGCGAGGCAGCCATGAAATCGTGATCACCGGCCAAAATCGCCGGGGAGGCACGGCCATCAAGCGCGTGCCGATTGTCATTCCGTAGCGAGGGAGGACGCCGTTTCTGGACTGGGGAGCCGAGGCTGATCGCGGCTCGAGGCAACGACAAAAATGATCAATAAGAACGGATATAACTTCCGCTCCGTCTTCAGCCTGTTGTCGTCCGATTTGGCCATCGATCTCGGTACGGCCAACACGCTGGTCTTCGCCAAGGGCAAAGGCATCGTGGTCAACGAGCCTTCGATCGTGGCCATCAACAAGACCAGCGGCGAGGTGGTGGCCGTCGGGCGCGAGGCCAAGGATATGCTCGGCCGCACGCCGGGTAACGTCGTCGCCATCAAGCCGATGAAGGACGGCGTGATCGCCGACTTCAAAGTCACCGAGAAGATGCTCACCTATTTCATTCAGAAAGCCCACAACCGGCGCGTCCTGGTTCATCCTCGAATCGTCATTGGCGTGCCCAGCGAAATCACGCCGGTGGAAAAGCGCGCCGTGCAGGACTCCGCGTATCGCGCGCGCGCCAGCGAAGTCTACCTGGTCGAGCAGGCCATGGCGGCGGCCATCGGCGCGGGCCTGCCCATCGAAGAGCCTTCCGGCAACATGGTTGTGGACATCGGGGGCGGCACCACCGATATCGCCGTCATCTCCATGAGCGGCATCGTCTACTCACGCTCGGTGCGCGTCGCCGGCAACGAGATGGACGAAGCCGTCATGCATTACTTGAAGCGCAAGTACAACCTGCTGGTGGGCGAGCGCACTGCGGAGCAGATCAAGATGGAGATCGGCTCGGCCTACCCGCTCGAGAAACCGCTGACCATCGAAGTCAAAGGCCGCAACTTAATCGAGGGCGTGCCGCGTACCGTCACCATCGACGACAGCGAAATCCGTGAAGCGCTCTCGGAATGCGTCGCCACAATTCTCAATGCCATCCGCGTCGCGCTCGAACGAACCCCGCCGGAGCTTTCCGCCGATATCAGCGATCGCGGTATCGTCCTGACCGGCGGCGGCGCTCTCTTGCGCAATCTGGACAAACGCATCCGCGAAGAAACCGGTTTGCCCGTCTCCATCGCCGACGACCCACTGGCCTCTGTGGTGCTCGGCACCGGAAAAATGCTGAGCGATTTCCACTTGTTGCGTCTGGTTTCGATCGACTGAGAGCGACTGAGAGCCATTTGAGCTCGACGGAATGGACTGACAAGGCGGCGCGCGACAACCGGTCCCGCGGCGCCAAAGCGTGAACAATCATGCTAGCCGTAGCTTCTCGACACCGTTCCTTGACGTTGCTGGGCGTTATCATTGGAGCCCAGTTGCTCCTGCTCGCCATCCAGATCAAGCGCGAGACGCAGGTGCGCCTGATCCGCATCTGGGCCGTGGAACTTGTCTCCCCGCTGGGTCGTGCCGCGGCCTGGACCAGCGACGCTATCGGCGGGACGTGGAGCAACTACATTGCGCTGCGGCACATGCGCCAGGGAAATGAGGCGCTGCAGGCGGAGCTCGACCGGTTGAAAATGCGTAACGCTGAACTCGAGGGCCGCGCCGCGGAAGCCGACCGCCTGGGGAACCTGCTGGGATTCCGCGAGGAGCACGCCGAGGTTCCCATGCTGGCCGCGCGAGTGATCGGAGGGAGTCCTGACGCAGGCAGCCACGTCGTTTTCATCAGCCGGGGTTCGCGCGACGGCCTGAAGCGGGACATGGGTGTCATCACGCCGGAAGGGGTGGTCGGAAAGATCGAAAACGTCTTTCCAGACACCTCCCAAGTATTGTTGCTCGACGACCGCGACAGCGGAGTCGGGGCGCTTCTGGCTGGCTCACGCACGCAAAGCCCGGTGCGCGGCACCGGGGACCCGCTGCTGGGCATGGAGTACGTCAGCAACGACGTGAAAGTGGAGCCAGGTGAGACCGTGCTGACTTCAGGCCAGGACCGCATCTTCCCCAAGGACCTGCCGGTGGGCACCGTGGCGCAAGTAAAAATCGATCGTCGCACCTCGTTCCAGGAAATTCTGATCAAGCCCGCGGCTCACCTGGACGGGCTCGAAGAAGTGCTCGTGTTGCTGGGCCGGGACGACTTTGCGCCCAAGAAAACCGCCGCGCAGGCCGCCAATGTGCCGCAGTCACCGGCAGCGCTCGCGAAACCCGCGTCTCCAGCGGCCACTCAGCCCGCGAGCCATCCATGAGAACACCGCGTGTGGGCTCTACCGGAGTCCACGTCCTAAAAATGGTCGTAATGCGATGCTTCCAGACCGAAGCGGGCCGAACCGGTCCGTGCCAGAAGCTACAGGTGAGCTGAATGGAAGTCCACGCGACAGCCGAACAACACATCGAAGTACATAAGTTTTACGCGGGTGTGGTCACCGGCACGGTACTTCTCGCGCTCCTGCTCGAGGCTTTCCTGCGTGCTAATTTCCGCTGGGCGGATTTGATCGAGCTGCCTCTGCTGGTCACGATTTACTTCGCTTTGAGCCGCCGGAATCCGTCGGGAGGGCTGCTGCTGGGAATGGTCATCGGCCTGGTGCAAGACAGTCTGAGCCACACACCCATCGGCTTCTACGGCATCGCCAAAACTTTGGTTGGATTCGTGGCCTCCTCCCTCGGTGCCCGGCTCGATGTCGAGCACCCCGTCAGTCGTTTCATCCTCACGCTTTTCTTTTTCTATTTCCACAACTCCGTGCTGGTACTGATCTCGCGCGTGCTGCTCGCACACCAGCAACTCTATTTCACCCCCAGGCTTCTGATCGCCTCGGGAGTGAATGCAGTGCTCGCCAGCCTGCTGTTTCCCATGCTCGATCGCCTCCGCAAAAACTCGTAAACACAACCGTCCGGTCTCGACGGTTTCCTGCGAGAATGCTCGCCCGCGATCTCGACAAAATGGACCACACCATTCTGTTTACTCGAACGGGCCAACGGTGTATAAGCAGGCCCATCGGGGAAATTCTAGGCAAACCCTGGGGAGGATCGAGCCATGAAGACTTGCTGCGCATCTGCACTTTGCGCTGTCTTGCTAGCGGGTTTCGTCGCCGTCAATGCGAATGGCCAGGCCTCGGAGGCACAGACCCACGTGGCCGCGGCCAAAGCTGCGCTGTCTCCCACGACCGCGAACGCCAAGCCCTGGCAGACGTTCAATGGTTTATTCAACATTGTATGCACTCAGCCGAAGCCGGGCGCAAAGCCTCCCGCCGTGGGTCCCGGAGAGCCTGACGAGAAAGCGAAATTGGTTCCTACGCCGCACGATAAGTGGTACGTGCCGCCAGTGAAGGTGTTCGACAACCTCTACTTCATCGGCACACAGACCGAATCCACTTGGGCGCTCACCACGTCCAAGGGAATTATTCTGCTGAATACAAACTTCCCTTGGGTCACGCCGGACCTGGTGAATGAGCTGAAGACCTTTGGTCTGGACCCGGCGAACATCAAATACGCCATTATCGTCCGCTCCCACTCCGACCAGTCTTGGGGAATCAATCCGCTAAAGAAGATGGTGCCGAACGTACGCGTGATCATGTCCGAGACCGATTATGATCTCCTAGCCAAGGACAACACCCCCGCCGATCTCAAGCCAACGAAAGACATGGTCGCCAAAGATGGCGAGAAGGTGACCTTGGGAGACACCACCGTCACGCTGTACTCGACACCCACGTCAACGCCCGGAAACCTCTCACTGATCTTCCCCGTAAAAGAAGGGAATCAAAAACATATGGCCGGCATGCTCGGCGGAGACTTCATGAGACTCGTGCAGGAAGGGGTGCAGATGTTCCCCGACATGCAGGCCATGAGCACAACCTACATCGCATCGACCAAACGCTTCAAAGAGATCGAAGATAAGGCCGGTGTCGATACGATCATCCACATCCACTCGAACGACGATAATACACTTCAGAAACTAGACGCCTTCAGGTCCCGAAAACCAGGCGATCCGAATCCCTTCATCAGCAAAGACGACGTCGACCGCTTCATGACCGTTCATATCGAATGCGCGGAAGCTCAACTCGCCTGGGCCAAAGGGGATTAGTCCCGGTCTATGGGAGGCGCGACGGGAGTATGCCCGGTTTAGCTCGCGGCAATGCTTGCGGGCTTCCAGGAGCGTCGACGCCGAAGTTGGGATCGTTGTCCTGCTCAAGAAATATTCGCCAGGCGCCGATTCGTTGGATGGCGTTAGCTTCGCCACTGAGACGGCGTGCGCCCAAGAGAGCAGATAGCACATCAGAAAAAACCAGGAGGACCGAAGCATGAAGGCAGTGCGATTCGATAAGTACGGCGACATTGAAGTCCTGCATATAGCTGAGGTGCCGGTACCCGAGCCAGCTCGGGGGGAAGTGCTGGTCAAGGTGAAAGCCGCTTCGATCAACCCCGGTGAGGCAAAAATACGCGAAGGACTGATGCATGCGCGCTGGCCGGCCACTTTCCCGTCGGGTGAGGGTACCGACTTGGCCGGGATCGTGACGAAGTTCGGCGCGGGTGTGGAAAGTGTCCCGGCCGGGGACGAAATCATCGGCTTCACCAACCGGCGCGCCAGCCATGCTGAGTATGCCGTCGTCGAAACCCAGAACCTGACGCGCAAGCCGCCGAATGTGTCCTGGGAGACTGCCGGGTCCTTAGCCGTTGCGGGAAGCACGGCGTATGCGTCGGTGCGAGCGGTATCCCTCAAGCCGGGTGACACGGTTGCGGTCTCCGGCGCCGCGGGTGGGGTTGGATCGCTGGTCGTCCAACTGGCGAGACGGACTGGGGCAGAAGTGATCGGCATTGCCGGTCTGGCCAACCACGGCTGGTTGACGGCACACGGCATCAGACCCCTGCCCTATGGCGACACCTTAGCCGCCCGGCTGCGGGAGGCTAAGATAGACGCATTCATTGACACCCACGGCGACGGTTACGTCAAGCTGGCGATCGAGCTGGGCGTTTTGCCAGGCCGGATCAACACGATTATCGACTTCGCCGCCGTGCAGCAGTATGGCGTGAAGGCCGAGGGCAGTGCGGCCGCGCTAAGCGCCGCGCTCCTTGCGGAACTCGCCCAGATGGTTGCCGCTGGTCAGCTGGCAGTGCCAATCGCCGCGGCCTTCCCTTTGGCTGACGTGCGCGCGGCGTACAAACTGCTTGCGCAGGGCCACACTCGGGGCAAGATCGTGCTCCTACCCTAATCGCAAATCGCAATGGCGCGATTTATCGAAAATGGCCCGTCGGCCGCCCGGCAATCGCCGCAGGCATCCGGCGCCGTGCCTGGCGTCGCCCAGGAAGCTGATTGGTTCGCCCCGGCTTACCTCCGGCCCACACTTCGGTACAGGGAGTAACTCCCTGAGGCCAAACATGTGCGAATAGTTGCACACTATGGCTGCAAATGTTACCGTGAGTCGATCTAGTAAGAGGGCGGAAAACTGTCTGCGGCGTCATCATAAGCGGTGAAATAACGATTTTCTCCCCCGGGTCGATAGCCAGGGAGAGGACAGATTCCCGGGCATGCAGGGTGCTCCGGTATGGGCGTGGGCTACACGCGGAGCCAGGTGATATCCAGGTCATACAGCTCATAAACGACACCGTCCTCAGCTTTTTCCGCAAACGTAGGCGCTTCGGAAGCCCCCTCCGCACGCGCCGACTTGCGGTAATGCCGTTCGACGCCGTTCATCGCATTTACGGGCGGTGATCGGCTAGCGAGAGATTCGGGGGCGGCGCGGAGTTTGCGTTGTCTAGCTCGTTTCAAAGAGAGAGTCGCCTGCCGCAAACGCGGCTGGCCGTCATCTCCTACGTCATCGTCGGGCTGATCGGACTGCTGCTGTTTGGCTTCTGGCGGCTGCAGATCGTCGATTCGGACCGCTACGCTCAACTCGCCGAGCGGAATCGCATCCGCACCATTCCGGTGATTGCGCCACGCGGCTCCATGCTCGACCGTACCGGGCGCGTGCTGGTGGACAATTATCCTTCCTTCGGCGTCCTGCTCCTGCGCGACGACGTCGACGAAGTTCAGCGCTTGCTGCCGCAGATCGCCGACGGTCTCGGCCTTTCCCTCGACGACCTGCAGCAACAGATGGAGGCCGCGAAATCGCTCCCGCGCTTCCAGCCCCTGGTCATCAAGCCGGAAGCCAGCCCTGCGGATATCGCCTTCATCGAGTCCCATCGCAGCGACATTCCCGTACTCGAGATGCTGATGGTGCATCGCCGGCGCTATCCGCCCGACGGGTTCCTGGCGCATGTGAGCGGGTACGTAGGTGAAGTCAGCCCAGACGAGGTCGGCGTCTCTGGCGGCCGGTACAAACCCGGCGACATCGTCGGCAAGACGGGCCTGGAAAAGCAGTACAACGAAACGCTGATGGGCGTTGACGGCCAGCGGCGCGTCATCGTGAATAGCGTCGGCCGCGAGGTCGGCCGCCTCGAGCAAACCGACCCTGTCCCCGGCAAACCCGTGCGCCTCACGATCGATGAGGACCTGCAAGCGGTCGCCGAACAGGACCTGCAAGGCAAAAGGGGAGCCGTCGTCGCGCTCGATCCTCGCACCGGCGACGTCCTGGCGATGGCCAGCCACCCGGCCTACGACCCCAACGATTTCGCGGTCAGCGTCTCCAAACAGGAATGGCAGCAGCTCAACGAGGATCCCGACCGTCCCCTGCTCAACCGCGCGATTCAGGCGCAACTCGCGCCTGGTTCGATGTTCAAGATTTTCATGACCGCGGCGATGCTCGAATCCAAGGCAATTCCCGCGGACTACCAGGTTTTTTGTCCCGGCTGGGCCGAATTTTACGGGCGCATTTTTCACGACGCCGAAAAGGACCATGGCGAAGTGGACCTGCACAAAGCCATCGTGAAGTCCTGCGACGTCTACTTCTACAATGTGGGCCAGCGCCTGGGCATCGACCGCATCTCCTATTACGCCACCAAACTTGGCCTGGGCCGTAAAACGAACGTAGACCTGCCGGGCGAAGATTCCGGCCTGGTCCCTTCGCAAGAGTGGAAAGAGCGCGTCTTCCATCAAAAATGGTACCCCGGAGAAACAATTTCGGTTTCCATTGGCCAGGGAGCCACGGTCGTGACTCCGATGCAGATCGCCTATACCATCGGCGGCATTGCCATGGGCGGCGTGTTCCACCAACCTCACCTTCTCATGAGCGATCAGCCCGGTCCGGAAATCGACTTCCCCATTTCCGAATCCACGACCGATTTCATCACGCAGGCCATGTGGGGCGTCGTCAATGAAGACGGTACCGCGGCCGCGTCCAGACTGCCTGGTATTGAATTCTGTGGTAAAACGGGCACTGCGCAGGTGATTGGCGCCGAGCATAAAGGGGAAGCTGGAAAACAAACGCAGACCAAGAACAATGCCTGGTTTGAAGGCTTCGCGCCGAGACGCAATCCCGAGATTGTCGTCGCCGTCCTGGTGCAGGCCGGCGGATTCGGCGCGGTATCCGCCGCGCCCATCGCGAAAGACATCGTCAAAGCCTATTACGATAAAAAGCAGGGCAAGTTCCAGCTGCTCACCACGCAGTTGCTGCCAAACGGGGCGCCCAATCCGATGCGCGCTGCAACGCCCGCCCCAACGACCGTAGCGATGCCCATCGCAACGCCCAATGCAGCCGCGGGCGCGGCATCGCAAAACGTGGTCCGCGCGCCGCAACCGGCCGGCAAATCCCCGGCGCCGCAGCCGGCCAGCAAACCCGCCGCGCCGGCCGATCCCGCGCAGCTCGCGCCGCCCAAGCCCGCGCAGGAAGCGCCCGCAGAAGCAGCGCCGGGACAAACCCGGGAAGAGCAATGACCAGCGCAATGACCCGAGCGGCACAATGAAGCAAACCGGCGGCATTCGCGAATACGACTGGATCCTGCTGATGATCGCCTTCGCGATCTGCGGAATGGGTGTGCTCGAAATCCGGTCCGCCACTCACATGAGCCATCTCGCGGGCATGGAGTGGAGGCAGCTCTCCTGGATCGGCATGGGCCTGGTCGGCATGCTGCTGCTCTCACGCCTGGATTACCACGCCGTCCTCGACAAAGCGCCCATCCTCTACGTCATTGGGATCCTCGCGCTGATCGCCGTCTTGGCCCTGGGCCACACGCGATTTGGCGCCAAGCGCTGGCTCCCCCTTCTCGGTCAGTTTTTCCAGGTGTCGGAATTGGCGAAGTTGATTATAATCGTCGTGCTGGCGCGCTTCTTCACCGATGTGCGCACAGATCGTCTGTCCTTGGGGGATTTAATCAGGGTGGGCGCTCTGACTGGGGTGCCAATCGGATTGATTTTGCTGCAACCGGACTTGGGCACGGCCATGGTGCTCGTTCCCGTGGCTG
>Ga0302325_10036113_pt1 | contig 10077 bp, 6 predicted proteins | sample Palsa_T0_2_FD_201948 | JGI IMG/M metagenome (GOLD analysis project Ga0302325, IMG submission 201948) | Peat permafrost microbial communities from Stordalen Mire near Abisko, Sweden - Palsa_T0_2 | ecosystem: Environmental > Terrestrial > Soil > Palsa > Peat permafrost | place: Sweden: Abisko... | reverse complement strand
ATTTCGTCGACGGAGCCGGTTCTCGCAACAAACGGATTCGCGCCGCTTAAATTTATAACTGCCGATCCACCTGCGTCTCATCGGGATCACTTTCGCTGTCTCCTGATTTTTCCTCTTCTGGCCTGCTCGCGACAGCGAAGAATTGCGCTGCGTGCTGAATTCTGGCCACGGCAGGGACAGGCAAGTTGTGCGCCTTGTGGCGCGATGATCATGAACCAAGGGTCTTTTCAACTTGGTTTTCTGGATTTTTCCAAATCGCGCGCAATGATCTGTCGACACCGGTGCCAGAGTTCGACTTTTTAGGTCTAAAACCAGGTGACCGTTGGTGCCTTTGTGCACCCCGCTGGCAGGAAGCATTTGGGGCAAACCATGCGCCTTGCGTGGTCTTGCGCGCTACTCACGAGGGAGCTCTGACGTATTGCTTGCTCGCTGACCTTAAGCGCTTCGCGGTAGACTTGACGTGACGCACACCGGGTTTGGTTCATATCCGAGAACGCCACGACACGTTTTACGACACCGATAATGCGGATCGAGCACACGCGACGGGTGCTCGGCGATGCGCGCGTGACTTCCGTTCTTCCCTCAACAGCTGACATTCTTTCGCAGCGCGGTAAGTGAAGCGATGGGCCATAAGCGGTCATGCTGGCGGTCATGGTTCCGCCTAATCGATATCATCGGTAAAAGTGTGATTTCTATTCCGGCTGAAGCTTATCAGCCTACTTTGATCGCTCGGGGGTCGTGTGCGTTACGCAGCCGCCTGAGCTTGGGCCGCAACAGAGTCGCCAAAAGTGCTCAGAAACCTCGGAACGTCGGTCGCCGGCATCGGCCGCGCGAAATAATATCCCTGAGCCTGGTCGCAGCCCATGGCCCCAAGCAGTTCGAGTTGGTGGACGTCCTCGACGCCTTCGGCGACAACCTTGATGCCCATGCTGGCGCCGATCGACAGGATCGCTGCCACGATTGCCGGATCGCGCAGATCGCGAACGAACGATTTGTCGATCTTGATGCGGTCGATCGGGAATTGTTTGAGATGGGTCAGCGAGGCGTAGCCCGTACCGAAATCGTCGAGCGCGATCAAGATGCCCGCCTCGTGCAAGGCGTGGATCGTGTCGGCGACGACATCGGAGCCCCAGCCCATATAGACGTTCTCGGTCACCTCGAGGGTGAGACACCGGGTGGGCACGCGCGTTCGCAGCAGCTTTGCGATGACAGCCGCGGCCAAGTTGCCGCCGCGGAACTGTGAGGCGGACAAGTTGACGGCGACGCGCCCGAATTCGATCGCGGCATCGATCCACGTCCGCATCTGCGCCATTGCGCTATCCAGTGCCACCTCGCCCATGGCGAGCGAGAGCTCCTGATCCTCGAAGCCGACCGAAAATTTGTCGGGCGTGAGCACGCCGCGCGAGGGATGTTGCCAGCGCATCAGCGCCTCGAAGCCGGTGACCGTCCGCGGCTTGGCGATACGCACCAGCGGCTGGTAGTAGAGCACGAACTCGCCCCTATCGATTCCGGACCTGATTTCACCCAGGAGCGCAATGCGCTGTTCTACCTCATCGCGCATGTTGGGTTCGAAGATGACGAAACGATTGCGGCCGGCGTTCTTGGCGCGGTAAAGCGCAATTTCGGCGTTGCCGAGCAGCGCCGCGGCGTTACGATCGTGCTCGGGATAGAGCGCCGCGCCGATGCTGGCGGTGATGGACAGATGCTTGCCGTCGTAGCTGCGCGGATCACGCAGCAGTTCCCTGAGCCGGTCCGTGGGAGCCGTCAGATCATTCAGGTCGCGAACGTTCGGGATAATGACGGCAAATTCGTCGCCGCCAAGGTGCGCCACGGTATCGGCGTTGCGATAGACGGACTGTAATTGCTCAGATACGGAGCGCAGCAATGCGTCACCTGCGGTATGCCCCAAGGTGTCATTGATGTCCTTGAAATGATCCAGATCGAGGATCAGCAGTCCGATCTTGGACCCGAGTTGTTCCGCCTCCGCTATCGCTGTTGCGAACCGGATCTGGAACAGCGCTCGGTTGGGCAATCCGGTCAGCGAATCGCGGAATGCTAGGCGTTCGACTTTGGCAGCTTGCTCCCGTTGCTCGGTGATGTCCTGAATGCTGCCAACGATGCGGCTTACGACGCCATTCGTCAGTTCCGGCTCGGCGATGCTGCGTACCCAACGCCGCGCTCCCGCTGCCGTTACGATCGGGTGTTGCTGATCGAAGGGAATGTGGTCGCGGATCAGCCGTTCGATTCCTTGCGCGACATTAGCCTTCTCTTCACCCCAGAAGTTCGCCACCATCTTCTCTGTCGGTGTGACGTCCATAGCGACATCGAAAATACGATAGGTCTCTTCGGACCAGAGGAGCGACTTGGTGCGCACGTCCCAAGTCCAACTGCCGACCTTTGTCATCCGCGCTGTTTGCGCAGACAATTCTTGTTGGCGCTTGAGGTCGATCGTCACCCGGCGCCGGCGTAGCTCGTTGATGGCCGTGGTGGCCAACATCTGCAAACGCGAGGCGTCTTCTTTGGAAAACGCGCGCGGTGTCGTGTCGATGATGCAGAGCGTGCCGAGGCGGACGCCCGGCCGAACGATCAAAGGAGCGCCCGCATAAAAGCGGATATGCATTTCCCCGGTGACCAGTGGATTTTCCGAGAATCGGGCATCCCGCGTGGCATCGGCGACGATCAACACCTCGTCGTCCAGAATCGCGTAGGTGCAGAATGCGTCTTTACGGGCGGTGCCGTCGGCATCGACACCGCATTTGGCCAGAAATTTTTGGTCGTCGCGTCCCACCAGCGTGACCAGCGCGATCGGCACCCCAAACAGGCTCTGCGCCAGCAGGCATGTCTGGTTGAGACTCGCTTCAGCAGGCCCATCCGGAAAGTCGTAACCGAGAATTTCCTGAAGGCGTTCTTCTTCGTTCGGAGGAATGGGATAACCGCGGGGGAGCGGCGACAGGCTGGGCATTAATCTCCTCCTGCGAGATTAGCGTGCCTGTTACGTCTGAAGACTTCGCTATTAAAAAGTGTAAAAGCTTAGATGCAATTGCGCCACCGTACCGCAGAACCGGCGTGCTTAACGTCTGACCGACCGAGTAGCGAGTGAGCATTCTCTGCATTCCGGCGATGAGGTGCGTCGTCTCAACCACTCGGAACCAGGTGGAACTGACGCCCGGACGGACCGCACGCCGGCGGGCTCGCACGTCCGCTCAGGGGCCAACAGCAGAAATCGTCGTCCCAGCTTCACGCCTGTTTTCGGTGCCAACGCTTGGTGTTGTCGGCGGAAAGAGCGTGGGATCACACAAACCTAGCGGACAAGCCGCTGGGCCGCCTCGCGTGCGCTACCCGATGAGCCGGCTTCAAGCGGCTTCTTCAAAATGCTCGAGCGCAGTGCGTCGGCGCGTGGGGCCGGGGAGAGAGAGAGCGCTTGCCCCGCCGCCGGTTGCAGCGGCGGCGGATCTGGTGGCGCGTCATAGCCCGCCGCGTCTGCGTCACTCGTGCGGTAGCTCATGGTGGCGTGGCGCCACCGGCCGATGACCGAAGCGATCATATCGCGGCTGACATCGGTGCCGGGATCCGAGCGCGTATTACCGGAGGCTTCGCTGTTGGGACGCTGCACCGTCGGCAATTCCTGGAAGCGCATGCATGTCGGCAGTGCCACCCCGGCGCCAAAGGTGAAAGCCTCGCGGATGCCAAGGGAGGGAATGAACGAGAGCAGATTAGCGGCCGCCTCCGACACCGCCGAGCGGATCAGCTCCTGGTCGCGGTCGTTCGACAGCCGCATCACAAATAATGTCGAGCACTGGGAAAGGATCGTGGAGTCGATCTCGGCGGGCCGTTGCGAGACCAACCCGAGGTATACCCCATACTTGCGGCCTTCCTTGGCGATGCGAGAGATCGCGCGGCGGGTCGGACCGAAGCCGACATTGCGGTCGGCGGAGGCGTAGCGATGCGCCTCCTCGCAGACGAGCAATAGCGGCGCCACGCCATCGCTCCACAGGCCGAAGTCGAAAGCCATGCGGCAGAGGACCGACACCACCGAGTCAACCACTTCCACCGGGAACCCCGCGAGTCCCATGACGGTTATCGGCTTACCTTGCGGCGGGAGCCGGAAGAGCTGACTGAGAATCTCGGCCATCGTATCGCCGCCGATATTGGCGTTCTCGAACATGAAGGCGTAGCGCGGATTGTTGCGGAAGGTCTGAATCCGCGAGATCAGCTTATGGTAGAGCAACCGCGACGAGCGGTTTTCCAGCTTGCCCATGCGTTCGTCGAGCAGATTGACCAGATCCTCGATGCGATAGGGCACCGGCGTGTCGGCGGTAAAGCCGCTGTCGCGCGGATCGCGCTTCCGGGCAGTCGCGTGGTCGCCGCCCGCGCGATATTGCAGATAAGCCGCCTTGGCCAGTGGAACGACCTCGGAGAGAATCTCGACCTCCTCGATAACGCCGGATCGCTCGCCGAAGAGAACGTCGATAATCTCCTCGAAATTGAACAGCCAGAACGGCAGCCGCAAATTGCGCGGGGTGAGCACTTGCGCCTTGTCGCCGAAGCAATTGCCGTATTCGTTGTGCGGATCGATCAGGAAGATGCGCAGATTCGGCCGTGTGTCGAGAATCTTTTTCAGAATTACGGTAACGCCGTTCGACTTGCCGACACCGGTCGCGCCGAGGATGGCGAAATGCCTGCTTACAAGATGATCGATTTCAATGTGGACGCGGATATTCGGATTTTGCTGGAGATCGCCGATATGGGCGCGATTGCTGTCGGCCGTTCCGTAGATCACCCGCAACATATTCTCGGTGAGCATGATCGTGGCGTCACCGATGTTTGGATATTCGGAGAAACCGCGCTGAAAGAACAGGGGTGTCTTTTCGCTCGAACGAATCTCGCCGATCAGGTCAAGTCGCGCCACCTTGCGGTATGACGGCTCGCCGGTCGCCGCGGCCAAAGTCTCCTCCGCAATTTGGGTGATCAGGCCGATGATCACGGCTTTGTTGGTCTTAAGTCCCATAAATTTTCCGACGGTCGGCTGATCGTCGCCGAGCGCGCGGGCGGCAAGTTCGACAGTAGCTTGTGAACCGCTGATGGCGACCACGCGGCCGATCGATTCAGGGCGCGGTCGTGCAGCGCTCGGGTCGGGTGCTGCGGTTTTTTCCATGACCTTCCCAACTATCACGATGAGATTGCGGCTCTATTAATGCGAGGCGATGGGTTCCTCTGCGGCTTGTCTGCAAGTCGCCGGCGCGCCGCCATCGTTAAAATACAGTCAAGCCTTCCCTGAGTTTTTCATGGTTTTTTTGAGATAATTGCAAAACTTTTGCTGGAGGATTGAGATCATTCAAGCGACGTTTGCGCGGCTTTGTCGATGACTGCGCGGCCCAGACGGCCTGGAGCTATTGTGCAAGGAGGTAGCAAATGGAACTCCGCGAGCAAGTTGATGTGTTGCCCCGGTTGGGGCCAAGATCTTCGTTTACGGAATTTCTCCCATCGCTTGCACGGCCACGCAGATTTCAGAGAAAGGCGCGACGCTGATTGTCGTCAGCCAGCTCGGTATTCCGGATACGTTCGAACTCGCCATTGCCGGAGCCGAAAAGCGACATCGGTGCGAACGCCCGCTTTTCTCGATAACGGACAATCGCCGAAAACGGCTGGCATTTTTCCTCTTTGCAACTTTGCGAAACGTCATCGTATCCGGCCGATCGCTGCGGACAAGCATGTGCGCGGTGTTCGAGCCGATCACAATTAGTAGCGGCTGGACTCGGCGCGGCGGGCGGGGGTCCAATGCCGGCCCATGAAGCACCGTGCAGCACGCACCACGCTCAGCGATCTCCACCGCGCGACGCCGTGGCTGCTCTACTGTGAAAGGTGTTCCCATTCATCGCCGCTGGCGTGTGCCGTCGCGGTGATCCGCTGGGGCGCTTGCGAATCGAGCGACAAGCAGCGCCGCTCCGCACGGAGCACCGCCTGCGGCCACAAGGGCGCGGACTATTCAGCGTCCGAGTTGGGGCGGCACTGACGTCGGCTTCTTGCCTTTTCCGGCGGATAAGGTCGCGCCGGCCGCAATTTTGCCGTCTCTGCGCGACTAGATTTTGATTACTGGGTGTCGGGCACACCGGAATGTGCCGTGTCGCATACGCGTAACGTTAGAATGTATGACCTGGCCGAGATCCTGATGCTGGCCACAGGTATTTTGCTGGTCGTCGCCATCGCATTTTTATTCTGACGGCCGGCGCAGCGCGCCGACATGGTCGTCGATGGCCTACATCGCGCGCCTCAAGCCACGAGGGTCGTTATCGGCTCGATGATCGAAGGATCATCATTCTCTGGCTTGTTGACGCGCGTCGAAATCGGCCACACATAGAATATCATAGGCAATAGGCTGGGAGCCGCGCGGCCGCGATTTTCCCCGCCGCAACCGCTTGATTTCCGGACTCTCGCTCGGCGTCCTGATCGTCGAGGCGGCCAAGCGATCGGGCTCGCTGATCACCGCGCGGTTTGCGCTCGAACAGGGCCGCGAGGTATTCGCCGTTCCCGGTTCGCCGCTCGATCCACGTGCTGAGGGGACGAACGGCCTCATCAAACAAGGGGCGACGCCGGTCACCGAGGCAGCCGACATCGTCTCCGTGCAGCGGTCGATCACGGAGGAGAAGGAACTGCCGGCGCGCGAGCCCGAGTCGCGCTCCGGCGGGGCCGGCGATGAAGTCGAACCGGCGCCCGATGAGCGGGCGCGCATTGTCGCTCTGCTCGACCCGGCGCCGGCCCAGATCGACGATCTGGTGCGGCTGTCGAAGAGTTCGCCCGCGGTGGTGCGGATGGTGCTGCTTGAGCTTGAGATTGCCGGACGGCTCGAACGCCACGGCGGCGGCTTGATATCGCTCGCCTAGATTGAGGCTTCAGCGCTTTGGCAGCAGGCCGAGCCGCTTACCGATCATGCGATCGATAAAGCGCTTAGGCAGGTTGCGCATAATCCAATCCCGCACCGGGTTGGGTGTTATTGCGTAGCGCACCTTCGGTTTCGCGGCAGTCAACGCTTGCAGCACCACTTCGCCGACCCGCTCCGGGGGCAGCCCATTTTCTCCGAGCTTGAGCATGTAAGCGCGCAGGCGATCGAGCGCCGGCTCATACGGCGAGTTGCGGAACGGCGTGGTATCTATTTGCTCGGCCTTGCTCCAAATCGGCGTCGATACCGCACCCGGGCCGACGACGATGACGTCGATTCCCCACAACAGCATTTCGCGCCGCAAGCTTTCAGAAAGGCCTTCGAGGGCGAATTTAGAGGCATTGTAAGGCGCCACGAACGGGTTGCCGATACGGCCGCCGACCGAGCTGATGTTGATGATGCGTCCCGGGCTACCCGTAAGCTGCGGATCGGTGCCAGTGAGCGGCGCGAAAGCTTTGGTGACGATGACGACGCCGACGAGATTGATCTCGATCTGGCGGCGGAATTCTTCGGTCGGCAGCTCCAGGAGCGGACCGGCGACGGCCACGCCGGCATTGTTGACCAGACCGGCCAACCGTTCACCTGCGAGTGTCCTGCGCACGTCTGACGCAGCCGCATTCACCGCAGCCTCGTCGGTCACGTCGAAGATCAACGGCACGAAGCGGTCACCAAATTCCGCGGTGAGGCGCCCCGCGTCGGACGTTTTGCGCACGCTCCCAAAAACGCGAAAGCCATTGCCAATAAGAACCTTTGCCGTGCCCCAGCCTATGCCGGTGGAAGTTCCCGTGATCACGACGCTGCGCATAAAACCTCCGGCGTTGGCGGATTGACCGACCCGCTCGCATCTTCAATGGTGCTGACATCTTACAATGGACGGTCGGCCTTGGGGCGAAGATGATGGCGCGGCTTTCGTTTCTGGTTCTAGTGCTATCGCTCGCGAGCGTTCGCGCCGAATGCCAGACCGGCAATTCCTTTGCGGCCTTCCTTGCCGGGCTGCGGCAGGAGGCCGCCACGCAAGGCATTACACAAGCGACTTTTGACGCAGCGTTCGCAGGGTTGACGAGCGACCCGAACGTGCTTGGAGCGATGCGGCACGCGCCGGAATACGGCAAACCATTTGGACCGTATCTCGCGAGCCTCGCTTCGCCGTCCCGCATCGCTGTGGGTTTGCGTAAATCGGCGCAATTGGCCGCTACCTTGCAGGCCGTCGAACAAAAGTTTGGTGTCGACGCACACATCCTCGTCAGCATCTGGGGCGTTGAATCGTCTTTCGGCGACGGCGAGCAGCATTGGGATGTGTTCCGCTCGCTGGCGACCTTGGCGGCCGCGCGCTTTCAGCATCCGCTGTTCCGCGATGAGCTCCTGAGCGCTTTACAGATCCTCCAGCGCGGTCATATTCCCCGCCGGGAATTCGTCAGCTCCTGGGCCGGTGCCATGGGCCAGCCGCAGTTCTTGCCGTCGAGTTATTTGAAGTATGCCGTCAATTTCGACGGCGACGGCAACGCCGACATCTGGCGCAGCGTCCCCGATGTGCTCGCCTCGATCGCAAATTATTTGCAGAAATCGGGCTGGCAGCCGCGCTTGCCCTGGGGCTTTGAGGTCGTGCTGCCGCAAGGATACGATTACCGCACGAGCCGCGGCACGTTTGCCGATTGGGCAACGCGTAACGTGAGCCGCGCCGATGGTGGCGCGCTTCCCGCGACCGGCAGCGCCATCCTGTTCTTTCCCAGCGGCGCCCCCGGGCCGGCCTTTCTCGTCACCGATAATTTCGTCGTGCTCAAGCGGTTCAACAATTCGGACGCCTATGCGCTTGCCGTCGCCGAGCTTGCCGACCGGCTGCGCGGTCTTCCTCCGTTCCGCGGGGCCTGGCCGACGGACGATTTCCAGCCCTCACGCGACCAGCGCATCGCGCTGCAACGCCGGCTCGCGGCGCTCGGCTACAAAATCGCGGATTTCGACGGGCATTTCGATTTCGATTTGCGCGACGCGGCGCGCGACTTGCAGCAGCGTTACGGCTTGATCCCCGACGGCTACCCGAGCCGCGCTTTCCTCGACCGCGTCGGCGTGCGCTAAAAGATGCGTGTCAGCCTGGTCCGCCTGACGCGCGATCCGCCTGCCCGCCCCAAAGCTTGCAAATCTCATCGGCTTCGAGCCGCGCCATGTCGAGGATGTAAGCCAGCGATTCGAGGTCATGGATCTTAGCGAGCCGCGACAGCTCGTCCGCGATCGAGCCAATATAAAGGGCGGCGTCCGGGGCTTCCGCAACTTCTAGTTTGCGTCCACTTTCGAGAGCCATAAGGTGCTCAGTGCCCATGGGGATCGCCGGAGCGCCGTGGCCCACTTGCGTCCTTTTTAGATATTTTTTGCAAACAAGCAACCTCAGGGCGTGGTTGCCGGCCTGGGCGGAATTATTTCGATATGACGGCAATTTGCCACGTTTGCCTGCGCTTTCAGCCACGCGGAAGGCCCGTTTTCGCACGGTAACGATTTGACAGGCAGGGTTGCGTTACCCATGTTCGCGGCGGCCGGGACGGGGTCAAAGACCCCCAAAAGACGCGAAAAGGCCAATAAATCATTGGGTTATCATGAATCTGGTAGTGGTGGAATCGCCCGCCAAGGCGAAGACGATCAATAAGTATCTCGGCTCCGGCTACGAGGTTTTGGCCTCTTTCGGGCATGTGCGTGACTTGCCGGCCAAGAACGGCTCGGTCGATCCCGACGCCGATTTCCGCATGATCTGGGAAGTCGATGCCAAGGCGGAGAAGCGCCTCAACGACATCGCGCGGGCCGCCAAAGGGGCCGAAAAGCTGATCCTGGCGACCGACCCCGACCGCGAGGGCGAGGCGATCTCCTGGCACGTGCTCGAAGTGCTCAAGCAAAAGAAGGCGCTCCACGGCCAAGTGGTCGAGCGGGTGGTATTTAACGCCATCACCAAGCAAGCGGTGACCGAAGCGATGGCGCATCCGCGCCGCATCGACCAGGCGCTGGTCGACGCCTATCTGGCGCGCCGGGCGCTCGATTACCTGGTCGGCTTCACCCTTTCGCCCGTGCTGTGGCGCAAACTTCCCGGCGCGCGCTCGGCCGGACGCGTGCAATCGGTGGCGCTGCGGCTCGTTTGCGACCGCGAGCTGGAAATCGTA
>Ga0302325_10036112_pt1 | contig 10077 bp, 15 predicted proteins | sample Palsa_T0_2_FD_201948 | JGI IMG/M metagenome (GOLD analysis project Ga0302325, IMG submission 201948) | Peat permafrost microbial communities from Stordalen Mire near Abisko, Sweden - Palsa_T0_2 | ecosystem: Environmental > Terrestrial > Soil > Palsa > Peat permafrost | place: Sweden: Abisko... | reverse complement strand
CTTAAGTGCCTCCTTCTCAAGTCTCTTTTTCTCCTTATTATCACTCTTTTGCTTTGCCTTTTTTTGCCTCTCTTTAATTATATTTATAACCTTATCCTTCTCAGCATTGTCCCAATTAATTAACCTACGCGCTTAATGACTATATATCTCGCTATATTTTTGTACAATAGTACTAGGCTAATCGTTCCTATCCTTTATAATAGCTTGATAAGCTAAAACTGACTTCAAATGCTACTATGCAAGTTCTCTTATATATAGCCGTTTTTCTATAAACTTATCCACCTTAGCTTTAACACGCTTAAATAAAGGTGTTAAAGGAAAGGGACCATTCTCTAGCCTATTATCTATATATTTTGCACTTCTCTTCCTTTATGTATATATAATCGGTGTATTAAACTTGTTCTATGGTTTTGGAGGAGGGGTTGCAAAGGCAAGAGAAGAAGAGGGTTTGCGTATCGATTCTGGTTTTTAAATGCCACTATATTAGTTCATCTAGTCGAGTACAATCGAAGGGTTAAAGGGTATAAGACCTATTTTGCGGAAGGCTGATTTGTAGAGCTTTGCAGTTTATGTTCGATCACTGAAAGATTGAAATATTGCAAAGAAGTCGGTCTTAAAAACTGCGTTTCCACCAAGAAAGACATACTTGCGTAGCTCGGCTTTAAATTCGAATTTAAACTTCTAAAAAGCTCTAACATCTGCAAGCTATATTAAATGCGTTAAATGCGCCGGTAAAAGGAATGGTCGAATCTTATATTCCTAGCAGAAATCCAAGAAGTCTTGAGTTATATGCGAGCTATAACTATCAAAAATTAGCATTCGATATACGCCTTTTGTCCTTAGAGCTGTAAACTTCTCAAAATGCTTAATCTAAGCTATAGTAAGTATATCGTTTGTAAAGCTAGACTCTAATTGTGCAAATAGAGTATCCCCATCGATGTTATTATCAAAGTACTTCCGTAAATGGTATGCGCCTTTGAAAATAAGCATTAGAGGGACATGGTAGCCAGTTGCACTAAAGCATTCCACACAAGTTACTAACTCCTTATTATTTGGGTTATTAACAAAGATCCTCTTAAGACCTTGTGGAATAATAACACGATTCCTAGCTAATATACTAATCTAACAACCAGTTTTATTAAAGTTATATATATCATTATCAAGAATACCCCACTTCTCCTTACACCTCTTGAAATCGGCAAAATAGTCGAGAATATCTTGTCAATTGTGGGCATTTCTTTGTAGGTATAAGAGAGGTTTCGATTTAAGAGTTTAAAGCTATGGTTTATGTCGAAGCATCCAACGCTCTGCCCACCGGTATAAGACAGTTGCAAGGTCTCCATTCTTGTTAATAATACTATTAAATGCAAATAGTCGATTTAAGCACTCAATCACATCGCCTATACCCGCATTTCTTCTTACATGATAGCAGAATAGTAAATGATCCTTTAAAGCATGCTCTTGAGGTACATCTAGCTTCTTATTGTAGCCTCCTCGTGTATTTGATGCTAGAATACCTCTTAATTAACGGCGAACGCGTTCATATGACGCGCGAGTTTGACGTGCAGCATCCGCGATTATAAGCTCAAGTTGTTTCTAAAGCAATTAGAGACATTCTTGCACCTTTCTCTCTTCGAATAACGCGGCAAAAGACATTATAGTTGATAATATTAAACAAATTAGCTAGAAAATCGCGTTGCATTTAATTCGATCGTCGCATTGCTGTAAATCGTCGCATTGCTGACCCTCACCCAATTACGTAATCGTCATTGGGTGGTAGGGGTGGGAACCGAACGATCATAGCTTTGGGAAGGCCGGAGGGGATAGTACTGTAATGTGGATAAGGCAATGTACAGTACGGAGTATGAAGACCAGATCTTGGGTGGACGATTAGCGAGCGCGATCTCATAGTCGCGACAGTGGCAACTTAAGAACATACAGAAATGAAACAGCAAACTTGAAGGTACTCCAACAGCCGAATATCCAAATTTTCTAATTGTTCGTGCTATGATTGATTTTTGTTCCATTTGACAACAAATGCTCTGAAGACCTGGAGTGAGTTTGGGTTTCGAATCAACATCTTAAAGGGCTCGGCTAATGCCCCTATTCTTGCACGGATCAAGTAGTGATCGGAAGTGATTGTCTCGATCGTCACCAAAACCACAACCAAGTTACCAGGCTTTGCGCCTCCTCAAAATCTGACCCTTACCCCACCTTCGAGTCCGATGCGTGTAACGTGGTTGGAAATTCCTTTTTCCTTTCATGTATCCCTCGCCCACAATCCAAACCCTTGCTCCTCCGAAACCCATTCCCCCTTCTCAATTAATCAGTCACTCGGAATCAGCCGTAAAAACCAATTCCAAACCCAACGGCCTTTCACAACCCTCTACTGTGGCTGGGCTGAAAGCGGCATCTACACCTGGTCCCCTTTCGTTATCAAACTCGAACTCCTTCTCCGCATTTCATCCCTCACCTACCTCATCTCAGCAGGCAACTCCCGCAACGCATTAACAGGAAAGATCCCCTACATCTCCCTCGCCTCAAAACCCAACCCCTCCTCACCCCCACCCCAGATCAGGGACCCCTCTCTTATCGCCAAACACCTAATCTCCACCGATCTAAAGAAAGACTTGAATACAAACCTTGACGAAACATCAAAGGCTCTGGATCTAGCGATACAGGGCACTGTTTGAGGGCAAGTTGTATTTCTATAATGAGAGCGATGGATTGATTTCTACGTCGAGCGGGACGAGATCCTCGAAGTGCTGCCCTGGTTAATGGCTGTTTATGTGGGAGGCGTGATATATCGCAGCCATGTGAAGACGTTGCATGGGTAGGGAACGGGGGGATTTAGTGATGACGAAGTGAGGGGGTTTGGGGAGGAGGTTTGGGATCGTTTGAATGTAACGCTGGGTGAGAGGAGGCGGAAGAGAGATGGGAAAGAGTGTTTTCGGTGTTTCGGGGGTCAGGAGTTGACGGGTGGTGATGCGACGGTGTTTGCATTCTGGTGGGCGGGTGGCGGAAGAAAAACGTTAATGATGGGGGTGGCGTGTAGTTCTCCTGAGAGTAAGAAGTTTGTGATGGGTCTGGATGCTGTGATGGATGATGCCAACGGGATTCAATGATTCATGAGGGATACTTCCCTCGCTTATCGCAGAAAAAGGAAGCGTTCCATCTGGAACCCACGTGGATGTCACTCGTTCCAGGTGTTGCCCGGGAAATAATTTAAGCTTAGAAGAGAAAAACAATTGTTTATAAGCATAAAGGATGAGCGAGATTTCAGCGCCCAGAACCTCGGGTGTAGCTTGAGCCGCGGTACCTTGTCAGTTTTGACAGCAAGCCTCAGGGCACGACCGAAATGGCGGAATTGACATCAGATGGATATGATTCAGGGTCAAGGATCGAAGGACTCAAGGCACGGTTGTGACGGCGCAGCTACCAGTTGACCCTGGTCCATTTGATACTATTTGATCCTAGTGGGAATTTTGAGTGGAGAACTTGGAACGCATTTGTGACAGCTGACAGATTCTTGTCACTCTTGTGGAAGGTTGACCGTCCCAGATGGCGCTAAGGACCGATGATCGTCAATTGCTCACTCCTTCACACGCGTCTCACCGCAGATTTGTATAGGGTAGATAGAGTATTAGGGACCCATTACTTCGTACCACGGGTACTTCTGGTCACTGGTGGGATTTCCCCAAGGAAACTGCATTAGAAACTGCATGAGAAACTTCAAACTTGGAACTTGCCGTAGCATGTTCCTCTCCATCAATCTTAACTCCCATGTTAGGCTACTGTTAGCCAACGTACGAGTAGCATACAGTAATTATCGAAACCCCTACTAGTCATTGAGATTCCCTCAGTCCAATTTCGGAATCTTCAGACGATAGTTCCCAGCCACAAAAACCCCACACTGTTCGAATCCAGTAAGAGCGCACGGCCGATCATTATCCGCAAGGCTACTTTTAGTCTTTTCCAGGGGCATTGTTGAGATCCAAGATTCGGTAATGCCACCCACCAAAAGGCTGCGCCGCCGCGGTACTCTCCGTGACATTCCGCCCCTTGCTCTTTTACACGAAACCATGAGAACGCCTTCACTTCAGCCGCAGCCGCGAGAACGAAAAGGGCATTATTTCTATCCCGCCCTACAAATGCAGTAAGAGGGTATGCATGATGCATCGAGATCCGAGCGGCAGCACAGACAAGAGAGATCTTCCTGACAGGTCTTGGTACGAAGTAGCTTCATGCACGGATGAACTTCTGGCTCGTCCGCCCACCCACCACCTTTGACGCGGCCCGATGGCCCATCTTCAGGAAAGCACTCTGAGTATCCCACACCGATCGATCATCGATGTTATCTTAATTACTTCCGAATAGCTTGGTTTCTTGGGACTCTGAACGCTCGGCCTGTGCGCGTACACCTCACTTCATTTACCAGGGCAAACACGGAGCTGAATCCTGCAATTGGTTACTTCCCATGAGCCTTCCTCCCCAGTGACCCAGTCCCCCCCACCTTACCACGTGGCCATGCCGATACTGGTAGATTTGAATTTATTCTTGTCTCTTCATCCCGCTCTCCCATTTATGTAGTACAGAAAAATTGGTCATGGATAGCTTCATGCGCCCCTGTCACAAAATCTTGCAGATCCTTTCCCCTCTATCACTCACAACATTCACAAGCCAGCAAGGGGCCCGGACCCCGGTGAACAGCTCGATGTATCCCGCATAACTGTCACAAGAGGGCTGAGCCGACCCATCCGTTGTGGCTGTTATCCGCAGCCCTGATTTGGCGAGCGCGTCGTACGTTCACATCTTAGTTGCGATCGCCTATTGCAGTATTGTGCAAAGACGGCAGAGCATATCTTGTTGGGCTTTTGGGCTTTTATTAGGGCTTCGGGAGGAGCTCGGTCCAAGCAGCTGCGTTGACGTTCTCCGACGGCTGGCGCACTTATACTAGCGATCATTCTGAGTATTTGCTTTCATGTGTAAAGCACGTCTCTCTGCTTAACATTTCATTCCTCATTCTGTATTTTTAAGAAAAATGTCTATATCCAGCAGCTTTGAGATTCCTCCCGACTTGCTCCCATATCTTCTCCATGAGAAAACGGACGACAGCACACTCCAACCCTCGGTTCTCAAAGTCAACATTGTATTTATAGTGGTGATAATCGTGGCCACCAGCTTGCGATTTACAGTTCGATTTCGAATGCTTCGGTCAGCAGGATTGGATGACAGTAAGGATTTGACCATTGGGATTCCATCCCAGGAAGGAATGGGGGCTAACATCTTCTCAGTATTTATGATCTTAGCACTAATATCCGCGCTCCTACTCTCGACAGCCTGCCTGATAGGCGAAAGCTACGGCTTGGGAAAGCACATCTGGAATCTTTCCTGCAACCTCCTCGACCTCCCTTACGATGTCGGCCGAATCACCAAAGCCTTATACGGCTGCTACATTGCCTATTCAACAGCCATAACATTCACCAAGCTCTCCATAATGGCAACCTACATACGAATCTTTCCCCATGGTCTACTAAGATATTTGGTTTATATCATCGGGATAGTCGTGACGGTATTCTGGGTCACATCCGTCTTCGCCATTATCTTTACCTGTGTACCCGTGCAGGCTGCATGGGATTACAGCATCGCGAACCCGAGATGCATCCATATTGTAGACTACTTTTATGTGTCTGCTGGCGTGAATATCGCTACGGATTTACTGCTCTGTTTTCTGCCACTCCCGACAATCTGGAGCCTGCAGATGCCCAAGGCGCAACGCGTGGTTGTGTGTTTGATATTTGGGATAGGAACTTTGTATGGCCACCTTCCGTGCTCCGTTCATTCCGTACTCGATTCCGTGCTAACGACCCTCAGTGCCTGCGTAGCAAGCATGCTCCGACTCAACCAGCTCAAGCACCTCAACGGAATTGACGTCCCTTGTTCGTTCTCTCCACCTCCCCCAGCCAATGTATCACACTAACTCCACAAACCAGATCAAACAATCGGCTCCCTAAACTGGTCCGTAATCGAAGTCGGCAGCGTCATCGTCTGCGCCTGCCTATCCTCCCTCCGCCCCCTCGCAACCCGCTACCTACCCTCCATCTTCTCGCACTTCACTCAACACACCAACATGCCATCTTTCCCCCTCGACACCACATCCGCCAACACCAGCAAAGTGCACTCTCAATCCCAATCGAACACGATGAAGAGTATGATGGACAGCAAGATTTATGTGCAAAGAAGTTTCGACGTGACGGAGCTGGACGTGCTGCAGAATGGGAATGAGAGAGAGACGCCCAGGACGGGGGATGGGACGAAACAGTCCGAGGCGGTGTGGACGGAGGTGTCGAGAGGGTCGAGTCAGGAGGCGCTGGTTAGGGAGAGTACGCTAGTGGGTGCGGAATAATGGGCTGGATTTGCTATTTTGGAGTTATTTGGTTTAGAATCCATAGCGGCCTCGGGGCAAATACATATCTGGTTATCAATCTGCCCTTGCTACCAATCTTGCTCCAGGGAACTGGAAACAGTGCGGATCGTGTCCGTTCCGGCATCCTCTGCCCTTCCAGTACGCAAAGATGACGCTCTTAACTAACCTAACATCACCACCCGAAAACCCCCACCTCTTGGCGTGACATCTAACATCCAACCCCCACCACCATCCTTACGTCTCATCCGCGTAATCATATCACAATCCCATCACGCAAATTAAAAAAAAAGAAAAAAGGAATTTTTTTTCGGTCGAAATCTAAATCTTACTTTGGAGAGCGAAATATGGGTTTTGTTGGAGGGGTGGGGATGGTTGCTTTTATAGTTGATACTTGACGAATAATGGGGGAACGGTGAGTGGAAAGTCTGGCACTTGTTGAAAAAAAGAAAAAAAAAAGAAAAGGGGGGGGATTATTCTATTCGCTTTTCGAGTGTTTCTACTACCGTAGAGGGCAGGTATTTTTGGATCAGGGGTTCGCACACGTGACGTACTCGCTTTTGCTGCTGGGAAGTGGCTACGGTGGTGCAGGATTTATGAAATCTCGGATTTGTCTGGAGTGATTAATTGAGTAATACATTGCGTTATTCTACTACAGTAGGTACGGTTGTTCAGAGGGGAATCTTGTGTAAGTACTTTACGTATTCTTGTCACGTGAACTGTAAACAAGGGGCAGAGAAGGCTTAATTCTTAATACGCAAGTGGTAGACTTGATGTTAATTTCAGGTGCATCGGCTGAGACTTGGAAGTAAGGAAAGTGAGTGGTACTCTAGTAATCATTAGTTAATCAACCCAAGAGCATTCTAAACGCTCTCCAGTTCTTCAGTAACCAAACCCCAATTCCAGGCCAAACACCATCACCTAACATTCTTCTCCAAAAGGATAGTGATAGTGCTTACTACCTCTTTCTCGCCTGTATCGCATTCAAATCACTTACTTCCTCCCCGACCCGATCCCTTCCAGTTGCCGTCCCAATGCCGTGCCGTGTGCAACAATCCCGCATCGTCGGCCGACTCCCCTCCCTCCAACCTCACATCCCAAGCAACACCAAATTCCCCAAACCCATTTTCCTTGGCAACCACTCGAACCTCCCTTCCTCTAAACCTACCACCGCCACCATTGGGGTCTCAAATCCGGAAAACAAGTATACCCGAACCTCAAACCCCCTTTACACCACGCCCCTAGTATCGCCGCTCCCCTCCCCGCAGCAAATACTGGGTCCCTACTCAAAAAGACGGGCATCTCCTCTTCCCCGTCCCTATCTTGCGCATCTCTGACTTCTTCTTTTAAGATGGCGTTAAGTGTTGGGTGGTGGGCATTCTCGCCATATACGAGGACATGACCGAGGGAGTGCCAGCGGCGGTGCCAGGAAGGCGTGTCCAGCACTGTGCGTAGTGCAACGCGGACTTGTTCCCAATATGCGTCATCAGTTTGGGATGACGATAAACCAAGACTGAAGTTCGCAGCACCGAATGCCCAGTTGAAATGCGCTGCCGAAACGAGGTAAGAGACGTGCGCTGTCATTGCTGTGTTGGTGAAGAGGATGGAGAGGACGCTGTCGTTCTGGGGCTCCACTTCAACGATTTTGGCATCTGGGGTGGAAGTGGAAGTGGAAGTGGAGAAAGAGGATGTGTAGGATGAGAGCGGAAGACCCAGACCCATCCCCGCAAATGCACAGTTGATCTCACTAACCACCCACGCCCCTTCAGGACGCGAAAACAAACCCCCGGGCAATGTAAGCGCTTGAAACCCCGCAAATTCAGCCGCATCAACTAGGTCTTCTGCATAAAGGGCCGGGAGGTACGGCGCTGTAATAAATGCCAACTCCATCTCCTCTAACCCGTAGGATATGAGGAAGGAGTTGGTTTGGAGTTTGAGATCAGAGAGAACCGAGGCGAGGGCAGCGACGTCTGAGGAGGCGGGACGGCCGAGACGGCGACGGATGTGGCGGCGCCATTGTCGGCCGAGGTCGTGAGCTTGGAGGTCGCAGTTGAAGTATGGTGGCCTAAGATCTTATAAGAATCAGTCTTGATGTAAAAGATGTAACTTACGTTGGATGAGTTGAAGACTTGAGCGATAAGCGGGCTATCACCTCGTTGTACTCAGCGTTGCCTTCTGCTTGCGCTATATCGACTATTGTGCCGTTGTTGAAGGCGATTGCTGCTGTGCTGTATTTATGTTAGATCTCTCACTTCTTCATTCGGATTGTAGATTGGGGAGAGCACCCGTAACCAGCGGTCAAGTCAAACCCGACAGCGAAGGATTGGTTTTTGAAATCGTCCCAGATTTTGGGAGCACGACGAGGATGAATGGTGTCATTGCATAAAATGAAAGTCCAAGAGTTACTGAGGAAGCCCCATAGCCACACTAGAAGAGCAAAAAGCACTGCAAGCGAGCATACCCAGATGATGATGGTATTGGCATTCCGGCGTCGGGGTTGCTCGTTATACTCAAGGATGATCACTTCTGAGGTCCCAGCTGCGTTGCCTGCCTCGAACGTCCCGTAAGTTCTTTCTCCAGACATACTGCGTTGGGATAAAGAGGATGGAATTACACCATCGCCCTTCTTAGCATTAAGAAGAGAAGATGGTGTTCAGAAGCAAGAGAATCAAACGATGTGTTTCCGGGCTTTGCCGCTTCGTTATGTCCGAGGTATCCAAAGCTTGCGACTCTTGGCCGCTGGAGTAAGGACAATGAAAATACGCAGACACAAATCGGTTGCAGGATTCAAATCAATCCTCGAAAATAAGGATGGTATGCAGAATCCGCGCATTGTCAAGGAGGTGCCAAGTCTTAAAGCTGTTGAAGTTGGTTACTTAAGCGCAGCCTAATCTATACACGTGACAGCAGAACCCTGACACCACTCACGATAACAAATCCAGCCGAAACACCCACGATCATTCATTCATCCTTAATGTATTTCTCTAGTGATTTATGCACATCTCTCCACACTCCATTTTTAGTTTCCCCTTCCCCAATTCATTCATTCTACCCCATCCACCAATAAACGCCCCACCAAACAAATCATACACCAAACACCAATTGCTATGCATCCTTTCTTTCTTTCACCCATTCAACCCTCCCAAGTCCATGTCCAGTCCATATTCATGTATTCCCATATCGCTCATTCGCTTGTTCGCTATGCATCAAGAAAGAGAAAAGAACCTTTGAATGAACCCAGGGTATCAAAGCCAGATATCTCCCATGCAACTCATATTTGAAAAGGAGAAAACAAAAGAAAATGTAAATGCAATATCGTGCCATCCCAAATTTTCCACCCCGCATTCGAAATTCCATAACAAGGATATCCATGCCGTCGAATCCAAAGAATCAGACTGCCAAAGGACGTATTGAGAATCAAAGTTCCCATCCTATCGAATAAGTCGACGGTGATGCAATGCTCGATAAAAGTCGAGACGTTGAATAATCTGAGATATCGAAGAAGAAAGAGCTCAGTGAGTTTTCTTCCTCGGACTAGCTCTCATCGTCCGCTCTCTCTCTGGCGCCATGGCTTTCCCACCCAAATTGGCACCGCCTCCGCTATCCCTCTCCACCCGTCCCTTCATTCTCTCCCTCACAATACAAAAATCCTT
>Ga0302325_10036111_pt1 | contig 10077 bp, 9 predicted proteins | sample Palsa_T0_2_FD_201948 | JGI IMG/M metagenome (GOLD analysis project Ga0302325, IMG submission 201948) | Peat permafrost microbial communities from Stordalen Mire near Abisko, Sweden - Palsa_T0_2 | ecosystem: Environmental > Terrestrial > Soil > Palsa > Peat permafrost | place: Sweden: Abisko... | reverse complement strand
TTGTTCGCGAGCAGAATCTGCGTGACATGCGCGTGGGGAAGCACGGTCAGATTCGCTCGTGATCGCGCGGGCCGCAGATACGCATCGGCGGCGCTCCACCGGCGGCCGCGCTTTTGCGTCACCTGATAGCACCCGGCGCCTTCCTGCTCGCGGCCGTTGAAATCGTCGTTCCCAGGAATTCCAACTTCGCCCGCCGCGTCAACGAATGCGCGCGAAAGGGGATTGACCGTTCGCAAATCCTCGACGCGCAACGGCCCACCCACGCCGTGAAATTCAGACGCGCCGTGTTGCTGATCTTCAGCCTTTTTGAAGTATGGAAGGACGTCGCGGTAGCCCCAGCCCGGATTGCCCAGCTGCTCCCAATCGTCGTAATCGCGCCGATTTCCGCGAATGTAAATCATCGCGTTGATCGAACTCGACCCGCCGATCACCTTTCCGCGCGGCCAATAGAGCTGGCGGCCGTGAAGGTTCGTTTGCGCCTCGGTCGTGTAATTCCAATCGGCTTGCGATTTGAAGAGCTTCGAGAATGCCGCGGGAATTCGAATCTCGCGGTGCGAGTCGGGCCCGCCCGCTTCGAGCAGAAGCACACTCAGTTCGCGATTTTCAGAAAGCCGGCTCGCAAGCACGCACCCCGCGGAACCCGCGCCGACAATAATGTAATCGTAGCTGGCCATCGGCGCGCCAAGAATGCCACGCCAGCCAGCGATTGAAAAGCGAAGGAGCGCCGGAATAAATCAATTGTCCCGGAGGGCCTGCGTCTTCCTCGGTTTTTGCGTCCTGTATCGACACGGACGGCGCTACGAACTGCTTGATAGGCATTTCTTGCGGTTGGCCGGCAGGACGACAACTGCGAGCTAGCGTGGGACCAATAACTATGCCGCGTTGGGTGGTTTTTGCGCGACAACGGAGAGCGAATCCGGAGTCTGGAAGAGCGTCTTGATCCCGTAAGCGACGAATCCGCCGACAATCAGAAGAACTCCAAACGCGAGGCTACTCATGCCGAGAACAGTTTCGTTTTCGCTGCGCACCACGGAAAATCCGAGCAGCAGCAGCGGGCAGACGCCGAGCATCACGGCTCCCAGCATTCCGCCCGGCACGCGGAACGGCCGGCGCAGCGTCGGCTCCTTCACCCGTAGCGCAACGAGCGCGATGAACTCCAGCATCAAGCTGCTGCCGTAAAGCAAAATATCGAGCGTGACCAGGTGCTCGAAGTTCAGCCCGAGGCACATCCCCCAGCCGATCGCGAGAGCGACAATCGAGACCCACGGTGAATGCGACTTCTTCGTCTTCCGCGCGAATATCTGCGGCAACATTCCATCCTGCGCCATCGCCAACGGCAGCCGCGAATAACTCATCACCAGCGCATTAAACATTCCAAACGCGCTCATCATTCCGCCAAGCACCAGAGCCACGCGCAGTGCCGGCCCGCCGACAAGCCCCGCGAGATCGGCCCACGAACCTGTTTCCCACGAAGCCGCTGGCGCCCCCGTAATCCACATCGCCGCCACCGGAACGATGTAAGTAAGCGACACCACGACCACCGCCAAAATCATCGCGCGCGGATAAGTCTTTTGCGGCCGCTCGACCTCTGCCGCAATTGTCGAAGCGTTATCCCATCCCATGTAATTCCACATCGCAATCAAAATCCCGCCCATGAAATCCACGGTGCTTCCGGAAGGAACGGTGGCGGTCCCGCCAAGCGCGCCAATCTTGAATGGCGCGAGCAACACGATGAGCGCGAACGGCGCGGAAAGCAGAAAGAACAGCCACAACGACGAAATCGCCACCACCCGGATCCCCGCGATGTTCATCAGCGCGCAAACCGTCACGATCCCCATCCCGACATACAGCCCGCGATGCCCGACGTTAAACCACGGAATCATCCGCGTCAGATACGCGACAAATAGCGTCGGATAAATCGCCATATCGAAAATGCTCGCCACCAGCGAGAGCCACGCTTCCTGAAATCCCCAGAAATTCCCCAGCCCTCGCCGCACCCACGCGTAGTAGCCGCCCTCCGCCGGAATCGAACTCGAAAGTTCGCCGATCATGTACGCCGTCGGCAAGCTCCAGAGCAGCGGCGTCAGCAGCAGGATCAAAATCCCGCGTCCGTATCCCGCGCCGTGAACGATATCCTCCGTCCCGTATGTGCCGCCAGATACCATGAAGAACGTCGCGGCCACCAGCGGCCACAGCGTCAATTTCGCGGATCTTTTTCTGGGATTGGATACGGCCCGAGAACCGAGCCGCGCGTCCAGGGAGATGGCGTTCAATTTATTTCGATTTCCTCCGCCGGCGATCCTCGCTCTCCCTTGGGCCGGTTACACGGAGCAAGTTCGCTAACGCAGAATACAAGCATTGACTCCGAGCGCAAGAAAAATATGCGCCCCCGCAAAAATATTTTCGAGTTGCGATTGCACCGGGTATGCCACGAAAGGCAATCGGTCAATCGTAGCGCCGGCATCTTGCGCGGGCGGCGTTGGCCGAAATCGCCAGGCACGATTCCGTCGCTTGGAGTTCACGCTCTGCAATTCTCGGGATTGCCGTTTCGAACGATCGGACGAGCAAAAACAGAGGTTCGCCAGCAGTACTCCGTCATTCCGTCGAACCACTCCCCGCCTGCAGCTTCCACAGAACATGCCTCATCATCCCCAACCAAACTTCCGCATCCTTCGTGGACAATTTTAGCCGCCGAATCAACCTCCGCAACTTCTCCTTCGCCAGCACCGACGCCCTCGGCTTAACAAATCCGCTAAGCCGCAACACTTCCAGCATCACCTCGTCAATCCTCGCCAATTCGACCCCAGTAGCCGCCCTCTCTTTCTCCCGAGCCAGCGCCGGACCCACACCCAGCCCACGCGCAATCTCGTAAAGGCAAATCGCCACCGCCTGCCCCAAATTCACCGATCCGTGCTCTTCCCGCGTCGGAATCCGCATCAACCAGTGGCAATGGCTCATGTCGTCATTCCTAAGCCCGATTCTCTCCGAGCCGAAAAGCAGCGCCACGCGGCTCGCCGCCAGCCGCCTGCGAATCATCCGCGCGCCCTCCTCCAGCACCCGCACCGGATGCTGCAGTTGCCGCCGCCCCGCAGCCGTGGTCCCAATCACCAGCGTGCAGTCCGCCACAGCCTTGCCCACGCTATCGAATTCCTCCGCGCTCGCCAGCAGCTCCGACGCGCCCACCGCCGACCGCGCCTCCCGAAACGCCACCTTGTAAGGATTCACCACGCGCAGGTGCATAAACCCAAAATTGCTCATCACCCGCGCCGCCGCGCCAATATTAAGAGGATTCCGCGCATTCACCAGCACCACGCGCAGACGGTCGAATTCAACTCGATTAGGCATCTTGGCCGGAGCTCACTCAAACAAAGGCTTAATCAACTTCGTCAATGAGGTCAGTCTGCGGTCTAGTCTCTCAGCCCATTCAGGCGTTGCCGGAACGTTCACCGGAGGAACGCAATCGTCAGGCGCAGCTCCCCGTCCTTCTCGAGCAAGAACTACCCATTTCTTCATTCCATCGATGTACGTGTCGAACACCTCCCTGCTTGTCTTGCAATCTCCCAACGGAAGATATGCTGGTGGGATATCTCCCACGACGATCCACATCCATCGGTCCACACCAGCACGCGCCGGAATTATCTCGAACAGGAAGATTGCGAAAATCATTCCCACCCCGCCAGCGAAATATGAATTAACTATCGATTCGCACCAGGAGAATGACAGAAGGTAGCTCTTCGCATCTTTAAGCATCTGTCGAAGCAGTGCTGTATCCTCGTCACCATCACCTTCTATACGGCCGGCAGGCACCACATTAGGGACAGGGAGGAACTCGTTCATATCCGAATCTTGTCGGGCGGGCGGAAGCATAAGCCTCTCTTCTGGCAACGCAGATTGTAAGGCAAGGTGCTTCGAGACGGAATTCCAAGCTCACGGGTTGATCCGCACGTGAGGGTTACAGGGCGCTTACCGTTACGGGCAATCGTGCGGCCCCCGGTTCCTGACATCAGAGCCCGGAGGCTCCCGCCTCCGGGAACCCCTCGCCCACATTCCTATCGCGTTTGCGCAGAAATCATTTCCCCACATCCACACAATTGGGCGCAATCGCAACTCATGCGCTACAATTGAAGTGCTTGCTCACCCTTAACAACATCTCCATGCGCTTCGGCGCCAGAATTCTCTTCGAAGACGTTACCTGCACCTTCTTCGATGGCCGCCGCTACGCCATCACCGGCCCGAACGGCGCCGGCAAATCCACGCTCATGAAAATCATGACCGGCGAACTCGAGCCTTCGCAAGGCTCAGTTACCCGGCCGAAGAAGCTCGGCATCCTGCGCCAGGATCAATTTGCTTTCGACAAATTTCGCGTGATTGACACCGTCATCATGGGCAATTCCGCGCTGTGGAAAGCCCTGCAAGAGCGCGAAGCGCTGCACGCCAAGCCCCACGACAAAATGACCGACCACGACGGCATGCGCCTCGCCGAGCTCGAAGCCATCGTCAGCGACGAGGATGGTTACACCGCCGATGCCGATGCCGGCATTCTGCTCGACGGCCTCGACGTGGATGACTCTCTCCACGAACGGCGCATGGGCGACTTGCAGGGCGGCATAAAAGTCCGAGTGCTTCTCGCCCAAGCGCTCTTTGGCAACCCGCCGGTGCTCCTTCTCGACGAGCCGACCAACCACTTGGATCTCGATTCCGTCCACTGGCTGCAGGAATATCTCTGCGACTACGAAGGCGTGCCAATTATCATTTCGCACGATCGTCACTTCGTGAACAGCGTCTGCACGCACACCGCCGACATAGACTACCAAACCGTCATCATGTACAACGGCGGCTACGACGACATGGTCGTCGCGAAAACTTCTATTCGCTCGCGCATCGAATCCGAGAACGCCCAGCGCGAAAAGAAAATCGCGCAACTGAATGAATTCATCGCGCGCTTCTCGGCCGGCACGCGTTCCGCGCAAGCCACTTCGCGCAAAAAAGAAGTCGAGCGCCTCCAAACTGCCGAGCTCGCGAGATCCAATATCGCCCGCCCTTACATTCGTTTTCAGATGGATCAAGCTTCGGGCCGCCATCCGCTCGAGGTTAAAAGCGTCGTCAAGTCCTACGACGGCGTCAAAGTGATCCACCGTTTCTCGGCCAGCGTCTCGCGCGGTGAAAAGATTGCGCTCACCGGCCGCAACGGCTCGGGCAAAACCACTCTCCTGAAATCGCTAATTCGCAACGCCCCGGGCCACATCGATCACACCGAGACCGAATTCCCAATCGATTCCGGCACGGTACTATGGGGGCACAACGTCTCCGTCGGCTACTTCGCCCAGGATCATTCTGAAACCATCCGCAAAGGCGTCACTGCCATCGAGTGGCTGCACGAATTCGATCCCGCCGCCACCCAGGAAAAACTGCGCGGCCTGATGGGCCAAATGCTCTTTAGTGGCGATGACGCGTTGAAGCCCACCCGCGCTCTTTCCGGCGGCGAATCCGCCCGCCTGATCTTCTGCCGCTTAATGCTGCTGAAGCCGAATGTCCTGGTCCTCGACGAGCCGACCAATCACCTCGACCTTGAATCCATCAACGCCCTAAATATCGCCCTCCAAAAATACGAAGGCACAGTCCTGCTAGTGACGCACGATCAGGACGTGATTGAAGAAGTCGCCACACGCATCTGGCACTTCAAAGACGCCCACATCGAAGACTTCAAAGGCCCCTACGAAGAATACCTGGCCTACGCCAAAGAAAAAGCCTCGTAATCAGTCCGCGCTTGGGGGGTGCAATTTTGACTCGATTAGAACTGGTCTCCTTGATTTGTTTTGTTCGATTTACGGCGATTTTTAATCGTTTTCGTGTCTCGATTAGAAATGCGGGTGAGACGTTCGGGCGCAACCGGGCGTAGTGTTGTGTCCCTGGTTGTTACTTCTCCGTAACTAATGTCTATAGTCATAGTTCCGTTACTACCGTACCATATCTCGGACGGTAAATCAAGAGCGAGAGTTGTAAGGATTTGTGGCGCGGGGCCAAAACGGCATATTTGCGGGGTCGGGACGCCTGAAGGACGTTTTTGCTGATTGGGCGGAAAACCGCCGGCAAGATGCCGGCGCTACGATTGCAAGGTCGCCGCTATCGCGTCGGAGGTTTTGCTCGCTGTCACTCGTAGGGCTGTCCGGAACGCCGGCCGGTCTTCTTGGTCCCAGCTCCGAGGCAAATTCGTTGAGTCTGGGACAGAAGAAGCACTACGATGTCCTGTCGAGTAATCCATGTATTCCGGGCTACTGATTTTGAAGATAGACGAGACTTCCAACTCGGATTTTGAAACTGTAAAAATCGAACGAGTGCAGGATTACTGGAACGAGCGGCCCTGCAACATCCGCCATTCATCGTGCCCCGTCGGTTCGCGGCAATATTTCGACGAAGTGGAAGCGCGCAAATATTTCGTCGAGCCGCACATCCCGAATTTCGCGCAGTTCGAGCGCTGGCATGGCAAACGGGTGCTCGAAATCGGTTGCGGAATCGGCACTGACACCATTAATTTCGCCCGCCCCGGCGCTCGCGTCACCGCCGTGGATCTCTCGGATCGCTCACTCGAAATCGCGCGACAGCGAGCTGGCGTCTTCGGCTTGCAGGATCGCATCCAGTTTTATCAGGGCAGCGCCGAAAATCTGTCCGCGCTGGTTCCCGCCGAGCCCTACGATCTCATCTACTCATTCGGCGTGATTCACCACACGCCGCATCCCGAGCGAGTCCTCGAGCAAATCCGCGACTATCTGGCGCCCGGCGCGACAGTAAAAATCATGGTCTACCATCGCCGAAGCTGGAAAGTATTTTGGATCTTGCTCACTTACGGAAGAGGCCAATTCTGGCGGCTAAATGAACTCGTCGCGCGACATTCAGAAGCGCAAACCGGCTGCCCCGTCACCTACGTCTACACGCGCGACGAAGCACGCCGGCTACTCGAAGAACACGGACTACGAGTGGAAGAGATTTCCGTTGAACACATCTTCCCCTACAGAATCTCTGATTATAAAAATTATAAATACGTAAAAGAATGGTATTTCCGCATCATGCCACAGCCGCTATTTCGTTGGCTCGAGCGCCATTTCGGCTGGCATCTCTGCATCACCGCCGTAAAACCATGATCATCCACGGCAATTGGGCTATGGTGGCGCAGGCCGAAATGTGCTCCGACCCGACAATTCCTTACAATCTCCCCATGCCCGTAACTGTCAAGATATCCAGAATGAGAAGTCACTCATGAAACGCGTACGAGTCCTCCTTGTGGATGACGACGTCGAGCTTTGCTCTTCACTCACGCGCCTGCTTGGCATGGACGGATTCACGGTGACAGCGGTGCACGATGCCGGGTCGGGGGCGAGAGAAGGCCTGAACGAGGATTACGAGCTCGTAATTCTGGATGTGATGCTTCCCGGCGGCGACGGCCGCAAAGTATTGCGCCGAATCCGCATGCGTTCGCAAGTCCCCGTCATCATGCTGACCGCCCGCGGCGACGAAGACGATCGCATTCGCGGGCTCGAAGGCGGCGCGGATGACTATCTCGCGAAGCCATTCAACGCGCGCGAGTTGGTTGCGCGCATCCGCGCCGTTCTGAGGCGCAAGGGCGATTCCACTGTTCCGGAAGTTTTTACGGTTGGCGACATCGAAATTGACAAGCGAACTCGCAAGGTCTCCTGCGGCGGCGAGGAAATCGAACTGACGGGCGCGGAATTCGACATTCTTCTCCTGCTTGTTCGCGGCGCCGGAAAAATTATTTCGCGCGATGAGATTGCGGAAGAGGCGCTCGGCCGTCCCATCGGATTGCTCGATCGCAGCGTTGATAATCACATCAGCAATCTCCGCAAGAAACTAGGCCCTGCTGCGGGTTCTGGAGAACGCATTCGCAACGTGCGCGGCAGCGGCTACATTTACGTGGATGAATCCTCGCCGGATTCCCGCGAGGACTCATGATCCGCAGCATTTTCGCCAAAATTCTTCTCTGGTTCTGGATTTCGATGTTCGTGGTGGTGCTGTCGGTGGTCGCCGTATCGCTCGCGAGCGGCGCGGAACCCGCCGGCCGGCGCTGGCTCTCTCACACGCTCGAGCTTTACGGAAGCAGCGCGGTGGATTTTTATTCGCACGGCGGCGTTGCGCAACTCAGCCAGTATCTGGACGACATTCAAAAGTCATCGGCAATTCAGGCGACGCTGCTCGATCCGGAAGGCGCCGACGTCGCGAACCGCGGAATTCCTGCCGCCGCGAATTTTGTGCTGGCCGAAGCGCGCGCGACGGGAAAATCGCAATTCCGTGCGAGCTTCCATTGGACGGGCGCATACGTGATCTCGAGACCCGATGGCGACTACATCTTTGTCGCGAGTATTCAACCACTCCGCGGCTACTTTCGCGCATTCGATCTGCGCGTAATGCTGCTGCGCCTAGCCATTGGCCTACTTTCGGCCGGGTTTCTAAGCTATCTCCTGGCTCGCCACATCGGCAAGCCGATCGCCGCGCTGCAAGCGGCGGCCGGACAGATCGCGCGCGGCGACCTCTCAGTGCGCGCCACTCCTGCAATTGAACCGCGTGCGGACGAGTTGGCCGACCTCGCGCGTGATTTCGATCGCATGGCGGAACGCATTCAAACTCTGATTCAAAAGCAGCAGGAATTGCTGGGCGACATCTCGCACGAACTGCGTTCGCCGCTCACAAGGCTCACGGTTTCGCTCGAACTGGCGCGCCGCGGCGATACTGAGGCGTTCGCGAAAATGGAGGAGGATCTCAAGCAGCTCGACGAGATGATCGGTGAAATTCTGACGTTGACCCGGCTGCAGACACGTGAGGCGCACGCGCTCAATACCCAAGTAGATCTTCGCGCGCTGCTCGAGCGCGTGATTGCCGACGCGCAAATCGAAGGCAAGCGCGAAAACAAATCCGTCGCCATGCCAGGCGCTGGCGAGTGCCGGATTCACGGCGACGCGAATCTGCTTCGAAGCTGCTTCGAAAATGTAGTTCGAAATGCCGTGCGTTACACGCGGCCAGAGTCGAGTGTGGAAGTGAATTTGGCATGCGAAAAAAATGTCGCGCAAAAAGCGGTGATTCTCGTGGAAGATCGCGGGCCCGGCGTGCCTCCTGACGCGCTTGCCAGAATGTTTGAGCCTTTTTATCGCGTGGAAGAATCTCGCGACCGCGCCACCGGCGGAACCGGGCTTGGCCTTTCCATCGCTCAAAAAGTTGTGGCGCTGCACGGCGGGACAATTCAGGCGCGCAACCGCGAAGGCGGCGGACTCATTGTTGAAATCACCCTGCCATGCGCACCTTCGGCATCGCTCTCCTCAAATAAAATCGCTTAATCCGCTCGCAGGCCAGACACTTCCTTACACACCCCGCAGCGAATCGCGTGTTACAGATAATGAGCGCGAATTTAAGAGCGCTCCACAATCTCAAGGAGGGACGACAAATGAAATCCTTTTCAAAGATGTTTCTTTTCTCAGCAATGTTTCTTGGTCTGACAGCAGGCAGCGCGAGCGCTCAAGGCGTGGCGCATGGGCGAGTGACACGGAAGAACTCCGCAGGTGGCACTACGACTGTTGGCGGAACGGCAGCGAAGGGACCGAACGGAGGCGCGGTTGTACGCGGCGGAGCGGTTGCCACCAATGGTCAGGGCGGTGTGGCCGCGGCGCATGGCAGCGCAGCACGAGGCCCGAACGGCGGCGTGGCGGCGCGGGGCGCCGAGACGACGTCGAACGGCCAGGGTCAAGGCCAGCGGACGAGCGGCGGCGCGTTCAAGGGACCGAACGGCGCGCAGGGTTCGCGCAAGAGCAGCACGCAAGTGAACGACGGCAATATCACGCACCAGGGCAGCGCGCAGGCTTCCGGAAAGAATGGCTCGGTCCAGACGAGTGGTTCGTCGCAGCGTACCGCGAACGGCCAAACCTCCGGCCAGCGCGACACCACCGCGACGGGCAAGAACGGCGACACTTACAACGGCACAACCACGTATCAGACGGGCCAGGGAGTCCAGCACAGCGGCACTTGCACGAATTCGAGCGGCCAGACGATCCCTTGCAAACAGTGACCACTCGCAGT
>Ga0302325_10036110_pt1 | contig 10078 bp, 3 predicted proteins | sample Palsa_T0_2_FD_201948 | JGI IMG/M metagenome (GOLD analysis project Ga0302325, IMG submission 201948) | Peat permafrost microbial communities from Stordalen Mire near Abisko, Sweden - Palsa_T0_2 | ecosystem: Environmental > Terrestrial > Soil > Palsa > Peat permafrost | place: Sweden: Abisko... | reverse complement strand
TTACTCTATTTAAAGCATTAGTTTTAAGCTTTGTTTCTAGTAAGTAGTTATAATAGCAGAGGATAAAAGCTAAAATAAGCTTTTATTTAAGCTTTTTAAAGGCTTTAATATAAGTATTATCCTAAATAAAGAGTAAATTCAAGAGGGTAAGCTATAAGAAGGGTTTTAAAAGTACATTAAACTCCTAAATAAAATGCTAATAAAAATTGCAAAATCTTAAAAATAATTATACTACCTTTATTATATAAGGTTTAACCTAATAGCAAATAATATTTGTCTTTTCTAGATTAACCTTAATGCTTTAAGTGCTTATAATAAAGCTTAATTATTTTATATAAATAACTCCAAATTTGCTCTTTTTGATATTGGTCTATAATCTGGCATTATAAAGCTATTAAAGGACTTTTTGCATATATTTTTGGTGCGAGAGCTTATCATTTGAATATATAAGGATATCATCTAAGTAAATAGTATAAAAATCATCTAAATAGTCAAATAAAATATTATCTATATACTACTAGTATATAGCTAGTCTATTAGTAAGCTTAAAGGGCAACACTTTATATTTATATAATTTATATCTTATATAAAAAGTAACAAGTTCTTCTAAATCCAGGTATATTTAAATCTTATAAAAGTTTTGCTAAATATCTAGCTTGGTAAAAATTTTAGCTTGGCTAATTTATACAAGGGTTTTATTAATTAGTAGCAACGGATATTTATCTTTATAGGTAAGGGCATTTAATTTATAGAAATCAACATAGAACTATAAGCTCCTATCCAGTTTTTTAACAAATAAGGTAGGTAATTCATATAAGGCCTATCTAACCTAATAAAGCCTTTATCCAAGTTGCTTAGCAAGTACTACTTAATAGCCCGTAATTTATCTATAGATTGATACTATAAAAGACTATAGCCTAAGGTGTTTTTAGCTTTTAATTAGATCTAATAATCATATAATTATGCAAAGGAAAGACATTAAAGGCAACCTTTAAGATGTCTTTATATAAATAGTAGCAAAAAGGGAGTTTAGCTTGGATTTCTTTAAGGATAGCTTTATTGTCTTGGTTTTCTTTTATCTTGGGTATCTTTGTCTTTAATCAATTGGTCTAATTTGTATAAGCTAGTATAAAAGGAGATATTCTCTTTCTTATAAGCCTGCTAATAAAAGCTAATATTAGCAATATATATAATATCCAAATCCAAGAGGTTTTTAAGAGGGAAACCAGGTTTGGTATAAGTTATATAAGCCTCTAAGAGTAGATTTTCAAGCATATATAGCTTGTATTGCATATGCCTAATTTAGTTTTGTGTATCCTACTTGTATTTATTCTAGATAATTATATTAATCCTTATACTAATTCTTTTTTAAGATAGTCTTAACAAAGAATCTATACTATTATAGCCAAAATCTTAATCTATAGGATTTATAAGTTAATCTATAGGTTTTATACAAGGTACAATCTGCTAAATGGACCCTTTGCAAGTGCAAGTATCCTCTAATTCCATTGCTTAATTGCGCTTAGCAATATCATTTAATATTCCTTATAAGGGCAAACTTCTTATAACAAACTCCTTGGAATCTAGATTTCCTTGTAGAAAGAGAAGGGTGCTTCCTAAGTAAGGTTATCAAGCTATATAATGTAGCACTACTTAGGACTTAGCTATATATTAAAATATATTATCCATTTAAGGCTTAAAATCACATTATAATTCCCTAAATCAAGGATCAAAAAGGGCACCTCTTCTTAACAATAGCCATTAATTATGAAGTTTAAAACAAGCAAGTGAGTAATTACTTTATTAGCTTTTCTATCAAATCTTCTAGCTTAAATCATATAATCTAAGGGTTAAGATTTAATATTTAAAAAGTTGGCCAGCTAAATAGCAAAAGTAATATTAATAAATACAAAACTATTTGCTCTAATATCAAGCAATAAAGGTATAATAATACTATATCCATTCTTTAATAAAGTATAAAAAATAGTAAAGTATTGGCCCTTTATTAATTAATTCAAGTTAATTTTTAAGCAATTGATTATATACCTTAAGCAGGAATCTTAACCTAAGGCTTTTCTTTTCCCGAATCTACAATATCTTCTTAAAAATTATATAGTTCCTCTTTAATTTAATACAAGTTGAACCTCTTAGGCTTAAGGCAATCAAAAGAGAAATGCCCTAGCTTGTTGTAGTTATAGCATTATCTATAGGCTTAGTGTCGCAAATGTGAAGACATTGTTTGGAAACACTCTGATTTTTGGAATTGGTGTGGGCAAAGCCCCTATATATATGCAGAAAGGGCGTGGCTGCGCCAGCCCTTGAAACTAGCCTGAAATGGCTAGGGAGAACACGTGAGGGGGGGGGGCCGTGTTCTGCGACACTTAGCTATATAGCAGGGTTCTATAGAGGCTAAATGGCAATCTATATAAGGAATAAGCTCTTTATAGGATATATCTAAAAAGGGGATTATATATAAAAGGGTAATTACTAAAGTAGAAGTTAAGCTAGATCTAGATCTAAAACTAATAGCAGGGCTAGTAATCTATAAAAACTATAAAGCGTAGCATTCTTTAAACCTCTGCTAGCAGTCTTTATAGGCAGTGATTTGCTAGAGCCTCGTGCCGCGCACCGTTGAATCATGGCCACTGAGAGACAATCCCTCAAGCGACTCCGTTAGGCAAACGCGCAAAACCCCCAGAATAGCGAGGACTGGGCGATGCGCGGCTGCTGTGGCAATCTCGAAGCTCCAAGATCTAACTTGAGGCGTGTTCATGACTATCAGGCATCAAAAGTAGGATGATCGATGTTTTGAAAGAAGGCTTGACGTTGGATCAAGGTCGCTCGTCTCAGCTTACAAATACGCTAAAATAGCCATCCATATGATATGGCTTTGAATATCCTCGAGCTGCAGCGAGGTCTAGGAATTTTCTAGGATGAATACGAGCCATATTATATGCATGTAGACTGTGGGATTTGGAGTCAGGTGACCGGAGGTCTCGTGATTGAAAGGGAGCTAAAATAGAGCTAGTATGAAGTCGAAATCAAATGTGTATTGAATGCTTAAGGAAACTACCTAAGGAGCAATAGAACGATTGTTTATATAGACCAAAATATGGCTTATATAAGCCAGTGGCAAATGACTCACTGCGAATCACGCGATTCGCCCCCCGACTTCTAGCAGGTTCCAGCACCTACTATACCATGACTCATAAGGTGATGCTTATAAATCAGGTTCTAATAGGTTCCATATTACATACCAATTACTATCCCTCCCCTAGTGCAAACCGACATTTTGCCACCATCTAATCTCACACATCACCTTATTTAAAGCATGCATTTAAGGCTTTACTGCCTTCCTAATCAGGAAAAGGCTACAATCTTAGTGTTTTTAGTGTCTTCTGTCTAGCTCTCTCAACACTTACTACTCACTGTCTCATTAGCTTATACTTTAGCACTTCCACATTAGGAAATTATAAAGCTAATAGCCTAGTGTTTTTATTTTCTCTCTTTTATTATATATTCCTCTTAATACTTCATTAGCCCTCCTTTAGCATTAATTATAGCCTAATATCTCTTTTACTAGCTATTAAATAAGCTTTAGATATAGTTATTTAAAACTATATTTTATATATCTTATATAATTTGCTTTAATTGCCTTAGCAAGATCTTATTAAGATAATATTATATATGCTAATAATGTTTTTAAATCTAGTTCTTTATCTAATTCCATATATGCTTAATCAAATTGAGGTCTAGAAAGCAAAAATAAACTTTAATATTAGGGATTTAGCAAAAAAGAAGGTTTATTTTAGTCTTATATAAGTAATATATACTTATATTATCTTGCTAAAAGATATAACTATTAAGTGGATAGTCTTAGACAATAAATTACTCTATTAAAGAGAGGATTTTCTTATTATATTACTTGGAGTTTATTGTTCTTTAGCCCTTTTTTAAAATAAGGAGGGTCCCTTCTTTTTATTTATAATTATCCCTTAAAACATCTAAGCTAAAAGCTTATAATATTTATATTGTATATATTTAAAGAGGAAGTAATTACTTTTATTTTTAAAGACTATTATATATAAGTTTATATATACTCCCTTATATACTTATACTTTATTAGTAAAGTAGACCCCTTATACTCTCTCCTTTACTTATATAATATTATCCTTTATAAACTCTCTTTATTAGTAATATACTTTAAAGTCTTTTAAAAATCACTTCTTCTTTAAAACTTATTAGCAATATCTAATCTCTTTATATATTATGCAAATAGCCTTCTCCTTAGTATAAAGCTTAAAAAGAAAGTATAATATAAGTTTAAAAGGTATATACTAGTAAGATAGTAAGGCAAGTAGCTAGTCTTTAAGGATTATCTTTTTAAGAGTGTGAAGCTTAACTACTTGCTATTGCTTTTAAGGGGTAAAATGATGGTTTTTGGCCTACTAAATCTAGTAATCTATAATATTAAAGGTTTATTTAATCTTAGTATATAATATCTTAAAGAGAAGTGCAATTTAGATTTGCAAACACTTATTATATATATACTTAGTTATATATATAAATGAGGAGTTATTACTACTAGAGATGCTTTGTAATTGAAAAGATTTAGATTTAGCTTAAAAGTCTCGTATAAAGGGAGGAGGCCCAAGTAATAATATAAAGAGATATTTTAAGAGAAGTAATAGAAGAGAGGGTATAAGACAAGGTTTATAAGAGTCCTAAGACTATATTGTTTATTGGGAATTAGGGACTTTAGGCTTAAGGCTATTGTATAAGTCCTAAGATTATATAAACTTTTAAGAATCAAGGATATTAATAAATTTATTAATATCAAATAGAGGAATATGTAGTTATATAAACAATAAAGAAGAATTTGTATTATAAAGGTTGCTATATAATAGTAATAAAGTAATATATTAATCTATTTAATAAATCAAAATGCATTTAAAATTGAGGCTATTCAAACTAGTGATTTTGCCACTTTTAAGGCAATGTGTGGAGTGATTTAATTAAGCTCTAATTAGCTGGTGTGGGGTGAGGTGTGGCCTTACTGAAGGTGGTAAGCTATGGAGTGATCTTAGGTTTGCGCCAGGGGGGGATAGTAGTACCTTATGCTAACATAGACAAATATCTATCTATTGATAAGCGAGCAAAAACTCCCCAAGGCATGGAAGGATTTTGCCCCAACGAAAAATGTCACGTGAGATATTTCCTCTTCTCGTCCCCCAAGGCTAGAAACAAGGCCTACTTTAAGGAAGTTCAGGGAAGACTCAAATGATTGTAGCCATCTCAACCAATTCTTTAGCACCTGGGAAAATGAGAAATCGATGGCCCTCGACCGAGTATCCGACCCTGGGGTCGCACATGGCTGAATGGTTTCTCTGACACATTTCTCGGAACTCACCGTCCGGCATCGCCTCTGTAGTACGGTGTCGGGACTCGGGAAGCGAGAGGTCTCGATGAGCCGGTATTATGAATCAACCCTTTCTTGTGCTCCGCATGCGGCTAGTAAGTTTGCCGCTCCGCTCGGGCGCTAATCACCTTCGGCTCACCCTCGGCTCAGCTATCTCACCTGAGCAGCCCCTGAGTAGCCCCTGAGTAGCCCCTGAATACCTTGAGCCCGCTAAGCCCCCTAAGCATCTCGTCATGCGGTTCTACCCTCCAGTTTCTTAGCTAATCCACGCTTGGTCTAATCTAGCATTCTCTTATGCCAGATTCGTCAAGTTTTGACGAGATGTTCATAGAGCCCGAACAAGCTCCTATAGATCCTAAAGTAGACAGACACCTTCTAAATTATGTGTTTTGTCTACGGTAACCAGCCCCCGATCGTTTTGAGCCTAGCCAGAAATGGGGCGCGGCGGAAAATGACGCAAGACTCGCCTCCCACGCGCCTCGGACGCAATCACAACGAAGCGGTTAAATATACTCTTCCTTTCTACCTCACCTCACGAGATCGTATTTGAGAGCTCAGAGAGTGTTCAAGCCTTTTTTTCTTTTTCTTTTTTTTAGAAAAAGAGATTGTCGGAGGACGATCCACGAAACAAAAGCCGTTTGAAATTCCAAGTTTCAAATTCCACCCAAATTGTTGGTTATCGAACATTAGCAAATCGGGTTTTGAGGTGGGACAGGAGAGCAGTGCTGACTGTGCCGTAACATGCAGGCTGGTGAGCTGTTGTTTCGCGGAACCAAATTGCCGGAATCAAAAACAGGATTTCTCCAAACACGCCACCTGCACCTTCTCCAAGCAGTCTTCCCTTCCTCTAACGACAAGGAGAAGGAGCGGGTTGAGCGACCTTCGGAGAATTGGAAGAAGCCAACTTACGAGTATCGAGAATGAGGTCAATTTTGCTAACAACGCCTGAACGATGCCCTGAGGTACTGGTATGAAATCAGAAAGCAAGTTCTAGCTTAGTACCTTTGAATGAACTTTGTCGTTCCGGAATGATTCAGGCAGATCCCGTTTAGTTCTACAGTGGTAGCCGCGCGGATAACACAAGATGTGGAGAAGTTGTCAAAGCCCGAACCACCTTCCCCACTTGGAAAAGGAATGATCGTCACTTCTTCTCCCTGTCAGTTTCGGAGCGGGGGTTTGTCTGACACGACATGGTTCTTGTTGGTTTATGCGTTCGGCTCCAACCAGCGTTGCCTTTCCGTGATCCAAATACTCGTATACAGTATCCTCCCTATCCCTTTGTCTTAGCTCTATCAATCGCCGGGGATTTTTGAACAAATCAGATACTTGGAAAAGTACGCAGAGAGAATCTAATTGGAAGCCACAATGGTGGCAAAGTTACAAAGGAACAGGGAGGGGTACTGTACACGCAAGATCAAGATTTGATTATATGATTTATTCGCTTAAATGTGCACAGGCCAAGGCAACGCTGGTCGCATCTGAACGGATAATCAGTATGTTCTAGCAAATGGTATTTGACCTCAACCTCCCACATTTTATAGTCCTAACCGCTTTTCCTTCAATAAGTCTTTCTGTATTTTCTATTTTGCCCTTCACTCTTCTAGGTATTATGCAAACGGCGGCAGGTACATCATCTAGCTCATCCACTGGGAGCAGCGACGGTTGGACAAGTCAACCAACAACGATCATGAGCGGCGACTCGGATGCTACGAGCAGTCAACCGAAAGACTTGAGGAACTCCAAAAAAGATCCTGACTTGAATTTCATAGCTCCAAATCTCCAGAAGACGAATAGTTGGGTCACTAGAAGCAAATTTTTGTCGCCCGAGTTCAACAATATCGAAGATGAGGCCGAACTCGGGAAACTGATGGGGGACGATGGAGAGAAGCTGCTCACCCTTGTCGATGATATACGCAAAATTGACTCTCTCCGGAGTGAGGAGCTTCATATTCCTCAGGTATTACTTACGCCTATCAAGCTTCATACCGTCGCTGACCTAAATTTCGAGATTGTAGTTATTGGCGACACAAGCACTGGGAAGTCTTCCGTCCTCCAAGCCCTCACTCGACTCCCGTTCCCAGTCGCTGGTGACCTTTGCACCCGTTTTGTTACGGAGACCACGATCCGCCGATGCGGCCCTTCCGAGAGACCTGGTTACAAGATCGAAGTGAAGATGGACGGCCCTAGTACATCTCAGGCGGCACCTTTCCCACCCAAAGGCTTCGAATCCGATGAGTGGGTTGAGGTGTATCAGAAGTTGAGGGAGGACATCGATGACGCCTTTGATAAGATGAGTCCGATCCACCTGCTTCCACCTGGAATTTCCAGAAAGGGGGCGCAGGCAAAGCATGGGATTAGCTCAACGGGCCTAAGACCACCCCCGATACCTCAGCTCCTAAAACATAGATTACAGATCACTGTACGCAAACCGAACCAGGCTCACTTCAGTATCGTCGACATTCCTGGGCTCGTCAGCAGTAAGTCTCTTTCGGAACTTCAATTTTTCTCATACATTCATTCTCGAGTTTGATGGGGTCGCCCACTTGCAGTGAGCTTACTTAAAGACAGGTGGAGCGACAGTAGACATCCAACTCTCGGTAGAATTAGCACGTCAGTACATCAAAAACGAAGAAGCGATTGTTCTGTACGTCCTCCACTCTTCTTTGCCCCTACTTCCCTCCCCATCCAAACTTTTGTAATCGTCACAAGCTTACGTCCTCACGACAGTGCAATTACACCTGCAAGTAATGTAATTGTGAATCAAAAGTGGCTCAATTTGGTCACGGAGGAACATGCACTCGATCGAACTATTGGTGTCATTACGAAAACTGACAGAATCGAGGAAACGGACCACGAAATTGTTCGTATTATACATGCTATCCTTATTTCCCTTATGCTAACATGGTGCATCATAGATATTCAATTTGCTTAGAAATCGCGCGGGTTCTGAGTATCACCTTAAACTCGGATGGTTTGCTGTGAGAAATCGCAATTCTAAGGAGATCCAAGATGGAGAATCGTTCGAAGAACGAGATAAGAAGGAGGATGTATTTTTTGGAGGCGGCAAATGGAAGGAGGCCACTTTGAATTTCCCCGCTTGGGGTTCGATTGACCCCAAGGTTTTGGGAATTCAGCGCTTGAAGCGTACTCTCCAAGGCTACCTCTACAAACGGGTAAAAGAAAATTTTCCCCGTCTGAGAAGCAAGATGAGAAGTCTTGAGGTTGAGTATAATACGAAGATCCAAGGTATGGGCTTGCCACGGGATAAGCCACGGGATCAGCGAGTCTACTTGTCGGAGATCCAAACGATGTATGAGGCAGAGGTCGAACGGTCCTTGAATGGCGATTATCGTTTCGTGGACAACCCAAAACATCCGTCTCGTCTCAGATATCATGTTAAGACATTCAACGATGAGTTTGAATCCGCAATGCGGGGAAATGCGATCAAGTACCAGTGGCAGGCGAAGGACCAAGATGATGAGACTGACGGAAACGGAATCTTGAACTGGATCAGCAACACTTGGGACGCCCACCGTGGTTCAGAACCTCGTCACGACGCACCTCGAAGTCTCAAAAAGGAACTCGTCAAACAGCAAACCGAATCTTGGGAAACGAAAACAAAATTGTACATCCAGCAGGTCGACGACGCTATCAAAGCTTGCAACGACGATCTGTTCACATTTGCATGCAAAGATGACGCCTTACGTCACAAAATCCGCGAGAAGCTCGAAGCGCGGGAAATGAAAGCATTCGAGGACGCCAAGGCTGAGCTCCACGACATCCTCAAGGATCGTGACTATATCGACAGCTGGAATCCTCAACTCACGTTTTTCATGGCGGATGGCCAGCGCCCTCGCATAGAAAGACAAGTGAAGTTGCAGCTGGCGCAACAGAAAAAGGCTTCTTCGGCAACCGAGGCAAACCCCCCCGAAGCATCCGCGGACCTGGTGTCAGCTCGCGAAATATTTTATCTCAACAACAAGAGGGTCTATGAAGTACACGACTGGCTATATGCATACTGGAAAGTAGCGTATCCGAGATTTGTAGATAATGTCATCATTCAAGTTGTTGAGAGGCATCTGCTGGGTCCAAATGGACCTCTGAGGCTGTTCAACCGGAACTGGATTTTCCAGTTGGAGGATGAGGAACTCGAGGAACTTGTGGGTGAAAATGAAGAGACGAGGGCTGCGCGGAAGGACCTGAAGGAGCGGCTGGATGGATTGAAGGACGCGCTCGAGAAAGCCGACATTGCTTTGCGCTCAAGGACTTGATCAGACAGATTCTTTGGAATTCGCTACTGGGGGGAAAGAGATGATTTTTCAGCCTGGCTCGTATTCGGGGCTCCCATTGGTCGGTTGGACCTCCCGTCTGCCAGGCGGGAGATATTGGCGAACCAGATAGACTAGATCCTTTCTTCTTTCCTAGTGAGAACTGTTTCATTTTGTCAGTTGGAAATCACCTGTTCTCACTGCTGCCTACTGTATTATCTGTCATACTGTTCTAGGGGCTTCTAACCCGTTTCTTCTATTTTTGATGTGCCAGGAAATGGGTCTTGTACGAGGGGATGGTCTTATAAATACCATACAAAAAGGACAAAAATCACAGAGTTTACACAAAATTTATAAATCTGAACCTGGGCCTATGTGAGGGGGGGTCCTA